>ERZ772812.141-NODE-141-length-78854-cov-12.459536_pt1 | contig 78854 bp, 74 predicted proteins | sample MGYA00511343_ERZ772812 | MGnify/ENA primary metagenome ERZ772812 (study PRJEB29015, sample SAMEA2737706) | human gut metagenome | biome: human gut; feature: human-associated habitat; material: faeces | place: China | collected 2012 ...
CCAGTTCAGGCGATACCCATTCCTCGTTTTTCGCCATGAGGTCGGTACGGATGTATATCTTTTCTTTGCGGATCTTGGCGAGATATTCCGCTAACCGTCTGTTATGCGCCCCGCTGCTCGTAACGAGGCAGGGCTTTATGTTGATGGATGTTTTTGCCATAATTGTCGGTGTTATAAATGAATGGGGGTCTTGGGGGCAATGTTCCCAAGCGGAGTTTCCAAAGAGAGGGTCACTCTTTGGTCGGGGGTGTCGGGGGCTGAAGGCCAGCCAACCGGGTCGAGGGCAGGGCCCTCGCGGGTTTTCAGGGCAGCGCCCTGAATCCCTCGGAAGAGCCCACAACTACCGAAGCGCAGCCGGTAGTTATAGTGAGCTATATCAAGGCAAGCCTTGAAGTTTCCCTGCCACTCCCTTTGTTCGTCCGGCGTTCCCCGGTATTGGGTTATCGAACCTTATGCTCGTGCGATTGTTGCTTGCGCTGCACTTGTTGCCGCTGCCTCTCTTGCAGGTATTCGTTCAGGTCTTTGTGCTGGCGGTAGTGCCCGGACTGGTCGGACAGGTTGCGGCATGCCGCTTTCAGTTCGGCGGTCGCTTTCCGTCCGGCATCGTCGTTGTCGAGGTAGGTATAGACCTGTTCGTGCGAGGCGATAAAGGATTTGGCCCTGCCGAGGTTCGTAACCGAGTTCAGCACTACGACATCCTGTACCGGGTGCGGCTGGTCTTTGAGCGTCACAAAGGACAGATAGTCCATAAAGCCCTCGAATACGAGGCAGTCCGCATGGCTTCCGTCCTTAGTGGTCGGGGCTTTCGAGGTACTGCCTTTGAAATACCTGCTCCGCAGTTCCCAGCCTCCGACATCGTTGCGGAACCCGACGGCAAAATACTCCCTGTCATTGATTGAATAGCGTACTTCCCGACAATGCTCCCGCGCGATGTCGATACAAATACCCCTTTCCGAGAGGTAGGCGATAAGGGCAGGATTTTCAAGCGGACGGATTTTCTCTATCGCAATGGCCGATTCGCGGCGCGGCGGTACAGGGTTACCGTTCCCGTGAAAAGAAAAAGAGGGCGTGCCGGAAATCCTCCGCTCCATCAGGCGCATGGCCTGACCTGCATCGCACCTTTCCAGCCGCATAACGAGGTCGATAAGCGTGCCGCCGTCGCCCGCGCTGTAATCTATCCAAAGGTTCTTTGTGTAATCCACTTTCATACTCGGCGTGCGGTCTTCGCGCATCGGGGAGCGGTACATGCCGTAATACCCCCGGTCTTTGGCCGGGCGGATGCCCAGCCCGGCGAGGTAATCTCTTATCGGAAATCTATTGATTGTCTTTGCGTCCATGACGTTGTGTTTTTAAGGTTGTGATCGTTTTTTCTTTCACCCGGAATCCTCTCCGGGCGGTTTAACGGTACGGGTAGCGGTTTAACCCGCCATACCGGTTTAGGATGGTTTAAGTCTATATATGCCCGTCCCGTACTAAACCGCCTGAAAGGGTCAATAATGGAAATCGGGATTGTAGCGGTATGCCTTGTCCTCTTTGAGGATCATCCGTTTGTTTTCCAGAAACGTTTTGAGCTTTTTCGCCTTGTTGATGCCGAAAGAGTGGCCGATGGCGGCATAGCTGCTTTGCAGCTTTCCGATAAGCGAGGCATAGGATACCCGGTCGGCCTCGGAGAAAAGCAGCTCCAACGCCTCGCGGTGTTTGACCTCACTGACCTCCCGATAATCGAACCCTTTGGGCGTTCCCGCCTGCGGAGGCTGGTAATTATCGACCGGTTCGGGCAGGCCGTCCGGGTTGATGCGGAACGCGAACGGCTCGAAATCCACATCGCGGATGTAGCTCGCCGCAACGAAACTTATATCCTTATCGAAATCGTCCTTAGTGATTTGCAGGACGGTTTCGGCCTTGTTGTTCAGTTCCGTTCCCAGATGGCCCCGCGTGTTGTCGTCGCCCTTGTTCAGGTGTAGGACGGTGTGGATGTGGATTTTCCTCTCATCCGTCCACCGCATCAGTTTCGTGATAAGGTCGGTCGATTCGCCGGGGTTGTTGATGTCGTACGCCAAATCGCGAATGCCGTCGATAACGACCAGTCCGAGGCCGTCTATTTCATAGATGGCCTGCTCGATCATTTTCAGCCGTTCTTTGGTCGCAAACTTCCGCAGGGACAGGAATACCAGTCCGTCGGGATGAACGTCGGCAGAAAGCCCCGCAAGGCGGAGAATACGGCTTATTACCCGGTTGCAATGGTACTCGCTCTGCTCGGTGTCGGCGTAGAGTACCCTGCGCTTGCCCGGCGGCAGAGAGGCCGAATAGTTCAATACCGTGCTGCCCGTCATGGCCGCCGCAACGATAGCGCAGACGTTGAACGTCTTTTTGCTCTTGGCCTTGCCGGTGGACGCGCTGAAGTTACCCAGCGTGCCGATAACCGAATCCTCCACCCGCAGGATCACTGGCGGGGCCTCGAACTCGTCCGTAACGAGCAAGAGAGCGTCCCGCCATGTGCTTGCGGTCTCGGACGGTACGGGAACTGGCGCAGGTGCAGGGTTCTTATGGGAATCCATAGACTATTTCCTCCCTCCGGTTCTTCGGCCGGCCAGTTCGAGCGCCAGCTCCGCATCGACGATGATCTTACGGCCGATCTGCGTAATGGCTTTGTCTATTTTTCCGCTCTGCTTGATGCGGTTGGCCGTAGGCAGGCTGCACCCGAACAATTCGGCGATCCCCCGGATGCCGTAAACGTGTTTCTTCTGCGGGGCAACGACATAGGGTTGTCGCTCCGGTTGCTCGCTGCTGTTCTGTTGCAGGTAAAGAAATTCTTCACCCGTCATCTGCCACAGCGGTTTCGATTTCAATGCTTTTATATCCATAGACGAATCACATTTGGTAAGACATGCGATCGCCGGCCGGTCGATCGTGGTGCAAATGTAATTCGGCAAAAAACGGAGCGCGAGCAATCGTAGTCAATGCGGATTAACTGCACTGACTATGAGTGATATATAGAAATACTACGTGATACGGAATCGTACTACGGTCGTAGTCGAAACACTAAAAAGGAAGGTCGTAAAAGATCGTACGGTAATCTTTCGTCAGCGGTTCGCGTCGCTTGCGCTCGAAGTTCTGGCCGATCGGGATTCGGTAACGCTCCTCGAAAAAGCGTTTGATCGCCGCATCGCGGTTCGGAAGGAAATAGTCGTTGTCGAGCAGGCCGGCAAGAAACGTAACCAATCGTTTGATGTCCGGTTTGCCGTTCTTGTGCTTCGCCTGCCAATGCAGGTTCTCGTCGAGGTCGCCCGACCTGATTAATCGCGATTCCAATTCACGAAGTTTATCGAACATCCGCGACCGGAAAATTTCGTCGGGCAAAATGCTTTTGATTTCGATCGGCTGTACGTCCGATTCTATCGGTGCAACCGTTATTGTTTTCTTTTCAACGGGAAAATAGCTGTCGAAAATCGCAGCAAACGAACGGCTCGTTTCGCAGATGGCGGTGTAGTAGTCCCTGCATATCCATGCGGCGTTTTCCTGTCGGTAGCGATTGCGTTCATTGTCGAGTTCATTGAGTTCCGACCGGTTTTCCCGCAACAACTGTTCACGCTCCCGTTCCGTCGGATAGGGGTATTCTTCGATCAGTTTTCTATCGCTCAACAGCAATGTACGTTTTCCAGCGAACAGATACTCCTCCTGAAGCCGGCAAAGAACCTCGAAATCGACTTGGCTGAAAACCTCTTGGCGGGTTTCGCAGATATGGATATTCTCCCGTATCAAATCCCGCAAACGGACAAGCACCCGATCTTCGATTCCCTCGGCGACAAGGCGCAGGGCGACCTGTTCGACAGGTACGGCACACAATGCGACATAGGAATCCCGATATGCCTGCTGCCGGTCAACCTGATAAGCATTCGTCGTACAGGGATCGGACTTCAGACATTTGTTGAGCGTTTCGTAAACTGCGGTCAGTTCCGTTATCGAAGTATAAATATCCTTCTCCATAATCACAACGTGTTGAATTTATCCATCGCGCTGGCCTTGATGTCGTCGGCGATGTCGATGTAGGGCTTCATCGCTTTGTAATCGCTGTGTCCCGTCCATTTCATTACAACCTCTGCCGGAATACCCAACGCCAGCGCATTGCAGATGAATGTTTTTCGGCCTGCATGGGTACTCAACAATGCGTATTTTGGGAAAATTTCATCTATGCGCTCGTTCCCCTTGTAGTACGTTTCCCGTACAGGTTCGTCAATCTCCGCGAGTTCGCCCAGCTCTTTCAGATAATCATTCATCTTCTGATTGCTGATAACAGGCAATACCATGTCGTCCTCAAATTGGACATCCTTGTATTTTTCAAGTATGGTTTTGCTGTAATCATTCAGTTCGATGATCAGATTGTCGGCAGTTTTTACCGTGGTTACTTCAATATGGTCGGATTTGACATCACATCTTTTTAAGTTGCGAACGTCCGAGTATCGAAGACTTGAGAAGCAACAGAACAGAAAAACATCCCGGACACGCTCCAGATATTGTTTGTCTTGCGGTATCTGATAATCTTTCAGTTTGTTCAATTCGTCCCATGTTAGGAATATGACCTTTTTAGGGGTAGTCTTCAATTTCGGCCTGAATGTGTCGTATGCGATATTCTGATGGTAGCCTTTCTTGAAACTCCAGCGCAGGAACCATTTGAGAAATCCGAGTTGTTTCCCTATGGTGCTGTTCCTCATGTCCTTTTTATCGCGCAGGAAATTTATATATTCATTCAATCCGAACTCGTCGAAATATTCAAAGGCAACATCCTCCTTAAACTCTTTAATGTGGGCTTTTACGGCTGCGAACTTTTCGTAGGTAGATTTAGTCCAGTTATTCTGGTTGCCGCATTCCTTGACAAACTCATCGAACACCTCCCAAAAGCTTATTCGAACATCTTCCTGCTGTTCTCCGTTCGTGTCTTTCATTCGCAGGTTAAACGCATCCTTTAGCTGTTGTGTGGTCGGCATGGTTTCCCGCACCTCGAACTCCTTGAACACATTTTGAATCTCGGTATAATATTTCAGAAGGTCAGCATTGATTTCGGACGCGCTTTGCTTCAGCTTGTTGGTGCATCCATTCTTTACCCGTTGCTTGTCAGCATCCCACTTGGCCACATCAATGCGGTAGCCCGTTGTAAACTCGATGCGCTGGCTTGCGTATATCACGCGCATACGGATAGGCACATTTTCTATGATCGGAACGCCGTTCTTTTTCCGGCTCTCCAATGCGAAGATGATATTTCGTTTGATATTCATATTTGGGTGTGCTTAAAATTCAACACCCAAATATACACCCAAAAATTAAAATAGCAAAAGAAATTCAGAGATATTTCGGTTTATTACAATTTGCAACAACCTAATAATTAGCAGTAAATTGCAATTTTATGATACTCTTTAATTATTTAGGTTCGAGAGCCTCTCTCTCCGCTTAGAAATTCGCAAAGAATCACAAATACCCGTATAATCAACTGATTATGCGGGCATTTTCTTTTTCCCCTTCTCAAAGAATCCCGGTTATTCTCCGTTTTTTCGTTGAATATTCATGTACAGTTGTCCGCAGAAAAATTTAGTGTACATGAAATCGCTGTAATTCCCACGGGCATAATCATTTATTATCTTATTAATCACCTTTTTTACCCGATCTATAATAGATTGATTTTCAGATTGTTGAATAATTCCATATATTTGTATCACCTAATATGATAAAAACAGGTGATAATTTACGTTGACAAACTATTCATAAACTGCTATTTATGCACATAAATAAATCGGACAAAATATTTATCATTCATTTGTCACCTATTTATACCATAGTTAGGAGATATGCCAATTGTTATTTCATTTATAATCAGACGATTCTAATTGCAAATAATACGGAAATAAATGATAATTGGAAGGATTGATTTGACTTATTAAACTTGCCGAAAATTTACAATTACTTTATCATGAATACCATCACACATAATAACAGGGGAACATTCTCTGTAAGTTTTTTTGCTCGGAAGACGCAATATTCCTCCGTGGCAACTGTTTATGTGCGGATCACAATTAACAGAGCCTCAAAAGATTTATCTACCCATCAGAAAATTCCCTTGGATAAATGGGATGTTCGGCGCTACTGTTATAAAGGGAATAGCGAAACCGCTCGTACAATCAATCATCATCTGGATATTATCAAGTCTCGATTATTCCTGATTCACACCGATTTGATCGCTCAGGGCAAACCCGTCACGTTATCCGCTGTCGTGGATGAGTACCTCGGATTGGGTAAACGAAAATATACGGTAATCGGCACGATAGATTTCCATAACAAGCAAAAAATCCCGACGGTCAGTAAAGCGACACTCGAACGTTACGAAACTATGAAAATGCACATACAAAATTTCATGCGGACACATTACGGAAAAGAGGATATATATCTATACGACCTGAATATGGAGTTTGTCCGTAGTTTTGAGGGGTATTTGCGATTCGTCAGAGGATGTAATCATAACAGTACGATGAAATACATTAAGAACTTCCGCACGGTAATCCTGATGGCTGTCGAAAATGAATGGTTGCGAAAAGACCCGTTCTCCGCTTATAAAGTCACCCTGCAAAAAGTAGAGATTACTCCGCTTACCCTCGAGGAATTGGAGAGAATCGAAAAAAAGAAATTCACCAGCGACCGCTTATCGAGGGTGCGCGATGTATTCGTGTTCTGTTGCTATACCGGATATTCATATAGCGACGTAGCGAAACTGGCGCCTGAAAACGTACTTCCCGACGAACAGGGCAATTTGTGGATTCGTTCGAGTCGTATCAAAACGAAAATTCAGGAAGATGTACCGTTATTACCGCAGGCCAAACAACTGATTGACAAATACAAGAGCGACCCCGAGTGCCTGTATAGAAATCGGTTATTACCCGTTCTGAGCAATCAGAAATACAATGCATATCTGAAAGAGATTGCTGTTTTGTGTAATATTTCAATCAATCTGACAACGCACGTTGCTCGGCATACCTATGCCACGCGGTGCCTGACACTGGGTGTCCCTATCGAAACGGTCAGCAAAACGATGGGACACACTAATACGCGAATGACCAGCCATTATGCAAAAATTACGGAGGCAAAAATTCTCAATGAAATGTATCCCTTGATGCGATAGAGGGATACATACGCAAGGAAAAACAGAATATAATTTAAGTATTCTGCTTTTTCTTTTTTACACGCATGATCGGAGATATTTTCAGTTCTAGGGGTTCACAGGAGACCCGGAATGCCTTTGCCCCATCCCGACGCGGAAGTGTTTCGTTCCTTGTTTTCATTAATGAGCGAAAACATTCGGGATTATGTGTATATCGGTCTATCGTTTCCGTGATCTTACCTCTTGAAACATTTAAGCGTTTCATAATTTTACCATCCGTCCAGCCCAATAATTTCAACAACAATATTTGTCGGGCCATCAACTTTTCCGTCGGGATTGCCTCTGCCGGCACAAACGATTTTCCACAAACTTGACATTTGTATTTTTGCCGACGAGCAGGATCATCCGTGTGACCGTTACGTACGACTTTCCCTTTCTTCTTTTTCCGTTTACAGACGGGACAAGTGGGCATTTCTGCCTTTTCTTCATCTTTTTTTAGGTTATCCGTCTTTTTTTCTTCCATTACAGCTTCGATTTTTTAGAGCAAAATACCATTGATTAACAGCATGTTACAATACAGCAAATCACCATAAAATATTAATATAGGTGATAATAATTTTGTATATAACTGTAAATCAGCATCAAAAGAATCTCAAATTTCATTATTTATCATTTCTTCCCGCATTTTTGTCAAATCACCGATATATAATATAGTTGGGGATAAACATTAAATATTTATATTGATTATCTGTCATTTACACACCTAGCAAGTTGGTATTTTCCATCTTTTGGACGGATTGTTTTTTTCTCTCAGTTTTGCCCTGTCTAAATTAATAAAAAACTTTTTAAAGACAGATGCAACATGAATACAAACGAATTAGTAACTAAACATGACATCGAGCAATTAGCCGAAATCGTATTACGCCTAGAGCGTAAGTTAGAAAGCATGGGTCATCCGAAACCTTTTTTAACCGGACGGGAGGTCAAAGAGTTGTTGAATATCTCCGAAGGGAAATTACAATCCCTGCGAATCAGCGGAGAACTCAAAGCCTCGAAAGTACAAGGTACCTACTTATATACCCTTGCCGATATTATGGATATGATTAATCGCAACAGAAAATAACCATGATCGACCGGATAAAGTTCGAAATAAAAGGCGTTTCCCTTGAGCACTTCATAACCATAGAGGACAAACTTGGCTTTGATGATGCAGGCTTGCATGGAAAAGAACGAGTGGCAATTAAAAGTACCACTTATCGTAATATCCGTTTTAAGTATTTCGCGGTATATAAACTCTTGACTATTGAAGGATCATTGCATAAATTCTGCAAGGGGAATAATTACGGAGATTTCACATATGCAGAAATGAAAACCGTATTAATCGAACTGTCCGAAATGGTCGATATCCATTTGTCCCGTTTTCACGTCACCAAAATGGAAATCGGCGTAAATGCCCGAATGAAGGAAGCGCCCACGGAATACCTCGATATGTTGCATTCATATAAAAGCCGTCCGTTTATAGATATGACACCTTTGGCAAAAAAAAGCGCCTTACGTGGCAAGAGATGCAAATTCGTGGAATATGAGATTAAATTCTATGACAAAACATTCGATGCGATTTACCGGGACAAGCACAGGAAAGAGACCGTACCGGAAAATATCCTTCGTTATGAATTAGCCCTATCCCGAAAATACCTGAAAGCAATCGGCATGACCAACGTAACCGGAAAAAATCTTTTAAGCTGCTTGCATTTCCTGCGATTCAGAGAGCTGCTCCGGAGTATGTTAGACGCTATTTATTGCAATGATCTTACAGCAAGTTTCGAAACGCTGACACCGGATGAAGTAAAATATTATATCTTTGTCATGTCGAGCGATTATCGACGCTACCTGGCTTATTTGAAAAAATACCGGGGAGAGAAAGAATATCGTAAAGAAGCACGGCGCGGGAATATCCTGAAGAAAAAAGTCGCACCTCTCAAAGAAGGAGCATTGGAACGCGAATTTAAATTGGAAATGCTCCATGCGTTAGATCGAAACTGTCGGTTTTACCCTCCAATCGAATCCTAAATTTCATCGACCATGTAAAAATTCCCTACTCCAATAGTGGGGAATTGATGATTATTAAATCTATTGATATGGAACAATGGAGAGATATACACGGATACGAAAGTCTGTATCAGGTATCGAACATGGGAAAGATCAGAAGTCTTCGCAGCGGCATACGGCTTATCAATCCGAATAACCATACCCATGTATGCCTGTACGATCAATGGGGTAAACCCTCGTATCGTAAAGTATGCCGGATCGTAGCCGAAACATTCCTGCCGAGAAAGAGAAAATGCAATTACGTTTATCACATCAACCAAATCCCGTACGATAACCGCGCGGAAAATTTACGTTGGGCCACGTTGAGGGAGTGCCACCGTACCGACAGGGAACGTTACCGCAGAAGTGTCCGCCAATTGAAAGATAAATCCGTCCTGCGTGATTATGTTATTGCCGTCCCCGCACTCCGGGGAATCCGTACCCGCGTGCAAAGCCAATCCGCAAGAATGTTCCGCAATATCGCAATGGCGGCATCGGATACGGGCATTCCCGAAGCAAGTATCTATCTGTGTTGCGCCGGGAAGAAACCGGCTGCCGGAGGATACAAGTGGTATCCGATACGCAAAATACCGCGTGAGGTTAAGGTACATTTGTCCGACCAGATTCGGACATGGCTCCACGATATAGAATTTTCCCGTTTGGAAGAAATAAACCGGATTCGCCGGAAAAACAGCCGCCAGGCCTTATAAATTCCGGCACTGCGTAATATCCGGATATATTTTACTATTCTTTCGGTACCGAGAAAATACCTGAAAACAGTTTGCAAAAATATTCCGTCGGAAACCTCGATTTTACAGGCGGATCGTCGTATTTGTAAAAATACTTTAGACGTGCAAACCGGAGAAAAAGAGGATTTTTCGGACGGTTGTGTAAATATGCGTGAAACACCCAGCTATGTAAGGGTGATTCGGGTGTAATTCGTGAAGGCAAAGGGATTACGGACGTGGAAAGAGCCACCGTGAAAAATTGGCTGATGCAAATCCCAGCAACATCTTGCGCGTTCCCGCAACAAGGCATAATCCACACACCTGCCGAGGGGGTACCCTTAAATAGGATCGGGTGTTAGGGTGTGTACGGGTAGTCGTTACTTATCAGCCCCCGGCCCGGAAAATCCGGATATATAAGTTACCGTTATTGGGCCGTAATGATCGGATCGAAAAGTTTTTATATCTTTAGGGCGTAATCAAACCGTTACCGGATGAAATAAACCGAAGATCATTTACAATACATATTTAAAAGCGTTAGCTTTTATTCTTGCTGTTGAAACCTAGGAAATTTCACAGTTGACAAGAGTAAGGCGTAAACGCTCACGTCCAATGACGTGGGCTTTACTCATTTATTTGTCAACAAGGTTTTCCTAGGACCCCAACAGCAAATAATCAGTTTAGTCCACGTTTTTTATGCCTGTACACGAAACATTCAGCCGATGGATCGACGATACGATCCGGCTGCAAGAACAACGCAAACGAACCGAACAGGCCGAGCGCCATCGACGGCTCCGGGCGTTCAACGCCTTTATCGACGAACTGGTTCCGCTCTATGAAGCCCACCGGGACGAGTTCTACAAAACCCGCATCGCCGGGTTTGTCGAAAAACATCCGTACCTGAACAACGCCGGAATACTGGACGTGATCGGGAAAGCCTGCCACGAAACCTATCACTCCAAATTACTGGAACACGCATGGGCATGCACGCCCGAAGGCCGTACGCGACTGGCCCGTTTTATCGGATCGCTGCCGGATATTCCCGACCGCGAACGATTCCTTGCGAACATTGCCCGCGACCGCTACGAGGTCGAAACGGAGCATGTCTGCCGTAGATGGAACAAAGATGCTTTCCATGACAAGCGGATCGACTTGCTGATTCGCGGGAACGGCTGGCAGATCGTCATCGAAAACAAAATCTATTCGGAGGTCGCAACGATCAAGCGGCATACCCAGTTAGATAATTACCGCCGGTATGTCGAAAAGACGATGCCGGACGATTACGACCGGACGCTCTTTATCCTGTTGAGCCACAGCGACAACAGCGCCTACTGCGGCGATTGCTGGCGCTATGCCGACTATTCGCATGTATTCAATTCCCTGATCGCCTCGCCGACCGATCCGATAATCGAGAATTATTTGGCAACGCTTTTCCGGCTTCTGTCTCCCGACTGGGAAACTCCCGATTCGCAGCAGGGCCGGATGCTATCCTCCCTGAAACGATTTTACCGCAAAAACATTTTAAAACTACAATCCTATGAATAAGATCACACCGCTCGAAACCAAATGTCTGGCCAATATGCCCGTCGTGCTGGATGCCATCGCAACGACCATCGACACGCTGTCGGAAATTCTGAATCCGCAGTACGACCGTATCGAAGAATACCTGACGGAGTTTTTCGACAAACATAAAAGACTGAAATTCGATTTTGAAAATGGTAGAGAATTTCAGAGCAAATACATTTTTACAGATCGTTTCACACAATACAAAAAAGGAGCATTGCGCGATCTGACCACAGTGTTGGAATTGTATTATTGCATCCCTTTCGGGAAAAACGTTCGAAACGGCGTATCGTTTTCTGTGCAGTTCGGCTATACCGTCGATGAAACCCAGAATGAGGTCTATTTCGGATTGGGCGAAACGGATTCCGCGCAATACCTGACCGACGAATGGATCGAAAAGATCAAAACCGAATCCGCGGGCGATTGGGTGATTTATACGGAAGACGGCTATATCGAATTTCAGATAACGCCCGACGATCAATTGACGGACGACAAGATCGCCCGTTGCGGGGAAGATTTCAAAAACCGCATCCTGAAACCTCTATTGAAACAACTGCAATAAACCTTATTTAAACTTAAAAATCTATGAAAAAACTATTTTTAGCGATGCTTATCGGCGCCGTGGCGCTGGTAGGTTGCAGTAAGGACGACGGCGGGAACGAGGGCGGCGACCCGCTGGTAACGAATGTAACGCTTCCCGCCGCGGGCACTTCGTTCGCTTCGGGCGAAACCGTCACGATTACGGGCAACGGATTCACCGCGTCCGATGCGATCCTGTTCCGGGTGCCGACCAAAGCGACCGCCCCGACGACGGACATCCGCGCTACGATTATCAAAGTGACGGCAACCGAACTGACGTTTGAAGTGCCCGAGGGACTGCCCGCCGGAGAAAATTCGGTGATTCTCAAACGAGGCGCCTCCGAAATGACGCTGGGTAAAATCTCCATCGAGGCCGAAGAACCGACTCCTGGGCCAGAACCGCAAACGGCTATCCTGTACGGTTTTGGGATCAAAGACAATCATACCGTAGTTTATCGAATCGACGCGGAGAACGGCGCGTTGACCGAAATCGCGGCGCTTCAGGATGGGGAATACCTCAGCGGCGCGGTGACGATCCCCGGCAGCGGCATGATCTTCGGTATCGCCCGTGAGGAAGCGTGGGGAGCCGGGGCGGTTTGTCGTTTCGATCCCGAGACGAAAACCTACGAGGTGTTGACGGAAACGATTCCCGATATTGAAATTCTCGGCGTTACGAAAGATAAACTTTACGCGCTTTGCGTCGGCACATCCGCCGTTGCCGCCGACACCGAAATTTCGCTGTCGGAAATCGACCCGCAGACCGGAGCGATCGACAAGGTAACGTTCGGAAAATTCCTACCTACGACCACACAGGATATAGGTTGGAGCGATTACGGAACGTTGGTATACGATCCGCAAAGCGACCGACTGCTGACTACTCCCCGTATTTACGACGGAGAGAATGAAGATTTTCACCTGTTGGCGTTTGATATGGCAACGCAGAAAGCGGTACTCGGCGAGCGGTTGGCTACGGATAACGTCAATTACCTGTTCCGAAAAGGCAACGACATTTGCGCCGTATACGAGCGTATCGTGAATTACGGAACGGCAAACGAAAGCGCCGTAACCGATCTTTATACCGTCGATCCGACTGCTATGACGTTAGGGAATAAAATCGGCGGCGACATTGCCGACAGTTGGTTCGGCTGGAATTACGACGCGGCGACCGAACGCATGTACGGTCTCAGCGAGGAAGATTGGGAAACCAAAACCTATTCGATCGGCGTTTACGACTGGAAGGCCGGAAGTTTCAAAAAACTGTCCGAGAACGTACAAGTCCAAAGCATTGTTTTAGTGGAATAGTCCGAATCGGATACCCACACGAACGGAGGCTTTTCGGCCTCCGTTTTTTGTTTGAAATTCCAATGTTCTGTAATTACAATTATCGAACGTTGATATAACAAATACAAATAAAATTTTAATAGAGTATATTTGTAAAGTAAATTGAATTCGATTGGAGGTTAAAAATAACAAAAACGCTAAAGCAAACGACTAACAGCATCCTATCTTTCAAATAATATAGATAGGCGGAATTTATTTATGTCGTTTATTTTCAATTTTATATTTACAAATATGCGAAATAGGTCTATAGATGAATTATCGGAACAAATTTATTCTGCAAAAACAAGAGAATATTTTGATGAAGTTATACAGTCATATTATGTTGGTAATTATCGTTCTGCTACCGTAATGTTATATTCGGTAGTCATATGTGATATTGTTTATAAACTTAATGAACTAATAGAACGATATACGGATAGTGTTGCAAGTAAAATAATTAGTGAAATAAAAAAAATTCAAGCAGAAAACCCCAGATCTTCTGAATGGGAACGGATATTAATTGACAAAACACATGCAAATACACAACTATTAGATATTGTAGAATATACTAATCTTCAAGCATTACAACACCACAGAAATTTATCTGCACATCCAGTCCTTAAAGAATCGATGGACTTGTTTAGACCAAATAAAGAGACAGTACAAGCTCATATAATCAATATGTTAGAGGGAGTACTAACCAAGCCAGCCTTAATGACGAGAAAAATTTTCGATACTTTCATTGAGGATCTTGCTGAGATTAAATCTATTATCATTGATGACACTAAAATTGAGCAGTATATTTTATCCAAATATCTTAATCGTATACGGTTAGATATTGAGTATTCTTTTTTTAAATCCTTATGGAAATTAGTCTTTATTCTTGATAATGAAAAATGTAATGAAAATAGGGAGATCAATCTTAAAGTATTAAGCATCATACTCAGAAGACACTATACAAATTTTACCGCCAGAATGAAAAATGACCAAGAATACTATAGTAATATTAAGTTGACAATTAAAGATTGTTTAGAGAACCTTGCAAAATTTTTTAACAATTATCCTAAGACATATGCGTCCCTTTCTGATGATTGTAAAGTGCGAATAGAAGAATCGATTAATGCAAATGACAACGCACAATGTATCGCATTTTTTCTGCAAAAAACTTTAAGAACTCATCTCGACGCTATCATACAAAATGATTGGTATTTATCCGCATGCAATATAGCTTATTTGTATGAATGTATAATAACCGAATACAGCGAAATTGAGGCTCTTGATTTCGTAATTGAGATATTCAGTAGAAGTAGTAATTTTGACAGTGCTGACACAAGATATGATAGATTTATTGCGCCTAACATCGATAAGTTCAATGAAAATCAATTGACAAAGATTGTATCAGCCATCCATAATAATGGACAAATCCATAATAGACGTAATGCCCGAAGAACTAACAATCAAATTAAAAATAGAATTAAGGCGCTTGGTATCCATATTGATTGGACACAATATCCTTATTTCCAAGTTGATTCTTAGCAAACTATTTTTTCGATGCAAGAGAAAAAACTTTTTAATATGTCACGATGAAATACATAATGTTGAATATAAATCATCTCCCACGCCGTAGACTCAATAAAATCTACTTGTTTCCGATAGCCCGAAAGGATGTTTGCTTTCGTGCGGTTCATAAAATCGTCGATATTCGCGCGTTTCGTCCGCATAGTGCTGCAACTCCCGAAGTGAACGATCCGACCGCCTAAATGCCCCTCCAAAACGTCCGCAATCTCCGATAACGTCACGAAGTCGCGCCCGATCTGTATGCCGTTCGGGCGGCCGTGAAACGCGATATACAGAATCCGGTAGTTTTTGTACCGTTTGAAGGTGAATTGCCGGAGGTATTCGAAGAACTCGTCTTTCGTGTTGCACTTGCGGTAGACGTATCTGATCCCGGCGGAGTAGTAGAGAATATCGAGGATCGGACGGATACTTTGTTTGCTTCGCGGGTTGGTATTCCAATTACCCTCCAGGCAGTATATGTATCGCGGCTTCCTCAAATCCGTATATCTTTGAATACGCTGTAATACCTCGGTAAATCTTCCTGCCGGATCACTTCGTCGTTATACACTTCGAGCATCTGAATACTCCGATGGCGGCTGTATTTCGATACGGTCAATAACTCGCCCTTGTAGGACTTTATCAGCTTCGTGATAAAATAGTGACGGAAGCCGTGTGCGCTTCCGTCGATTTGTAAGGTGTGGAACGTTCGTTTGATAATCTCCCGGACGGATTTCGTCGTGAGCCGTCCGCCCCGGCAATGGTTGCTGTCGCTCCGGAACAATGGGCCCTCGCGGAAACGGTACAACCGCAGGTATTCCCGTAAGACTTTCACCGTCGAAGGATGCAAATACACGGGTTCTTTATCGTCCCGGCCTTTGCCGCGAATCAAAGCGACTTTATCCCGAAGATTAATATCCGTGACATCCAGCCGGACGACCTCGATTTGCCGGAGGCCCTGAAACAAAAAGAGAGCGATAATCGCTCTCAGTCTTAGATTGGCTTTTGTCGGTTCCAGTGCGGAACAGTACGACTGCAACTTTCCTATATCTTCATCGGTCAGGCCGTCTTTCTTGTGTAGCCTGTTTTGGGAAAATCCTTTTACGCCGTCGGTGATCTTTTGCGGGATCAGTTGTGCCCGATGCAACCCGTCTAAGAATACCTTTGCCGAAATCAGGTATTTGTTTTTGGTCGATACGCTGAACGTCTCGCAACCTTGCAAATAACGCTTATATTCCAAATAACTGTTACGATTCAGTCCGTGCGTATCGGTAAACCGTAAAAAATGCCGTATCCGTACCGCATATTCCCGGCGGGTGGTTTCCGATACGTCCAACGTGTCAAATACCTGCCGTACAATGCAATCCCGCCGATTCGACGGCAATAACTCAACATGATTCATAACTCCGTTGCTGAAAATCGTATCCCGAAGTTACGAAATTAATTCTATATTTTCAAATTCATTCGACTGATATACAGGCAAATATGTAGCAATGATTGTGAAAGGCAATGATTTATTGATGATAAAAAAGTATCTTTACAATAGTTAAATAACTTCTGTTACCACATGAAAAATAGAATTAATATTATCATAACTATTGCTTTATCTATAACTACATTAGGATTTGCATTTTTATGGATTAGAACTTACTTCTGTGCAGATATTAACCATGACTCTTTAGAAAAACTATATTTTATCGGCGGTGTAATAAGCGGAATATTTGCGTTTGCCGCGTTCGGTGCAGCTTTGTGGTCAGGTTTAATGCAGAAAAAGACCAATGACTTACAACGATTTGAAACGACGTTGTTTAATATGCTAAGTTTACAGCAACAAATAGTCAATGACTTGCTTTTCACAATCAACAAAACTGACCGTAATAAGCATTATTCTCCGACTGACGGGTTCTCATGGGAAGAAGTTTCGGCAAAGGAGGCGATCAAAGGGCGGCAGGTTTTTGAATTTCTTTTTGCCAAAGCTTTATGGAAGTACGAAAATAAAACTATTCACGGCATCAAAGATTTCATTGCAACAGCGGGACTTTCTCGCTATTGTGATGCCAACGCACCAACTTTGTTCGATCATTATTTTCGTCATCTATATACATGCCTTAAATTTATTGATCAATCTGATTTTTTAGAAGACAAATACAAATATACCAGTATGGTACGGGCTACGCTTTCCAGATATGAATTGGTGTGGATATATTACAACTGCCTTTCCGATGTTGGAAAAACTAAATTCAAACCATTGATCGAGGAATATTCCATTTTGAAAAATATGAGGGATGACTTATTGTCGCTTAGTAAAGAAGCTAAAGACTTTTTAAAGGATCGGAATATTACAACCATTCAAGAGGTTAAAGATGAGGGATTCACAGGGAAAGATTACGAATTCTTTCTTACCAAAGAAAAAGGTAATCAGGACAAATATTATATTGGAGCCTTTTATAATAAGGGCAATTTGCATAAGGGGAAAAAACTTGTGGATGATTGGGATGCTTTTATAAAGAGTAAACAAAAAGGCAACGCAGAATAAAGACACGATTTACCCATGCATAAAACTGATTTTTTATTGAATATCCATGTACACCGTTCCAAGTGGGTCTGTGTAAATATTTGATAATTTGTTAGATATAAATGAAGTTCTGTCCCCTCTCTCTCCGCAAATAATGCTTATTATCAGCGAGTTACACGACCAACACCCAGGTAATGTATCAGATTAGGGCATAGGATTGCAACTAGCTGAAAATCATTATCATGACTTAAAGAAAAACATAAAAAGAAGACGACTTTCGGGTCGTCTTTTGTATTTTTGCGCCCGCAAATCGGCTGAAAACCGGCCGAGGGTTCCGGATAGGAACCTTCATGTATCAGATTAGGGCACGAAAAAAATGACTTGCAAATTTTGCGGAGGAACTTGTATCAAAAAGGCTATCAAGAGAATGGGAAACAACGCTATAAATGCAAACACTGCCACAGGAAACAACAGGCGGATTATTCTTACCAAGCCTATATCCCGGAATTAAACCGGACGATCTCGGAATATACCAAAGAGGGCGTCAGGATCAGAGGCATCGCAAGGTTACTGGAAATATCAACGACTACTCTCATTAGAAGAATCATCTCCATCTCCAAAAATATAACAGCTCCGCATGTAACAGCCAATATAGAATATGAAGTCGATGAAATCAAAACCTTTGTCGGCCGTAAAAAAGATCATATCTGGGTAGCCTATGCTCTGAACTGCGCTGACAAATCCGTCGTCTGTTTCTCTGTTGTACCTCGTACCAATGAAACGCTGAGTAAGGTTACCGATAAACTGACCAATGCCAGATTGATCTATACGGATAAACTCCGGCAATATAAAACACTCATCTCACCGGAAATCCACAGGACTGCTCACCGCGGCACCAACCACATCGAACGTCATAACCTGACCATCCGTACACATATCAAGCGTCTGACCCGCCGCACGATCTGCTTCAGCCGGAAAGCGATAATGCTTTATGCGGTGTTAAAGATTTATTTCTGAGGATAAGATTATCTACGACATGCAAAAACAATCAAGTTTTATTGAGTTAGGCGCAAATTGCAATATAGGAAAACAACGGATATTCCATCTGTATTAATGCGGAATAGTGGCAAACCCAGCCAATAAATTAATTGTAAATATTTAATATACAAATAATTGCATCCAGAAATGACGTAGCAATTTTGACAATTGAAATATTCTTACCTGCCAAAATCTTAATTGAAAAACGTCAGTACAATGACTGTTTTTGTGTCAAATTTGTCAATACAATTAGAAATAATCCCAGTAATTAGAGCAGAAATATTACGGAGCCTAAAGACTATACAAGTCTAATATTCATGCCTTATTAACCTGTTTATTAGATTAATAATACCTAATTTTAAAACAACTCTTTGGGACTTATCTTCAAAAGCTCGTCGTAAGGAATTCCTCCTGTTCCAACAAGCAACACTTTGTCCGGTTGAAATTTCTCAGCAAATACACCCATCCCCTCATTGTCTGCATGAGCTCCGCTTTTCACCTCCAAACCAACAACCTTACCTCCTTTTTCAAGAACAAAATCTACTTCGAAATTACCTTCATGCCAGTAATACAGATTATATCTATCAGATATGGAGTGATTCATTAAATGTGCTCCCACAGAAGACTCAACCAGTCGTCCCCATAATTTCGGATTGACTACTGTGTCCTCAAAAGTTTCATCGCTTTGTGAAGTCAGCAGTGCATTATTGTAGACCTGAAACTTAGGACTCGACGATCGCTATCGAATCACATTTCCTGCATATTTCTCCAAACCACCCAAGAGGCCGCAGTCAGACAGCAATTTAAGATAATTTGCCAACGTCGTCGTGTTACCGGCATCTTGTAGCTGGCCAATATTTTAGTGAAAGAAAGAATCTGGCCAGAATATAAACAACCGAGTTCAAACAATCTCTTTAACAATGCCGGTTTATCCACGCGAGTCAACATCAGGATATCTTTTGAAATGCTTGTTTCGATCAAAGCATCCTTCATATAGTTTTTCCAACGTTCTTCGTCGGTAATAAGCGAGGCAGCACCCGGATATCCCCCGAAATAAACATATTGCTCAATCGACCATTCGAACGCAGCTTTCATTTCAGCAAAAGACCAATGGCCGAGATAAAATGTTTCGAAACGTCCTGCCAATGACTCTGTGAGTCCTTTCTGAATCAATAATCGGGAAGATCCCAGTAAAATTACTTTAATATTGATATTTTCTCGCGTATCCTTATCCCATTGCTGCTTGACGATCTCACTCCAATTTTCAATCTTCCACGAGCAGATATTCCGACACATTTGCAGCCTTCATTCTAAGCCTAGCTGTCTCCCAAACCTGAGTCAACCATGCCGAGTTAGTCGCCGACACGGCATCCGCAGATTCATATACATTAAGGTAACGAAAGTTTCTGCAGCAATTGATTTACCATCGTGGTTTTCCCCACCTGACGAGGCCCGAGGATTACCTGTATGAACTTTCGTGGCTCTTCGATCCTTGCTTGAATCTCCTTTATATAAGGGCGTTCGTACATAATAAATAAATTACTCAACGACTTGTGTAAATTTACTCAATACTTTTGCGATTACAAAATATAGGGCAATGTTTAAATCTATATGATCGTAAAAATGGAAACAAATATTGCGGAGGCACATGCGTAAAAGACGGAACGCAGAGTAACGGCAGGCAACGCTACCAATGCAAGTCGTGTCATCGAAAACAACAGACACTATATAGTTACGACGCCTACCAGAAAAGAGGGAGCGGCATACGAAGTACAGCACGAATACTGAATATCTCTCCCACAACACTACTTAGCAGAATTGTACAGATTGTTCATACAATCTCGCGTCCGACAGTCATTACTCAAAGCACCTATAAAGTAGATGAAATAAAGAGCTTTATACGAAGAAAGTCCGAACACATCTGGATAGCATATGTCTTGGATAGAAAATCCAAACAGGTCGTCAGTTACAATATCGGCCCACGGACAAACGCCACCCTTAACGTTGTCCTCAAAACACTCCATCTATCCGATACAAAACGGGGTCATACCGATAGATTAAAAAACTATCGCTCTCTAATTGTGACAAAAATCCATCGGACGTCATTGTACGGAACTAATCATATCGAACAACATAACTTAACGATTCGGACACATCTGAAGCGCCTGGCTCGAAAAACCATCTATTTCAGCAGGAATGCTGTTATTCTATCTGCAATCTTGAAGATTTATTTCTGGAGATAGTATAATCATCTAACAGTGGCGAATGTGATTATTGAATATCGAATAAAAAATAACCCAGCAAAACAAAATAATCCGATACTGCTCTTTCTTATACTTTAAAAATCGTAAAAACCCGAATTAATCGCTATAAGTTGTAACAACTTAGGTGTAATATACACACTTTTAAAACTGTTATGAATCGGGAAAAACAGATAGAAGAAAGTTTTATTCGGAAACTGACGGAGCAACTAAAATATGTCTATCGTGATGACATTCACGATAGGGCCTCTCTTGAAGCAAATTTCAGGCAGAAATTCGAGACGCTGAACAAAGTAAAATTATCCGATTCCGAATTTGATCGGTTGCTGGAGGAGGTTATCAATCCCGATGTTTTCGTATCGTCGAAAAGGTTACGCGAGCGAAATACATTTACCCGTGAGGACGGAACGCCATTGCAATACACACTGGTCAATATAAAAGATTGGTGTAAGAACGACTATGAAGTAATCAATCAATTACGGATGAATACCGATAACAGCTACCATCGTTACGATGTTATTCTGCTTATCAACGGTATTCCGGTTGTTCAGATCGAACTGAAAACCTATGATGTCAGTCCGCGGCGAGCCATGCAGCAAATCGTGCTGAAATCGGAATACAAGAACGTAACCATTCCCATCAACATCATATTATACATAGAGTCCGTGGACAACTACGTCAAGGTGCATCTTGCCGACGACTCATCGGTGTTCTCCAAGATTCCCCTGCGTGGCATGGAGGAACAGCTTCCTCCGGGAGAGTTCGTCCGCATCCACCGCTCCTTCGTGGTGGCACGCAACCGCATCGCCCGTTTCACGCACTCGGAAGTGACGCTGTCGAAGACGGGCAAGATCTTGCCCGTGGGGAAGAAGTATGCGGAGGAAGTGATGGCGATGCTGGGCGGGAATGGGTAACGAAGCAAGCAGAGCATTACGTAACGTCTCTCCCAATCTCTTCCTATATTGTGCGGGGGAAATGCCCGCCTGCGACTTAAAGAACTTGCCGAAAACGTCAACATTCCGTTTTTCGGATTTTTATTGTTACTATTACAGACATGGAAGCGTTATTTGAAAAAAGCAATATTGAGAAACCCGATGAAGTCTGCAAGTTGGTAAATCGTAACCCAATAATAGAGATTTTCACTGTAAATCACTATCTATCAATGGCTAATTTGTTTTAGTACGTTTTTCAAATAGAACAGGACTTTGAAAGTGCTTCTTGCCATAACTCTAAAGACTTTTTGCAATGATACATGACTTAGAGTTATTCGAGGTTATGAAAAACGATGCAAGAAACGGAAACCCAATACATTAAAAACAAGGTCCGGAAAGAGATTGCGGTAACGATTTGGCAACGCAACTCCTTCCGAATTTTGCCTTTTCACGCGGTTTTAACGCTTGACTATTTTTTGTTAAATATCGTTAAACAGCAGTAATAGTGTTGTTTACACTATTTCATACTCACCCTGTTTTTTAAGGAGACCCGGTTTGGTTATCCCGATAAAATGCCGTAATATTGTATGATAAAACTGCAAAAAGCATATGAACAACAACCGATACTGCATCATCATGGCCGGAGGCGTCGGCAGCCGTTTCTGGCCGATCAGCCGCCGTTCGACACCGAAACAATTCCTCGACATCCTCGGAACCGGAAAAAGCTTCATCCGGCACACCTACGAACGGTTCGCCCGAATCATTCCGCCGGAAAATTTCCTGGTCGTGACCAACAACAGTTATAAAGAGCAGGTATTGCGGCACATTCCGGAAATCGGGGAGCGCCAGGTGCTCGGCGAACCGGTGGGACGCAACACGGCCCCGTGCATCGCCTATGCCGCCTGGAGGCTGAAAACGGTCAATCCGGATGCGACGATGATCGTGACGCCGGCAGACCACCTGATCCTCAACGAGGACGAATTCCGCCGGGCGATCGTCGAAGCGGCCGAATTCGCCGAGAACAGGCGGGCGATGATGACCATCGGCATCCGGCCGAACCGCCCGGACACCGGATACGGTTACATCCAGGTCGACAACCGCTCCGAAACGGACGGCTCGCCGATCTTCAAAGTCAAAACGTTTACCGAAAAGCCGAACCTCGAACTGGCGAGAACATTCGTCGAAAGCGGCGAATTTTTCTGGAATTCGGGCATTTTCATCTGGAAGACCGAAACGATTCTCGAAAATTTCAGCGCCTTTCTGCCCGACCTGCAACAGACGTTCGGGTCAATCGGGGCCTACTACAATACCCCGCAGGAACAGCAGCACATCGAACGCATCTACCCCGAATGCCGCAACGTTTCGATCGACTTCGGCGTGATGGAAAAGGCGCACGACGTTTACGTCCGCTGCAGCGACTTCGGATGGTCGGACATCGGAACGTGGGGATCGCTGTACCAGCATTCGCCCAAAGACGAGAAAGGGAACGTGGAAAGCCGCTTCTGTATGCTGTACGACACGGAAGGATGCATCGTCAAGACGGACACGGATAAGTTGACCGTCATCGAAGGGCTGAAGGATTACATCGTGGTCGACCACAAGGACGTCCTGATGATCTGTCCCAAGGCGAACGAACAGAACATCAAAAAATTCATCGACGACACGAAATTCAAGATCGGGGACGAATTCATTTAAAAACGACCGAAACCGGCCGGTCTTTTACGGAACGGCGGCCGGAAAATGCCGAATCTCAACCGGAAACGACTTCATGGAACTTTACGACTTATATTGCAAATTCCCGCGCATCTCGACCGATAGCAGGCAGGTCGTCGCGGGAGGAATTTTCTTTGCGCTGCACGGGGAAACGTTCGACGGCAACCGCTATGCGGCGGCGGCGGTCGGAGCGGGAGCGGCGGCGGCGGTCATAGACGACCCGGCGGTAACGGACGGAATGTCCGCGGCGGAAAAGGCGAACTATTTCGTCGTACCCGATACGCTGAAAGCATTGCAGGAACTGGCCGCACGCCACCGCCGGCAACTGGGGATTCCGATCCTCGCGATTACGGGCAGCAACGGAAAAACGACGACCAAAGAACTGATCAGCCGGACGCTGAAACGGAAATACCGCGTAGCGGTCACGCAGGGAAATTTCAACAACCACATCGGAGTGCCGCTGACGCTGCTGGCGATGGACCGTTCGGCGGAATTCGGCGTCGTGGAGATGGGTGCGAGTCATTGCGGAGAGATCGCGCTGCTGTGCTCGATCGCACAACCCGATTTCGGACTGATCACCAACATCGGCAAAGCGCACCTGGAAGGTTTCGGCGGCATCGAAGGGGTTATGCGCGGCAAAGGGGAACTGCTCGACTACCTACAGACGCACGGAGGAACGGCGTTCTATTCCAGCGAAAGCGAATGCCTCGCGCAGATGATCGGGGAACGAAAAGGATTGCAGGCGGTTCCCTACTCTACGGCGGGGATGACGGTAGTCGAAAAGGGAAACTACCTGACGGTACGGAAAGGCGCGACGGAAATCCGGACGCATCTGGTCGGGGATTACAACATCGGCAACGTGGCGGCGGCCATCGCGGTGGGCGGCCATTTCGGAGTCCCGGAACAGCAGATCGTAGCGGCTATCGAAAGCTACGAACCGGACAACAACCGGTCGCAACGGAAAGCGGGAGCGCGCAACACGCTGATTATGGACGCTTACAACGCCAATCCGTCGAGTATGCGGGCGGCGCTCGCCAATTTTGCGAAAGAACCCTCGGAACAACCCAAAGCGGTCGTGCTCGGAGACATGGGCGAGCTGGGAAAATACGCGGAAGCCGAACACGCCGGGATCGTGGAACTGTTGCAGCAACTCGGCATCGGCGAAGTCTACCTCGTGGGAAAGCTCTTTTCGGAAGCGGGACGCGGAATATACCCGGCTTTCGCGGATGCGGCGGCGCTGAACGAATACCTGCAGGAACATCCGATACACGGCCGCCTGATCCTCGTAAAAGGATCGCGCACGATGAAGCTGGAAAGCGTGGCCGAACGCCTTTAGCGAACAAGGAAAGCGCGCGGGTCGTTGAAAAATACGCAGAAGACGGGACGGTCAAACACGCGGCCGGCGTAAATCCATATAAAACGCCTGCGCCGTCCGGATAATCCGGGCGGCGCAGGCGTTTTCGGCGGGAACGACTATACCGGAAGCGTCTCTCTTCGCCCCTACTCCGCCTCCCAATCGAAACCGTCTTTGCGGTCTTTGACCTTGATGCCGATCGCGGCCAGGCCGTCGCGGATCTTATCCGACGTGGCCCAGTCTTTGGCGTTCTTGGCCTCCATCCGGATATTCAGGATCATGTCGACCACCGAAGAGAGCATCTGCGAATTATCGCCGGCCAGATCGTCGCGCAACCCCAGGATATCGAACACGAACAAATCAACGACCCGTCGCAGTTCGGCCAGATCGGCGGCGGAAATCGTCTGCTTGCCGTCGTAAATCTGATTGATCGTCCGAACGCAGTCGAACAGTTCGGAAATCACCATCGGCGAATTCAGGTCGTCGTCCATCGCCGCCGTACAACGGGCTTCAACGTCCGAAATATCGACGGAAGACGCTTCCGACGGCTTGATCTTTTTCAAAGTCGAGACGGCTTTCATCAGGCGTTCATATCCCTTTTCGGCTGCTTGCAACGCCTCGTTCGAAAAATCCAGCGTGCTGCGGTATTGCGCCTGCAGGATAAAGAAACGGATCGTCATCGGGGAGTAAGCCTGTTCGAGCAGCGGATGGGCGCCCGTAGTCAACTGCTCAAGCGTGATGAAGTTGCCGAGCGACTTGCCCATCTTCTGTCCGTTGATCGTAATCATGTTATTGTGCATCCAGTAACGGGCCGAATCGTGACCGCAGGCGGCCGTGCTCTGCGCGATCTCGCATTCGTGATGCGGAAACATCAGATCCATACCGCCGCCATGGATATCGAACTGTTCGCCCAGGTAGCGGGTGCTCATCGCCGAACACTCCATGTGCCAGCCGGGAAAACCGTCGCTCCACGGCGAAGGCCAGCGCATGATGTGTTCCGGAGCCGCCTTTTTCCACAGCGCGAAATCGAACGGATTGCGCTTATCGCCCTGCCCGTCCAGGTCGCGCGTATTGGCCATCATGTCTTCCAGTACGCGGCCGGAGAGCTTCCCGTAACGGAACTTCCTGTTATAAGCTTCGACGTCGAAATAAACGGAGCCGTTGCTGACATAGGCGTAACCGCGATCCAGAATCGTCCGCACCATCGCGATCTGCTCGATGATATGGCCCGAAGCGCGCGGTTCGATGCTCGGCGGCAGGACGTTCAACTGACGCATCGCATCGTGATAACGGTCGGTATAGTACTGAGCCACCTCCATCGGTTCGAGCTGTTCGAGCCGGGCTTTCTTGCTGATCTTGTCCTCGCCTTCGTCGGCGTCGTTCTCAAGATGTCCCACGTCGGTGACATTGCGCACGTAACGCACCTTGTAACCGGTCGCCCGCAAGTAGCGGAACAACAGGTCGAACGTAATGGCCGGACGGGCGTGCCCCAGATGCGGATCGCCGTAGACGGTCGGGCCGCAGACATAAAGTCCCACGAACGGAGCTTTCAGCGGCACGAAGGCCTCTTTTTTGCGTGTCAGAGTATTATGGATAGACAAATTCGATTTCATGGCTGCGTTTTTTAACAACGCAAAATTAAAAACTTTCTCCGATAGTTCAGACTAAATTGCGGTTTCTTCCGTTATTTTTCTAATTTTGCAGGGATTATACGTTTTCCCGAAAAACGGCATTGAAAAAATAACCGACAGAAATCTGATGAACAATTCCTTTAAAAAAATCAATGTGATCGGAGGCTGGTTCTGCTTCGTCTTCGCGTCGATGGTCTACCTGCTGACCATGGAGCCGACGGCCAGTTTCTGGGATTGCAGCGAATTCATCGCAACCTCGTACAAACTCGAAGTGGGACACCCTCCCGGAGCGCCGCTGTTCATGATGATATCGCGCTTCTTCACGATGTTCGCCGGGCCGCAGCATGCAGCCCTGATGGTTAATGCGATGTCGGCGCTGGCCAGCGGAGCCACGATCATGTTCCTTTTCTGGAGCATCACGCACCTGGCCCGCCGGGCGATGCGTAAAAGAGAAAACGAACTGTCGATGCCGCAGACGATCGCCGTGATCGGCGCCGGACTGGTCGGCAGCATTGCCTATACGTTCACCGACACGTTCTGGTTTTCGGCCGTCGAGGGCGAAGTGTACGCGCTGTCGTCGTTCTTTACGGCGATCGTATTCTGGGCGATCCTGAAATGGGAAAACGTCGCCGACGAACCGCATGCGAACCGCTGGCTGATCCTGATCGCCTACCTTACCGGGCTGGCTATCGGCGTACACCTGCTGAACCTACTGATCATTCCGCCGATCGTACTGATCTACTATTTCCGCAAATACAGCGTGACCAAATGGGGAGTCGTCAAGGCGCTGCTGGTTTCCGCCGCGATCCTCGTGGCGGCCATGTTCATCATCATTCCCGGAACGATCCAACTGGGCGCACTGTTCGACAGGCTGTTCGTCAACACGTTCGGTCTGCCGTTCAACAGCGGAATCACGGTCTACGCTTTCGCGCTGTTCGCCGCGCTGGCATGGGGCGTTTATCTTACGCATAAAAAAGGAAAGGTGCTGGCCAACACGATTCTGTTGTGCGTGACCGTAGTGATCCTCGGATACAGTTCGTACGCTTCGGTCGTGATCCGGTCGGCGGCGAACCCGCCGATGAACAGCAACGCGCCGAACAACCCCTACGGGCTGCTGTCGCTGTTGAACCGCGACCAGTACGGCGCAAGACCGCTGGTCAAAGGTCCCTACTATTCGTCGCCTCCGATAGCTTACAAAGAAAAAACGGCCTATTACAAGGGAGACAGCGGGAAATACGAATCGGCGCAGACGTTGGGCGGATACGAATACGATCCGCAGTTCGAATTCTTCTTTCCGCGCATGTACTCGGAAAAACCGTCCGACATCAAGGCTTACCAGAACTGGGTGCAGATCAAAGGACGTCAAATCCCGTTCGGCGATGAAACGATTACCGTGCCTACGTTCGCAGAGAACCTGAAATTCTTTTTCGCCTATCAGATGAACTTCATGTACTGGCGGTACTTCCTGTGGAATTTCGTAGGACGCCAGAGCGACATCCAGTCGACCGGCGAAATTACGGACGGCAACTGGCTCTCCGGGATCAACGCCGTCGACGAACTGTTCCTCGGCCCGCAGGACCACCTGCCGAGCGAGAAAGCGGCAAACAAAGGACGAAATACCTACTATTTTCTACCGTTCATCCTCGGTATCATCGGGCTGATCTACCAATTGAACCGAGACGGCAGAAACTTTACGGTCGTCATGGCCTTCTTCATCATGACGGGCGTGGCGATCGCCGTCTACCTGAATTCGCCGCCGGCCGAGCCGAGGGAACGGGACTACGTTTTCGCGGGATCGTTCTACGCGTTCTGCATGTGGATCGGATTCGGCGTACCGGCCCTGTACGAAGCGTTCAAACGCTGGTTCAAGAGAGATCACGTCTACACGGCCGTAGCGGCAACGCTGATCGGCGCGATCGTACCGGCCCTGCTGGGCGCTAAAAACTGGGACGACCACGACCGCGCCGGGCGTTTCGTAGCCCGCGACTTCGGGATGAATTACCTGAAATCGGCCCTGCCCAACGCGATCATCATGAACTACGGAGACAACGACACCTTCCCGCTGTGGTACGCACAGGAAGTCGAAGGGGTGCGCACCGACGTCCGCGTGATGAACATGAGCTACCTGGGCGCCGACTGGTACATAGACCAGATGAAATTGAAGAGCAACGACTCCGATCCCGTGCCGTTCACCCTGCCGCGCGACAAATACACCTACCGGAACGATTACCTGCCGATCAAAGAACGATTCAAATCGGCCACCGCGAAACAGGTGATCGACGAATGGATCAGGCTCGACGATCCGGTCACCAAAGTGACCACGCCGTTCGGAACGGAAGGGGACTACATTCCGACGCGGAAAATCGCGATCCCGGTCAATAAGGAGAACGCGATCGCCAGCGGCATCGTTAAACCGGAAGACGCGCACCTGATGGTCGACACGATCTACCTGACCCTGAAAGGCAGCATCGTCACGCGCGACCAGCTGATGCTGATCGATCTGCTGGCGCACTTCGACTGGAAACGGCCGATCTATTTCACGCAAGCCATTTCGCCCGGAGAACTCGGACTGAGAGATTACCTGCAGGTCGACGGATTCGTGTACCGGCTGGTGCCGATCGCAACCAAAGGGGACTATCTCAACATCGGACGGGTCGATGCGGATTACTTGTACGACAAGCTGATGAACGAATTCTCCTACGGAAACATCGACGATCCGAAGGTCTATGCCGATTATACGGTACATAACAATTTCTACTCGACGCAGGCGCGGACGCTGTACGCCCGGCTGGCGAAGGCCCTGCTGGAAAAGGGCGACACGACGCGGGCGATCGAAGTGCTGGATACCGGCATCCGGAAGATCCCGTTCAGCCAGATCCGGCACAACTACATGTCGACCGTTCCGATCATCGAGGCCTATTATATGGCCGGAGCTTTCGACAAGGGAAACGAGGTGCTGGAAGAATATGCGAAAAACCTGGAGGAAAACATTACCTATTACCTGCGCTTTACAGGGAAATACAAAGACCTGACTCTACGGGACGTGAAGGAAAACGCAGAATACCTCTACGACCTTTATCAGATCGCGGGCATGTTCGGACAGACCGGGCAAGCCCGGCAGATCGAACAGTACCTCATCGACAAAGGAATCGTGGAAGATAAAAAGCAGGAAACGCCAACCGTTACGCCCATCGACACGGACAACGGGACGCTACTCCAATAAACCTACCGACCGCCGAGGGAGATGCTGAAAACCTGCTCACAGCACGAACTGGTCGAGGCCGGTTGCGACGAAGCCGGGCGGGGGCCGCTGGCAGGACCGGTGGCCGCCGCCGCGGTTATCCTGCCGCCGGAATGGAACCATCCGCTGCTGAACGACTCGAAACAGATGAGCGAGAAAAACCGCTACTTGTTACGGGACGTTATCGAACGGGAAGCCGTAGCCTGGGCCGTAGAGATGGTTTTTCCGGAAGAAATCGACCGGATCAACATCCTGAACGCTTCGTTCGCGGCGATGTCCCGCGCCGTCGAACGACTATCGGTGAAACCACAGTTGCTGCTGATCGACGGAAACCGGTTCCGGACAACGCTGGATATTCCGTACCGCTGCATCGTCAAAGGCGACGCGACGTATGCGTCCATCGCTGCGGCCTCGGTGCTGGCCAAAACCTACCGCGACGACTACATGATGCGGATCGCCGAGGAATATCCGGTATACAACTGGCAGAAAAACAAAGGATATCCGACCCGGGAACACAGGGAAGCGGTCATGCGATACGGTCTGTCGCCATACCACCGCATGTCGTTCAACCACGAATTCGAACAGTTGCGACTGTTCGAGCGACCGGCCGAAAACCAAAAATGAACAACGATAAAATGTGAAACGACTATCGAAAGATTCAAAAATTGATCTTTTTGCCGATTTTTTTATTTCAATAATTAATTTCTTCACACAGAATAAAAGCAACTGGTTAAACGCATCTTACATATCAAATAAAAAACCGGAGCCTCTCTAAAATTCCTGTTTTTTTGAAAAAAACGCCGTCTCTCTCTTGACAAAGGGGGAGGCGGCGTTCTATATTTGTACAGCGACGGCCCGGACCGGGCACTTTTCCGAACGGAAACGGCAAACGCGCCGGTCGGAGGAACGGAGAACGAAACGCCGCTCGCTTATTCCATATTCTATCGAATTATTTATTAACATTTCGGGGAGTTATCGATTGCAATTCGGGACATTTCGTTTCAGGTTATGAACACTCTTCACCGGTTCTGTCCCGCACAGTCTGTCGATAACCCGAATCAAAACCATCAGAAACCCATGTCGCAAGCAGTCCGAACAACCGGATCGGAAGCCGGAATCAGCCAACCGATCGAATCGCAACCTATTAAAAACAAAACCGATACAGATTCATATCGACTGATGACCGAAGCAATCGACTCTATCCGGCAGGCGGAAGAAGCCGTCGAACGGCTGGCCCGTTTCCGGCTGCAACAGAAAATGTCGAACAACCGTGCAAAAAGCGTTGTCCGGGAGTTGAAAGAGCTGGAAAAAGTGCTGTCGTTGTATATCAGCTAACCGTCTATTAACAGATTATACACACTAAAAACGGAGTTATCGACACATGACCACCGTAACGATCGACAATCGGAGCTATCCGTGCCCTTCCGCATGGAACGAAATCGGCTGGGAACAGTTTTTTACGCTGGCGGAATATGCCGGGCAGACGGTCGGCACTTCTGCAACGGAACGGAAAGCGGAGCGGGTACTGGAGCGCATTTGCGGAGTGGATCCGGGAACCGTTCGGAAGATCGACGGCCGGCAGCGAAAACAGTTCGCCGACTGCCTGGGCGAACGTTTTTTCGGGTTTCCGCCGCCATTTCCGGAAAATCCGGATGGAAACGGCAGTACGGACGGTTTCGATTGGAACGGAATACGGATGCTGTTTCCCGCTCCGGCAGTCGATCCCGACGGCAGCGTCGTACCGCTGGCGCATACGACGGCCGTCGAACTGTGCGAAGCGACCGACCTGTACCTGTGCGACAAATGGCGGTACGCCCCGCTCGTCGTCGCGATACTCTGCCGTCCCGAAGGTGAACCCTACCGGGAACAGACATGCCGGCATCGGGCCTGGAGCATGAAAAAACTGCCGATGGACATCGTTCTGCGCCTTTACGACATGCTCCGGCAAGCACACCGCTACCTGAAACGCAATTACCCGCTCTGCTACGAAACTCCCCGGACGAACGGGGAAAAGACCGGACGCGAAGGACCGACCTGGAACGAGCTGCTGCTGTGGGCGGGACATTTCCGGATCGACGAGATCGAGCCGGTACGCCGAATGAATTGCCACGATTTTATGGATCTCGTGCAGAGCCGCATTAAAATGAACGGATAAACGGCTCTTTTCCGGACGATTTCGATGAAAAAACATCCTGTAAAACAAACTCAAAATGCCCAGAAATCAACTTTCGGCCCTGATCCGAAAAACCGCCGAGAAACTCGGCTATCACTTTTACGAAGGCTTCGAGTACCGCATGAACGAATGCGCGCTGAAATTTCCGGCCGTATGGCTGTCGCCGCCGAAAACGAGCCGTGTCGAAGGAAGGCGGGAACGGAAGATTACCTACCGCGTCGTACTGCAGCTGATGCAGTGCAACCGCAAATTCGACGAATCCGCAAAAAATAGGGTATGGGACGGGCTGGAACGGGACGCCCTACGGCTCACCGACCGGCTGACCCCGCAGCAAAACGTCTTTTGCACGGAAAACATCTCGATGGCTCCGGCCGAATTCACGCTGACCCGACAGGGAGAACTATCGCTGCGGGTGGAATTCGATGTCCGCACGGACGATTGTCAAACCTCAACCGACGAATCCCTATGAAAATCACCAAAATCCCCGCGCCGTACTCCCCGGCTTACCGGGACGCGCTGTTCCGGATTTCGGCAACGGCCGACGAAATCGTGGAGCTCGACATTTTCGACCACGCAGGTACCGGAATCATCGGCAGAAAAAGGCTTTACGGGTCGACCGTATACGACGTGAACGTAGCCGGCTACGCACAGGGGCAGTTCGAAGTGGCCCCGCTGCGAACCGTGCAATGCACGTTCGTCGCCCCGCCGAAACGGATCGTGAACCTGACGGTCGGATCGGGCAGCACGCGCAGCACGACCCGGCTGAACGCGGGGATACGAACGATCTATTCCTACGAAAAACTATCGGCGTCGCCGGAAACCCGGACGATCGGGCCGGAAGAGAGCGACGAAATCGCCGTCATCGCGGAAGGCGGAACGCTGAAAGCGGTCGCGGTCGTTGCGGGCACTCCGGCGACGCCGGTCACGCTGGCTACGAAAAACGATGCCGACGGGTTGCACGTATTCGGGTTGAAAATGGCGGACATGCGGGCGAAACTCAGGGCTGCCGGACTGAGAGAACCGACCGAAGGAGAAATCGTAACGGTCCGCATCCTGGACGGCGAGGACGAAGAGATGGCCTGCCAGCGGTACCGGGTAGCGCCGACCGGCGAACAGAACGTCCGAATATGCTGGTGGAACGGATACGGCCAGATCGACTACCATACGATGCGGTGCGTCCTGAGCAACGGATACGACATCCGCAAAGAGCGCGTATACACGGCCGACGGCTACCGCACGACCGGTTGTAGCCGGGAAAACAGGCTATCGCTGGCCTCCGATTTCGTCAACCGCGAAACGATGGAATGGCTGAGCGGAATCGCCGTAGCGCCCGGAGTGTGGATGGAGCAGAACTATGCGTTCGTCCCGCTGGACATCCTGACCGAAACGGTAACGACCGTGTCCGAAACGCTCTCGCAACTGCAATTGACCGTCCGCAAAAGCGCCCGGGAAATCTACCAACACCAGTAAACCATGATGAAACTGTTTATCGACGGCAAACAGGCCGATACCGACCAGACGACCGCCGTGTCGATTTCGCTCGGAATCGCCTCGATCACCAAAATCGAAACCGGAAGGACGGGATACTCGAAAACGATCCGCGTGCCGATGACCGCACGCAACCGACTGCTGTTCGGCAACCCGGAAGAGATACACGCGGCCGAGCAGTTCAACCAGCAGCCGCATACGGCACGCATCGAAGCGGACGGCTGCACGGTACTCGAAGGCTCCCCGATGATGACCCGGTGCGAAAGTACGCCGGCAGGAGAGGGATGGTACCGAATCAACATCATCGGGGCCGGCAAAGAGTGGGTGCAAAAAGCGGCGGCGGAGATGTTCAATGAAATCGGGATCGCTTTTGAACATACGATCACGGCGGACATGGTCAAACAAAGCTGGACATGGGACGAACCGGTGCGTTTTTTCCCCGTGCAGCGCGACCGGTTCGCCGTAGCATCCGACACCGTTCAGCAGGGCGTTCGGATGCTGACCTTTACGGACTACCATCCGTTCTTGAACGTACGGGCGCTGGTCGATGCGATCGCGGCCGCAGGAGGTTATACGGTCGCGTCGACGTTCATGGACAGCGCATTTTTCCGGGCGCTGTACATCAGCGGGCGCTATCCGGAAAAAGAAGTCGAACCGCTGGCCGAACGGATGGGATTCCTCGCCGGACGGTTCGCCGATGCAACGGCCGTAGCGGACCGGTTCGGCAGGGTTTACGCCGATCCGCTGACCACGATCTCGTCGGTCGGGAACATCGTCGACACGGCCGATCCGGACGACATCTCCGACGGAGTTTCCGTGGCGGGCGTCTACAACCGCAACGGCTGCTTCCGGAAAGACGGGCAGCGGGCGGCTTATTACCCGACGGAGAGCGTAGCCGTAGGATTCGAATACCGGCTCCGTTACCGTTCGGACTACCGGATCGCCAGCCGGACGGCCCTGAAATGCTTCGACCGGGTCTACCTCGACGACAACATCGAACACCGCTACCAGGTGACCAACCGCAACGAAGACCGGCGAGAAACGTATCGCGACGGATGGAGCTACCGGCTGATCGTCTTCGACCACGCCGAAGCGAACACATACCGGTTTACCCACGAACTCGCAACGGACGGAACAACCTCCATCGTGAAAACCTTTTCGTCGCGGAGCACCCTGATCGAACCGCAAACCGGACAGACGATATCCAATCCCCGGTTATGGATCCAGTCGGGCGGCACCTACCTGCCGTTCACCGGGGACTGGGCGCTGTACGACGGCTATGTCGCCGAAACCGGACAAATCGACATCGAACTGACGGTCAGAAGTTCGGCAGCGACGGCATCTCCGTCGACCCCCCGCTATTTCCACCGGTTCCATTTCGGCGGAGCGGACGAAGGCATGGAGCTGACACTCGGCCGGGAGACGACGCTCAGGCCCGTTTTCATGCCGCATCCGTGCGAAGGGACGACCATCGGATTTGCCGACGTCGCGGCGCACGAGATCCGGCAGATCGCGCTGATCAATGCATTGAAACAGTTGTTCAATCTCTATTTCTACTCCGACACGCTGACCAGGACGCTCTATGTGGAACCGCGCGAAACATTCTACCGGAACGACGTCGTCGTGGATTGGAGCGAAAAAATCGACCGCAGCCGGCCCGTCGCGATCGAAGAACCCGGCGCAGACCTGGCGCAGCGCTTCACGCTGCGTTACCAGCCAGGAGACGGCAGCGCAGCCCGGTGGGACGAGTCCCACAAAGAGATCCTGGGACGCTGGAGCGCGCCGATCCTGAACCGGTTCGCCAAAGAAGGTGAACAAATTTACAGCAACCCGATCTTCACGCCGACCCTGAACAAAACCGGCGAGTATCCCGATGCGCCGGAAGCTTCGCTCGCCCAGGTCGGCGACCGCGACCGCAGCGGTAACGCGGAAGAGAATGAAAACCTGAATTTCCCACCGAAAATCGTCCGGTACTACGGTATGACCGCGCTGGACGGACATCCGTGGGGATGGCCGTCGTACGACAGCCAGTACCCCAAAATCGCGTTCCACGATCCGCAGGGGGAACAGCCGTTCACACTCTGTTTCGAAGACCGGGACGGAGCGGACGGATTGCACCGATATTACGACAAAACGGTGGAGCTATACAACCGGGGACGGAGAATCACGCTATACCTGTATCTGAAGCCGGAGGACATCGAACCGCTGATCGTTCCGAATACGCTGTGTCACGATTTCAGAGCCCTGTTCCAGCTGACGATCGCCGGGGAAACGCTGCTATGCCGGCTCGAAGAGATCTGCGACTACAATCCCGCTGGAGGACAATCTACGAAATGCATTTTTCTAAAAAACGTATAATCCATGAACACAGAACCCTATCGAATCTTCTGGGACGACGAGCTGTGGCTCGCCCGGCGGCTGCGGGAAGCGTCGGCAGACCCGGCCGGCGAAGACCGACGGCAAACGGCATCCGGAAAAAAAGACAGCGGCATCTCGCGGATAACGGACAGAAAATCTCCGAACGGGGAAAGCCGCGTTCCGCAGCCGTTCGCCGGAACGGAAGTTCCCGGTGAAAAGCGACTCCCGGCAGCGATTTCCCGCCAAACCGATCCCGAAACGGAAACGGCTTTCAACCCCGCAGGTCCCGAAACGAAGCATTCCGGATACGGACAGGCGACGGCGGCTTACGCACCTGCGACCGAACCGTTTCCGGCAATCCAGAAACCGGTCGATCCGACCCGTCGGCAAAACGGGTCGGGATACGGATCGCAAAACGAAACGTCACCGTACCCGCAACGAAGCGGGAACGACGATGAGCGCGGTTCCTCCCGGCTGTCGGAAGAGTCGCGCCGCGCAATCCGCGAAACCGTAAACGAACGGTTGTCGGAATTGAGGGTGTACGTGCTCGAATCGGACATTACCGAAGCGCAGCAGGCCGTTAAAAGCGTCGTGGAACAAGCATCTTTCTGAAAGCCATAAATCCGAAAATATGACACGTTACGAAAAAGAACTGATCCGCATGATCGGCATGCGGTTCGGAGAGCTCGCTCCGCAACAATTGGTCGAGAAACTGACCAGAATCGGCGTGATCGACATCACGCTGTGCAAAGTACTGACGATCCGGGAATTCGTCGCCGCACTGCAAAAGAACGGGATGAAAAAGATCGACGCGATGTGGATGGCGTCCGAACAATTCGCCTGCACCTACGAATACGTGCGCAAATGCATGTACTACTATACCGACGTAAACCTGTAACGAAAAGTCGGTTTTCGTAGAAAAAATTTCCGTGACGAACCGCGTACCTTCGCAGCACCATACAAACCACCAAACAATCAACCATGACAACGATCCGAGAACAATGGAACGCCCTACTGGGCAGGCTCGGCCTCACTCCCGACACGGAGAACGGGGTGAGCGACAAACAACTGGAAACGCTGAACGAAGCGTTGGCGGGACCAGCCGACACGCCGGCCGAAGAGACGGCCGCCGGACAGACGGTAACGGCGACCCGAACGCTTCCGCACGAAGACCCATCCCCGACGGAAACGCCCCGTTCGGCCAACCAGGCGGCCTACGACAGCGATCTACGCAATTTCAGACGATAAGGCCGGACTGCGTAAAGTAATATTTACTTTATAAAAGAACACTAAAACATTTTTGTAAACTATAAAAATTATGGCAAAAATCGAAAACCCTAAAAACTACACCGGACGCGACCTCGAAACGATCTTTTTTCGGCCGATGCTGAGCGGGTCGGACGCCGTCGACCTGGGCATCAAAATCCTGTACAACACCCCCGTTCCGACGACGCTCCAATTCTGGAAACGGGCGGGGGACATCCTGCAAAAATACACGGCGAGCGGCTGGAACGGAGGAGAAAGCGCAACCAAATTTCAAAAGCAGATCCAACTGTCGAAAGTAAAGGCGGAAGTCGGATACTCGGCCGACGACTACTTCAACATGGTTTACGAAACGATTGCCGGACGCAGCGACGTCAACCTGGACGACCTGTCCGGGACGGAACTGGAAGCCGCCGAAACGTCCCTGTTCCGGGAAGCCGTCGCGGAAAGCATCCGTGCGACGATGTGGCTCGGGGACACCGAACGCAACGGGCAGTTGGCAACCTTCGACGGATTCGTCAAACGCCTGCTCGCGGACAGCGGGCCCGGTGAAAACGACGTACCCTGCTTCTACCTGCCGGAAAATTTTGCCGGCAACAGCGACACCGACGCTGCCGAAAAAGTGTTCAAGAAGCTGTGGGAAGATGCGCCGGAAGTTCTGAAAGCGTTCAAACCGCAAGGCAATCTGGTTTATCTGGTAACGTCGGATATCTATGCCAGATACGAGGAAGAACTCGATAACGTGGTACTCGAATCGGCTTATCTCGCCAAGCAAAACGGACGCGAAGCGCTCTCATACCGAGGGATACCGGTAATCGACATCCAAGTAACGCCTTACCTGAAAACGTGCGGGGACATGCCGCAGACGTTCGCGCTGCTCACCGACCGTAGAAATCTGGCGATCGCGGTCAACACGGCCGACTTCCCGGGAACCGAAATCCGGATGTGGTACAATCCCGATCAGATGGAAAACCGACAACGGGCCATCTTTATGGCCGGATGCGACTACCTGCTCCCCGAAATGGTTTCGATGGCGGTCGGAGGCATCTCCGCGACACTGTCCTCGGACGGCATCGACGCTTCGGGCGGAGCGGTCAGCATCACCGTAAAAGGATACCGCGCCGTGAACAGCCTAACGGCGCAGGGACTCGCAAACGACGACAGCCCGGTAGGAGAAGCCGTCCCGCTGACCGGGGAACAGGGCGTTTTCGGCGGAACGCTGACCGGAAGCGGTATTGTCAAAATCCGCTGCACCGTCACCTACCTCAACGGGGAGAGCGGAGAATTCATCATCCAGTAATCAACCGATAAAACAGACCGATTATGTCATTGTCAAATTACGCCCGATCCAGAAGCCGACGAAACGGAGGGATCCGCCTGATCGGACTGGTCGAACAGAGCGACGTGGCCGAAGTGACCTACGCGAGCGCGGAGAAAGGATACTCCGCGATCCGGCTCGACGAAGACTGTTATTTTTCGAAATACGAATTCCGGGAAGATGAAGCCGAATACCGGGAGACCGTTTCGGTCGTCAACGGGGCGCAGGTCGTCACCCACGAGCTGATCTTCACGCTCGATAAGATGGGCAACGACAGCTCCCCGGCGATCACCTCGATCGCCGACGCCGCACGCAACGGGCTGATCGCCCTGCTGACGACTCCGAACGGGGATTCGTTCTTGGTAGGCTACTCCGTCGAGTTCGAAAAAGAACGGCCACTGAGACTCGTTTCGGCCAACGGAACGACCGGAAAACAGCTTGCCGAAGGAACGAACGAAGTCATCACGCTGCGCAGCCAAGACGTTTCGAAAGCCAAACCGTTCTTCGGGGATATGGAAACGCTGTTCTCCGCAGCCGGATAGCAATCGAAACCAACGGGAAACGGGAGCCGGCAACGAACGCTCTCCTGTTTCCCGTTGAAAAAAACTCATTCCGATGAAAACGAAAAATACATCCAGAAACCTGTATGTGCGCGGGAATACGGTCAATCCGTTCGCAGCGGCCGGCCCCGACAAGGCGGGAAACGAACGTTACTGGCGATGGGGATCGGACAACCTGTTCCCGAATGCCCTGGCGCTGATGTCGCGCCGGTCGCCCACACACCGGAGAATCATCAACGACAAAGCGGATTACATCTCGGGCAAAGGATTCACCTGCGATCCGGAACGCCGAACGCTGGCGGCCATCGCGGAACGGGCGAACGGGGCCGGAGAATCGCTGCGCGTGATCCTCAATAAACTGGCATTCGACAAATCGCTGTTCGGAAACGCATTTCTCGAAATAGCGACCGACCCGGACGAAACATCCCTGTCGCTGTTCCACCAGGACGCCTCGCGGTGCCGGGTCGCACGGGACGGAACGCACATCTTGCTGCACCACGACTGGACCGCATTCACATTGCAGCAGGCCAAATCGCTGCCGCTCTACCCGATATTCGAACCGGCCCCGGACGGGACGCTGCGGTCGATCGTTCATTATAAAGACTACGAACCGATGTTCGAACACTACGGACTGCCGGCCTACATCGCCGGACTGAACGTATCGGCGATCGCCTACAAGACCGACCAATGGAACATCAGCCGGTTGGACAACTCGTTCCAACTGTCGGGTATCATGGTGCTGGACGGAGACGTGGATAACGAACAGGACGCTTACGACATCATCTCGGCCGCAGAAAAACGATTCGCCGGAAAACCGGGACAGGTGATGTTCATGGTCAAAAACACCGAAGAGACGGACAACTCGAAATTCGTACCCATCGCCTCGGCCAACGAGGGAGACTGGAAACTGCTGCACGACCAGGCTACGTCGGACATCGTGGTCGCACATTCGTGGTTCCGGTCGCTGAGCGGACTGGACTATACGACCGGATTCAACGCCGAACGCATCCTGCACGAATATGAAATCGCCCTGAACACGCTGATTCTCGGAGAACAGCAGGAACTGCTGGAACCGATCCGGACGGTCATCGAACGCTGTCTGCACTGCGAGGCGTCGTCGTTGCAAGTCATCAACCGCCCTCCCACCCGATCAAAACCGCTGTACATGAAAGTGTGGGAAGCCCGCAAAAACGACGGGCTGAGCTACGACCCGGACGATCCAGAACAGAACCTCTACCTGGCGCAGATCACCAAATACGCGCTCCGCAACATCGACTAAACACGCAAAGACATGACCGACTTACTGATTACCGCCGCCGAAGTGCTGGAAACGGCCTTCCCGTCGAACGAATACGTTCCGGAAGGGATGATCGTCCCGGCCCGAATCGAAACGGCGCAACTGGGATTCCTGCGCCCGGTATTCGGCAAACTGTACGACAAACTGGGCGAAGAACCGTACGCGGCTTTTTGCCGGACATATATAAAGCCCGCGCTGGCTTACTACGTACGCTACCTGATGGTAGACGAACAGTGCGCCGCGATCGGTGCGGCCGGCATCCGGCAGAACAAATCCGCCTACACGGAAGCCGTCCCGGACAGCCGGCTGCACCGGCTGCGCAGGCAGGCGCGCAACGATGCCGACACGCTGCTGGACAAGGCGATCGACTACGTGGAAAACAATCCGGCGATGTTCCCGGAATACGACCCGAAAGAAAATATCCGCCGCCGGGTCTTGATAAAAGGCGGATTCATTCTGTAAAAACGCCTCGTATGAAACAAATGATCGGAACGATCTCTTCGGTCGCGGCCCTGTTCGCGCCGGTGCAACCGCTGGTATGCTGCGCGCTGGCATTCGTATGCGTCGATTTCGCAACGGGCGTCGCGGCGAGCTACAAACGCGCCGGACGCATGAAACGCCCGTGGGCCTTCGAAAGCGACAAGGCATGGAGAACCGTCTACAAGCTGGTCTTCGTCACGGTAGGCATCGCGATGACGTGGCTGATCGACACCTGCATCCTCCCGTTCGCAGGGCTGCGCCTGGCCAACCTGTTCACAGGATTCGTCTGCGGCGTGGAGCTGTGGAGCTACCTGGAGAATGCAGCCGAAATATCGGAACACCCGCTATTCCGGAAACTAAAAAAATACATGAAACAGGAAATCGACCGAAAACTCGAAAAAAATTCGCTATGATCTACGAAAACAAAGTCCCGCCGGCATTCGCCGGTAAAGTAAAACAAATCGCAGCCCGACTCGGCGTCAACCCGGATCACCTGATGGCGATCATGTGGAGCGAAAGCCGCCTCGATCCCTCGGCGCGGAATCCGCGCGGCGGGGCCGTCGGGTTGATCCAGTTCATGCCGGCTACGGCGGAAGGACTCGGAACGACCGCAGAAAAACTATTGAAAATGACCGGGGAAGAACAGCTCGATTACGTCGAACTGTTTTTCAGGCCCTATGCCGCACGCTGCCGGACGTTCGCAGACCTCTATCTGGCTTGTTTTTTCCCGGCCGCCATCGGCAAACCGGACGGATACGTCCTACAGACCCGGCGGCTGCCGGCCCGTGTGATCGCCCGGCAGAACCCGATTTTCGACACCGACGGAGACGATAGGATCACCGTCGGCGAATTCCGAGCAAAACTGAAATCGCTGATTCCCGATGCGCTGCATCCGTACCTTTTTTAAATGCGGTCTGCCGGTACTGCTGACGGCGACGGTCGCAGGGAGCGGCTGCAGGACAAGCAGGAACCTGCAATCGCACGACCGGCAGTCGCTGCGCGACACGACGGCGACCGTCCGATCGGAAAAAGACAAGGTTGCGGAACAACTGACCGACGACTGGGAAAACTGGGAGATCGTCCGTACCGAATACGTTTTGAAAGGCCGCGACACCGTCCCCGATACGATGCGACGGATACCGGCGGGAATCAAACGGGTCACCCGCGTACGAGGTATCAGACACAGCACCTCGGTCAATAAAAAAGAAGAACAGGAAAAAACGGCGCAATCCGTACGACTCCGCCGGACGGAATCGCAAACGGAGACTGCGAAAACCGTAAAAAAATCCTCCGCCGGACGAATTGCACTGTATGCGATCGGGCTGGTCGCACTGTGGCTGGCGCTCCGTTCGATCGGAAAACGGTTATTGTAAAACCGGATCGAAACTCTAAAGCAAGCGATTCTCGGCAAAATACCGCCAAAGCGGAGCCGCATGCAACGCTTGTTTGACCCGGTCGGTCAACAGCAGATCACGGACCTCGTCCTGTGAAAGCAAGTGCACGGTCAGGTCTTCGGTCGCTTCGAGATGCTGCTCCGAAACGGGTTCGACATCCTCGGCGACAAAACAATGGGTCAGGTTGGTATGCGTAGACGGATTGGCCGAAACGGTCATCAGCTCGCGCCACGTTCCACGGCCGTAACCGGTCTCCTCAAGCAACTCCCGTCGGGCGGCGGCGAGCGGCGAGGCATCCTCCGGATCGCAAACCCCGGCACACAGTTCCATCAAGGCGCACCCCAGACCGTGCCGGTACTGACGAATGAAAACGAACTTCCGATCGCGGGTAATCGCAATCGTATTCACCCATTCCGGATATTCGAGAACGTAGTATTCGGGAACCGGATTCCCGTTAGGCAGCACGATGGATTCCCTGCGCACCGTAAGCCACGGACGGTTGAAAAGATACTCGCTCTGCAATACTTCCACTTTTTTCTCTTCGGACATTTTACACTCTTTAAACGCAACGGCAATTTTACTCAAAATTTTCCGGGCCGCAAAACGATTTCAGGAAATCGGACAGACACCGGTAAGTCCGGAACAAAAAACGTGATACTGAGAGGAAAACCGCGACAAAAACAAAATTTGTCGCGGTTTTCCATTTATTTACGTATCTTTGCCGCAAATTTATGATTTGTCACTTGTATCGGAATTGCGTCGCCCTGACGCCATGACCTAAAAAATTTACATGTCGGTCATATTTTACACCACAATAACTATACATATACATGGTTCAATTAGAAGAATTCGGAGCGCTCGGACTGACCGATGTCACCCTCGAAGCCATTAAAGCGAAAGGCTTCGAAACCCCGTCTCCGATCCAGAAACTCACGATCCCCGTTCTGCTCGACGACGAAAAAACAAACGATATCATCGCACAGGCCCAGACCGGCACCGGTAAAACCGCCGCTTTCGGCCTGCCAATCCTCGAACGACTGCGCCCGCAGAAAGGAGCGACCCAAGCGCTGATTCTGGTTCCCACCCGCGAACTGGCCCTGCAGGTTACCGAAGAAATCCTATCGTTCAACGCCAAACGCAAACTCGTCATTTCGCCGATCTACGGAGGAGCTTCGATGACCGAACAACTGCGGCGTCTGGGCAAAGGCATCGATGTCGTAGTCGGCACGCCCGGCCGCATCCTCGACCACCTGCGTCGCGGAACACTGGACATCAAGGCCCTGAAATACCTGATCCTCGACGAAGCGGACGAAATGCTCAATATGGGCTTTATCGAAGACGTCGAAGAAATCTTGTCCAATACGAACGACTACCGCCGCATCCTGCTGTTTTCGGCGACCATGCCCGAACGGATCATCCGCCTGTCGAAAAAATACATGCGCGACGTGGAAATCCTGCGCGTACCGGCACAAGAAGTCACCACCGAACTGACCGACCAGATCTACTTCGAAGTGCGCGACAGCGACAAATTCGACGCGCTAACGCGAATCATCGACGTCGAACCCGAATTTTACGGGATCGTCTTCTGCCGCACCAAGATCGGCGTAGACGAAGTGGTCAACAAGCTGACCGAACGCGGGTATGCGGCCGAAGGACTGCACGGCGACGTTTCGCAGGTACAACGCGAAAAAATCCTGAAACGATTCAAAAAAAAGCTGGCCAATATACTGGTAGCCACCGACGTGGCGGCGCGCGGGATCGACATCAACAACCTGACCCACGTGATCAATTATTCGCTGCCGCAGGACACTGAATCCTACGTGCATCGGATCGGCCGCACGGGCCGCGCCGGCAATACCGGTACGGCGATCACGTTCATCTCGCATTCGGAATACCGGCAGTTCAGTTCGCTGAAACGGGAAATCAAAGTGGACATCAAGAAAGTCGCCCTGCCGTCGGCGCAGGACGTCGTCGAGATCAAAAAGACCAAGATCAAGGACGACCTGATCGAAATCGTCGAAAGCGAGTCGTACCGCAAATATACCGAAATGGCCGGCGAGGTGCTGCAAAACCTCGACCCGGAAGTGGCGCTGGCGGCCCTGCTGAAACTGGCGTTCAAAAACGAACTCGAAGAGAGCAGCTACCCCGAAATCCGTTCGATCAACGTCGACCGCAAAGGAACGGCGCGGCTGTTCATCTCGATCGGCAAAATGGACGGTTTCGACGCCCGCAAACTGACCGACATGCTGAAACGCGAGTGTCGGCTGCCGGACAACAAGATCGACGACGTACGGGTGATGGATAGCTATTCGTTCGTAACCGTGCCGTTCTCGGACGCCCGGCAGGCGATCCGCCAGCTCAACGACATCAACCGCGGAGGACGCCCGATCGCAGAACTCGCCAAAGACGGCGATTCCGGCGAAAACAGGGAACGTTCGGGACGGGACTTCCGGAAAGAGAAGCGCAAAGGCGCGCGGAAAGAGGATCGGAAAACGGAACGCAGGGACGCCGCCCGCAAATCCGGCGGAAATCCGAGAAAAAACGACTTCGACTGGAACAACGTCCAGTGGGATGCGGTCAATCCGGCAGCCGGCTGGGGCGGCAAAGCGGGCTTCGACAAACGGGCCGGCGGTAAGAAACGCGGCAAACGGTAACGCGCATACCGAAAACACACGGCCATTCATGTCAAAGTGACAGGGCAAACTGACAGAGAAAGGACTCCTTTGTCAGTTTTTTCGTTCGAAAACCTGACATTTCCCGTTTGGCATATTATGTGTAAAAGAATGGAACGTTTCCGTAAAAGGAATGTCCACCGGAAACGGCAAATGAAAACCAAACATTAACAAACTTAAAAAAATAACGACGTTATGAAAGTTAAACCATTAGCAGACCGGGTTCTGATCGAACCCAATCCCGCAGAAGAGAAAACGGCCGGCGGATTGTTCATCCCCGACACAGCCAAAGAAAAACCCCTCGCAGGTAAAGTGATCGCCGTAGGCCCCGGAACGGCCGATGTGAAGATGGAAGTGAAGACGGGCGACCAGGTACTTTACGGCAAATACGCCGGCACCGAGATCAACATCGACGGTAAAGACTACCTGATCATGAAACAGGGCGACATCCTCGCCATCATCTAATCGTTCAACTCAGTATAAACCCAATTCAAACAATCAAGATTATGGCAAAAGAGATTAAATACAATACCGAAGCGCGCGAACAACTCAAGGAAGGCGTCGACGCGCTGGCAAACGCTGTGAAGGTAACGCTCGGCCCGAAAGGACGTAACGTTGTAATCGATAAGAAATTCGGCGCTCCGCAGGTGACCAAGGACGGCGTGACCGTAGCCAAAGAGATCGAACTCGAAGACCCGATCGCCAACATGGGCGCCCAGATGGTCAAGGAAGTGGCCTCGAAGACGGCCGACGATGCCGGCGACGGCACCACGACGGCTACCGTGCTGGCGCAGGCCATTGTCGGCGTAGGCGTGAAGAACGTAACCGCAGGCGCGAACCCGATGGATCTGAAACGCGGTATCGACAAAGCGGTCGGAACCGTCGTCGAAAACCTGCGCAAGCAGAGCCAGGAAGTGGGCGGCGACATTAGCAAGATCGAACAGGTAGCCACGATTTCGGCCAACAACGACAACGCGATCGGCAAGCTGATCGCCGAAGCGATGGGCAAGGTGAATAAAGAAGGCGTCATCACCGTAGAGGAAGCCAAAGGCACCGAAACGCACGTAGACGTAGTAGAAGGGATGCAGTTCGACCGCGGATACATCTCTCCGTACTTCATCACCGATTCCGAAAAAATGGAAGCAGTGCTCGAAAAGCCGCTGATCCTGATTACCGACAAGAAGGTTTCGACGATGAAAGAGCTGATGGGCGTGCTCGAACCCGCCGCACAGAACGGACGTTCGCTGGTGATCATCGCCGAAGACGTCGACGGCGAAGCGCTGGCAGCCTTGGTTGTCAACAAACTGCGCGGCACGCTGAAGATCGCCGCCGTGAAAGCTCCGGGTTTCGGCGACCGTCGTAAAGAGATGCTCGAAGACATCGCCATCCTGACCGGCGGTACGGTGATCTCCGAAGAACGCGGCATCCGCCTGGATCAGGCTACGCTCGACATGCTGGGTTCGGCCGACAAGGTGATCGTCACCAAAGAAAACACGACCGTCGTAGACGGCGTTGGCAACAAGGAAGCCATCGCCAACCGCGTCGCACAGATCCGCAAGCAGATGGAAATCTCGACTTCGGATTACGATAAGGAAAAACTCGCCGAGCGTCTGGCCAAACTGGCCGGCGGCGTGGCCGTACTGTATGTCGGCGCTGCCAGCGAGGTGGAAATGAAAGAGAAGAAAGACCGCGTGGACGATGCGCTGGCCGCAACCCGCGCCGCCGTAGAAGAGGGCATCATCCCGGGCGGCGGCGTAGCCTACATCCGCGCCGTAGCAGCTCTCGAAAAGATGAAGGGCGACAACGACGACGAAACGACCGGTATCCAGATCGTGAAACGCGCGATCGAAGAACCGCTGCGCCAGATTGTAGCCAACGCCGGCGGCGAAGGCTCGGTAGTGGTCGCCAACGTCAAAGAAGGCAAGGGAGCTTACGGCTACAACGCCCGCGCCGACAAATACGAAGATATGTTCAAGGCCGGTATCATCGACCCGACGAAAGTGGCCCGCGTCGCGCTGGAAAATGCAGCTTCGATCGCAGCCATGTTCCTGACGACCGAATGCGTACTGGTCAACAAGAAAGAACCCGAAGCTCCGGCAGCGATGCCGCAGGGCATGGGCGGTATGGGCGGAATGATGTAATCGCCCGGCGAAACGGAAAAATCCCCGGCTTTGCAGCCGGGGATTTTTTTATGTCTGCCTCCGGAACCGCGTACGCTTCAACTTTTTCGACCGGACGGAAAAATTTCCCCTTACCGATTACGGGATGATCGCAGATGTTACCAAAACCATCTGCGATTTGACATTCAACAGGATACCACGAATATCCCCATATTCGTTTCATCATGCCTTATGGCGGCGGAAAGGTTTCCTTTTTCCATGACGGGCAGCCGTGACATGAACAAAGAACTGAGCAAAAAGCGGAATAGACATACGAGAACGCCTCTTGCCTATGGCAACCTTTTTAAAACCATGTGAAATATGTAAAAAGGTTGTTTTTTCTACCGATAGTCCTTTTTCTCCGGATCGGTCAAACTTATCAGATATAATAATGCAAAATCTTGATGAATAACTGTCTCGTAGTTCCTGACTGATTATTATTCTTATTCGCTGGCTTATTCGAATATACAGAACACAACATAAGCATTTCGGAACACTGTTGTCTACTGTACATTTGATAATTTCGCACACAAAATCAGAAAATGGACAAAAAATGGCTAAAATTAATCGGCTTGACCGGTTGTGCAATGCTGATGGCGTCAAGTATCAGGCACTATCGAACGTCTGTGCGTAAGCGAAGGCGAGAAAGTGCGCCGGGACAAGTTCTCTTCATCATCGACCAAGTGCCCTATAAAGCGGCCCTGCGGACAGCAACGGCGGACGTGGCGGCAGCCAGAGCGAACCTGAAAACAGTAGAACTGAACTTCAACAGCAGCAAGGAACTCTATGCGCAGAAAGTCATCTCACAGGTCAATCTGGAGATTGTCAGCGAAGTTGGCATATCTCCCCTCTCTGTATCTCTCCCCGCAAGGGACAATAAGCAGCTTCGACGGCGGCAAGGCTGCCAAAACCTACTCGGTGCCTGTTACCGCCAGTTGGGAGATAGATATTTTCGGTAAGTTACGTAACGCCAAGCGACAGTCGCAAGCATTGTATGCACAGAGCCAGGATTACAGACAAGCCGTACGCACGCAGGTAATAGCCGGAATCGCCAATACATATTACACGTTGCTGATGCTCGACGCCCAGCTCGAAATATCAGAGCAGACGAAAATATCGTGGAAGGAATCGGCTGATGCCACCCGCGCCCTGATGAACGCCGGAAGAGCGGATAACTCTGCCGTGTCGCAGATGGAAGCCGCTTATTACAGCGTGTGCGCCTCCGTACTTGACCTGAAAGAACAAATCAATCAAGTCGAAAACAGTATGTCGTTGTTGTTGGCTTCCACTCCTCATACCATAGAACGTGGCAAGTTAGACACCTTAAATATACCTACAAGCTTTTCTACCGGCATTCCAGTCCAACTGTTGTCAAACCGTCCGGATGTCCGGGCTGCGAAACGCTCCTTGGAACAGGCATTTTATGCCGCAAACCAGGCGCGTTCCGCTTTTTATCCATCCATAACACTGAGCGGAAGCGCGGGGGGGGGCAAATTCGGCAGGGAGTACGATTGTCAATCCCGGAAAGTTCCTCGCCTCGGCGGTAGGTTCGCTCCCACAACCGCTCTTTGCACGAGGGCAACTTACCGAACAGTTGAAAATAGCCAGCCAAGGCCCAGCAGGAAGAAGCTCAGCTCAGTTTCCAGCAGGCACTTTTGCAAGCCGGAACCGAGGTGAACAACGCCTTGACACAATATCAGACGGCGCGTGACAAGTCGGCACTGTACGAGAAACAGGTGGAATCCTTGCAGACAGCATATAAGAGCACTTCCCTTACCATGCAGTACGGCAATACGACCTATCTGGAGGTACTGACGGCACAGCAAAGCCTCCTGAGCGCCCAACTGACACAAGTAGCCAACCGCATCACTGAGATACAGGGGCTTATCAGTCTCTATCAGGCACTGGGTGGAGGATGTGAAGAGTGACTGTTTTAAGTCTATCCTCAAATATACATTTCATAAAGAAACTACATCCCAAAAGTTAGACACAAAACTTTTGGGATGTAGTTCAAAATGTGTTGCCGCCGAATTTTGAGACTACGTTACCCCTTTTTATCGCCTCCTTGCGGAGCTGTCAACAGAAAGTTTTTGAAGTCATAAATGAGTTTGGAGGCATTTCTTCTTCAAATGGGCTCTTACGAATATCCCAAGGAGCCTTTATTTACGTGACATCTATCAGTGTCATTCTCTCTCCGAGATTACGCGCACCTTGATCTTCCCCTGCCTAATCCATCTATATAACGTGGGCTTGGAAATATTGTATTTGTTGTAAACCTGAATCACCGATAAGAACTGACGCCCCCTCGGCTCCATTAACAATGGCTTGTCGTCTTGCTTCCTTTTTTCAAAGCATGTTTTTTACTGCGGAATGTTTCATCTTTTTTATCACTTTAACATCAATTCATGAATCAGGTAGATAAATCACGTCAAAATAAGTATCCCCACGGTTAATCCGAATAAAAAAAGTGGAGCGTAACTCGTTGAGATACGCTCCACTTCGTTATTGATGATTGTTTGACCTTACTTCACTTCTTCGAAATCCACGTCGGTCACGTTGTCGTTCGAGGTTTGTCCGGCTCCGGCGCCCGCGCTGCCCGAAGCGGAGCCTGCGCCCGCATCCGCGCCTGCGTCGGCGCCCGGGTTCGCCTGCGATGCTCCGGCGGCCTGCTGTGCGTTGTAGATGTCCTGCGAAGCGGCCTGCCATGCGTTGTTCAGTTCGGTCGTCGCCGAGTCAATGGCGGCAATGTCCTGCGATTTGTGCGCGTCTTTCAACTTGCCGAGGGCGGCTTCGATGGCGCCCTTCTTGTCAGCCGGGATCTTGTCGCCGTACTCCTTGAGCTGCTTTTCGGTCGAGAAAATCATGCTGTCGGCGGCGTTGACCTTGTCGACGCGTTCGCGTTCGGCCTTATCTTTCTCCTCGTTGGCTTTCGCCTCGTCGCGCATCTTCTGGATCTCCTGTTCGGTCAGGCCGGACGACGCTTCGATCCGGATCTTCTGTTCCTTGCCGGTGCCTTTGTCTTTGGCCGATACGTTCAGAATGCCGTTCGCGTCGATGTCGAACGTCACCTCGATCTGGGGTACTCCGCGCGGTGCGGCCGGAATGCCGTCCAGGTGGAACCGTCCGATCGTCTTGTTGTCGCGGGCCATCTGGCGTTCGCCTTGCAACACGTGGATCTCCACCGACGGCTGGTTGTCGGCTGCGGTCGAGAAGACTTCGCTCTTGCGCGTCGGGATCGTGGTGTTCGCGTCGATCAGGCGGGTGAATACGCCGCCGAGCGTTTCGATTCCCAGCGACAGCGGGGTCACGTCGAGCAGCAGCACGTCTTTCACTTCGCCGGTCAGCACGCCGCCCTGGATGGCGGCGCCGATAGCGACCACTTCGTCCGGGTTGACGCCTTTGGACGGCGTTTTACCGAAGAACTCTTCGACCACTTTCTGGATCGCCGGGATACGGGTCGAACCGCCTACCAGGATCACTTCGTCGATCTGACTGTTGCTCAGTCCGGCGTCGGCCATCGCTTTTTTGCACGGCTCGATCGTCGCGCGGATCAATCTGTCGGCCAGTTGTTCGAATTTGGCGCGCGTCAGGGTCATTACCAGGTGCTGCGGAATCCCGTCCACCGGCATGATGTACGGCAGGTTGATCTCGGTCGAGGTCGAGCTCGACAGTTCGATCTTCGCCTTCTCGGCGGCCTCCTTCAGACGCTGCAGGGCCATCGGATCCTTACGCAGGTCGATGTTATGCTGTTTTTTGAACTCGTCGGCCATCCAGTCGATAATCACGTGGTCGAAGTCGTCGCCTCCGAGGTGCGTGTCGCCGTTGGTCGATTTCACTTCGAATACGCCGTCGCCCAGTTCCAGAATCGAAATATCGAACGTGCCGCCTCCGAGGTCGTATACGGCGATCTTCATATCCTTGTTCGCCTTATCCAGGCCGTAGGCCAGCGCTGCGGCCGTCGGTTCGTTGATGATACGGCGCACTTTCAGACCGGCGATTTCGCCCGCTTCCTTGGTAGCCTGGCGTTGCGAGTCGGAGAAGTAGGCCGGAACAGTGATGACGGCTTCGGATACTTCGGTGCCGAGGTAATCCTCGGCGGTCTTTTTCATTTTCTGCAGGACGATCGCGGAGATTTCCTGCGGGGTATAGAGTCTGCCGTCGATATCGATGCGCGGGGTGTTGTTGTCGCCTTTGACCACTTTGTAAGCCGCCCGTTCAATGTCTTTGCCGACCTGATCGTAAGTCTCGCCCATGAAACGCTTGATCGACGTGATCGTACGCTGCGGGTTGGTGATCGCCTGCCGTTTGGCGGGGTCGCCCACTTTCCGTTCGTTGTTGTCCACGAACGCTACGATCGAAGGTGTCGTGCGGCGTCCCTCGCTGTTGGGGATCACCACGGGTTCGTTACCCTCCATCACGGCAACGCAGGAGTTCGTAGTACCTAAGTCAATTCCAATAATCTTTCCCATAGTCGTTATCTCGTTTAGTTGTTTTATGCTGAATTTTTTGTTTTCGAACTTGATTTATCAATCTTTATGCCAAGCGGCAAAACGGGCGGTTTGGCCGCTGCCGACTGCCAAAGAGGTTTCGATTGTCGGACATGCTGGCACGGAGTCTGCCATTTCGTCTGAAAAAATACCCGAATAAAAGGGTTCGTTGCAAATTTTGGGCCGCCGGTATTTTTTATGAAACGGAACGTCCGTTTTTTCTATATAAAGTTCTACATTTGCGCAGGATAAATACAACGATATTATGAAAAGGAATCTTGTTTTTGTATTGCTGCTGACGCTCTTCGGTACGGGGGCTTCGGCGCAGCTCAAGGTGGGCAAGCTGCTCAAGGCGGGCGGCAATCTGATCAGCGCCGTTACGCTGACCGATGCGGACATCGCCGAGATGAGTAAGAGCGCGGTTGAGAAGATGGATCAGGAGAATCAGGTCGATACGTCGGATTACCACCGGCGGTTGCAGCGGTTGACCGAGAACATCTCCGTCGACGGCCTGAAGCTGAATTTCAAGGTCTACCTGACCAAGGACGTCAATGCGTTTGCCTGCGGCGACGGCAGCGTGCGGGTGTATAGCGCGCTGATGGATACGATGTCCGACAGCGAACTGATGGCGATCATCGGTCACGAAATCGGTCACGTGGCCCGCACCGATACGAAAGATGCGCTGAAAAACGCTTACCTGCGTTCGGCGGCCCAGAATGCGGCCAGTTCGGTCAGCGGCAGCGTCGCCGCCAGACTGTCCGAATCGCAATTGGCCGAGTTGGCGAACTCGCTGGCGCAGGCCCAGTATTCGCAGAAGCAGGAATACGACGCCGACGAGTACGGATTCGAGTTCTGCCTGAAAAATAATGTCGATCCGTATGCGATGTACCATGCGCTCGATAAACTGGCCGATATGTCGAAGACGAACCGCAACAACGCTTCGGCGATCGTGAAGGCGTTTGCGACGCATCCGGACAGCTACAAACGCGCTCAGCGCATGAAGGAAAAGGCCGACGCACTGCAGCATTGATCGGCGTAAACGGATAAAACTATGAAAAAACTTTCGGGAATTTTTCTTATCTGCATCTTGGGCTTTTCGTGCGCCAGGAGTGGGGAAAGTGCCGTACCGACCCGGGTGGACAGCATCGTTTCGAGATTGGAAGATCCGGATACTCGGTCGGTAATCGTGGTGGCCCATCGGGGCGATTGGAGACACAGCGTCGAAAATTCGCTTCAGGCCGTTCAAAATGCGATCGATATGCAAGTGGATGTGGTCGAAATCGATGTCCGCAAGACTGCCGACGGCCGTTTGATCCTGATGCACGACGCGACGATCGACCGGACGACCAACGGCAGCGGCAAGGTTTCGGAACTGACGCTCGATTCGATCCGGAACTGTTATCTGAAAGCCGCCGACAGTACGCTGACCGATCTGCGGGTTCCGACGCTCGATGAAGTTTTCGAGATAAGCAAAGACCGGATCATGCTCAATATCGACAAAGGGTACTGGATATTCGACGATGTTTACGCGCTGGCCGAAAAGGCCGGCACCACCCGCCAGATTATTATGAAAGGGGATCAGGCGGCCGATCAGGTGCTCGAAAGTTTCGGGCGTTACCTCGACAGGGTTTTTTACATGCCGATCGTCAATTTGAACAAAGAGGGTGCGGAAGAAGCGATTGCCGATTTTCAGGAGAAAATCCGTCCGGTAGCTTATGAGTTGTTGTATAAAAGCGATACCTGCCAGACGCCGCTCAGGGTCAAAAATCAGTTGGCCGGGAAATCGTTGATCTGGTACAATACGATGTGGAACGGGATGTCCGGCAGCCGTTATGACGACCGGGCGGTCGATGATCCCGACCGGGTGTACGGTTACCTGATCGATTCGCTGAACGCGCGGATCATCCAGACCGACCGGCCGGGGTTTCTGATCCGTTACCTCGTATCGCGCGGACAGCACTGATTGTTTTCGAAGGTGATAAAAGGCAGGGAGCGGAAAATTTTCCGCTCCCTGCTTTGTTTTCGGCAGATATCGTTTGTCGTTAGAACCGGATCGGATTGACGCCCGGATGCAGTTTGACGGTTTTGCCGTTCCAGACGAAATCGCCGGTCAATTGCCCCGGCAGAGCGACTTGTCCGGATAATTTATCCCCGTCGCGTTGCAGTTCGACCGTGATGTCGCCCTGCGGATGCGGTACGACGCCTTTGATTTGTTTCAGGCGTCCCGGATGCGGGGCGATCCGCACCGTAGCGAATCCCGGCGAAGCGGGTTCTACGCCGCAGACCGTTGCCAGCAGGTCGTAATTCGGGCTCGAACTCCAGGCGTGGCAGTCCGAACGGGTTGGTTCGGGGGTCTCGGCGAAGGTGGTGAGGCCGATGTCGATCATCTGCTGCCACGGCCCGAGCATTTCGGTATAACGATCTGCCAGACCGACCTTTTTCAGTGCGCGGATCAAATAGAATTTGTAATAGAACGTGGTTTGCGTGAGCGACGGATCGCTGTCGATCCGTTCGAATACGGCGCGCTGGTCTTTGTGCGGAATGGCGTCGGTCAGGATGCCCATGATGTTGACGTGCTGGCTGTAAGTCGGACTGCCGATATAATCCCGCAGCAATCCTTTCGATGCGTCCCAGCACTTTTCGTAAACGTTTTTCTTCAGTCCGGCGGAGATCGCCGCATACTCTTTCGCTTCGGCGGGCCGGTCGTAGCGGCGCATCAGGTCGGCTGCGTCGTCCAGCGCGGCGGCCAGTTGCAGCGTGGTGATCGCCGAACCGGACGAGTCGCTTTCGGGCGCGATACCTCGTTCCCACGAGGTGGCCCAGTCGGTGAAGTTCCAGTGCGGAAGACCGTTCTTCAGCAGGCCCGTGTGCGGATCGATCTTTTCGGTGAACCACGACAGCACGGTGCGGATGCCGGGTAGGAAGCTTCGCACGAAAGCGTCGTCGCTGCGGTGCATCCAATAGTCGTGGATCATGCCGATCCAGTAGAGCGAAAAAGGCGGAATGTACTGCGGAATGTGGCTCGGGTAACGGCTGCAGGTGATTCCCTCGTACGAGCGCGAAAGGTCGTACATCCGGATCGCCTTGCGCACCAGCCGGTCGTCGCCGGAGACGTACAGCGAGATCAGCGCCTGGATCCGCGTGTCGCCGGCATACTGCAATTGTTCGTAATAGGGGCAGTCGAAATAGGTCTCGTGGGCGCAGAGTCGGGCGGTGCGCCAGCCCGTTTCCCAAATTTTCTCCAATGCAGGGTCGTCCGATTCGAAAGAGCCGCGCACTTCGAACGGATAGCCCGTGTAGATGCCGTACAGATCTTCGACGACGAGCGGCGCCGCTCCGGTTTCGATGTCGAGTTGGATATAACGATAGGTTTTGAACCACAGCGGGCGGAACAACCGTCCGTCGGCTCCGTCGGGCAGGAACTCGTCCGCGAATCCTCGGCACTCGCGGCCGTCGATTTCGTTGCGGTTTCCTTTGCCCCGTTCGTCGAACAGCGCTTCGGAATAGGTCAGTTTGATTTTGCTGCCTTTGCCTCCGGATACTTTCAGTTCCGGGTAGGCGGTGGTCAGGAATCCCTGGTCGAGCAGCACGGTGCATTTCGTGCGGGCCGGGATTTTCAGCGGCGACCGGCCGTCGATGAACGTCGGCAGCGATGCGAGTCCCTGTTGCCGGCGCACGGCGGTCAGGCGTTGTTCGGTCAGTTCCATCATCGGGATGTCGCGCGGGGTCAGAATCCAGTCGCTTTCGCCGTAACCGGGCGCGCCGTAGGTTTTACCGGGCGAAAAGCCGGTGGCCGCATACCATTTCGAATCGTCGAAGCCGACGGTTTCCCACCCCCACGGGTATTTCGTGCCGTCGATTCGGTCGTGGCCGCCGATGTAGCCGGCTTCCGGACAGTTGAACAGCGGCGAGAAGGATTCGTCTCGCAGGACGAGCCAGCTACCGTCGGTGTTGACATCGTCTTCGACGGACGAATTGCCCTGTACGATCAGACCGGTCTGCCGGCTGATCTGCGCTCCGGGGCTACGGGTTCCCAGGTTCCATACCGTGACGGCCAGCACGTTTTGGCCCGGTCGCAGCAGCGGAGCGATGTCGACCGTTTCGTAATACCAGCGGTTCAGATCGCCGCGCGCCGGGCCCCAGCACGCTTCTTGTCCGTTGACCAGCAGCCGGTAGCGGTTATCGGCCGAGATGTTGATAACGAACCGCTCCGGTTTTTTCGGCAGGTCGAAACGTTTGCGGAAGCGGTAGACGCCGTAATCGTACGGAGAAAAGCCTCCGTCACAGATCCATTGGGCGCTCCAGGTGCCGGTGAGCTGCCGTTCGCCGGGCTGTGTCGACGGCAGCGACGCTCCGGCCGACCAGCAGCCGACAGTCATCAGGAAGGTAAGTAACAAGCGAGTGTTTTTCATAAGAAGTTCGGTTAAATTCGGATAAACCCTCAAACGGGTTGAGACTAACAAATATAGGGATTAAACGGCGATTCGGTCGTACACTTCGGGATATTTGTAGTCTAAACGGTCTAATTTATTCGCTTTCCAATATTTAGGCAGGGAATTTGATTTTACACGGAGAAAGCATCATTGCGGGGATGGCATGAGCCTTTCCGAAATTGCTACGGTAAGCAAATTTATCAAAATTCATGTCACTTTAATCTATTAATGTTATGAAGTACGTTTATTTAATTCTGGCCGCTGCGTTGTTGGCGACGTCGGCCTCGGCCCAAACGGGAATGACCCGGGAACAGATGGAAAGTCGTCACCAGGAACGAGTACAAATGCGCGATGCGCGTCATCAGACCGAGATCAAACAGATGGATTCGATCGTCCTGAACCGTTACTACAAGTTCATGCCGACCAGCTTCCAGCAGGAACCGGCCGGGAACATGCACCAGATCTATTCGATCATGTATTCGTTGGCGATGTACAAGGACTACGTGGACATCGATATCCCGTACATCGTAGGCGTGGTCGCTCCTTATCATTTGACGATCATGAACTACATTACGTTCGACATCCAGAAGTATACCGCCGTTCAGAACGAGGACGGGTGGACGATTTCTTTCTCGTCGAATCTCTATTCGGACAATACCTATACGTTTACGTTCAAAATCTACTCGATCACCCGCGAGGCCGTGCTGAACATCGCTTCGACCCTCTATCCGACGGTGACCTACTACGGTTCGATCCAGCAGATCTATTAAACTTCGGCGAAAAGACGTCATGAAAAAATGGTTGCTTTTTACGATGCTCGCCGCCGCGCTGACGGCCGCCGCGCAACAGCCCGACCGGCGCCAGCGCAGCGCCGCCGAACGCCAGTTGCGCCAGCAGCGTTTCATGGAGCGACTGGATTCGATGGTGGCGTCCGGAGATTTCCAGTTTCTGCCGGTGAGCATGGAGTGGGGGCCGCGGGGCGGCTCGCAGATCATCAACGACTTTTATTATTACATCGGGATTTTCAAAAACCGTTTGCAGGTGCATATTCCGGTGGTGATCGGCAGGGCAATGACCTATAATGCGGTCGTCAATTTCGACACCGACAAGATGACCGGCTTCCGGACGCAGCGCAACGACTCCGGATGGAAAGTGTCGTTCGCGGCTACGGATAATACCGGGACGGCCTATACGTTCGTCTTTACGATTTACGACCAGACCGGACAGGCCATATTGGATATGGTTTCGAACCGGAACCTGATGCAGTATTCGGGTACGATCGTCGCGAACGACAAACTGCCGGAATCTACCGATCCCGCGCCGCCGATGAAAAGGGGGCCGGACGGGAAACTGGTTCCCGAAGATATTTGACCGGGGGCGTGCCGGAACGTACCGATGCGGACCGCCGATATAAAAACAGCGGAGGCTTATAAAAGCCTCCGCTGTTTTTTGCGGATCGAAACGGGGAACGATCAGATTTTCGTCGTAGCTTTGATGTAATGGTGGTGCGCTCCGTAGCGGTCGAAAGCCGCGCGGTCGAGCGCTTCGCGGTGATCCGGATGCGCGACGCTGATAATCAGCCGCGCACGCTCCTGCAGCGATTTCCCGTACAGGTTGACCGCGCCGTATTCGGTGACGAACCAATGCACGTGCGAGCGGGTGGTCACCACGCCGGCGCCGAGGGTCAGTTCCGGGGCGATCTTGCTGATTCCCTTGTTCGTTACCGAAGGCATCGCGAGGATCGCCTTACCCCCCTCCGAACGCGATGCGCCGTAAATGAAGTCGATCTGGCCGCCTACGCCGGAGTAGAATTTCGTGCCGAGCGAATCGGCGCAGATCTGGCCGGTCAGATCGACCTGCAGGGCCGAGTTGATCGCCGTCACCTTCGGATTCTTGGCGATGACGAACGGGTCGTTCGTATAGCCGACGTCCATCATGGCGACGCCCGGGTTGTTGTCTATAAAGTCGTATACTTTCTGCGAACCCATCAGGAACGTGGAGACCATCTTGCCTTTGTCGATGGCTTTGTTGCGTCCGTTGATCACGCCGCTTTCGACCAGCGGCAGCACGCCGTCGGCGAACATCTCGGTGTGGATACCGAGGTCTTTGTGCCCGGTCAGTTGGGCGAGCACGGCGTTCGGGATCGCGCCGATGCCCATTTGCAGGCAGGCGCCGTCCTCGATCAGCGCGGCGCAGTGCTTGCCGATCGCCGTTTCGGTCTCGTTCGGGGTCGAGAAGTGAGCCTCTTCGAGCGGCTTGTCGTCCTGTACGAACAGGTCGATGTCGTCAACGTGGATGAACGCGTCTCCGAACGAGCGCGGAACGTGTTTATTGATGACGGCGATCACCGTACGGGCGCACTCGACGGCGGCCAGCGTGGCGTCGACCGAAGTGCCCAGCGATACGTAGCCGTGCGCGTCCGGGGGCGATACCTGAATCATCGCCACGTCGCACGGCAACGTGCCGCTGCGGTACAGTTTCTGGGTTTCGCTGAGGAATACCGGGATGTAGTCGGCGTAGCCCGATTGGGTCACCTTGCGGACGTTGCCGCCTACGAAAAACGAGTCGAGCTGGAAAATGCCTTCGAACTCCGGAGCCGCGTAGGGAGCGGGCCCTTCGGTGTGCAGATGGTGCACGTGCACGTGTTCGAATTCTTTGTTGCGTCCGCGGTCGCACATGGCGTTGATCAGGCACTGCGGCGCGCTGGCCACGCTGCTCAGGTGAATGTGATCGCCGGTTTTGATCACTTTCACCGCTTCGGCGGCCGGAATGAATTTGATTTGTTTGGTCATTATAAATTATCGTAGTTAGTTAGACTCGGGACTTTTGAATAAAACGGTGCAAATTTAAGCATTAATTAATGGATAAAAAAGGCCTTTTGAGGATTTTTGATTTACTTTGCAACCTTTATGGTACGGCGCATTTGCTTATTTTCAGAGGATATGGCTTCTTTTTTCCGGGGAATCACACCGAAATACATCATTCTGACGGGGTGTCTGTTTACGCTTCTGTTCGCGTTTTTCAGCAACGAGGTCTATCATCCGGACGAGCATTTCCAGATTCTCGAATACGCGCACATGAAGCTTTTCGGAACGCCCGTTCCGGCCGAACTGCCGTGGGAATACGTCCTGATGATGCGCCCCGGACTGCAACCGATGATCGCCTACGGACTCGGATGGCTGTTGGATGCCGGAGGAATCTATTCTCCGTACCTGTTGTTCTCGCTGCTGCACGTATTGAGCGGGGCGCTGTCCATCGTGTCCGTACTCGCATTTTACCGCGCCGTTCGCGGGACGCTGTCCGGACCGAGCGAGGAGAAGTGGCTGTTGTTGCTGAGTTTTTTCCTGTGGTTCATGGTGTATCTCCATGTGCGGTTCAGTTCCGAAACGTTCTCGGGGAATCTGCTGTTGTTGCTGGTCTCGGTCTATTTGTCATACGGGCAGCGGGAGCGGAAGCGCCCTTTCGTGTGGGGCGCAGGGATGGGATTGTTGGCGGGCGCGGCCTTTATTTCGCGCTACCAAGTGGGATTCGCGTTGTTCGGATTCGGGCTCTGGCTGCTGGTGTTCGCCCGGCGCTGGCGACTGCTCGCCGGCCTGGCTTTGGGAGGAGCCGCGATGCTGGGCGTCGGCGTGCTGGTCGATTACTGGCTGTACGGGACCTGGACCTGCTCGCCGGTCAATTACGTGAGGGAAAATATCCTGAATTCCCACATCGATAAGTTCGGCATCAAACCGTGGTATTTCTACCTGAGCGATACGGTCAGCAAGGGATTCGTCGTTTACGGCCTGGCGATTCTTGCGGCGACGTGCTGGTTTTTCGTTCGGAATCCCAAACACGTCATCACCTGGACGATGGTGCCTTTCCTGCTGGCGCACCAGTTGGTCGGCCACAAGGAGCTCCGCTTTTTGTTCCCCGTGCTGCCGTTTATTCCCTTTTTCGCCGTTTTGCTGGCGCGCGACCTGCCGCAGCGGTTGCTGCGAAACCGGATCGTCCGGTTGGTCGGCGTGCTCGCCGTCGTTCTGAACTTCGCGCTGATCGTTTATAATGTCATTCCGATCAAAAATACGGATATCTTTTTCTACCGGATGATGGACGACTACTGCCGCGGCAAAGAGCGGGTGTGCGTGCTGAACGTGAAGGACGAACCCACTTATTACAGCTACGGCGAATTCATGATCGGCCCCCGCGTGGTCACTGCCCGTTTTTACATGCCGCGCAATATGGAGCTTCGCTTGGCCGGTTCCATATCGGAACTGGAACGCGAGGCCCGGCGATTGCGCAGAACCTGCCCCGACGTGTTTATCTTGTCCGGCGACGAGCGCCTGCCCGAGCACACTGCGCTGCCGGTGGAGAAAGTCGCCTGGAATCCTTATCCGAAGTGGATTATCCGCTATTTCAATTTCAACGACTGGGTCAGCCTTAGTATCCGGCGTAAAAACCTCTACAAAGTCGGCGCGTCGGCCGGCGAAAAATAATCTTTTTTTACATAAGGGGGGCGTTTTGCCGCGGGCGGAGGCGTTCGCGTGGCGGACCGACCGTATTTGAGCTGGTTGCGTGGCGTCGTGCGGTATGAAAATGGAACCGGCTGCAAAAAAATAAAGAAAAGACAGCAGGGAGAATGATCTCCTCTACCGCTTTTCTCTCCTACTAACCTAAAACTACTAACCTAAAACTTCACTGCAAAGATAAAGATAAATCGGCCGCTTTTCCAAATTTTTATTAAATTTTTTTAATAATATTTGCATTTCGCTTTTCTTCTGTTGTGTTAATATCCATTTTATCAGTTGTTTAATGTTCGGTTTCCGATTCCGTTTTTTTCGGCCGGAACGGTTTGTAACGGGTATAAAAAAAGAAAAACAGCCGGCGGAATGGATCCGTCTACCGTTTTTCTTCCCTACTAACCTAAAAACTACTTATCTAAATGAACCTAAAACTTGAATGCAAATATAACGGTTATTTCATTTTCTTAAATAATTTTAAGATCCTTTCGATGTAGCATTTTGATTTAATGTTGTGAATATTTGATAACACATTGATTATTAATGTCTTGTCGTTTGTTTTCCCGATTGAAAACGGAGGCGGAATAACCGTTTGAAAATGACGTGTTTATTTTGCAAGGCGGTATTTTGCCGTTTCGGTCGCCGCGAAACGGACGGCTCGGTCCGTATTCCGTTTCGCGGCGAATGCGTCGGTTTCTCGGCGTGCGGGAATTCGGAAAACATCGCTACCTTTGCGCAGTTTCAAATCCATCGATCTATGAATAGAGACCGCCTCGTCACGCCGAGTTACTGCTGCATCCTGCTGGCTAATTTCCTGCTGTTTTTCGGCTTTTACCTGCTGATGCCGGTGATGCCGTTCTACCTGACCGAAGTGTTCGGGGCCGGGCGCGCTACGGTGGGCGTTGCGCTCTCCTGTTATGTGATCGCTGCGCTTTCGATCCGGCCGTTCTCGGGTTATTTGCTCGATACGTTTGCCCGCAAACCGCTTTATCTACTGGCCTATTTTGTGTTTACCGCTATTTTCGCGGGCTACCTGGTAGCCGGAACCCTGACGCTGTTCATGATTTTCCGCGTGGTGCACGGCTTTGCGTTCGGGGCGGTTACGGTGTCCGGGAATACCGTGGTAATCGATATCATGCCCTCGTCGCGCCGCGGCGAGGGGATCGGCTATTACGGTCTGGCCAACAACATCGCGATGTCGGTGGGGCCGATGGTCGGGTTGTTCATGCACGAGTCCTGCTCGTTCGAGACGATTTTCCTCTGTTCGCTCGCATCCTGCGCGTTGGGATTCGCGATGGCTTGCCTGGTGCGGACTCCGGCCAAAGAACCGGTCAAACGCGAACCGGTTTCGCTCGACCGGTTTATCCTGCTCAAAGGGCTACCGGCCGGTCTGGATTTGCTGTTGCTTTCGATCCCCTACGGAATGACCACGACGTACGTGGCGATGTATGCCGCGGAGATCGGGATTACGTCGAAAGTCGGGATCTTCTTTACGCTGATGGCCGTGGGGATGGCGATTTCGAGGATCTTTTCGGGACGCCAGGTCGATAAAGGGCGCGTGACGCAGGTGATCGCTTTGGGAATGTATCTGGTTTGCGTCTGCTTCTTCGTGCTCTCCTCCTGCGCTGCGATCGCGGTGTGGAATCCCGTGTTGTGCAAATACCTGTTTTTCGCTGTGGCGCTGTTTCTCGGCGTCGGTTTCGGGACGATGTTTCCGGCGTTCAATACGCTGTTCGTCAACCTGGCGCCGAACGGCCAGCGCGGAACCGCTACTTCGACTTACCTGACGTCGTGGGACGTCGGTATCGGCGCCGGACTGTTGCTGGGCGGGTATATCGCTCAGATCGGGTCGTTCGACAAAGCCTATCTGTTCGGCGCCTGCCTGACCGTCGTCTCGGCGCTCTATTTCAAACTGCGGGTGGCCCCGCATTTCGAGAAAAACAAACTGCGCTGAACGGGGAAGGTTCCCATCCGACGCAGTCCGGAACAAACGGTTGTGTCCGTCGGGGGTTAAAAAAAGAAATTGTTGGTTCCGACGGCTTCCTTCAGATAGACCTGCGTACTACCGCCTTCGTGTTCGAATTCGATCTTATCCTCGCGGGCCAGCCAGCCCAGCGCGGCGTTCAGATCGCGGTCGCGGAGCCGCAGTTTGTCGCGCAGTTCGTCGTAATTCCATTTCCTTCCGTCGCACAACAGGCCCCACACCATTCCGGCGTGCGTCCCAATGTTTTTTTTGCTCATTTCAGCCATTTGGCAACAAGATTAGTTGTGAATACATCCTATCTTTTCTACAAAAATCGGCAAAAATGGCGTGATATAGTGTCCTGATTCGCAGGATTGATGTCCTAAATGTCCGACGTGGAGCCAAGATACGGCATTTTCCTTTCGGGACGGTTTTCGGGGGAGCGGCGCTCCGTTCCGCGGAAAATGTTAACTTCGCCCGTAATAAAATAACCTGAAGATATGTCGGAAGATATGGAATCGCTCCTCCGCGGGCATCGCCGTTATTTCGCCGAGGGTCGTACGCGCGACGTCCGGTTCCGGGCGGAGGCGCTGCTGAAACGACTGATCGGCGAGGTTTTTCCGCCCGGTTACGTGTCGTTTCTGGAGGGAGGGCCCGAGGTCGTCGAAGAGGTGCTGAAACAGCGTTTCGATTCTATTTTTTTTACGGGCGGATCGGCGTTCGGACAGACGGTGATGCGGGCCGCGGCCGAACATCTGACGCCGCTGACGCTGGAGCTTGGCGGAAAAAGCCCTTGCATCGTCGGACGGGATGCGGATATCCCGCTGGCCGCCCGACGGATCGTTTGGGGAAAATTGCTGAATGCCGGACAGACCTGCGTGGCTCCCGATTACCTGTTCGTACACGCCGACCGTAAGCGACAATTGTGCGTCGAGATGGAGCGGGCCGTCCGTCGTTTTTTCGGCGACGATCCGCGCCTCAGCGACGATTATCCGCGGATCGTTTCGGTGCAGGCTGCCGAACGGCTGCAGCGGATGATGCATGGTTCGGGAAAGATCCTTTTCGGCGGAACTTGCGATCCGCAGCAGCGTTACGTGGCCCCGACACTGATCGACGAGCCGGACGACGACAGTCCGGTCATGCGACAGGAGATTTTCGGGCCGCTGCTGCCGGTCAAAGGGTTTCACGATATCGAAACGGTGATCCGCTACGTGAACGAGCGCGACAAACCGCTGGCGCTCTATTATTTCGGCGGACGTCGGGAAGCCGACCGGGTGCTGCGCTCCACTTCGTCGGGCGGGGCCTGCGTCAACGATACGGTCGTGCAACTGGCCAACGGCCGGCTGCCGTTCGGCGGTGTCGGGCGCAGCGGCATAGGAAAGTATCACGGACGGTTCTCGTTCGAACTGTTCAGCAACCTGCGGGCCGTCGTGCGTTCGCCCCGGTGGATCGATATTCCGTTGCGGTACGCTCCGTACCGCAGTATCCGGTTGTTTAAAAAGTTTTTAAAATAGAGTGAGGCGGAGTGTTTCCGGGGGAACGGCTTGGAAAACGACGGAACCGGTTGTTTGCCGATCCGTTTGCAGGGGACGCTGCCGTCGGACGGATAATTGCGGCGGTGTTTGGCGCGGATTGTCTGTTTTTTAAAAATTATATCGTATTTTTGTAGGCTGGAGGCGGAAGCCCGTTTCCGACTTGTGCTGAATCTGAAAAAATCTTCGAAATATGTTTGAAAATCTTACCGATAAACTCGAACGGTCGTTTAAGATCCTGAAAGGAGAGGGACGCATCACCGAAATCAACGTCGCCGAGAGCCTGAAAGAGATCCGGCGCGCGCTGATCGACGCCGACGTCAACTATAAAGTGGCTAAGACGTTCACCGACGAAGTGAAAGCCAAGGCGCTGGGACAGAATGTACTGACGGCGGTCAAGCCCGGACAGATGATGACGAAGATCGTCCGCGACGAATTGGCCGAACTGATGGGCGGGACGATGAGCGATATCCACCTGGAAGGTTCGCCGGCTGTGGTGCTGATCGCCGGGTTGCAGGGGTCGGGTAAGACGACCTTTTCCGGCAAGTTGGCCAACCTGATCAAGAGCAAGAAAGGCCGCCAGGTACTGCTGGTGGCGGGCGACGTTTACCGTCCGGCCGCCATCGACCAGTTGAAGATACTAGGGGATCAGGTCGGCGTGGAGGTTTATACCGAAGAGGGTAGCAAGAATCCGGTGCAGATCGCCGAAAATGCCGTTAAATACGCGCGGGCCAATCACATCAATACGGTAATCGTCGATACGGCGGGGCGTCTGGCGGTCGACGAGCAGATGATGCAGGAGATCGCTGCGATCAAAAAGGCCGTTTCGCCGAGCGAAATCCTGTTCGTAGTCGATGCGATGACCGGTCAGGATGCGGTGAATACCGCCAGGGAGTTCAATGACCGGCTCGATTTCGACGGCGTAGTGCTTACTAAACTCGACGGCGATACCCGCGGCGGCGCGGCGATTTCGATCCGTGCGGTGGTCAACAAACCGCTGAAATTCATCAGTTCGGGCGAAAAGATGGACGCGTTGCAGGTGTTTCATCCGGAACGTATGGCCGACCGTATTCTCGGCATGGGCGACATCGTGTCGCTGGTCGAACGGGCACAGGAGCAGTACGACGAGGAGGAAGCCCGCAGGCTGAAGAAAAAGCTGGTCAAGGATCAGTTCAATTTCAACGACTTCCTGACGCAGATCACGCAGATCAAGAAGATGGGCAACCTGAAGGATCTGGCGTCGATGATTCCCGGCGTCGGCAAGGCGCTGAAAAACGTCGAGATCAACGACGACGTGTTCAAGCAGACCGAGGCGATTATTCATTCGATGACGCCGAAGGAGCGCGAGAATCCCGCGTTGATCAACGGCAGTCGCAAGCAGCGGATCGCGGCGGGCAGCGGGACGACCGTGCAGGAGGTGAACCGCCTGCTCAAACAGTTCGACGATACGCGCAAAATGATGAAGACCGTAGCCGGCGGTATGCCGCAAATGGCCAAGATGGCCGGACGGATGAAACGATAACGACTAAACACGTATACGATGCAGATAATAGACGGAAAAGAGGTGGCGGCCAGCCTGCGCCGGGAGATTGCGGCCGAAGTGGCGGCTTGGGTCGCCGGCGGGAAACGGACGCCGCATCTGGTGGCCATTCTGGTCGGCAACGACGGGGCGAGCCAGACGTATGTGGGACATAAAGAGAAGTGCTGCGGCGAGGTGGGGTTCCGTTCGACCGTGCTGCGGCTGCCGGAGGAGACGTCCGAAGAGGCGTTGCTCGGCGAGATCGCCCGGCTGAACGCCGATCCGCAGGTGGACGGTTTCATCGTTCAGTTGCCGCTGCCGAAACATATCTCGGAACAACGGGTGATCGAAGCGATCGATCCGAAAAAGGATGTCGACGGTTTTCATCCGGTCAATACCGGGCGGATGATCTCCGGACTGCCGTCCTATCTGCCGGCCACGCCGGACGGGATTCTCGAATTGCTGAAATATTACGGGGTCGAAACCGCCGGACGGCATTGCGTCGTGATCGGCCGCAGCAACATCGTCGGCCGTCCGATCGCCAACCTGCTGTCGCAGAAAGGCTGGGACTGTACGGTGACGCTGTGCCACAGCCGGACGAAGGATCTTAAAAAGGTGGTGCGCGGCGGCGACATCGTAATCGCGGCGCTCGGCAAGGCCGAATTCGTTACCGCAGACATGGTGAAAGACGGGGCGGTGGTCGTCGACGTAGGCATTACGCGCGTTCCGAGCGACAAGACCAAATCGGGCTGGAAGCTGCTCGGCGACGTCAAGTTCGACGAGGTGGCCCCGAAATGCAGTTACATTACGCCGGTTCCCGGCGGCGTCGGGCCGATGACGATCATCTCGTTGATGAAGAATACGCTGAAAGCCGCACGCAGGGAAGTTTACAAATAGATTGCGGCGGCAGGCGCCGTTCGATGCCGCCGCCGCGCGATCGTAAAAATCCCCTCCGGATTCCGGAGGGGATTTTTCGTGTTTCGACGGGCGTTTTCCCGGAAACCGGGTGGGCGCGTTGTTTTCCGTTTTGCCGAATCGGTCGTGGCCGTACCGGTGATCCGGCCGCTGTACCCCTCTTTTTGCTTGCAGCTGATGCCTACGGAGTGGTAACCGCCCACGAACGGTTGCAGGGCCGTCGCGCGTCCCAGCCGGAAATGGTAGGCGATCATCACAGGCAGTTGCAGGTACATCAGTGCGACCCTCGGGCGTATCTGCGAGGTGCCCGGAACGTCTTCGTAGGCGATATCCGGTTTGACGCCTTTGTTCGAGAGATAGAGCCCCGTCTCCAGGTAGAGCGGATACCGGCACGACAGCAGGATCCGGTCGGATACTCCCACGTGGAAACTCGACCGCGGGTCGGAGATTTTTCCCCTTCCAGGTAGTTGCCCGTCATATCCGACAGGCTGTAACCGGCCCGTATGCCGAAGATATTCGTGCGGTACTGTTGCGCCGTGGCGACCGTGGCGAAGACCAATAGCCCTTTAAAGAATGCCCTTTCAAGTTCCAGATTCTCGGTCGTCTTATGATTAGAGAGGTTCAATGCTACGTGATGATAACCGCGCTGAACGCCTCCTACATTTATAGCGGGGCGTACCTTGTTCGTCGTAGGTTGCTACAATCAGTACCGGCAGCGGAGCCAGTACCATTTTATTTCCATCCCATGAACATTCGAGTCGTTTCCGCGTCGTGGTGGTCGAAGAAGAGGCTCCTGCCCGTATCGAGCGTGGCGATGGCGGCCATATCCTCGTCGGAAAGCGAAAAGTCGAAGATGTCGATATTCTGCCGCATCCGTTCGATGTGGGTCGATTTGGGAATGATAATTACGCCGCGCTGGATAAGCCAGCGCAGGGCGACCTGAGCTACGCTTTTGCCGTATTTGCCGCCGATTCCGGCCAACAGCGGATTCGTAAAGAAACCGTTGCGACCTTCGGCGAACGGTCCCCACGACATGATGCGCGTACCGAACTCCTCCATGATTTTCTGCGGCTCGGTCTGTTGGTCGAATACGTGCGTTTCCACTTGATTTACCGCCGGCACGATCTCCACGTTGCTGGCCAGGTCGATAAAGTGGTCGGGATAGAAATTCGAAACGCCGATGGCACGTAGTTTACCATCCTTATATGCCTCTTCTAATGCGCGATATGCCCCGTAACGGTCGCAGAACGGCTGGTGCAGGAGCATCAGGTCGATATAGTCCGTTTGCAATTTACGCAGGCTCTCGTCGATGGAAGCTTTCGCTTTTTCATACCCGTAGTTCGATATCCACACTTTCGACACGAGGAAAATCTCCTTGCGGTCGATACCGCTTTTGCCGACGGCATTTCCTACGCCTTCTTCGTTGTGGTATGCCTGCGCCGTGTCGATCATCCGGTAACCCACTTTCAATGCATCGCTTACGCAACGTTCGCATTCGGCGGGCGATACCTGATAGACGCCGTAACCCATCTGCGGCATTTCGACGCCATTGTTCAATTTTACTGTGTCCATACGCTAATTATTTTGTTTTTACAGTTGTGTAAATGTAGGCATATTCACATATGTTACCAGCATAAAAAATACGGTTTGGATTGCATTTTTTGCGGTAAATTACATTGAAATTCAATCGTCCAGGATCGGACGATACAAAAACCGAGATAAGTGTAGTTCCAACCGAATTTATTGTAATTACGGTTTGAGGTTCTTCTCTAACTTTGCAATGTCGAACATGGACAACGTGGTTAAAGACAAATAATTGAAATTCGCATTAGCTATATTTATGGGACAGAACCAAACAGTAAAAGACAATCGTATTACCGTAATCGATGCCCTGCGAGGATTCGCCTTACTCGGTGTGGTACTGGTACACATGCAGCAACATTACAGCATTTTTAATTTCGGTGCATTTACGCCAACCGAACCTGCTTTCCCTGTTTTAGACGAGTGGATCGGTTGGTTGACCCGCAACGTACTCATGGGACGTTTTATAAATATTTTCGCATTTCTTTTCGGTATGAGCTTTTTCATACAAATGGATCGTGCTGCGAGAAAAGGAGTGGATTTCAGACGGCGTTTTATCTGGCGTATGGTAATACTCTTTTTGATAGGCGTAGTCGGAAGCGCATTTTATTCGGGAGATATCCTATCGTTTTATGCCCTATTCGGATTGGTGTTGGTATTATTGTATCCATTGAAGACCAGAGTACTTGTCGTAGTCGCATCCTTGATTCTGATAGGCGCTCCTCGTTGGATATCTTTCGGTTACGATAAAATCGCGGCTCCTCGGGAAACGACCGTAGTTGCCAATGCCCCCGAAACGGAACGCGTGCGTGCCGAGCGTCCGCGCCAAATGGCCGACATCGCACAAGAAACTCCGTCACTTGCCAATACCATCAAAAGCAACCTCACGGATGGTCGAATGCGGACATTAAATTACCAGTTCAATTGGGGCGGTCGTGGTTATCTGACTTTTGCCCTCTTTATTTTGGGACTCGTCGTCGGGCGTATCCGCTTTTTCGAAACGGTACACCTGCACACTCGCCGCAACATCTCACTATTCGTATTGTTTGCTGCCGGAGCGTGGATTATCGGTCGAATAAACGGACTCCTGCCGCAAGAACACACCTCTTTCATGCAAGGTATTACCCCCTCTGCGACAGCGCTTTTCCGCATGACGTTGAACGATGTGAATATGGTTCTTTTCTCGGCAGCCATAACGATGGGATTCGTTATTCTGTATCATATGAAAGGTATAGGAAAATGCCTGAATCTATTGACTCCTTACGGGCGCATGGGACTTACAAATTACGAAGCGCAAGGCATTATAGGCTCCATCATATTCTCGCTTTGGGGTTTCGGCTCCATATTCGGCCGTTGGCATGCTACCGAATTATTTTGTTTGGGAATTGCATTTTATATAGTACAAGTCGTATTCAGTAGAATATGGCTCACTTATTTCAAATACGGCCCGCTGGAATGGTTCTGGCGTTCGGCGACCTATCTTAAATGGCAACCGTTTCGTAAATAATAGAAAATATGGAATACAGAACATTAGGATTGAGCGGGCTGAGGGTATCGGCCGTCGGGCTGGGCTGTATGGGCATGAGCCACGCCTACGGCGCTCCCGCCGACAAAAAGGAAATGACGGAACTGCTCGCCGATGCCGTGGAAATGGGTTACACCTTCTTCGATACCGCCGAGGCGTATGGCACGGCCGACCGACCGCACGATAACGAAGAGTTGCTGGGCAAGGCCCTGCGTCCGTTCCGCGACCGTGTTGTCATCGCCACCAAATTCGGCATATCGTTCGACCGTCCCGAAGCAAGCGGCACGCACGCCGTGATCCCCGATTCGCGTCCGGCAGCCATTCGTCGTTCGCTCGAAGGGTCTCTCCGCCGTTTGCACACCGACCGTATCGACCTTTATTACCAACACCGTATCGACCCGGCTATCGAACCGGAGGCAGTGGCGGAAGTAATGGCAGACCTTATCCGGGAGGGAAAAATCCTGCACTGGGGCATATCGGAAACGACCGAAGAATACCTGCGCCGCGCCCACCGTGTCTGCCCCGTAACGGCGATACAAAACCGCTACTCGATGATGGTCCGCCGACACGAAACGTTGTTTCCCGTACTCGAAGAGCTGGGCGTGGGTTTCGTTGCATTCTCGCCGCTTGCCAACGGATTGTTGAGCAACCGTTATACAGCCGAAACTACGTTTGACCCGACAACCGACTACCGTGCCTCGATGCCGCAATACCGCAGGGAAAGTTTCGTGAAGAACCGTCCGCTGTTCGCCCTGCTCGAACGGTTGGCGGACGAACACCGCGCCACCGCCTCGCAGATCTCGCTGGCATGGATGATGAACAAACGTTCGTGGATCGTTCCCATTCCCGGAACGCGTTGCCTCTGTCGCCTGAAAGAGAACATAGGCGCAACGGATATACGCTTGTCTGCGGAAGAGGTACGGGCCATCGACGCCGAACTCGATACGATCGAAATGAGCGAGGTGTTCGGAGGTTCACCCATTATAGAGAAACCAAAAACCGAAGGAGAATAATGAAAAAAGTATGTATCTGCGTGCTGAGCATGGCGAGCCTGCTGTCCGGCACATTAAACGCACAGGAAACTATGAAAAAGAACAAAGCATTCGCTGCGGCCGATATGTCGAATTTCGAGAGCCACAACAGCAACCCGTTCGGCTTGGTGTATGCCGACGCCATTACAGAGAATAAAGCGGGAGCGGTAAATATTCATCCCATTACTTACGACCTGAACGGCCTGAAAATCGCCGCCAACGTCTATACTCCTGCGGGCTACGATCCGGCGAAAAGTTATTCGGCCCTCGTCGTGGCGCATCCGAACGGAGGCGTTAAAGAACAAGTAGCAGGACTTTACAGCCAGCGCATGGCTGAACAGGGTTATATCTGCCTGGCATTCGACGCCGCCTATCAGGGAGCCAGCGAGGGCGAACCGCGCAACGCGGACAAGCCGGCCAACCGCATCGAGGACATCCGCCGGGCCGCCGACATCCTACTGCAATATCCGGGCGTAGACCCGCAGCGGGTGGGTATCCTCGGCATCTGCGGCGGTGGCGGCTACACGCTGAAAGCCGCGCAGACCGACAAACGGTTCAAAGCGGTGGCTACACTCAGCATGTTCAACACGGGACTGGTACGCCGTAACGGGTTTCTCGACTCACAGATAAATAGCGTGCAGGAAAGACTCGCCGATGCCTGCGCTGCCCGCCAAAAAGAAGCCGAAAGCGGCGAAATCGAATACGTCGGCGATATGAGCGGCGTGACGCCGGAACAGGCGGCCGCATTGCCTTTCGACATCTACCGCGACGGCTACGAATATTACCTGCAAAGCCATGCGCATCCCAACTCCACGTTCCGTTACACCAAGAGCAGTCTGATCGACCTGATGGCGTTCGATGCCAGCGAGGGAATGTATCTGATCGAACAACCTTTGCTGATGATTGCCGGCAGCATCGCCGATACGTTTTACATGACCGAGCAATGTTACAGCAAGGCGACCGGCACGCAGCACAAAGAACTGTTCCTTATCCCCGGTGCGACGCATATCAAGACCTACTATGTACCGGAATATGTGAATCAAGCAGTGGGCAAACTGACGGAATTTTTCGGTAAAAACCTTGGATTATCGGAACGGATATGAAAACGAAATTGATGACACTGTTTGCCGCTCTACTGCTTTGTGCAGGGACGAATGCTCAGTCCGTCGCCACGAACGGAAGAACGACAAAAACGCTTGTCGCCTATTTCAGTTGGGGCGGCAATACGCAGCACGTTGCCGAACGCATCGCTTCGCTCACCGGCGGTACGCTGTTTCGCATCGAACCCGAAAAACCGTATCCCGCCGAATACAAGCCTTGTACCGAGGTAGCGAAAGCCGAAAAGGAAGCCGACGCCCGCCCGGCCATCAAATCGAAAGTGGAGAGTTGGGAACAATACGATACCGTATTCATCGGTTGTCCCGTTTGGTGGTGGACGGCCCCGATGATTATCAATACGTTCGCGGAGAGCTACGACTTCCGCGGGAAAACCGTCGTGCCGTTCTGCACCTATGCTGCCACCTACCGCGATGAAACGCTGGCGCGGATCAGGGAGTTGACCCCTGCCGCCGAACACCTGAAAGGATTCGGAACCACCGGAAAGGATACAAACGGAGTGGAAAGTTGGTTGCGGACGATTAATGTCATACGATAATCCGTCGGATAGTGTTAAAAACAGCAGGACTTGCAGTCGTGGTTCGCACGATTGCAAGTTCATTTCGGATTTATTTCTATTTTTGTATTTGAGGATAAACGGATAGGGCATGGAAGATCAGAAAGATATAATCGTCGCAGACAGGCTCGGCATCGTGAGGACGGATTGCGAGAAGGAGTATCTGGCTCATTTGCTCTGTCTGGGAGGAACGTGCCGTTATCGTTTCAACGGACGGCCTTTTGAACTGCACGCCGGAGACGTATCCATCGTACGTAAACGGAAAATGTTGGAGAAAATAGAACCGTCGGACGATTTCCGGTGTAAAATAATCTATGCGACTCCCGGTTTCATAAATTTGTGTACGCCGCAGAGCAATTACGGAATAAAAGGTTCGTTGGCGCTCTTTCTCAATCCCGTCATGCACCTTACTCCCGAGCAACAAATCGTGTGTCGCCGCGATTTCGACTTGCTGGAGCTACGCATCAAAGATACGGAGCACCGGTTCTACCGCGAGGTATTGATTAATGCTATGCAGGCGGCTATCCTCGACTTTTTCGATTTCCATGCCCGCATCTATGGCGAAAGCGACATCTCCACGCAGAACGCTTCCGTTATGAGCCGTTTCCTTAAGATGCTGGAAGAAGGAACGTACCGCGAGCACCGGGAAGTGACCTATTACGCCGACCGTCTGTGCGTTACATCCAAATATCTGTCGGAAGTGTCGAAAAAGGTAAGCGGGTATGCCGCCAACTACTGGATCAACCGTTATACGATACTCGACATTACCCGTCTGCTACGCGACAAATCATTGACGTTCGTCCAGATTTCCGATATGTTCGGCTTCTCGTCGCCCGCCTATTTCAGCCGCTACGTGCAGCAACATCTGGGTATGAAACCTACGGATTACAGGGAATAGTTATGGCATCGGATTATCTGTCTAATTTTTACGCAGTTGCAAAACAGTTGACGATTCCCCCGAAAACCATATTATTGGAAGAGGGTAAAGTTGCGGATAAACTCTATTTGATCCGTAAGGGTTGTCTGCGGCTGTTTTTCTATAACGACGGGAAAGACATTACTTTCCAATTCTTTTTTGAGGGGGATTTTGTCGCTTCGTTTGATAGCCTATATAAGCGCACGCCGAGCCTTTTCTACTTAGAGAGCATTGAGCCTGCCGAAGTCGCTGCGATAAAAAGGAATGATTTTTACGCCATTATCAAAGACGACCCACGGTGGAGGCAAGCGTATGAAGAAAAGCTCATCGACCGGTTTCACTCCTATCAGCAACTATTCCTGTCGCGGATAAAAAATACGCCGCAACAACGATATGAAGAATTGCTCAAGGAATACCCGAATATCATTCAGCGGGTTCCGCAACATTACATAGCCTCTTATCTCGGCATTACCCCCGTCTCCCTGTCCCGTATCAGAAATCGCCGTTAGGCTTCGATCTTTACAATTGTTATCGTCTGCATCCGATCGGAGTGGCGACCTTTGTCACATAGTATGAATCGGAAACAGATGAAAAAGATTTTTGTAATAGATTGGGGTCTAATTTTCACATTCGTTCTGTCTGCATGTTCGGGAATAGGATTACATATTGCCGGACACGGGAATGCCCACGAGGTGTGGCATAATTGGGCCGTATTTCACGTTTTAACAAGTTTTTTGTTCCTTATAACTGTAATATTCCATATAATTACACATTGGAGTTGGTATAGAGGAGTTGTAAAAAACGGGATAGGCAGAAAAAGCAGAGTTACGATGGCGCTATCTATCGTATTTTTATTCGTATCCGTTACGGGAATTGTTTTGCTTAATATTAATGGGGCGAACTCTCGAATAGGATTATGGCATTATAGGGTTGGAATTATCACATCGGTCCTTTCCATCGGACATGTCTTTAAACGCATTCCTGCCTTACGCAACTCTTTGAGAAGATAATTCAGGATAGACGGTGTCGCTTAATCGGAAAAAACTGCAGTTTTTTCCGATTTTTTTGTATCGACCGGTTTCGGGCTTCCCGCTATTTTTGCGAGTAGTAGGAACTTAACATCGGAAAGATATGAAATCAATAGCCATTATGGTATTTATGTTTCTGACCTTAACGGTCGGAGCAAAAGCGCAAGAGAATCAGAGAATATTTACAGCCGAAGAACAGGCGATAGTTGATTTATCGAACAGTAAGTGGGAATGGATGGCAGAGAAGAACGTGGAGAAGCTGGCGGAACTGTTTCACAAAAACTCGCAGTTCGTCCACATGGGCGGCTATTGGGGCAAACAGGAAGAGCTGAACACCATCCGCACGGGTGGCATCTGGTACAAGAAAACCGAGATACACGACGTACAGGTGAAGTTTGCGGCCGGAACGGCTACCGTTTACAGCCGGATTCATCTGCACTCGGTAGTCGGCGGCAACGCCGTGCGCTTTCCGTTTATCGTTACGGAGGTATATGTAATGGAGAACGGCAAGTGGCAGCTATCTACGCTTGCCTTTACACGAACATTAGGAAAATAATCAAACAAAAAACGGATATGAGAATTAAGAATTTATTTTTAACAGCTATGTTATCCATATCATCGGTTATAATTTATGCGCAAACTGCGGAAACCTTCCGGCAGCCTTATCCGCTCGGCGAAAAAATATCCCCGAACCCCAATTTTACGGGCGAAGTATGGCTTGCGCCTTTGACCGAAAAGGAAGAATTGAACGTCCCGATGGCAAATGTAACCTTCGAACCTGGTTGCCGCAACAGTTGGCACTCGCACAAAGCCGGCCAGTTGTTGATAGCCACCGCAGGCATCGGTTACTATCAGGAAAAAGGAGAGCCCGCCCGTCGGTTGTTTCCGGGCGACATCGTGGAAATAGCGCCGGATGTCGAGCATTGGCATGGGGCCGCACCGGACAGTTGGTTCGCCCATATAGCCATTACCGCCAATCCTCAAACCAACGCGGCGGCATGGCTCGAACCGGTAAGTGACGAAGAGTACCGTAAGGCCACGACTGAAGCGGAAAGCCGCTATGCCGAAGCGAACGAGGTGCTGACCGTCCGTGAGCAAGCCATCGTCGCAGTGGCATCTTATACGGGTAAAGGAGATTTGGAGCACCTGAAGCCGGCTTTTACGCAGGCATTGGAAACCGGTATGACCATTAACGAAATAAACGAAGTGTTGATTCACGCCTACGCCTATTGCGGGTTTCCGCGCAGCCTGCGGGCAATCCAGATTTTCATGCAGGTAGTGGACGAACGGAAAGCGGCCGGAATAAACGACCCGGTCGGTCGGGAAGCATCCGCAGTCAAGGACGACAGAAATCGCTACGAGCGGGGACGCGACGTGCTTGCCGAAATATCGGGTACGCCGGCCGATGCTCCGAAAGCAGGATATGCCGTATTCGCCCCTACTATCGAGCGTTTTCTAAAAGAACATTTGTTTACCGATCTTTTCGAGCGAGACTTGCTGACCTGCCGGGAACGTGAACTCGCTACGGTGTCCATCCTTGCAGGAGTGAGCGGCGTGGAACCGATGGCTGTCGGCCACATGTCTATTTGCCTGCATCTCGGTATTACGCCCGAACAACTCTCGGCATTGCTGAACATCGTTGAAATGAATCTCGGTAAGAACTATTCGGAACCGCTTCGCAAAGTGTTGAATCAAATAACGGAAAAGAAATGAAGAAGATAATTTTATCGGTATTGTTGCTGTCAGTTACAGCAATAGCCGGAGCGCAAGAACCTGTTGCAATAGTCAAACAAGGTCACTTCTCGGTAGGAGGTACAACCACACAGCGGCCGGGAGCATACGACAACCGTAAATTCGTCGGTTGGGTGGAGCAGGAAGAGACCGGCCAGAGTTATCGCGCCGATCATGCCTTCGTGGATTTCCAGATACCCGCTGATGCGAAAAAGCTGCCGTTGGTCTATGTGCACGGCTACGGAGGCTCAGGCGTTTGCTGGCAGATGACCCCCGACGGACGGGAAGGCTTTGCTACGTTGATGCTACGCCGTGGCTGGAGCAGCTATGTGGCGGATCTTCCGGGCAGGGGGCGTGCCGGACGCACATCCGCAACAACGACGGTAAAGCCCGTCACCGACGAGATGTTCTGGTTCGATATTTGGCGCATCGGCATTTGGCCGAATTATAACGAGGGCGTGCAATTCCCGAAAGATTCCGTGTCGCTTTCTCAATTTTTCCGTGAAATGACGCCCGATTTGAGCGACCACAAAGAGGATGTACCTGCCCTCGGTGCATTGGCTGACCGTATCGGCGACCATATTCTCGTCACCCACTCGGCGGGCGGTTTTCCCGGCTGGATGTCTGCCATGCAAAATCCACAGGTCAAGGCGGTCGTTTCGTATGAGCCGGGCGGATTCGTGTTCCCCGAAAGAGAAGTCCCGGAACGTATCGACGGGCTGACGGGAGGCGTAGCCGGAACGCCCGTTCCGACGGAACAGTTCGAGCGGCTCACGGAAATCCCTGTCGTCCTCTATTTCGGCGACTATATTCCCGAAACGCCGTCCGAGAATCTCGGCGATGAGAACTGGCGCGTGCGGCTCCAAATGGCCCGCAAGTTCGTGGAAACGATCAATCGACACGGAGGCAATGCAACGTTGGTGGAATTACCCAAAATCGGTATACATGGCAATACGCATTTTCTGATGCAAGATCTGAATAATGACGAATTGGCCGATTTACTCAATAGATGGCTGCAAGAGCAATTGCTGGCACAATGACTTGTATTATAGTCATATATTATAGAGTATAAAAACTACGGTGTCCGGAAGTTCTCCGACACTATCGGCGGTTTTGTGTCCCACAAAACCTATACTTGTTCCCCGGACGCATTCAGACATCGGCTGCCGTGCGTGCCACAGGACAGAACCAACGTTTTCCCACACAAGCAAGCTGATTCATCCGAAAAAAAAGCTTATGCCCCAAGTTCCCGTTTTAACCATACCGTCATTACAGGATCGGGAATGATAACTTGACGTTTTTCGATCTCGATAAGCTCTTTTTTTACCAACGCCCGTTTTACGATGCTGACATTGGCCGACGAGCCGAGTTGGTATTTACGTAGTACCTCCTGTGTGGTAAATTCACTATGAACCCCGTCTAAAATGGCTCGCAGGAAATTCATCTGATAGGTCGTAAGGCTCTCGGTCTGCTTCTCGAACAGCGGCGTGTTCTGGTCGATAATATCCTGATACGCTTCCTCGAAATCCCGTTCCGTAGCGATTTTGTCCGTATGAACCCATACCAGCCATGCCAACTGCTGCACATACGAAGAGTGATTGTCTACCCTTTGACAAATCTTTTCGGCCAGCTCTTTCGAGATCTGTTTGCCCGTAGCCTCGAAACGTCCGCAGATGTAGTCGATCCAATCCGTCGTTCCTATTTTCTGTAAATAAATGGCATCGCCGAACTTGTAAAACGGCAGGCTCTTTTTCTCGAACAGTTCGTTCATCAAATGTTTTTTGCTGCCGAACAGACAATAAGACACCGATTTTTGCAACTGCCATACGGAACGCAGCCGTTTCTGGAATGTCTTGGAATCCTTGAACTCGGCTATCTGTTGGAACTCGTCGATGCAGACGACGATATTGCAACCTTTCTTCTGCGCTATCTTTTCGGGGAGCTGCAGGATTTCATCACTATCGTTGCTCTTGGGATCTATTTCGAGCGATATGGAAAAATCTGTCATCGGATCTGCACCCATCGAGATTTTGGGGCTGATACGGGAAAGAAACAGTTTGATATTCTCCAGCCATTCGTCCACCTTCGAGGATGTTTGTTTGAGAACGGCGGAAGCAAAGGCATCGTAAAAATCCCGGTCGCTACGGCATGAGAAAATATCGAGATAAACGATTTTCAGTTTGTCGGACTGTGCCAGACGACAAGCTTTTTGCACCAAAGATGTTTTACCCCAGCGACGGGGCGAAATCAGCACCGTATTCACACCGTGCCGGAAATTTAGCAATAAACGCTCCGTTTCTTTCTCACGGTCGGTAAAGTTATCGCCCGATGTCGCAATGCCGAATATAAAAGGTTTGTTCTCCATAATCTTTAATTGTTGTTCCGCACAAAAATAAGTAATATATTTATTACTAACAATATTATTAGTAATAAAATTATTAGGAGCACGAGGATTTAGATCGAAACTCGTTTTTAGCTGTTGTCGCAATACGTCAATTTGTATAGTTACGATTGGACACTTATCGGCAATTCGCATCGTTGCAGGTATTAGTCATTTGCCAAAGCTATTTTTGTTCGGGCTTGCCCGTCTGCCACGGAACTAAGGGAGTGACCCCGACCGACATTCGTCGTCGAGAGAACTGCCATGTAATCTGCAAACAGAGGCAAAGGGCTTATCCAATACAAAGCGAATAGCGAAGAGGAAAACAAATATGCCAACCGGTGCTACGATTGACATAATAGTATTAAAGCGAAAAGGGGGAATAAAAAGGTTTGAAGTGTCAAACAAGCGGCAGAGACTAAAACATTCATGCTTTCCATGTTAGCAAAATGCCGTGATAACACGAAAAACAATTTAATTTAGTACGTTAGCCTCTATATATGCTAAAGTAAAGTAAAGTAAACTAAATTAAATAAGTAGGTAGGCATTTGCCTGCCTGTACGGTTATGGCTTTATGAAAATGATTACCATTGCAGAGGAACACGAAAAACTTGCTTTTCTCTTTTGGCTGCAATGATCATTCGACGATACGACGTTCAAACAGGCGGGGTAAAAATGGTATCGAAAACGGATGAAGGATGTCGAGAGTAGAAGTAAGTGCAAGGTAAGAAACGCAATGAAAATAAAAAATCGGAAAATGGCTTTAATTGAATTAGTCAAGACTTAATCTGACAGTTACGCATAAAAAGAGTAGATTTGTAA
>ERZ772812.145-NODE-145-length-77986-cov-6.965354_pt1 | contig 77986 bp, 58 predicted proteins | sample MGYA00511343_ERZ772812 | MGnify/ENA primary metagenome ERZ772812 (study PRJEB29015, sample SAMEA2737706) | human gut metagenome | biome: human gut; feature: human-associated habitat; material: faeces | place: China | collected 2012 ...
GTCCGCGCGATCCCCTCGGCGTCGCGCTCGTCGGTCTTGGCCTCGCCGGCGAACAGGCCGGCGGCGCGGCTGGCGGCGAGCCCGGGCAGGTGGGCGACCGCCAGCCCCGCGGCGCGGGCGCGCCGCACGGCGAGGGACCCTATGTTGCGGAACTGGTCGACCACGACGAGCGTGCCGGCGGGCGCGGAGGAGAACAGCGCGTCTAGAGCGCCCTCCCGGTTGCGGACGGGGGCGCTGGCCAGCACCTCCCCGCCGCGGTCGATAAGGCAGGCCCAGTGGGAGGACTTGCCGACGTCCAGGCCGAGCACGGCCGCGGGCCTGGTGGATGGCGCTTTCACGGTGGTATCCTTCCGGTAGTCGTTCGACCGGATGGCCTCCCCCTCGGCACTCACATTACCAGCCGCGGCCTCTGCCCGGCACTTTCCTATCAGCCGTCGGGGGCGGCGCGTCCCGCGCCGGCAGCACCCAACGGGCCCTCTCGGGGGCAGGGACGTTCGGCCGTGCGCGGGCGCCCGGTCGGCGGCCCGTTCTGGGCGCGCCTCAATCGTAGCCCGAGACGGGCCCGGGCTGACAATTTCGACTGTAATGGACGTTCTTAAATAACTAGTCGTTTAAGGACGTCCCCAACGACTGCATAACGTGAGAGTGGATAATTTCCCGGTTTGGGCCTGTATTCGAGCTCAAAGTGGGAGATTATCCACTCTCGTCTATTAAGTGTCCGAAAATCCGCGCTCGTTTCGATTCCGCCTACATTTGTAGGAACAGTTCGTGGAGGCGGGTGTCTTCGTCGAGTTCGGGGTGGAAGGTTACGCCGAGCTGATTGTCTTGGCGGGCAGCGACGATGCGGCCATCGACTTCGGCCAGGGCCTTGGCGTCGCCGTGGACCTCGACGATGCGGGGCGCGCGGATAAACGTCAGCGGCGCTTCGCCGTCGATGCCGGCTACTTGCCCCTTGGTTCGAAAGCTGCCGAGCTGCCTGCCGTAGGCATTGCGCTCGACAAGTACATCCATGGTTGCCAAACGCGGCGTGCCTTTATCGTCATGGGCGGCAAGGTCGTGAGCCAGTAGAATCAAGCCGGCGCAGGTGCCCAGGACGGGCATGCCTTCAGCGATACGGGCGCGAAGCTCCTCGAGCATGCCCAGCTCATCAAGCAGCTTCCCTTGAACGGTGGACTCGCCGCCGGGAAGTACCAGACGGTCAAAGTCCTGCATCAAATCAGCCGCCTGCCTCAGCTCAATACAACGTGCGCCCAGCTCGGATAGTCTTGTCTCGTGCTCGGCAAAAGCGCCTTGGACCGCCAGCACGGCGACCGTCTGGCCTGCATAATCGCTCATGTGCGATCCTTTCTGCTGGACTAGCGTCCGCGCTCCTCCATGATGATCTCGATCTCGTCAGCGTTGATACCGACCATGGCCTCGCCCAGGTCCTCAGAAAGCTCGGCAATGAGCTTGGCGTCGGTGAAGTTTGCCACAGCCTTAACGATGGCGGCGGCGCGTTTGGCGGGGTTGCCGCTCTTAAAGATGCCCGAGCCGACAAAGACGCCCTCGGCACCCAGCTGCATCATCAGCGCGGCGTCCGCGGGGGTTGCTACACCGCCGGCGGCAAAGTTCACCACGGGAAGCTTGCCCGTGGCATGGACCTCGCGCACAAGCTCGACTGGAACTTGCAGTTGCTTAGCTGCCTCAAAGAGCTCGTCATCGCGCAGAGCAGCAACGTCGCGGATTTGCTTTTGAATCTTGCGCATGTGGCGCACGGCTTGGACGACGTCGCCCGTGCCCGGCTCGCCCTTGGTGCGAATCATTGTGGCGCCCTCGGCAACACGGCGCAACGCTTCGCCCAGATCGCGGGCACCGCAGACAAACGGGACGTCAAACTGGGTCTTATCGATGTGGTAGACATCGTCGGCGGGGGAGAGAACCTCGGACTCATCGATGTAGTCGATCTCGATGGCCTGAAGGACCTGCGCCTCGACGATGTGACCGATGCGGCACTTGGCCATGACGGGGATGGAGACGGCCTCTTGAATGCCCTTGATCATCTTGGGGTCACTCATGCGCGACACGCCGCCGGCGGCGCGGATGTCGGCCGGGATGCGCTCGAGAGCCATGACGGCGCAGGCGCCTGCCTCCTCGGCGATACGTGCCTGCTCGGGCGTGGTGACGTCCATGATGACGCCGCCCTTGAGCATCTGCGCGAGCTCGCGATTGAGTTTGACGCGATCGGCCTTGCTGGTCTGTTCTGCCATTGTTGCTCCCTTGGTTGGCATGTGCATTGCTTGACGGAACATCCTATCGGGGAGCTGGGTATGGCGAAATACTCAGTTTTCGAGATAATAACAAGACCAGACTAATACCAGATTGAATGATTCGATAAGGTCAGGTGATAGGCTCGTGCTTGACTACAATTTGGAAAAACGCGGCGAAGCATCGCTCTATGAGTATGTTTACCAGCAAATTCGAGATGATATCGTAGCTGGACGCATTGCGGCGGGGGAACATCTGCCGTCTAAGCGAGCCTTTGCCAGTCATCTGGGAATTAGTGTCATTACAATCGAAAATGCATATAGCCAGTTGCTTGCCGAGGGCTATATTTGCTCAAAGCCGCGCCGTGGTTACTACGCGTGCGAGCTTCCCGATGCACCGGTTTTGGCTTCGGCTGCGGAGGGCATCGACCGAGATGACGCCTCCGTGGGCCCCAGCGCGCATGATGTCAACGGACAAGTCGAGCGATTCGACGCACTTTCTCCTTCCGCCTTGGAGGCGGCGCGGCTTTGGCAAAGCGCGCTACGGGCGACGCTGACATCCGAAGATGAACGTGAAATCTTTTCGACCGCGCCGGCACAGGGCACCGCTCGGCTACGACGCGCTATCGCTCACCATTTGCGTGGGACAAGGGGCATGAATGTCGACCCCGACAACATCGTTATCGGTGCGGGCGCCCAGTTGCTCGATACCATGTTGGTTCAGTTGCTTGGAGCCGACAAGGTGTATGCCGTTGAGGATCCGGGCTATCTGCGCCTGACGCGCATCTATCAGGCCATGGGTTGCGAAGTGCGGCATATCCCGTTGGACGGTGAGGGCGTGGACTTGAGCGCTCTGCAGAAAACTGGGGCGGATGTCCTTCACCTGATGCCGTCTCACCAATATCCGACCGGCCTTGTGACGAGCATTGCGCGTCGCTATGCCCTGCTGAGCTGGGCCGCCGAGCAGCCGGACCGGTATCTCATCGAAGATGACTTTGATTGTGAGTTTCGCCTTGCCGGCAAGCCGATTCCCGCGCTCGCGTCGATCGATGCCGCCCAATCGGTCATCTACACCAACACGTTTTCGAAGAGCCTTTCATCGGCGTTACGTTTGGCGTACATGGTGCTGCCCGATGAACTAATGGAGAGGTTTAAACGCAACCTTGGTTTCTACGCCTCGTCGGTAAGTTCTGTTGACCAGGTCGCTTTAGCGCGCTTGCTGGAATCGGGTGATTACGAGCGGCATGTGAACCGCGTGCGCGTGCGTGCTCGCGAGGCACGCGATGGCCTGGCAGCGCTTGTACGGAAAGCGTTTCCGGCAGGGGAGGTCTCGATCGAGCATGCAGACGCGGGCCTTTACTGCACTGTTGCCCTGGCCGAGGACAAGGCAGGGGAGAGTTTCGCGAAGGCTCTCGCTGACGCTCGTATTTCCTATGTCAACATCGCCGATTGCCTGTGGACGGGTGATCGGGCATCGACTAAGAACGCTCCATCTCGCGTCCTCATACAATACGACGACCTGAGCTCTCAGTCGCTCAGTGTTCTTCAGGAGCAACTGCAATAAGCCAACGAAAAGGCCCGAACCAATACGGTCCGGGCCTTCTTCGAGCTAGAGGTTATGTCTCAGGCAGTTGGCTTAGCCAAAGTAGCGCTTGAGCAGGCCAGCGAAAGCCTTGCCGTGGCGAGCCTCGTCGCGAGCCATCTCGTGCACGGTGTCGTGGATGGCATCGAGACCAGCGGCCTTGGCGCGCTTGGCGAGATCGGTCTTGCCGGCGGTGGCGCCGTTCTCGGCCTCAACGCGCATCTCGAGGTTCTTCTTGGTGGAGTCGGTCACGACCTCGCCCAGGAGCTCGGCGAACTTGGCGGCGTGCTCGGCCTCCTCGTGGGCAGCCTTCTCCCAGTACAGGCCGATCTCGGGATAGCCCTCGCGATGAGCGACGCGAGCCATGGCCAGGTACATACCGACCTCAGAGCACTCGCCCTCAAAGTTGGCGCGCAGGTCAGCAACGATGTCCTCGGAGACGCCCTCCATCTTGGCGACGCCCACGACGTGCTCGGCAGCCCACTCGAGCTGACCCTCCTCCTGCTTCAGGAAGCGAGAGCCGGGAACGCCGCACTGGGGGCACTTGAAATCCTCGGGCAGCTGGTCGCCGTCGAACTCTTCCACATAACCGCAAACGGGGCAAACAAACTTCATAATTCGATCCTTTCGATCGATGGCGATGGCGCGCTCGTCCGGTCCCGTAAGGGCCCTCTCCGGACGTGCGTCTTGACGAGTTCTATTATCCATAAATGCAACCAAATGTGAAGCCTATTAGGAATGATTTTTAATAAAACAATTTAAGCATGTGAAGATGTTGATTGATTAACGATTGGCAAGCCATATACGGACGCCGATGAGTACAATCGGTCGAGCAAATGTTGACCAATCAACAAATGAAGGAGCTTCCTTTATGCATCTAGCCCGCCGCGCCTGGTGCCGAACGTATCAAACGGTTTTTCGCATCGCATTGCCGGTGCTGCCCTATACCGAGCCACGCATTTTAGAGCACGCTGAGGAAGTGCCCGCAGTGCTTCAAAAGCGTTCAATACGGCATGTTCTTATCGTGACGGATCCCGGCATTGCCCGTCTGGGGTTCACGGCACCGCTCGAGACAGCGCTCGCGTCCAAGGGAATTAGCGCTGCGGTCTATGCCGAAACACGTGCGAACCCCACGGTCTCGAATGTGGAGGAAGCAGCGTCCCTGTATCGAGAGAACGCCTGCCAGGCCATTATTGGTTTTGGCGGCGGTTCGGCCATGGACTGCGCCAAGGGCGTGGGGGCACGCATCGCGCAGCCAAAGAAGCCCATCAACAAGATGCGCGGCCTGTTGCGCATTCATCGTCGTCTGCCGCTGCTCATCGCCGTTCCCACCACGGCGGGCACGGGAAGCGAGGTCACGCTTGCAGCGGTAATTACCGACGACGAGACGCACTACAAGTATCCCATTAACGACTTTGTGCTGATCCCGCGCTTTGCGGTGCACGACCCCGAGTTTACGCGCGGCCTGCCCGCCTCCATTACGGGGCAAACGGGCATGGACGCCCTGACACATGCCGTCGAGGCCTTTATCGGGCGCAGCACCACGCCCTATACGCGCAAGATGGCGCGCCAGGCGGTGCAGCTCATCCACGACAATTTGCTCGAAGCCTATGAGTGCGGTGGCAACATGCGTGCGCGCCGCAATATGCTTTCGGCGGCGTATAAAGCGGGCGTTGCCTTTACGCGCTCTTATGTTGGATACGTCCATGCCATCGCGCACAGCCTGGGCGGGCGTTACGGGATTCCCCACGGCTTGGCCAACGCCATCATCCTGCCGCACATGCTTCGCGCCTATGGCGAAGCTGCTGCTCCCAAGCTCGCCGATCTCGCCCGCATGGCCGGCATTGCGCCGGCTAATGCGCTGGACAACGTGGCTGCTGAGGCCTTTATCGATTGGGTCGACCGCATGAACGCCGCCTTGGGCATACCCAAATATGTGACGGGCATTCGCCGCTCCGACATTCCTGAGATGGCGGCGCATGCCGATGCCGAGGCCAATCCCCTGTACCCCGTTCCGCTTTTAATGGACCGTTTGGAGCTCGAGCATATGTACGAGGTCGTTGCGGGTGGTATGTTTGAAGACGAGAACTAGGAGGGCCCATGAACACCGAGGAAATCGCGCGCATCGTTGCCGATCAGCGCGCCTATTTTAAGACGCACGCCACGTTTGATGTCAACGCTCGCCGTCGCGCGCTCGTGAGCTTGCGCGACGCAGTGCGGGCGCACGAAGCCGATATTGCCCATGCGCTCAAGACCGATCTGGGTAAGTCACATGACGAAGCCTATATGTGCGAGATCGGCACCTCGCTTTCCGAGATCCGTCATCAGATTGCGCACGTGGCTCGATGGAGTCGTCCGCGCCTGCGCCCGTGCGACCTCGCCAACGCCGTGAGTGTGTGCAAGACGCAAGCCGTGCCCTATGGCGTCGCGCTCATCATGGCCCCCTGGAACTACCCGTTTTTGCTAACGCTCGAGCCGCTCGCTGGCGCTCTTGCCGCAGGCAACACCGTGGTCATCAAGCCGAGTGCCTATGCTCCGGCATCGAGTGCGGTGCTCAAGCAGATCTGTGAAGAGGCATTTGATCCGTGCCTGGTGACGGTTGTCGAGGGCGGGCGCGCCGAGAACGAAGCGCTGCTCGACGAGTGCTGGGACAAGATCTTCTTTACCGGTAGCGTTCCGGTCGGCAAGTTCGTTATGGAGCGCGCAAGTAAAAACCTTACGCCCGTGACGCTTGAGCTGGGCGGGAAGAGTCCCTGCATCGTGGATGCGACGGCTAACTTGAAGGTCGCGGCGCGCCGTATCGCCTTTGGTAAATGGCTCAACGTGGGGCAGACTTGCGTGGCGCCCGACTACCTGCTGGTCGATACGCGCGTGCACGACGAGCTGCTGGGTCTCATCAAGGAAGAGGTCCGCCGTATGTTTGGCGAGCATCCGCTCGATAACGAGGATTACGGGCATATCGTCAACGCCAAGCATTTTGCGCGCGTGCGCGGGCTGATCGATCCCGATAAGGTCGTGCTTGGAGGTACCGCGCGCGAGACTTCGCTCAAGATCGAGCCGACGATTTTGGATGGCGTGTCCCCCGATGACGCCGTGATGCAGGAGGAGATTTTCGGCCCCATCTTGCCGGTGCTGACGTTTGAGAGCCTAGACGAGGCCGAGACGTTTATTACGGATCGTCCGACGCCGCTGGCCCTGTATATCTTTAGCCAGGACCGTGAGGTTCAGCAGCGCTTTGTGCGTTACGTGCCCTTTGGTGGTGGCTGTGTTAATGACACCATTATGCATTTGGCCACGAGCCATATGGGCTTTGGCGGCATGGGGGCGAGCGGTATGGGACAGTACCATGGACGCGAGAGCTTCGATACGTTTAGCCACAAGAAGAGCATCGTGAACAAGGCAACGTGGCTGGACGTGCCGTTCCGCTATGCCCCTTACGCAAGCTGGAAGCACAAGTTCGTGCGCATGTTTGTGCATTAGAATCAGATGACATAGGGATAAACAAAGTGGCCGTCCCCGCGTAAGCGAAGACGGCCACTTCTCACGATGAAAACGTGTATCGGAGTTGGCAAGACCCGCTGCCACGGGTGCCATCCGTGTTCCTATCTTATCTGCAAGCGTTGCGGCGAGCGATTGAAAGACGCAGGTAGGATGAATTTGTGTCCGCACGGGCCCGTAGACTTCTCAATAAGGTTACTTGCCGGTTTACCCGGCCGTTAGAGGAGCGGTCATGTTTGAAGACGACGATCTGTTCGATCTGGTAGACGATCCGTTTGAGTGGGATCTGCTGCTCGATGACGATGAGCTGGAGCAGGACCGTAAGAAGCGGCAGGACAAGAAAGCTCAGAGTGACGCTTCGAAAAAACAAGACAAGCGCCGCCGGGGTCTGTTCGGCGGGCTCTTTGGGTAACCGCTGCATCGCTGCGTCTGTATACTAAACAGGTCTTATACGCGTTGCGAAATGAGGGCATGGACGATGATGTGGTTTACCGCCGACCTGCATCTGGGCGATACGAATATCTTGCACGATATGGACCGACCGTTTGGCTCGGTCGAGGAGATGAATCGTAAGGTCATTGATGCCATCAACGAGTACGTGGCTGCGGACGATCGTCTCTATATCTTGGGAGACTTTACGTATCGATTGCCCATGGCGGAAGCGGTACTCCTGCGTGGGCGCATCGAATGTCAGAACATAACGCTCATCCGCGGTAACCACGACGGCGACTGGGAAGATCCGGACGCGCCGCACATTTGGGATGAGGTGCGCGATTATCTGGAGGTCGCTCCCGGTTACGCTAAGGGTCATCGCCTGGTGATGAGCCATTACCCGATGCTCAGCTGGAATGGCAAGGCGCGCGGCGCCATCATGCTGCACGGGCATATCCACAGCAGGGGAGACCGCGCCAACGCGCGCAATCGCGATCGCGAGCGCCCGATCCTTCGCTATGACGTTGGTCTCGACGCTAACGATTACAAGCCCGTAAGCCGCGACCAGATCCTCGGCTTCTTTGGACTATAGCTGCAAGTGCAGGTAGAATGAACGCGCCGCGCGGATGGTCTGCGCGGCGCGTTTTAGTAGGAGCGATGATTCCATGAAGGCTATCCAGCGCATTAACCACAACGCTGCCATCTGCGAAGACGGCGCGGGGCGTCAGCTTATCGCGCTGGGTCGTGGCATCGGTTTTGGCGAGATGCCGCACGAGGTCGATCTGGACGTTGTTACACGCACCTTTTACGGCATCGATTCAAAGTACCTGGCGTTTATCGACGAGGTCGACCCCGAGGTGCTGGAGTTTTCTGCTCAGCTGGCCGATATCGCAACCGGACAGCTTTCGTACGAATTGAGTCCTAACCTTCCCATTACATTGGCAGACCATATTCAGTTTGCCATTAAGCGTGCCCGCGAGCATATGGTCGTGTCGTTGCCGCTCGAGCGCGATCTGGAGCAGCTGCATCCCATCGAATACCGCTTGGGCGAGCTGGCTGTTCGGGGCATTCAGAAAAGCTTCCGGGTGCGTATGCCCCGAAGCGAGGCAGCGGGCATTGCCATGTCGATTGTTAATGCATCGGTTAGGCCGAGCGAGCGACGCGTGCTTGCCGAGCAGCACGAGGAGCAACTGCTCGATATGACGGTCGCGATTATTCAAGAAGAGTTGGGCGTGACGGTCGATCGCTCGTCGTTTGCCTTTACTCGCTTTGCCACTCATGTGCGCTATCTGCTCGACCGCGTGGCAAAGAAAGAACCGATAGATACTGAGAACTCCGGTCTCTACGACGTGCTCGTGGAGCAGTATCCGGCGGCGTCGCGCTGCGCTCATCGTGTGGACGATCTGATTCAAGAGACCTTTGGCGAGCCATTGGCCCAAGAAGAGCTCGTCTATCTGATCATGCATGTGAATCGCGTGGCTCCTGCCAACCCGGATAAATAAGGTCTCCATCATTCCCTTACCGTCATGGTGACCGTTCGCGGGCTGTTTGCTACCGCTCGCCGGTAATCTGAGCCGCGACGAACGTAACCGCCGCATATACTCCCCCTGTGTTGGGTGTTACTCACGGCGCAGCTCCGAGAGGCACTACCGATTCTGTCGAGACCATTATTGGGTCTCTGTCGGTTGTGCGCGGGGCTTTTTTCATGTCGATCCACCCGGGAATCACATGCAATGAAATCTCTTGCCAACGGGCATCGCGCGCTGCGCAGGCGCGAGCGGAATCGTGTGTCTTGGTGCCATGAAGCCCCACGAGCCTTTAGTTGGAAGAGAAGGGATTCGACATGGCTGTCGATAACAAGAAGATTGCCGAGGACGTGCTCGCTGCCGTCGGCGGCGCCTCCAATGTGACGAACGCGACGCACTGCATGACCCGCCTGCGTCTGAACCTCAAGGATCAGTCCATTCCCAATGACGATGAAGTGAAGAAGATCAAGGGCGTGCTGGGCGCACAGTGGTCTGGCGGCCAGTATCAGGTCATCATTGGCCAGAACGTGCCGAAGGTCTATGACGCCGCTCTCAAGCTCGGCGTGAAGGGCGAGGGCGCAATCGCAGAGAACCTCGATGGCAACACCAAGGAGCCGCTGACGCTCAAGACTGCGGGCCAGAAGACCCTCAACTACCTGTCCAAGACAATGGTCATGACGATCCCCATCATCATGGGCGCCGCCATGTTCCGTACCATTGCCGTACTTTGCGGCGACGGCATGCTCGGTATCTGGTCTGCCGATTCCGACATCTACAACTTCTTCTACAACTGGATTTACAACGCCGGCTATTATTTCCTTCCTGTCTATCTGGGTTGGGCTGCCGCAAAGCAGCTCGGCTGCAGCCAGCCGCTCGGCATGATGCTCGGCGGCGTGCTCATTGCCCCCGAGTTCATGACGTTGGTCAACGCCGCTGCGGATTCTGGTGCTACGACCACGATGGTTTACGGCGTGCTCCCGGCTCAGCTGAACAACTATTCCTGCACCGTTCTCCCCATGGTTCTGTCCATGCCGGTACTCATGGTCGTTGAGAAGTTCATGAAGAAGATCATTCCCGACATGCTCTCTACGGTGTTTGTGCCCGTGTGTACTCTGGCCGTCATGATTCCCGTTTCGCTGTGCGCGCTGGCTCCGATTGGCTCTATCTTGGGCAACGCGGTTGGTAACTTTATGTTCGGCCTCGGCAACACCGGCGGTATCGTCACGGTCATCTCCCTCGTTGCCATTGCCGCGCTTTGGGAGTTCCTGGTTATGACCGGTATGCACCAGGTCCTGCTTACCCTTGGCATTGTGCAGCTGCTCACCATGGGCTCTGACTCCTGCGTCATGGTCGCGGGCGCTATCGCTCAGTTCGCTACGTGGGGCATGGCCTTCGGCGCCTTCCTGCGCCTTAAGGAGACTGACGAAAAGGGTGCCATGCTTGGTTTCTCGCTCTCCGGCATTGTCGGCGGCGTGACGGAGCCCGCGCTGTATGGCTGCGGCTTTAAGTACACCCGCTGCTTGGGTGCCATGGTTGCCGGCGGCGCTATCGGCGGCCTGATCGCGGCTCTTACCAATGTGACGACGTATGTTTTGGGCGCGACGAATATTCTGGGTATAACCGGATATGTTGCCGGCGGAACTGCCAATCTCGTATGGGGGTGCATTGCATCGGGTGCCGCGTTTGTTTCCGCCGCCGCCATCGCTTATCTCTTTGGTTTCACCAAAGAGCAGCTCGATGAGGACGCTGCCGCCGCCAAGGCCTAAAGCGTCTGTTCGGTAAGATAATTGCCTGGGGCATTTGGTTGCACTTCAAGTGCCCCTTTCCATAGATGGGGGTCAATATGAAGCAATTGCTCATTCGTGCCGATGATATTGGTTATTCGTATGCCGTTGACTTGGGGATTGCCCGCAGTATCAATGAGGGCCTGGTGCGCTCGGCGGGCCTGATGCCCAATATGCCCGAAGCTGAGCGCGGCTGGTCGCTCGTGGCGGATGCCGGCATTGCGGTGGGCCAGCATACCAACGTATGCCTGGGCAAGCCGTGTGCCGACCCGGCGCTCATTCCGAGCATGCTCAACGAGAACGGTGAGTTCCATAGCAGCCGTACCTTCCGCGAGCACTTTAAGCGCGGCGAGGAGTTGATAGACTTCGACGAGGCCTGCATCGAGATTCGCGCGCAGCATGACCGCTTTGTCGAGATCGTGGGCCGCGAACCCGATTATTTTGAGGCCCATGCCGTCATGAGCAAAAACCTTAACCGCGCGATCTCGACGGTTGCCCAAGAGCTGGGCCTTAAGGAGCAAAAGGCGAGCTTCGACCCCACGGCGGTGGTGCATTGCGGAGATACCGACCTGCGGATGGTGATGCACTCGATGGAGCCGGGCTACGAACCCAAGGACTCGATTATGCAGGCGGTTCGAGAGATGGAGGACGGCGAGACGGTCGTCTTTGTGTGCCATCCGGGCTATCTCGATCGTTTTATCCTCGAGAGCAGCTCGCTTACGACCGATCGTGCCAAGGAAGTTGATGCACTCATCGACCCCGAGCTTTGCGCTTGGCTTGAGTCTCAACCCAATCTTCGCCTGATCGACTACTGCGACCTGTAAGGATCCAAGCCACCACAAAGGGGACAGTCACCTTTGTGGTGGTTCTGGCGCCGTTGCCATTATGGCGGCGGCGCCTTTTTTGTCCGTGCGGCGCGGTAGAGTGTAGGCGGTTGAAATTTGCGTCCATCGAGGAGCTGCCATGAACGAGATCAAGTGCCCGCATTGCGGCGAAGTTTTTAAGGTCGATGCGTCCGGTTATGCGGATATCGTCAAGCAGGTGCGCGATGCCGAGTTCTCGCGCGACCTGGACGAGCGTGTGAAGGCAGTCCAGCGCGAGGGCGAGCAGGCGTTGGAGCTTGAACGCTCACGCTCGACGGCTGCTTTGCAAAGGGCAGAGTCTCAGCGCGATGCTCAGCTTGTCGAGCAGAAGAACGCCGCAGCTCAACAGCTGGCGCAAGAGCTCGCCAAGCGCGATGCGGAGCTTGCCGAGCTGCACGCCAAGCTCGAGGGCGCTGCCGCAGAGCGCGAGAGCGCAAGCCAGCGCGCGGCGGTTGAGGCCCGTGCCGACGCTCAAAAGGAGAACGCCGAGCTCCAGCGCGAAATCGACAACTTGCGTGCGCAGCTGGGGCGCAAGGATGACGAAGCCAAGCTTGCCGAGTCGGCGGCGCGTAATGCTGCTCAAAACGATGTAGCTGCACGAGATGCCCAGATTGCCGAGTTGCAGGCCAAGCTTGCCGCGGCGGACAAGGCCCAGGAGATGGCGCTTGCCGCTGCCGCGGCCGAGTCTCAGCGTGAGCTCGATGTCGCTCGCAGCGAGGCCGAACGCACACTCACAGACTACCGCGCGAAGGTGCAGGAGAAGTTTTCCGCCGCAAAGGCTCAGTCTGAGCAGGAGGCCGAGGGCCTGCGCGCCCAGCTGCGCGAGCAGGAACTGATGGCAAAAATGAACCTATCGGAGGCGGTCGCCGCGGCGGAGCGAGAGCGCGATGAGGCCCGCGCAAAGCTCACGAGCGAGCTGGCGGTGCGCGATTCGCGCGAGGAACAGGCCAGAGCAGCACACGAGCTCGAGCTTGCGCAGGCCAAGCGCGCGAGCGATGACCTGATTCGTTACAAGGATGAAGAGATCGAGCGCCTTAAGGACATGAAGGTTCGCCTGTCTACCAAGATGGTGGGCGAGTCGCTCGAGCAGCATTGCGAGACCGAGTTTAACCGTCTGCGCATGACGGCGTTTCCCAATGCGTATTTCGAGAAGGATAACGATGCGTCCGAGGGCACCAAGGGAGACTTCATTTTCCGTGAGTGCGATGCGAGCGGCAACGAGATCATCTCGATTATGTTCGAGATGAAAAACGAGAACGATGAGACCGCGACCAAGCATAAAAACGAGGACTTCTTTAAGAAACTCGATCACGATCGTTGCCAGAAAGGCTGCGAGTATGCGGTGCTCTGCACCCTGCTGGAGCCTGAGAGTGAGCTCTATAACGCGGGCATCGTCGACGTGAGTTACCGCTATGAGAAGATGTACGTGATCCGCCCGCAGTTCTTCATTCCCATGATTACGCTGCTGCGCAACGCCGCCATGGGTTCGCTGCGCTATAAGCAGGAGCTAGCGGAGTACAAACAGCAGAATATCGATGTCACGAACTTCGAAGCCAAGATGGAAAAGTTCAAGAATGATTTCGGTCGTAACTACGAGATCGCGAGCCGCAAGTTCCAGACGGCGATCGATGAGATTGACAAGACGATTAGCCATCTGCAAAAAACCAAGGAGGCGTTGCTGTCCTCCGAGAACAATCTGCGCCTGGCCAACAAGAAAGCCGACGATCTTACCATTCGCAAGCTCACATGGGGCAACAAAACCATGAAGGCCGCGTTTGACGAGGCGCGCGAGGCCGCGCCAGAGACAAACGATGATCCGGCCGAGGCAGATTCGTATGAGGTCGAGGATGCCGAGTAGGGCATAGCAGATCGTGTAAAAGCGGGGCCGCCGGCGATGTTGCCAGCGGCCCCGCTTCGTTTCGCTTCAATATGTTCGGCTAGTCCTCGAGCAAGTCCTCGATAAAGCCGACGCGGTAGTTTTTGAAGACGACCTCGCCGCCGTCTTGCGTGGCGTCCAGATCGACATCGCCCATGATGCCAAAGTCGTGGTCGCCGTCCTCGTCGGCAAAGACCTGGTGCACATGCCATAGGTGGTCGGCCTTCTCGTCGCTCTCGTCGATCGAGAACATAGCAGAGGAGCGCGCGTCGCCGTTGGTAAGAATCTCCTCGTGCTGCTCATGATAGGCATCGAGCGCTTTTTGCCAACGGATTTCGCTCATGCCCCAGTCGTCGTCGAGGTCACCTAGGTCGCGCACGTGCCCGCGGGCGGCAAGGGTCACGCGGCGGAAGAGTGCGTTGCGCACCAGCAGCGTGCAGCCACGGCGGTCCGCCACGACCTCGTCGATGCCCTGCGGCGGCGCGGCGTCGAGTGCGGCCGGGTTGCCGGCGTTCTCCCACTCGTCCACTAGGCTCGAGTCCACCGAGCGCACCACAAAGCCCAGCCACGAGATAATGTCGCGCAGACGCTCGTCGCGCTTCTCGATGGGCACGGTGCGATCGAGCGAACGGTAAGCCTCTGCCAGGTAGCGCAGCAAAATGCCTTCGGAGCGGGCAATGCCCAGCTTTTGAATGTAGCCCTTAAAATCGCTTGCGCTTTCCAGCATATCGCGCAGGACGCTCTTGGGAGAGAGCTGGTAGTCGTTTGCCCAGGGTACTTCCTGGCAGTACTTGTCAAAGGCGGCGTCGAGCAAATCCTCGAGCGGCTTTTCGTACGTGACGTCTTGAATGCGCTCCAAGCGCTCCTCATACTCGATGTCGTCGGCCTTCATCTCGGCCATAGCGCGATCGCGTGCGGCGCGCTCCTGTGCGCGCAGCACCTGCTTGGGATCCTCGAGCGTTGCCTCGACCATTGAGATTAGATCCATGGTATAGGTCTCGCTCTCGGGATCGAGCAACTCCAGCGCGGCAAGCAAAAACGGCGAGAGCGGCTGGTCGAGTGCGAAGTCCTCGGGCAGATCGACCGTCAGCGCATAGTCGATGTCCGGTGCGGCGTCGGCCGGGGCATCCGGCGCGGGCGGCACTTCGGTGCGCACGACGACGCCGGAATCGATAAGCGTGGCGAAGATTTCGTCGGCGCGAACCTCAAGCTTGGCCTTTTCCTCGGGGGTCTGCAGGCTTGTCTCGATAAGGTCGTGCACGCGGGCGCGGGCGTTACCGCCCTGCTCGACCACGCTAATTACCATAGAGTGCGTGATGCGCAGGCGCGGCTTGAGCGTCTCGGGCTGCGTCTCGATCAGGCGTTCAAAGGTTTGCTTGTTCCAGGAGACAAAGCCCTCGGGGGCCTTTTTCTTTTTAATCTTACGGAGCTTTTTGGGGTCGTCGCCCGCCTTGGCCATAAGCTTGGCATTCTCGATCTCGTGCTCGGGTGCTTCGGCAATCACCATGCCCTCGGTATCGAAGCCCGAGCGGCCGGCGCGGCCGGCAATCTGGTGGAACTCGCGGGCGCGTAGGCGACGCATCTTGTAGCCGTCGAACTTTGTGAGCGCGGTGAGCACCACGGTGTGGATGGGCACGTTGATGCCGACGCCGAGCGTATCGGTGCCGCAGATGACAGGCAGCAGGCCCTGCTGCGCTAAGCGCTCGACCAGCAGACGATAGCGCGGCAGCATGCCGGCATGGTGCACGCCGACGCCGCATCCGAGCAGGCGCTTGAGAATCTTGCCAAAGGCTGTGGAGAAGCTGGTGCCTTTGGCGGCTTCTTTAATAGCCTCGCGCTGCTCCTTGCTGGCGATGCCAAAATTGGCGAGCGACTGTGCCGTCGCAAGGGCGGCATCCTGGCTAAAGTGCACGATGTAGAGCGGGGCCTCGCCGCGGCGCATCGCGAGCTCGACGGTGCCCTCGAGGGAGGTCGTCACATAGTCGTAGCTCAGCGGCACAGGGCGTGGGGCATCGACGACCAAGTCGCAGGTAGCGCCGGTGTGTTCCTCGAGTGAGGCGGCAATCGCGGTGACATCGCCGAGCGTGGCGCTCATGAGCATGAATTGCGTGTGAGGCAGGGTGAGCAGCGGCACCTGCCAGGCCCAACCGCGATCAGGGTCGGCAAAGTAGTGGAACTCGTCCATGGCGACGCAGCCAACATCGGCATCTTCGCCCTCGCGCAGTGCGTCGTTGGCAAGGATCTCTGCCGTGCAGCAGATGACGGGCGCCTTGGTGTTGATATGCGTGTCGCCGGTGATCATACCGACGTTATCGCGGCCGAGCACCTGCACCAAGTCGAAAAACTTCTCGCTGACCAGAGCCTTGATAGGAGCCGTGTAGTAGCAGCGCTTGCCCTGCGCCATGCCCATAAAGAGCATACCTAGCGCGACAAGCGACTTGCCCGAGCCGGTCGGCGTGCCCAGAATGACGTGATCGCCGGCGGCTAGATCCATGAGGGCCTCTTCTTGGTGGTCCCACAGCTCAATACCGCGATTGCTCGTCCATTCAAAGAAGCGCTCGAAGGCCTGGTCGGGCGTGAGCCACGGTTCGGGCTCGCTGCCGTCCTCGGGCTCCCACCAGGTGGGGGAGAGCGCACCGAGTGAGCCGAATTCGGCTTCGGTTCCCGTGCCGCCCGAGAATGAGCTGGCGGCGCCGGCGCCAGAGACGGTGCTGGCGGCGGTATCTATCGTGGTCTGTGCCATGTGGGGGTACTTTCTCTCGCCGTTTGTCCGCCATCCATTATGGCGTAGCGGCGGTGCGGGGCGCCAGCGCGAAAGAAAATGCAGGAAATGGGCGTTCTGCCCAGCCGTTTGGTGCAGTTGCCAGCTAAGTGAGTAGACTTTTTGCAATATCGCGAGCACATGGCTTTTGCGCAAGGGCTCTACCTGCGGTTTTAGTTTTCGCTATGCGGGTTGTGCTTGGCTATTGCTAAAAAGTCTACTCACTTAGGTCTGAGGATCGTTCGCTGGCGCTTATTTGCGCTTGTCTGCCGATGCCGCGACCATCAGAAGCCCCTAGGACTCCTGCGGTAAGCGCTTCTTGCCCTTGCGGGCGCGGTTTCTAAAGTTCTCGACGGCTTCTTCCATGCCCAGAGGCACATAGGTGAGCTCATCGAGGTTATCGGGCAGGTAGCAGGCAAGACTTTGCTCCTGCATGCGACCCGCTGTGAGCTGTTCGTCGGTGGGCTGCGCGCCGGGTGTGGCGCAAATGCCATAGACGACGGCACCCATTTCGCGCGTGCGGCACTCGTACTCGGTCTCGGGATGCTCGGGATGGTCGCGGCGAACGTCGTCACTTACCCAAAGTGTATCGTAGCCGGCCGCGGCAAACTGCCCCAAGGCGTAGTCGCGCAATGGCTTACTGTCGGTTCGCAGTGTGACGGTGGCACCGGCTGAAAAGAGCGGACGGTACAGCATTAGGTGGTCGACATGGACGAGTCGCTTTTTGGCGTACTTGGCCTTGGGCTGCGGCGTGGGAAAGTTGATGGTGATGGCATCGAGCTCGCCTGCGGCAAATAGCTGCGGCAGCGATGCGGCACCTCGGGGCAGGACGAGTGCGTTGGACAGCCCCTGCTCGCAGATTTTCTGTGCGGCATAGGCGATGCAGATGGGCTCCTGGTCCATGCCGATAAAGAGCGTGTTTGGCTCGCGGCGAGCTTGCTCAACCAGATAGGTGCCTTTGCCGCAGCCCAGATCCAGATGAAGGCGGGTGAAGGGTGCGCCGCCGGCTGGCGCGCAGGCTTCGCGCCAATTCCCGGCATAAGACTCGGGGTTCGTCTCAATCGCATCGGCGTAGCGCTCCAGGCGCTCCTCGAGCACAAAGTTCTTAGGTGTGCGAACGTGGACGGCTCCCATGAGGCTCCTTGGTCATACGTATGGAACACATTGCAGGCGCGTTCCGTCAATGGGTTGAAAAAGGGTGGGCATGGTTTGCCCGAAAGATGCGGTGCGGCTCGGCGGCGAGTCGCCGATACCTACAGGCGCTTGAGAATCACATAGCGGTTGAGCTCGCCGCTGCGACCGTCGGCATGGAAACGCTCAAGCTCGCGCACGGGGACCTCGCCGCTCTTGTAGAACGTGCGGACACCGCGCACCAGGTCGGTGATCTGCTGATCGTCAAAGTGATGGCAATAGCGGTAGGCGTGGCGGTCGTTTTGCCAGCCAATGAGGTGGTCGCCGGCCTCGAACTGTGCGGAATCGTAACCCTCAAACGGCGGGGTGAGCTCGGCGCGGGCCTCGGCGCGAACGGCTTTGCGCGCCATGCGCTCGTCGTTCATAAACTCCCAAAAGCTGATGGCGATGATGCCGCCTGGGCGCGTCTGGCGCACCAGAGCGTCGAGCACGCGTACGCGGTACTCGCACGACGGCACGTGGTGCATAAATCCAAAGCAGACCGAGATGTCGGCGAGCGGGGCGTCGAAAAGCACGTCGGGTGTCTCGGCGGGGTTGAGCTTCATAAGGGCATCGAGCACGTCGAGTTCCTGGAAGTGCAGGTTGGGAATGCGCAGGGCGTGACCGTGCGCATCGATAGCCAAATCCTGACACGAGTCAACACCATAGAACTCAAACGGGCAGCTGGCGTCTGCCGAGGGGTTTGCGCCATCGACGCCCTTGGCGGCAAGTGCGCCGCCGGCGGCAAAGTTCTCGAATCGCATATTGCCGCAGGCAAGATCGAAGACGCGGACGGGATGCTCGATCGTGGCGACTTCGAGCTGCCCGAGCGCGATGTCCATGGTGCGCACCCAGCCGGGCCACGGGGCCTGCCGCGTATCGGAAAAGGAGGCGGAGTGTTCGCGATAGAACGTGTTGTTGAGCTGGATGAGCGATGAGGCGAAATCGCGGTTCACGGCGCGGAACTCCCTCCGATGGCGGTGCGGAATAAACAGTACGACCATACTACCGTTAACGCCGCAACGGGGACAACCGAGCTGTGGGTCATTGCTTTGTTTGGACACATTTCCGCAGCTCATATGTGCCCGCAACCGCCGGTTGTCAAAAATCTCACTAGAATAGGTGGCATGATTTTGGCGGTGGCGGATAGATTTTTAACTGTGCAAGGCGCCTTAAGAACAAAAACGGTCCGGCGGCACGGCTGGCAAAAGCATAGGAGGAACCATGAATGTAGAAACTGCTCAGCGGCTCGCCGACCTTCGCCGCAGCAAGGGCTTTAGCCAAGAAGGATTGGCGCGAAAGCTGGGACTGTCACGCCAAGCGGTCAGTAAATGGGAGCGTGCGGAGAGCTCGCCCGATACCGAGAACCTGATTTCGCTCGCCAAGCTCTATGGTGTGAGTCTGGATGAGCTGCTCAATCCGAGCGATGAGATCGAAGACGATATCGAGTTTGAGAACGAGGACCGCGCCCGTCAGCGCGAAGCCGAGGCGGCAGAGCGTGCCCGCACCCACGAGGCGGCGGCACGCGCTACCGAGGCGGCAACGCAGGCAAGTGACGCTGCGGCCAAGGCGGCGCAAGCGGCAAGTTGGAGCGCGCAGGCCGCCAATGCCGCTACGGCGCAGGCGACGAGTGGCGGTGCGGTTGGCTCGACTCCGGTGAAGGGCCCGTTCCAGTCGTTCCCGTACTGGGCCGTGTGCTGGCTGCTGTTCTTTTTGCTGATGTTCCCGTCTGGTGCCGGCCCCTTTGCCGCGCTGATTTTCTTTACGATCCCCATCTATCACTGGGTGGCACGTGCGCTCGATGGCGATTGGGCGCGTGGGGATATCCAGGTTGGTCCGGCGCCGGTGACAGCTAGGGCTCAGAATGTTTCCGCTTCGGTTGATGCTGACGTGGCTACCGCGACTACCGCTGAGCCGATTGCCAAAGAGGGTGATGAATGATGAAGCTTTCACATGAATCCAAGGTACGCTTGGGCGTTGGCATCGGAGCGTTTGTGCTCATCATTGGGCTTGTCTTTGGCATTTCGCGGACATTGATTCATTTTGATGGTCCGTGGAATCTCGACGATGTTGTATCCGGCTTGTCTGGTATGGACGATGCGCTTGACGACGACGATCTTTTGGATGGCGGCAACTATTCCGCTCGGCCTCAGCAGCTTTCGAGCACGACTTTTGATGCCGATGAGTTCCGCTACCTCGATTTCGATATCAATGCGGCTTCGGTGGACGTCAAGGTTGTTGATGGCAACAAGACTCGCGTTATCGAGCGGGGGCGCGTTGCCGAGGGTATGGATGCCTCCAAGGCCGCGACGCAAAACATCGCATCCGTCGAGGACTCGACGCTCAAGGTTTCCCAGTTTGGAAGTGATGACGGTAAGGCAATCGATCGCTCAGTTACGGTCGAGCTGCCGCGCCGTGTTGCCGAACATCTGAAGGGAGTCAACGCGCACGTGGGCTCGGGCGATCTGCAGATTGCCGGTGTCATCTGTGATGGTTTCGATCTTTTCCTGGGTGCGGGAGATGTAGAGTTTACGGGCAGCGTGACTGATGCGCTCAGCGCTGAGGTCGGTTCGGGTGATGTGACGTTCGAGCTTTACCAGGCCCCCGCGAAGTCGATGGACGTGAGTGTGGGCTCGGGCGATGTGGAGATGACGGTTCCGAACTCGACGGGCTTTAAGGCGAGCCTCACCTTGGGCAGCGGCGACTTCGAGAGCGATTTCCTTCCGCTTGGCTATGACGGCGAGACCATTTTGAATCTTGAATTCGATAACGGTGACAAGTCTGCCACGTATCGTTTTGAGGTCGGTTCGGGCGACATGTCGTTTGATCCGGAGTGATGGCTGCGGGCTGGTCCGCAAGCATAGATGCTTAGACGCGCTGTTTGATGAAGGCGCCGAAGCCGAGATCGGCTCCGGCGCCTTTGCCTTTACAATGGGGGCATGGAACAGATTATCTTGAACATACTCGAGGCTCTGCGTCGCGGCGAGACCGTGGATGACAAAGCGCTCGTCAAACTGATACATGCCGAGGCGCGCCGTGAGGGTGCCGACAAACGTGATTTGGCCAAGCGCCGTCTGCTGCCGTTCTACCAGCGGGTTAAACGTGAGGAGCCGGCTCGGTGGGCTGCGTGGAATGTCGATTCCGATCTGGAACGCCAACTGCTGCAGGTGCTGCGCATGAAGCCGCGCCGCACGGCTTCGGGCGTGGCGACCATTACCGTCATCACCAAGCCCTGGCCATGCTCGGGCGATTGCCTATTTTGTCCCAACGATCTGCGCATGCCCAAGAGCTATCTGCACGCTGAGCCGGCGTGTGCCCGTGCGGAGCAAAACTGCTTCGATCCGTATCTGCAGGTGAGCGCTCGTCTGACCGCGCTTTCGCAGATGGGGCATGCGACCGACAAGATAGAGCTCATCGTGCTCGGTGGTACCTGGAGCGACTATCCGCAAGGGTATCAGGCATGGTTTATGTCGGAGCTCTTCCGTGCGCTCAATGACGATGCCGTCGCCGGCGTGGCGGCAAACCCCATGTTGGCGCGTCCGGGCATCAGCCGTGCCGAGGCAGGGCGCCTGCTCGATGATGCTCCCGCCGATGCCCTGCCGCCGGTGGTAACAGAGCGCCGCGAGCGCTATCGGGCTGCCGACATTGCGACAGACGAGGCCAAGCTCGCTGCCGGCGTTGCCGACGAGCAGGGGCGTGTGGATGCTGCCGTGGGCGGCTATAACCGCGCGGTGCGTTGTCTGTACGGCCCCGGCACGCCGTGGGGCGAGGTCGCCGAGTGGCAGGCGGCAACGATGGAGGAGCTTGAGCAGCAGCAACGCATCAACGAGACGGCGAAGCATCGCGTGGTGGGACTCGTTATCGAGACGCGCCCCGATGCTGTAACGCCGCAGGCGCTCACGCTCATCCGTCGTCTGGGCTGTACCAAGATCCAGATGGGCATCCAGAGCCTCGACCAGCATCTGCTCGATATCAACGAGCGTCGCATTTCGGTGGCGCAGATCGAGCGCGCGTTTTCGCTTGCGCGCCTGTTTGGCTTTAAGATCCATGCGCATTTTATGCTCAACTTGCTGGGCGCCACGCCCGAGGGTGACAAGCGCGACTACGAGCGCTTTATGACCGAGGGCGCCTTTATGCCCGACGAGGTCAAGGTCTACCCGTGTGCGCTCATCGAGGGTTCGCGCCTGGTGGGCTGTTACGAGCGTGGCGAGTGGCGCCCCTATACCGAGGAAGAGCTGCTCGACGTACTGGCCGATGACATCGTGGTGACGCCGGCGTTCTGCCGCATCAGCCGCATGATTCGCGACTTTAGCTCCGACGACATTATGGTGGGCAACAAGAAGCCCAACCTGCGTCAGCTCGTTGAGAACCGCCTGGCTGCTCGGGGTGACGGTGCGACGGTGCGTGAGATCCGCTATCGCGAGATCAGCACGGCGGGTGCCGACCTGGGCGAGTTGACCCTTGACGAAGAAGTGACGTACGAGACGCCGGTGACGCACGAGCGCTTTTTGCAGTGGGTGACGCCGCAGGGCAAGATTGCGGGCTTTTTGCGGCTGTCGCTGCCCGATCGCGCATTTGTTGCCGCGCATGCGGACGAGTTGCCGACGACGCCGGACGAGGCGATGATTCGCGAGGTGCACGTGTATGGCATGGCGGCGCGCGTGGGGGATCAAGGCCAGGCAGCCCAGCACCATGGGTTGGGACGGTCGCTGGTGGAGTGTGCGTGCCATATTGCTCGGGACGCGGGCTATGCGCGCATCAACGTGATCAGCGCGATTGGTACGCGCGAGTACTATCGCCATTTGGGTTTTTACGATCATGGCCTTTATCTGCAAAAGGAGCTCTAAATGAACAAGCCGAGTGTTTCTGCCGGCGTCGTTGCCGGCGTTGCTCTGGGAGCCGCGGCGCTTGGTGCGGCCGCCGTCGCTGTTCGTGCTGCCTGTCTGCAGGTTGCGCGAACCCGCAATGGGTTGGCGCGTGTGAAACGCGTGCACGATGAGGGCGGCGATGAGATTCGCGTGTTGGTGCAAGGCGGCGTCTACCAAAGCGCAAGCTATGTTGGCGAACGTTGGGCGGAGCCCGTCTTTGCGTACTATCGTGCGTTTGACGACGTGTTTGAGGCCGAGGGCGCAATGCGTGACGCTTATGGTCATGGCATCGACCGCATGCTTATGCTGGGCGGCGGCGGGTTTGCCTATCCCAAGTTCGCGCTGATGTTGCATGAGAGTTTGCGCATGGACGTCATTGAGTACGATGCCGAGATTACACGTCTAGCGCGTCGTTGGTTCTACCTAGACGAGCTGGAGCGTACGGCGGGCGATCGCCTGCGGGTGATTACCGCCGAGGCGCGTTCGTACCTGGGCGTGACGAGCGTGGGGCATCGTCGCTACGACGTGGTCGTGAGCGATTGCTTTGGCGGTGCCGAGCCCGTACGCGAGCTGGCGACGGTTGAGGCGATGCGTTTGGTGCGGGGCAGCCTGAACCCCGGCGGTATCTATGCGGCCAATATCGTGAGCGCGAACGAGGGGAGCGACGTGACGTTCCTGCGCGATTGCGCAGCCACGGCGCTCGAGGTGTTCGCCCATGCCTGGGTGGTCCCGTGTGGCGATGCGGAGTTCGGTGGCGAGGAGAACTACCTGCTCATCGCCGGCGACGGCGACTACACCTTTGCCGAAGCCGTGCCCTTCGATGCTGACTTCCTCGGCGCGGCCCTCCACGACAAGTAAGTCTCCCCGTCCCAAAAAAAGACTGGTCCTAGGCGTGGTCGCACCAGCTGCGGACACGCTGCTTCATGCCCTCTATGTCGAGCACGCCTTCGGCAAAGCCCTTGCGCACGAGCTCTTCGGGAACAAACTCGTCGTAGCGGTCAAAGTAAGGCACCTCGCCAGGATAGACGAGCTCGATGGGATCGAAGTCCTTCTCGGCCTCGGCGGCGAGCACCTCAAAGAACGTCTCCTCGTCGGCCTTCATCTTAAACTGCATAAAGTACGGGCGTGACGAGTCGAGTCCGCGAAGGCCCAGCTCCGCGGCACATTTAATCTTGAGCATGCGCTCGAGCGCCAAAAAGGCGTAGCTGCCCAGCCAGGGGAAGAGCACCCAGGTATCGCCGCCCAGGTTGATGAGCGGCTTGGTTCCCGCACCCGAAATCTCGGCCGTATGACGAGCCTGCGCCAAGCGGGCCCGTGCGTTACCCATAAGGTACGGATATGTCGCGTGCTCGTTGAGCGCCTTGCGCATGCGCTCGAGCACATGCGTGTTAATGTCGCCGGGGCAGTCGCCAAAGTAGGCCGGCACCCGGCCCTTGACCTGCGTGGCAAAGACAGTGTGGCGCTTCCAGTCCACTTCCTCGACAATCCAGCAGTGTCCGGCGATGGCGATGCGCTCACCGGGCGGGGGCGGATTAACGATCGTGCCCAGCTCAGCCGATTCGCTCCGGACGGTAAACTCCTCGTTTTCCTGGAACACGGCGTAGAACTTAAAGTTGTTGATGATGCGCTCGCCCGCGAGACCCACGATGAGCCCGCCACCTTCGGTGACCTGGATATGGTCGATCTTAATGAGGTGACGTAGCAGCACACGGTAATCGTCTGCCGAGACACGGTGGAAATAGCTGAGCGTGAGCACGCGCTGGGCAAGTTCGGCCGGCGTGAGCTCGCCGGTGCTGGCGAGGGTCGACATAGTCTGGTGATAGAGCAGGCTGTAGGGGAGACGATCGAGCTCGGGTGGCTCGACCCACTTTTCCTCGCGATAGAGTTGTACGAGCGCGATACCCTGCAGGAGCTTCCAGGGAATGGTTTCGGGCATCATCGTGCGCGGCTCGGGCTCTTCCTCGCGCATGACAAACCACATCTCGGGCGGAAGATCGCGACGGCCTGTGCGCCCCATGCGCTGCAAAAAGGAGCTGACGGTAAACGGCGCGTCAATCTGGAAGGCGCGCTCCAGGCGGCCGATATCGATACCGAGCTCCAACGTAGAGGTGGTGACGGTTGTCTGCGTCTGCTCCTCGTCGCGCATGAGCTCCTCGGCCGTCTCGCGTAGCGATGCCGAAAGATTGCCGTGATGGATGAGAAAACGGTCGGGCTCGTGCCGGCTCTCGCAGTAGCTGCGCAGCATGGAGCACACGGCCTCTGCCTCCTCGCGCGAGTTGGCAAAGACCAGGCATTTGCGGCCGCGCGTATGCTCAAAGATATAGCCCATGCCGGGGTCGGCGTTGTCGGGCGCCGTGTCGGTGGGGTTGAGAAGCGCCTGCTCGGTCGCTCGTGGGATGTCGACTTCGCCCTCGGGGGCCGAGGAAGTGCGACGGTCTTTGGGAGCGGCCTTGTCCCGCGCCTGCTCACGACGTTGACGGTGTTCTTCCTGTGTAAGCTGTCCGCTGTGGCACATGTCTTGTCCGGATGCGGGCAGCGCCGCGGGCGCCGCCGTCTCAATACGCTCGCAAGCAAGCACCTCGGCTTCTTGTGGACCTGTGCCTACGAATCCTCGTTGCTGAGCCTGGGGGCCCGAGTTGTAGAAGTGCTCCATGGAGATGCGCCACACGCGGCGCGGTTCCTCAAAGCGGGGGATAACGCAGTCGCGCCCCGTTCCCTTCGAGAGAAAAGCGCCCGTGCGCTCGGGGTCGCCGATGGTGGCCGAAAGGCCAATGCGGCGGGGCTGCACGCCTGCCATGCGTGAGAGGCGCTCGATAAGACAGAGCGTCTGCCCGCCGCGGTCGCCGCGCATGAGCGAATGGACTTCGTCGATAACCACATAGCGCAGGTCGCAAAACATACGAGGGATCGCCATGTGCTTATGGATCAGGAGCGCCTCGAGCGACTCGGGCGTAATCTGTAGGATGCCGCTCGGTTTTTTGATGAGTTTGGCCTTGTGTGATTGCGAGACATCGCCATGCCAGTGCCAGACGGGGATATCGGCTTCTTCGCACAGGTCGTTGAGGCGGACGAATTGGTCGTTGATGAGCGCCTTGAGGGGGCCAATGTAGAGGGCGCCCACGCTTGCGGGCGGGTTCTCCCAAAACTCGGTCAGGATGGGAAAGAAGGCTGCCTCGGTTTTGCCGGAAGCCGTGGATGCCGTCAGGAGCACATTGTCCTGTGTGTTGAAGATGGAATCTGCCGCCGCAACCTGGATAGAGCGCAAGCTCTCCCAATCGTGGGAGTAGATGAAGTCTTGGATAAACGGGGCGTAGCGGTCAAAGGCGTTCACGGGGCCTCCTTTCAACAACGAATCTCTCAACGCGGCTGGCAACGGCTTGCTGCATTACTGCTTCAACGTTCGCCCAGATAAAACCTACCAAAATAAACCTGTCCATTTTTGGCAGGTTAGATGGTGAACTCGGCGAAATTGCGGTCGCCGCCTGCGGTATCGGTGTCGCCTGTTGCGGTCGCCGGCGCTAGCGTGTCGCCGCCGACGCTTTGCAGCAGCTCGGCCACGTTGGCGTCGGGGTTTTGGCATAGGATGTCGAGCAACTCGATAAAGTCACGAATGACCTCGCGCGGCGTCAGGTGCGTGTCGGCTCCCACACGACCGAACTCAATCTTGAGGAAGTCAACCAAGTCGTTTTCGGTCAGCGTGGGCGTCCAGCCAAAGTAGCCGGCGTGAATTTGCATGAGTTTTTCGATCAGCACCAGCAACTCCTCGTAGGTGAGTGGTTGCAGGCGGATGATGGGCGCAAGCATGTCCTTAAGGTCCTCGCGCGCAAAGCGGCCCTGGGCGAGTCGGCTGCGTAGGGCCTCGTAGGAAAACACACCGCGGCGGCGGTCCTCGATGGAGGTCGGCGTGCCGCCCATGATCATGCCCAGGTACTGCGCCTTGCCCTGAAGTGTGTCGTTGTACATGGTCAGGATCTTCTCGTAGTTGTACTGGCGCGTGATGGCGTTGGGAATCTTATACAGATTCACGAGCTCGTCGATGAGCACCAGCATGCCCTTGTAGCCGCTGCAAACCAAAAAACGCGCGATGAGTTTGACGTAGTCGTACCAGTCATCGTCGCTGATGATGGTTGAGGACCCCAGTTCGGCGCGAGCCTCGCTCTTGGTGCGGTATTCGCCGCGGATCCATTTGGTCACGCGGCTCATGGCCTCTTCGTCGCCCTCGGATACGGCCGTGCGATAGCGGCGAAGCATGCGGGTGAAGTCGAAGCCGTGGACCATCTCCTCGAGCGGGGTCAGTTGGGCATTGACGACCGACTCGTCGACGTTGGCACACGAGGCGACCCAGCGATCCAGAATAAGGTTGAGCGCACCGCCCTCGGGGCGCGTCTTGGTCGATATATTGCGGATGAGCTCGCGGTAGGTGGCAAGGCCCTGCCCCTGACCGCCCTGCAGGCGTCGCTCGGGCGACAAGTCGGCATCGGCGACGACGAATCCCTCGCCCATGGCGTGCGTGCGGATGGTCTGGAGCAAAAAGCTCTTACCGGCGCCGTAGCGACCGACTAAAAAGCGGAAGCTCGCGCCGCCATCGGCGATGAGACTTAAATCGGTGAGCAGGGCGCGGATCTCGACCTCGCGCCCTACGGTGATGTAAGGAAGGCCGATGCGCGGGACCACGCCGCCCTTGAGCGAGTTGAGAATGACGGCAGCGACGCGCTTGGGCACGCGGGGTGCTGCGGATGCGGTATCACTCATGGTCTAGGTATCCTCTCACGTCTGCTTCGTAGTCCTCGATAATCTGCGGCCCTGCCGCGCCGAATTCGATAACGGTGTCTCCCACCAGGTCAAAGAGCGCCTCGTTGATGGTATCGACAAGCATGTCCTCACTCTTGCCCGACTGCGCCACCGCCGATGCCGTCTGCGCTGCGTTTTGCTCGAGTAGTGCTCGAAGATAGGCGTCTGCGGCGGGATCGAGTGCGGACGCGGTGTCAGCGGACGTGGGTGCTGGTGCGAGGAGCGGGGCCACGACGCCAAACTGCTCGGTGGAGATGGTCGGCTCGCTAGCCTCGTCCTGCTGCATGGTCGTCGCGACTGGTTCGGCGATCGTGCCGGCCACGGGCTTGGCTTCCCGTCGTTCGGCAACTGTCACCTCGGCATCCGCAAGCGTGCCGTCCTCGCGTTCCTCGTCGATCAAAAGCGCTTCGCGCGTTTGTGCGGCAGCGCTCCGAATGTGCCCCAGCTGGCTCAAATCGATATCGATCTTGACGGGCTGGTGTGCGGCGTCCCACGAAAGCCATGCCACAATCTCGTCATCGATAATCTTGGCCAGATATTTGGGGACCTTTTCTTCCTTAAGGGGATGGGCGGGGTCCAGCGCCAGGCGCAGGCGTTGGTCGCAGGCGCGCATCATTTCACCGAGCTTGCTGCTCTTTTGCCTGCTACCGTGAATCCGCATGCATTCCCAAAAACCGTTTTGGCAACGGTAGATATGGATGGGGTCCAGACGGTATTCGCAGTCCTCGTGGCGCTCGGGCGCAAAGAATACGGCCGAGGCAAACATGGTGTAGGGCATGGCCGTCTCCTCCCCAAATAAACTTGCCACGATGCCGGTCTTTCGGTGCGTGTCATAGTAGCGCGCCATGCGGACATACACGGCGCACGCCACGTGGCGCAGATCACGGTGGTGGCTGCGGTCGAGCCGCGAGCTACTTAGGTTGTACGTGGAGAGGGCGTTGATGGCGGCCATGAGTCGCTCCTCGCGCACCTCATCGGGCGGAAGGGGGAGCGTGGGCTCGGAGGTTTTGCGACGCTTAGGGGTCTGGCCGGACGGTGCCGGTACAAGGTCTCGTGCCGCGCGCCGCAGTTCGATAAGGGCGTTATCGAACATGACGGTTTTAGAGTCGCGAAGCAGCTTGGGGTCGAGCCCGTGGAACACGGCGTAATCTTGCAGCCACACGCGCGCAAACCGGTCGATGCCGGGCTCGAAGGCGCGATAGACATCCCAAAAAGCCTTGATCTTGTTAAAACCATCGAGTGGATTATCTACGCCAATGCCGCAGATCAGCTCATAGAGATACAGAAAGGCAAAGGACGTAGACGTTTCCTCGACGGTTCCGCGGCGCACTTGGGCACGCCAGGTAAAGTAGCCGCGCAGTTGCCGGTCGCTCATGGCGTTGTAGGTGGGAAAGTACGACTTAAAGGTGCCGTTGTAGGGACAGTCGTCCTCAAAGTCGGCCATCAGCAGGCCCTGGCGGTAAAAAAGCTCGGCTTCCGAAAGCCAGCGGCCCGCACCGCCCTTGGGGTCATCCTGCCAGCGCGATATCTCGCGCATTTTACGGTACTGGTCGGGGAGGAAATTCTGCATCTGTCGGCCGGTTTTGAGAATCGGCTCGTCTGCGTAGGTTTCGTTTGAGAAGCGGGCGGACTGATGGGTCCGGGCCTCGGCCATAATGCGCTCGATGAGCATCTTGATGTCCTGGTCGGCCACCGCTCCTCCTCTCGAACGCAGCTACGGTGACCTCATATCATAGCACAGCATCAAACAGATGTTCGAGATACCGCTGCGTTGCTAGATTTAGAACAGGAGGGCGTATATGACGGCGATGACGACGGAGGGAAGCATATTGGCCGTGCGGAAGGTCTGAGGACGGATGAGGTTGACGCCGACGCAGAAGATGAGCATGGAGCCTACGAGCGAAAGGCTGTTGAGGGCTGCTGTGGTCATGATGGGGGAGAGCGCGCCGGCAAACAACGTGATCGTCCCCTGGAACACGGCGACGGGCAGGGCGGAGAAGATGCAGCCGCGGCCAAGCGAGGCCGTCATGGTGCAGACGATGATGCAGTCCAGTGCGCCCTTGAGGGCAAGCGTTGACCAGTCGCCGAGCAGGCCGTCCTGGATCGATCCCACAATGGCCATGGCGCCGATGCACACGGTGAGTGAAGTCGAGACAAAAGCGTTGGTGAACTCGTTATCGCCCTCACTGCCAGTCTTGCGCTTGAGCCATTCGCCAAGGTTCTCGATGGCGGCCTCCAAGTTGATGGCCTCGCCGATGAGCGAACCGAGCGCAAATGAGACGATGAGCATGGTGGTACCGGTGGTCGCTAGCGCCTTTCCATCGATGATGAGCATCTTTTGCATGGTGCCGCCCAGGCCGATAAACAGGACGCACAGCCCCGATGCTTTCATGAGCGTGTCTTGGATGCGCGGTGTAATGAAGCGGCCGCCCGCTAATCCCAAAAGACCGCCCGCAACTAAAAGCGCAACGTTGATGATTGTTCCCAAGCCCGGCATGAGCCCTCCTGTATTGATGCCAACGTGGCAATCGTAGCAGAACGAAATGCGAGGCACATCGCGACTCATCTAATACGTTATATAAGTGGTATTAGGAATGATGCGCAGCATTTAAGCCTCAGGTGGTTGTCGGGACATAGGGGTAGTAGTCAAAGCGCAGTGTCATAAGCCGCTGCGGGGATTCAATAGCCGCGGCGATGATATTGGCATCGCGGGCACGATCAAACCCTTCGAGTTCGATCTGATACGAGACGTCTTGCATAATGTCCAGACGTCGCCAGGCTAGAAGTGTGTCGCCATCGAATTCCAAGGTCTTGCCTCCGTCTGGGGCAACGGCGTATAGACGCAGTTTAGCGGTGGTTGCAGGGTCGACAACCGTGACCTTTTTAATTTCGTTTCGAGTATTCTTGGCGCCCAACAAGGTGAGCAGTGTTGGGGCCACGACCTCGCCTGATGGCAAAAAGACGACTTCGATGGATTCGGGAAATGCGATGATGGCCGACTTGCGGACGGGCTGATTGGCGGCGGCAACTTCGATGTTTGCAGCATCGATGACCTCTGTGTGGTCGAGGGCGGCAAGCACGCAGCAGTTACCTTCATCGATCTCCTGAGGATCAGCAAGTCCCAGACTGTCCGCGAGCTCGGGATCGTTTGGATCGGTAGCGGGCTCATTCGGTGCTTCGAAAGAAGCTGGGACGCTGTTTGTCGGCGACGGCGTGTCGCCCGCACCTGCTTCTTTGTCCGTGCTCTCTTCTTGTATGGTTGCGTTGATGGGTTCGTCGTTTGAGGGGAGCGTCTTGGCGTCAAGCGCGGAGGGGACAATCCCGATGGCTCCGGATCCGTTCCACTCCATCTCGAGAAGCGCCGGGTCGGCAAGAATGCGTTGCCTGCCTAGCGTGTGGGTATCGATCGCAATAGGGCCTGCCTCCGTCCCGCGCGTAAGGCTGAGCGATCCGGCCGGCTTCTCGAAATGAATGTCTGTGTCTTCGGTACTGGCGGCGTAGAACAGCAGGGATGCTTCTCCCGCCGCGATGGCATCGGTGCCCGCCTTGGTCAGCCGCAGCGATGCCGTGAATGAGAGGGTGGGCTGCACATCGTCTGCATTCGCGGCGGCGCAGCCCAGACATATACCGCCTCCTTTCTCGAAAAACGCACCGTCGAAGGCGACCTTCGCTCCGTTCGCCGAGTCATCGACCGAAGCGATATCGATGCGCAACCCCAAATCGCACGGATCGCCATCTGCATCGAGCACAATCGAGCGCCATGTGCAGACGGCGCACCCCGCCTGGGAGCCGTTTGCCTTGTTCGAACGATTGATATCCACGACTATCGAGCCGTCCGTATTACGACGAAGGCATCCCGAGGTTGAGATTGCGGCCTGTGCGAACGAAAAACGCTTGCACGCAATGGCGCTCGACGGATTTGGTGCGGAGCTTAGGGCTGCTGGTAAGGAGTCTGCCATGACGGGAGTCGCCCAAGCGGCGACAGGCGTTCCGGTTGCGAGCGCGCCGCAGAGTGCGACGACGGGCAAAAGGTTCTTCGATGCCATGGGGTCTCCTTAGCTAATTTAGTGCGGCCTGTCCGTGTTTCGTTTCTGGCTGCGTTTGATGTGCAGACCGAGGCCGGCGGTTCCCGCACCTGCTGCCGTGGCGCCTGCTGCCAAGAGCCATCGTCTGTCGTCTGTCTGTGCCAACGGTTCCTTGCAGTTGCCGCGGTCGAGCTCCGAGAGGTCGACCGTCACTTGCGTGGCGGCCTGCGCCTGTTCTTGCTGGGCAAAGGCCATGGCTGGCCCAAACGCTAGGATACTGACGGCGGCCAGGGCGACGGCCTTATGCCGTGTGCGCACCGGGCTCGACCGTCCAGGTGATCGTTGCAACCTGATCGCCTTCGCCGGTTACGCGGAAGATGTCGCGCGTGACGCGGGCGACGTTTCCGCTTGTCTTGAGCTTAATTTTGTCCGTGCCGCCGGCAATGCCCTGGTAGCCCATGTCGAAGGCTGCATTCTTGGAAAGATCGAGGCCCGTCTCCTGCATTGCGGCGCTGGCGTTCTGGAGTGCGCCGTCGGGGCCGACCTTAAAGTCGATGGAATTCTGCGCGGTTCCGGCCTTGGCGTCGGCGGCAATGGTCCAGGTGTTCATGGCGTCGATCTTCATGTTGGTGACATGGATGCCGTAGGCCGAATGATTGTCGATGGTGGTCGCGTCTTCTGAGGGGCCCTGAAGCGTGCCGTCGGCCTTGGCGACGAAGGGAATAACCGTCGGAACTTTGAACTCTACGTTGTCGATCTCGGTCCTGACCATTACTTTCGTGGTTCCAACGCGCCCGGCTGCCAGAGCTGGCGTCGGGGCGGCGCCCATTGCGAGCGCGAGCGCGAGCCCTGCGCCCACGACGAGCGCTCTGGCTCCGTTCATGTTCCTGGTGATGTCCATGGTCGTTCCTTTCTATTCGCCGCGGGCCGTCCCCGCGATGATTGGACGAATGCTGGTGAATTGCGTGCGGTGTCGCGTCGGCCGAAAAAGCTAGTTCTCGGCTTGCTCAACCCGTACCTTGACACGTGTCGGATTGCCGTGGCTGTCGAGGGTCTTGGCATCGAGTGCCTGGATCTCGATGTATGCCTCGCCTTCTTTGATGTCGCCGGCGGGGCACGTCTCGATTGTCTTGCCGGTCTCGACCACACCGGATTCGTACATGGTCTCGTCGTTTTGGATGACGCGGAATCGCTGGGGAAATTTATTGTCTTGGACGTTTTGCACGTTGACGCGCAGCTTGCCGTCCTCCTGTAGCTGAGCGACCGGCGCGACCGAAATCGTCATCATGTTGTCGCGGACGATGGCATCGAGCTCATCTTGGATTTCTTGTCGCGATTTACCCTCTGCCGTCGTGACTGAGGCGCCCGCTTCGGGCACGGGCTGCGACTGCCAGGCGTATAGTCCTACGGCGACAAGGGCGCAGACGATAGCCAGACAGACAACGACGAGTTTCTTGCGACGCCCCAGTCCTGCGAGGCGGGGCGGCTTCTTCGCACTCATGCGGCGTCCTTGGTGGTGTAGACACGTGCGAACGTGGACGGGTCCGCTCCAAAGAGCATGTGAAGCATCAGGCGGCGCGAGTAGATGAGCTCGTCAAAGTCGTGAGGGAGCTCGATGTCGTGGATACGCGCGATGTGGTGGGCGAGCGCCGAGAACGACTCGGGGTCGCAGATAACATCGGTGGTGACGTGGTAGACCGCCGTATCGGGGAACGCCTCTTCGTCGAAAGGCAGGAGATAGGGATCGTCGTCGACCTCGATGGCGACGCCGTACTGGGGCCAGTAATATGCCATGGGAACCTCCCTGCTTCTGGGGCCAAAACTTCTATCGGTTTTGGCTGTCGACGCCGACCGTATCAGCCGCTACTTGACCAATTTCTGACCAAATGCTTGACGGATTGACATCTCCGCAGGTAAAAGGTGGAAAAAATTACTTCAACTTTTTTCGAGCGACAATCGAGCGGTCGGCGACGGCGGGGCGATATGTGTCAAAAGCATCGTCTGCCGAGGAAGCCTTGCCGTTCGCCGAATTGCACAAACGTAAAAATCGCCAATTATGGAGACGGTCTCGAACACGTCGACGAAACGATGCGGTAACATCTCCCTGCAAACACTGTAGTTAGCTAAAGGGGGAGTTCGCGTGTCTGCAACCATTAAACCCTTCACCGATGAGTTCGAAGAGTATGGCCGCGATGAATCTCGTGCATCGGGCGAAGCATCGAGCATCTCGTTTCCGACAACGGAAGACGAGGTCCGTGCCATTTTGGAAACGCTCCATGCCGAGCGTGTCCCGGTAACGGTTCAGGGCGCCCGAACCGGCCTTGCCGCCGGTGCCGTGCCCCACGGTGGGCATATCCTCAATACTTCCCGTATGAATCGCTACTTGGGCCTTCGCCGCGATGAACAAGGCCAATTTCTGCTGCGCGTGGAGCCGGGCGTTGTGCTCTCGGAGCTGCGTAAGCAGCTGAGCAAGAAGGTACTGCCGACCGCTGGTTGGGACCAGGCATCGCTTGAGGCCTACGAGGAGTTCCAAGAGTCCCCCGAGCAGTTCTTTCCCACCGATCCCACCGAGGCATCTGCCTGTCTGGGTGGCATGGCGGCATGCAACGCCTCCGGCGCCCGCAGCTACGCTTACGGCCCCATGCGCCCGCATATCACGGGACTCCACGTCGCGCTGGCTGATGGCGATTTGCTTGAGCTTCAGCGCGGCGAGGCTTTTGCCCAGGGCCGCCACCTGTCGCTCGTGACGGCAGAGGGCCGTACGCTCGAGCTCGATCTTCCCGGCTATACCATGCCCGAGACAAAAAATGCCTCAGGCTATTTCGTTGCGGACGATATGGACGCCATCGACCTCTTTATCGGCGCGTGCGGCACGCTCGGCGTTATCACCGAGCTCGAGATTGCCCTGCAGGCGGCGCCTGCGGTCGTTTGGGGTGTGAGTTGCTTTTTCGATAGCGAGGACAAGGCGGTGTCCTTTACCGATTCCGTGCGCCCTGTCCTGTCCCATGCGGCTGCCATCGAGTACTTCGATGCTGGCGCCCTGGATATTCTACGTCGCCAGCGCGAGCAGTCGACGGCGTTTGCCTCGCTGCCGGCGCTCGACGACGAGGCAAAGGTCTGTGTCTACGTGGAGCTCGATTGCGATGACGAGGCGCAGGCGACCGAGGAGCTGTACCACTTGGGATGGGTGCTGGAGCTTGCGGGCGGCCGCGACGATGCGACATGGGTCGCCCGCACCGAAGTCGATCGCGAGTGCCAGCGGTTCTTCCGCCACGCGGTGCCCGAGAGCGTCAACATGCTCATCGACGAGCGTCGCCGCACCGACCCCACCATTACCAAGCTGGGATCGGATATGTCGGTGCCCAATGCACGCCTTGCCGATGTCGTGGCCCTCTATCGCCGCACGCTGGCCGAAAGCGGGCTTGAGTCTGCTGCCTGGGGACACATCGGGAACAACCATCTGCATGTGAACATCCTGCCGCGCGATGCGCAAGACTACCGTCGTGGTGGAGAGCTCTTTGCCCAGTGGGCTTCCGAGGTCACGGCCATGGGCGGTGCCGTTTCTGCCGAACACGGCGTCGGCAAGATCAAGGCGGGCTTCTTGGAGACGATGTACGGCCACGAGGCCATGGTCGAGTCGGCGCGCCTCAAACTCCAGCTCGATCCTGCCGGCCAGCTGGGTCGCGGCAACCTGTTTACGGAGAAGCTCTTGGATGAACTCGTCCAGAAAGGGGGCGCGTGAAGATGAGTGATTTCCATATGGTGGTGTGCGTCAAGGCGGTGCCCGGAAGCACCGAGGTCAAGATGGACCCCAAGACCAATACTATCGTGCGTGATGGCAAGCAGGCGGTCATTAATCCCTTCGATGCAAGTGCTCTCGAATGTGCGCTAGCGCTGAAGGACGACTTTATCGGCTTTGGCATGGACGTGCGTGTGACGGTGGTGTCGATGGGCATCCCCGCGACCGAGTCGCTGCTGCGCGACTGCATCGCTCGAGGCGCCGACGACGCGCTGCTGCTAACCGATCGCGCCTTTGCAGGTGCCGATACCCTGGCAACCACCTATGCCCTCAAGTGCGGCATCGAGGCGCTCGACGAGGACTTCGACCTGCTCATCTGCGGCAAGATGGCGGTGGATGGCGATACGGCTCAGATTGGTCCCGAGCTTGCCGGTGCCTTTGAGATTCCCTGCGTGACCGACGTGAGCTGCGTGCAAAGCGCGGGCTTTACGACGTGTGGCTCGCTGGCGCTCGTTCACGGATGCGATGCCGGCGAGGAGACGGTGTGTCTTGAGATGCCGTGCGCGATGACGACTGCCAAGGAGATTGGCCAGTTGCGTATGCCGAGTATTGCCGGTATTCGCGCGGCGGAGGAGACGGACGTGTGCGTGGTCAGTGCCGCCGACGTGAACGCCGACCCCGCGCGTTGCGGTCTTGCCGGGTCGCCGACGCAGGTCGTGCGCTCGTTTGTGCCCGACCGTGACCAAACGTGCAAGGCCGTTGAGGGGACGGCGTCCGAGCAGGCGGTAGAACTTGCCAAGATTATCGAGGGGATGGCATAGATGAGCGGACTGATTATCGATAGCGAAGCCTGTATCGGCTGCGGTCGCTGCGTTCGCGCCTGTGCCTCGGGCGGCATCGTAGTGGAAGGCGAGCGACCCAACCGATGCGCCCACGTAACCGACGGCTGCATCCTATGCGGTGGGTGCGTCGACGCCTGCCCTGTCAACGCTATCTCGATCGAGCGTGATGAGGCCGCTGGTGCGGTTGACCTCGATGCGTATCGAGACATTTGGGTCTTCGTGCAAACTGACGAGCACGATACGGTGGCTCCCGTTGCCTATGAGCTTATGGGCAAGGGCCGCGAGCTTGCCGATGCTCGCCGCTGCCGTCTGGTGGCACTGGTCGGTATGGCCCCCGAGGGTTCTCTCGGTGACCTGGAGCATCTGGTTTGCGCAGGCGCCGACGAAGTCCTGGCCTGTCGCGACGAGCGCCTGCGCCAAAACGATGCGGAGGTCTACGCCCGCTTGATCTGCGATTTGGTAGCCGAACGCAAACCCGAGGCCATCCTATACGGTGCGACCGCTTTTGGCCGCGAACTGGCACCCGGCGTTGCCGTGCGCTTGCAGACGGGCCTTACGGCTGACTGCACCGTACTTTCGATGGATACGGAGACGGGACTGCTGCAACAGACGCGTCCGGCGTTTGGCGGCAACCTGATGGCCACCATCGTCTGCCCCAATCATCGTCCCCAGATGGCAACCGTTCGTCCCGGCATCTTTAAGGCACCCGACTTTGACTACGGCCGCTCCGGCACGATCACCCAGATATCGCTTGCGGATGATGCTAAGGCCCGTGTCGAGATCTCGATTCCCGCCGAGGAGTGGGGGCAGCAGGCCTCGATCGCCGATGCCGAGCGCCTGGTCGTGGTGGGTCGCGGCATTGGTTCCAAGAAGAATCTGCCCCTGATGCGAAGGCTCGCCGAGGCTCTGGGAGCCGAGCTTGGCTGCACGCGACCTGTCGTGGAGGCCGGCTGGTTGGAGTATCGCCATCAGATTGGCCAGACCGGCGTATCGGTTTCGCCTAAGCTTCTCGTGAGTATCGGTGTTTCGGGCGCCATCCAGCATCTTGCCGGCATCGGTGGGGCGGAGTGCATTATCGCCATCAACGAGGACCCGGATGCCCCTATTTTTGGTGCTGCCCAGTACAAGGTTGTTGGGGACGCCGTCGAGGTCGTCGAGGAGCTGCTGGCCCAGCTTGAGTGCTAGGCGCGCGTCAGCCAGTTGCGCATCTCGTCCTTTAGGCGGCTCCAGGTTGCCTGCGTGGCGGGGTCGGTAAAGGGCCGCGTAATGCCAAAGGGCGCGTCGAGCAGGCGGTGGATATCGCCCTGTTCGCGCGCCAGCGCACGGCTTGCCGGATAGACGAGCTCAAACATAAAGCAGATGAGTCCCACCAGGTAGTCTGCGGGCTCGTTGCGTTCATCGCGTGCGACGCAGCAGTGCTCGTCAAAGGCGGCAAGTGTCGGCGACGAGAAACGGCTGCCGAGAAACGTCTTCTCGTCCACCTTGAGGATGGTGTCGACGGTGCTGTTGGCGATGGTGCGCATAATGTCGACCTTGTCACCATCGCGCACGATATCGCAGAAGCTTCGCGTGCGCACGTCGAGCTGCGCGGGTAGACGGAAATCGCTGTGATAGGCAATGCTCGCTCGGATGAGCTCATCTTCTGCGGGGTCATCGATAAAGTCGCGAATGCTCGTTACGGCGGGTGCATCGGCGGGATTCTCGCCAAAGAGGACCTCGATGCCCAGCGCCGCATGGCTCATGCTCTCGGTGTCCTTAAAGGTGTCCCAGCGTCGCAGCTGCTCAAAGCGGCCCATATCGTGTAGCAGGCCGCAAAGCCATGCCAGGTCAATATCTTCTGACGACCAGCCCTGCTCGCGCGCTACGGCATCGCATGCCTCGGCCACGTGGTACGTATGCTCGATTTTGAGCGCGATGCGTGGGTTGGTGGCGTCGTAGGCATCGGTGTAGCTTTTGAAGGCCGCGCGCGCCCGGTCTCGATCGATAGCTGTCATAATGACTTCCTAAAAAGTTGTGTCTTTCGATCCGGTGGCAATTGTAGGTGAACTCGGTTGCTGTCGGATGATGATTCTGCCGTGTCGCTACATGCGGCTCGGAGACCTTGTCAGGATGAGAAGCGTATGGTGCTCAAAATCGTTAGAACCGTCTGGCCAGTGATGCTTACCTATGTTGCAATAGGCGCGCCGTGCGGAATGATCATGGGGCAGACGGGAATGGAGCCCTGGATGGTCTTTGCCCTGAGCAGCACGTTTGTGACGGGCAGCGGTCAGTTTATGATCTGCAATCTTTGGCTGGCGGGCGTACCGGCACCTTCGATTATCGCGAGCGTTGCCGCCATCTCCTCGCGTTTTGCGCTTTACTCGGCATCGATCGCGCCGCATCTGACGGGTGCCTCGAAGCGTCAGACGCTGGCTGTTGCCGCGACACTTACCGAGGAGGCATATGGCATCTCGCTTGCCAAGTTGGTTGAAGGGGAGGATTGGGGCCCGCGCGAGCCCTTTGTGCTCAACGTGATCCTCATCGCAACATGGGGCGTTTCGTGTACGATGGGCGCCATCGTCGGCGCCGTTGTCGATGTTCCCACCGCCATTGCAGCCTTTGTCTGCACCTCGCTCTTTATCTGCCTGCTCTTTTCGCAGCGGCTGTCGCGCGGCAACGTTGTCGCGGCGGTTTCGGGCGCGGTGTCCGTCGCCGTATGCAAGTTCTTGGGCCTCGCGAATATTGCCGTGCCGGCAAGCGTCGTGGCCGGCATTGCCATTGCGCTGGCGTGCGATGCTGTATTTGACGGAAGAGGTGCCCGCGATGCCCGTTAACGAGTTCTTGGTTCTGTGGCTGTCGTCGTGGGCTGCTATCGCGTTCTTTCGCATCGCGCCGGCGTTCGCCTTGCGCGGGCGGACCCTGTCGCCCCGCATTACCGAGGCCCTGGGCTATATCCCGCCCGCTGCCTTTGCCGCGCTGGTCGCCAACGACTTGGTGAGCCCCGGCGCGTTCGACGCGGGACTCTGGCCTGCCTTGGTTCCCTGGATTGCGGCCGCCGGCGTCGTGGCGGTGGCAATCAAGACAAAATCGATGTTGTGGTGCTGCGTCTCGGGCATCGTGTTCTATATCGTCTTGAGTCTTATATAGGGGTGGCGTCGCGGGCGCCGAATCTCGTTCCATCCCAACTTGTCGGATTTTTCACCGAGCTGGTCTATTTCTTCTGGTACCATGGTCAAACTTTACTGTAGCAAAGCGTGACGTGGCTTTTGTACCCCGTCAGCGGAAATGGGGGTTTCATGGCACAGGAAGCAGCCGCCAACGAGCAAAAGAAATTCAAGGTCCCGCGCATCCCGGGCGACATCATGATCTATCCGATGATCGTCGGTCTTTTGCTCAACACCTTCTGCCCGCAGGTTTTTGAGATCGGCGGCTTCTTTACGGCTGCCTGCCGCGGTGGGTCCAATACCATCGTCGCCGCGATCCTGCTGTTTGTGGGCGCCGGCATCAGCTTTAAGTCCACGCCGGGCGCCATCAAGACCGGCATCGCCGTGCTGATCCCCAAGCTGGTCGTCGCAGCGGCTCTCGGCCTGGGCGTGGCATATTTCTTTAACGACAACTTCCTGGGTCTGAGCTCCGTGTCTATCATCGGCGGCATCACGTTTTGCAACATGGCGCTCTATACGGGCATCATGGGCGAGTTCGGCGATGAGTCCGAGCAGGGCGCCGTCGGTATCCTGTTCTTTACGGCCGGCCCTGCCGTCACGATGATCATCCTCGGTGTTTCCGGCCTCGCCAACATCCCCGTCGGCACTATCATCGGATCCATCCTGCCGCTTGTTATCGGCATGGTCCTGGGCAACTTGTTCCCGTTTATCAAGAACCTGCTGGTCCCCGGCACCAATCCCGCGATTGTCGTCATCGGATTTCAGCTTGGTGCATCCATGAGCCTGTCGAGCTTTGTCACCGGCGGCATTTCCGGCATCTTGCTGGGCCTTGTCACACTGTTTGTCGTCGGCCCCACCACCTTTGCGTTCGAGCGCCTGTGTGGCGGCAACGGCAAGGCGGCCGTTGCCTGCTCCACCATTGCCGGCACGGCCATGACCACGCCGGTCGCCCTCGCCGAGGTCGCTCCGCGCTATGCCGAGCTTGCGCCCACCGCGTATGCGCAGATCGCCACTGCCGTCATCATCACGGCAATCATGGCCCCGATTCTGACTGGCTGGGTCGATAAGAAGTTCTGCCACGGCAAAGAGGATCTGTCGGTCGAAGGCGTCGAGGCTATTGAGGAGGCCGTCGCGACCGACATCGACGGCGAGTAATCGTCGACGCGAGTCAATCAAGCCGGCGTGTGCAATTCGCGCCGTATGGGCGCCCGAACGGTGGCTGTTCTGCAGTGACGTTCGGGCGCTCTGCTATGATTCCCTTTACCCCTGCGGAGAAAGGGGTGTTTGGCGCCTGGGCGCGACTCGGGCGATTCTGGCCACTTGGATATTGAAGGGAGGGCGTCTAGTGATTAAGGCGCTCAAGATCGAGATATTCCTGCTGTGCATGATTATTCTTATCGGGCTTGCCGTACGAAGCCGTCGCTCCCTGTTCTCGAGCACCCAGCAGCTTTTGTTTAGCATGCTGGGCTACACGTCTGCTGCTTACATTTTCTTCGATATGATCTGGACGCTCTCGGACGGCGTAAGCACTCCTGTAGGCATCACGGCCAACTGGATTTCCAACGCGGTCTCGTTTTCGCTGTTCGCCATCGCGTGCCTCATTTGGTTTTTCTATTCCGAGACGATGCAGGGCTCACGGCTCCTGACCACGCCCTACAGGGTGGTACTTTTAACGTTGCCAACAGCATTGGTGGTCGTGCTGGCATTTACCAGCTACTGGACGCACGCTATGTTCTATATCGATGCACAGGGCGTATATCGTCGCGGAGCGCTTTATATGATTCAGCCTATCGTTAGCTACTGCTACGTCATATATACGTCCTTGCATGCCTTTATTCAGGCTCAAAAAGTCGAAAGCCTGCAAAAGAAGGCCATTTATCGCACCCTCGCCTTTTTTGCGGTTCCCGCTCTGGTGGGCGGTACCTTCCAGGTTTTGTTTTCGGTACCGGGCCTTTGCGTCGGTATAACGCTGAGCATCCTGCTGCTCTATATCGTCTATCAGGAGCAACTGATCTCTACTGACCCGTTGACTGGCCTCAACAATCGCAACCGTTTTGAGACCTATATGCTGTCGCTCTTTTCAAATGTGGATCAGGCCGAAGATGTGTATCTGCTCATGATGGACGCCGACGGCTTTAAGCAGATTAACGATCGCTATGGGCATGTGAAGGGCGACCACGCTCTTCAGGTCATATCCGCTGCGCTCAAAGAAGTCTGCTCGGCGTCTGGTGGCTTTATCGCACGCTATGGTGGCGATGAGTTCGTGGTGCTCCAAAAGGCAGCGGCGGAACAGGACATCATAGACCTGTGTTCGGCGATTGACGACGAGCTCGCTCGTGCCGAGGTGCCGTATGCGTTGCGGATGTCCATCGGTTACGCGCGGGTCGGCGATAGTGTCGATACCTGGCAAGACTTACTTCGCGCTGCCGATGCGGAGCTCTACCGCGTAAAGCGCGAGAAGAAGAAAGCCGGCGTTCAGATACGCTAGAAATAGGGGCGCACGCTTGCGTGCATGGTGGCCCTCGGCTCTCCGATGTATTCCATTAAACTAAAGTATGTGAATCCCCTCTGCTAAATAAGGGCAGTTCGCTAGGCCTTTTTAGGCCTGTTGACGATGATGATGCCGCCGCAGACCAACAGCAGGGCAACTATAACGGTAACGGGGCTCGTGCCGGCGCCCTCGCCGAGCAGCAGCGCACTCAGCAGCACACCAAAGACGGGGTTCATAAACCCAAAGACCGAGACGCGGCTGACGGGGTTGACGGCAAGCAGGCGCGACCATAGCGAGTACGCGATGGCGGAGATAAGCGCCATGTAGATGATGAGCACGATGGCGGGGACAATCGCCGTGGGGGAGAGCGCTCCACCCATCAAAAAGCCGATGGCGGTGAGGACCAGGCCGCCGACCAAGAACTGCCACCCGGCAAGCAAGACGCCGTCGTGCTTGCGCGAGAAGATGCCGATCAGGCAGGTCGAAAGAGCGCCCGCGACAGTGGAGGCTAGGATAAAGCCCTCGCCGTCGAGCGTAAAGCCAAAGGTGCCATCTGCGCCCGAGAGGTTGACGAGCGCGACGCCGGCAAAGCCCAGCGCACAGCCAAGCACCTTGGCCGTATTGAGCTTCTCGGTGTGAAATGCCAGGGCGGCAAAGAGGATTGCGAGGAAGTTGGCGCTGGCCTCGATGATGGAGCTCGACATGGCGCTGGCGCGCGAGAGGCCCAGATAGAAAAAGAAGTACTGGCCGATGGTCTGGAAGAGCGACAAGATGCAGATGGGCTTGATATCACGCGCTTGCGGAACGAGCGGTCGGCGCTGGACCACGCTCATGCCAACAATGACCAGCATGCCGGCAAGGGTGAAGCGCAGACCCGCGAAGAGCAGCTGCGAGGCGCTGTCGTGCGCGGGAATGCCAAAGAGGCCGTAGCCAATCTTGATGCAGGGAAAGGCCGATCCCCAGAGTGCACAGCAAACAAGACAGCCCAAGATGAGTCCGGGCAGGGTGGCGAGATACGGCTTGCGGCTTTCCATGATGTCCTTCCTACATGCGCGAAGCAAAAAAGAACCCGCCACCGGGCGTGCCGGTGGCGGGTGTTGTTACCCGAAGGGATTGTACCCGATGGGAAAGCTTTAGGCGAAGTAGGCCACGCCGCTCTCAAAGATCGGCATGAACTTATCGCCGGGGACATGCTCGGGCACGTTGCGGTACAGGTTGTCGCCGCGACGCTCAGCATGGCCCATCTTGCCCAGGACGCGGCCGTCGGGGCTCGTGATGCCCTCGATGGCGAGTGCGGAGCCGTTGGGGTTGACGGAGAGATCCATGCTGGGCTTGCCGTCCTCGCCCACGTACTGCGTGGCGACCTGGCCGTTGGCGATCAGCTGGGCGAGCACATCGTCATTGGCGACAAAGCGGCCCTCGCCGTGGCTGATGGCGACGGTGTAGGGGTCGTCCAGGCTGCACTGCGACAGCCACGGGGACAAGTTGGACGAGATGCGGGTGCGCACCAGACGGCTCTGGTGGCGACCGATGGTGTTGAACGTCAACGTGGGCGCATCGGGCGTGGCGTCGACGATGTCGCCGTAGGGCACCAGGCCGAGCTTGATCAGGGCCTGGAAGCCGTTGCAGATGCCCAGCATCAGGCCATCGCGGGCCTTGAGCAGGTCGCGGACTGCCTCGGTGACCTCGGGAGCGCGGAAGAACGCCGTGATGAACTTGGCGGAGCCGTCGGGCTCGTCGCCGCCCGAGAAGCCGCCGGGGATCATGACGATCTGGCTTGCGCGGATGCGGCGGGCAAGCTCGTGGGTGCTCTCGGCGACGGCCTCGGGCGTGAGGTTGTTGATCACGAAGGTGTCGGCTTCGGCGCCGGCGGCGCGGAAGGCACGGGCGCTATCGTACTCGCAGTTGTTGCCGGGGAACACGGGGATAACCACGCGCGGGCGGGCGATCTTGGCGCCGCCGTACACGTGGATATCCTTGACGCGGAAGTCGATGGTCTCGACCTCGGGGGTCTCGCCGGCGCTGCGGTAGGCAAAGACGCCCTCGATGCCGCTCTCCCAGGCCTCCTGGAGCTCGGCGAGCTCGATGACCTCGGAGCCGGTGTCGATGACATAGCCCTCGACGGTGGTGCCCAGGGGCTCGACGACAACGCCGTCGGCGACCTCGGGCAGCTCGGCGTCCTCGGCGAGCTCGATGATAAAGCTGCCGTAGAGCGGGGTGAAGAGGCTCTCCACGTCTACATCCTCGGCAAGCTCGATACCGATCTGGTTACCGACGCACATCTTAAAGAGGCTCTCGGCGCCGCAGCCGTAGCCGGGCGTGGAGACGGCCAGGGCGTTGCCGTTGGCGGTGAGCGCCTCGACGGCGTCAAACGCGGCGAGCAGCTGCTGAGCGTCGGGACGGTAGTCCTCGCCATAGGTGGCGGGGGCGATGCGGACGACGCGGTGCGTGAGGCCCTTGAACTCGGGCGAGACGGCGCGGGCGGCCTTGCCCACGGCGACGGCGAAGCTGATCAGGGTCGGCGGAACGTTGAGCTCGCCGGCCTCGTCCTCAAACGAGCCGCTCATGGAATCCTTGCCACCGATGGCGCCGGCGCCCAGGTCGACTTGGGCCATGAGGGCGCCCAAGACGGCTGCCGTGGGCTTGCCCCAGCGCTCGGCCTCGGTGCGCAGACGCTCGAAGTACTCCTGGAAGGAGAGATAGGCACGCTTGTGCTCAAAGCCGGCAGCCACGAGCTTGGCGATGGACTCGACCACGGACAGGTAGGCGCCCGCAAACTGGTCGGCTTCCATCAGGTAGGGGTTGAAGCCCCATGCCATGGCACTCGCCGTGGTGGTCTCGCCGTCTACGGGGAACTTGGCGACCATGGCCGAGCTTGGGGTGAGCTGCGTCTTGCCGCCAAAGGGCATGAGCACGGTCGCGGCGCCGATGGTGGAGTCGAAGCGCTCGGAAAGGCCCTTGTTGGAAGCGACGTTGAGGTCGGTGACGAGCGAGGTCATGCGCTCGGCGAGCGTGGCACCGGCCCAGCTGGGCTGCCACACACTGCGGGCGCAGACGTGGGCGACCTGGTGCTTGGGCGCACCGTTGGAGTTGAGGAACTCGCGGGACAGATCGACGATGGCGACGCCGTTCCAGGCCATGCGCATGCGCGGCTCGGCGGTAACCTCGGCGATAACGGTCGCCTCCAGGTTCTCCTCGGCGGCGTAGCCCATGAACTCCTCGACGTCACCGTCGGCGACGGCGCAGGCCATGCGCTCCTGGGATTCAGAGATGGCGAGCTCGGTGCCGTCAAGACCGTCGTACTTCTTGGTCACGGTATCAAGGTCGACATACAGGCCGTCGGCAAGCTCGCCTACGGCGACCGAGACGCCGCCTGCGCCAAAGTCGTTGCAGCGCTTGATCAGACGGCAGGCATCGCCGCGGCGGAACAGACGCTGCAGCTTGCGCTCGACCGGGGCGTTGCCCTTCTGGACCTCGGCGCCCGATGTCTCGATGGACTCGGTGTTCTGGGTCTTGGAGGAGCCGGTGGCACCGCCGATGCCGTCACGGCCGGTGCGGCCGCCCAACAGGATGATCTTGTCGGTGAGGGCGGGGCACTCGCGACGCACGTGGTTTGCCGGGGTAGCGCCCACGACGGCGCCGACCTCCATGCGCTTGGCGACGTAGCCGGGGTGATAGAGTTCGTTGACCTGACCGGTGGCAAGGCCGATCTGGTTGCCGTAGCTGGAGTAGCCGGCGGCAGCAGTGGTCACGAGCTTACGCTGCGGCAGCTTGCCCTCGAGCGTCTCGGACACGGGGACGGTGGGGTCGCCGGCGCCGGTGACACGCATGGCCTGGTACACGTAGCTGCGGCCCGACAGCGGGTCGCGGATGGCGCCGCCCACGCAGGTGGCGGCACCGCCGAAGGGCTCGATCTCGGTCGGGTGGTTGTGGGTCTCGTTCTTAAACAGGAACAGCCAGTCCTGGTCCTCGCCGTCGACATCGACCTTCACCTTGACGGTGCAGGCGTTGATCTCCTCGGACTCGTCGACATCGGTCATGACACCGGTCTTCTTAAGGTATTTAGCGCCGATGGTGCCCATGTCCATGAGGCAGACGGGCTTGGCGTCGCGGCCGAGTTCGTGGCGCATCTCCATGTAGCGGTCGAAGGCCTGCTGCACCACGGCGTCGTCGATCGTCACGTCATCCAGGACGGTGCCGAAGGTGGTGTGGCGGCAGTGGTCGGACCAGTAGGTGTCGATCACGCGGATCTCGGTGATGGTGGGGTCGCGGTCCTCATCGCGGAAGTACTGCTGGCAGAAGGCGATGTCCGCCTCGTCCATGGCAAGACCGCGATCGGCGATGAAGGCGGCAAGGCCGGCTTCGTCGAGCTCGCGGAAACCGTCGAGCACCTCGACGGGCTGGGGCTCGGGGGTCTCCATGTACAGCGTCTCGGGCAGGTCGAGCGAGGCGATGCGCGCCTCGACGGGGTTCACCACGTAGTGCTTGATGGCATCGATGGCGGCCTCGTTCAGAGCGCCCGAGATCATATAGACCTTGGCGGAGCGCACGGCGGGGCGCTCGCCCTGGCTGATGAGCTGCACGCACTCGCTGGCGGAGTCGGCGCGCTGGTCAAACTGGCCAGGCAGGAATTCGACGGCAAAGACGGCGCCATCGCTTGCGGGGAGCTCGTCGTAGGTCACATCGACCTGGGGCTCGCTAAAGACGGTCGGCACGCAGGAGCGGAAAAGCTCCTCGTCGATGCCCTCGACGTCGTAGCGGTTGATGATCCTCAGGGCCTCGATGCCCTTGATGCCGAGAATTTCGGTCAGCTCGCCCTTGAGCTGCTGAGCCTCGACGTCGAACCCGGGTTTCTTCTCCACGTAGATACGAGAGACCATTGGTTCCTGCCTTCCTGATCGGTTGGGCGTACGGTACGGTATGCGGCAGCGGTCGGTTTGCGGGGCAAGCCTCGCGGTCGCCTTGAGCCACATGTTTGTAAACCTCACTATGATACGACAGCTCGTGGCGCGTTGAGGACGGCGAGGGTGCTACAGTGAAGCGCAAACAAGAGAAAGGCATCACATGGCATTCGTTTCGCTCGCCATCATCGCACTCGTGGCCTTTGCGAGTCCTTTTATCGCCTCGGCGATTCCTGGAAAACCCGTTCCCGAGACGGTCTTTTTGCTCGTGCTCGGCGCGGTGCTGGGACCCCATATGCTCGGCGTCATCCATGTAGATGCCGAGGTCTCGCTTGTGTCCGAGCTCGGTCTGGCCTTTTTGTTCCTGCTTGCCGGCTTTGAGATCGACCCCAAGAGCATCACGGGCGTCGAGGGGCGCTACGGCTTGGCGACGTGGGTCGTTACGTTTGGTATCGCCTGGCTTGCCGTGCGCTTTACCCCGTGGTTCTCGGTCAGCCATTTCGACGGTATCGCCGTGACGCTTGCCCTCACTTCTACGGCGCTCGGCACGCTCGTGCCCATCATGCGCGAGCGTTCACTTGCCGGAACGCGCGTGGGAGACTCGATTCTCGCGTATGGCACTTGGGGCGAGCTCGGTCCCGTGCTCGCCATGTCGGTGCTGCTGTCTGCCCGCACTGGCATCCAAACGCTCGTAATCCTTGGCTTGTTTGCGGTGGTTTGCGTGTTGCTGGCCGTGGTCCCGAGCCGCTCCAAGCGCGTCGGCAGCCGTTTCTTTGCGTTTGTCGAGGAGCGCGCCGATACCACGTCGCAGACCTTCGTGCGCCTGACGGTGCTCATCCTGGTCACGCTCGTGGCGTTCTCGGCAGTCTTTGATCTCGATATCGTGTTGGGTTCTTTTGCCGCCGGCTTTGTCCTGCGCTACATCATCCCCGAGGGCAACCATACGCTCGAGACCAAGCTCGACGGCCTGGCCTACGGTTTTTTGATTCCGGTGTTCTTTACCGTATCGGGCGCAAAGATCGATCTGACGGCCGTGGCGTCGCGCCCGGGTCTGCTCGTGGGCTTTATCGTGGCGTTGCTGATTATTCGTGCCGTGCCCATTCTTATTTCTATGAGCATTTGCCCTGCGACGCGCGATGTGTCGGCGTATGGTCGCATTACCGTGGCCCTGTACTGCACCACGGCGCTGCCGATCATCGTTGCCGTGACGAGCGTTGCCGTCAACGCGGGCGCGCTGTCGCAAGACATCGCGTCGGTTATGGTCGCTGCCGGTGCCATCACGGTGTTCTTGATGCCGCTGCTCGCGCAGCTCTTCTACCGCGTGGTCGACGCCGCACCGGTCGCCGCCGTGGCAGAAGTTGCCGAGCATCCTGCCGAGGCGCTCGATATCCTACGTGCCCATCACGATTTGGCGAGCCTGCTCGCACGCGAGCACGAGCTGCTGACCTCGCATGGCCATGGTCGCGTATTCGAAGGCCTGCCTACGCTCGATGCGATTGCCGAGCGTCTTTCCGCCGAGGCGGCGAGCGGCCACATCGATGCCCGTATTGTGGACGCGGCGCATCTTCTTGCCGATAAGACCTATGGAGACGAGGTCGACCCGTCCGAGCTGACCCCGCGTGAGCGCCGCAGCCTGGAGCGCGCCAAGCTCGCCGTGCGCGAATACCGCCGCCGCATGCTGGAGCTTTACGCACACGAAGAGGCCCAGGACGACGACGGCAGGTAGCCAACGTCGCCGCGGAAAATGCATCCCGGAATTGGCGTCTAGAGTGGGATGCGCTTTCCACGAGAAGTCCGTTGCGGAAAGCGCATCCCGGAATCCGGACCCAGAATGGGACATAGTTTCCGAAAGAAGGCCCTGAGGGAAGCTGCGCCCCGTTCTGGCTGAAATACCGGGACGCAGTTTCCCTTACAAACAAAACAAGGCGCGCTGCCTGCGGTTGATGCAGGCAGCGCGCCTTTTGCGTTGAGCTTCGTTGAGGTTCGAAGTAGTGGATTAGTTGGCCATGACGCCTTCGGTCCAAGCCTCAACGTCCTCGATGCGCAGGACGTTGGCGACTTCGGCCACGCAGTCGACGCTGGCAAGCTCGGCGGCGGCAGCCTGGACGTCCTTCTCGAGTGCGCGGTGCGTCAGGAAGATGACCGAGCAGGCATCGCTGACACCCGACTTGCCGTCCTCGACCTGGTTGATGAGCGAGATCGAGATGTTGTGCTTGGCAAAGATGTTGACCGTCTCGGACAGGGCGCCCACGCGGTCGGCGACCTTCAGGCGCACATAGTACTTGGTCTGGAGCTCGTCCATAGGCTTAAAGGCGAGGTTGTGACCATAGGGCTCAATCTCGGGCAGCGGAGCCACGCCGCGGCTGATCTGCTCGGAGAGCGACAGGATATCGCCCACGACGGCGCTCGCGGTGGGGAAGGAGCCTGCGCCGGCACCGTAGAACATGGTTTCGCCCACGGCGTCGCCTACCACGTAGACAGCGTTCATGGCGCCGTTGACCTTGGCGAGCATATGGTCTGCCGGGATGAGCGTGGGATGCACGCGGACGTCGACGCCGGCGTCGGTGTTGCGTGCGATGCCCAGCAGCTTGATGGTGTAGCCGAGCTCGCGGGCCTGGGCAATGTCCTCGGCGCCGATGGTACGGATACCCTGCTGGTAGACATCGTCGGTGGTCACGCGGGTGCCAAAGCCGATGGAAGCGAGGATTGCCGTCTTGCTGGCGGCGTCGAAGCCGTCGACGTCTGCGGACGGGTCGGCCTCGGCATAGCCCTTTGCCTGGGCGTCGGCGAGCACGTCAGCGTAATCGGCGCCCTCGGCGTCCATGCGCGACAGGATGTAGTTGGTGGTGCCGTTGAGAATGCCAGCGATGGTCAGGATCTTGTTGCCCACCAGGTCGTGCTCGAGAGTGCTGACAATGGGGATGCCACCGCCGCAGCTGGCCTCGCACTTAATCTGCACGCCGCACGCGCGCGCCTTCTCGGCGAGCGTCTCGACATGACGGCCCAGCAGGGCCTTGTTGGCAGAGACGACGTGCTTGCCGTTCTCGAAGGCGGTGGTGAAGATTTCGGTCGCGGGGTGCTCGCCGCCGATGAGCTCGACGACGATGTCGACGGCGGGGTCGGTGACGACGTCGTGCCAGTCGCTCGTAAAGGCCTCGCGCTCAATACCGGCGGCTTCAGCCTGCTCCCAAGCAAGCGCGCAGGCGCGGGTCAGCTTAAGGTCGATGCCGTAGGCTGCCAGGTACTCATCGTGGTGGCTCTTGATCAGACGGGCCACGCCGCCGCCGACAGTTCCCAGACCGATCAGACCGACGTTCACGGTGCGCAGGGGTTCGCTCATAGATAACTCCTTCGTGCATCTTATGGATGGATTAACCGCTTAAAGGTTGAGTGCATTCTAGCGTGAACCGAGGGCGTGTGCTCGCCAGGCAACAGGAGTCGCACAAAACGGCACCCCCGAAACGCTGCGGAAATATTGGAAACATGCTCGCTACAAACGGAACTCCGTAACAAACTGTCAACGTTTGCGCCATAAGGTTTGCCCCGTACCGCAAGACGGCCGCACCGCGGCCAGCGAAAAGGGGGACACCATGTTCAACATCAACAGCACGCTCAGCCGTAGGAACTTTCTCGCCGGCGCCGCGGCGCTCGGCAGCACCGCCGCACTCGCTGGTTGCTCGTCGGGCGGTTCGGACGGCGGGTCTGCCGATGACGGCAAGACCTTCAAGATTGGTGTCATCGGCCCTCTGACCGGTGCCGCGGCAACCTATGGCGTCTCGGCCGAGAAGGGCGCCAAGCTTGCCGCCAAGGATTTCTCGAACAAGGACCTCAAGCTTTCGCTTAAGTCCGAGGACGATGTCGCCGACGGAGAGAAGGCCATCAACGCTTTCAATACCTTGTGCGACTGGGGCATGCAGGCTCTCGTCGGCCCCGTCACGACTGGTGCCGCTGTCGCCGTCTCGGGCGAGATTGCCGACGATATACTCATGGTCACGCCTTCGGCCTCGTCGCTCGACGTTACCAAGGATAAGACCACGGTTTTCCAGGTTTGCTTCACCGATCCCACCATGGGCGCCAGCGCCGCGAAGTTCTTGGCCGAGAAGTACACGGATGCCAAGATCGCCCTGTTCTATAACTCCGGCGATACGTATAGCTCGGGCGTTGCCGACGCTTTTGCCGAGCAGGCCAAGGCGTCCAAGCTCGACATCGTCGATACCGAGGCCTTTAAGGACGACTCTTCCACGAGCTTTACCAACCAGCTCACCAAGGCCAAGGAGGCCGGCGCCACGCTCATCTTTGCGCCGATCTACTACACGCCGGCGTCCGTTTTGCTCAAGAACGCCAAGGACATGGGCTACGACATGACGCTCATGGGTACCGACGGCATGGACGGCCTGCTCTCTGTGGAAGGCTTCGATACCTCTCTTGCCGAGGGCGTACTGCTCATGACCCCGTTTTCGGCTGACGATGAGAAGAATGCCGACTTCGTCAAGGCCTATAAGGATGCCTACGACGAGACGCCCAACCAGTTTGCCGCCGACGCTTACGATTGCGTCCACGCCATCGCCGAGGCTATCGATAGGGCGGGGATTGACATTTCGGCCGACGGTGCCGACATTGCCGGCGACCTTGCCAAGGCCATGCGCAAGATCAAGATTGAGGGCCTGACAGGCGAGCTGACGTGGAATGACGAGGGCCAGGTCGAAAAGCCCGCCACAGCCTATGTGATTCAGGACGGCAAGTACATCGCCGCCTAAGTGCGCATAAAGCGCGACCGGTGAGGCCGTTTTATTCAGGGCAGGGACGCCTGTAACAGAACGGAAACATTACTTTCACACAATAAAGTGGCATTACTGCATAAAGTAGTAGAAATACGCAGAATTATGGATAAACGAACAAATCCAAAGAAAAGTTGAAATAATCGCCACTTTCCTTAACTAAAGCGTCTAGTATTTTGCGAACGCCGAACACGGCGAAGGATGGCCTGTCGGGTAACCGAAACCCGACGAGATTTGAGAGGAGAGCCGCATGTCGAGCCTCACCGGTAAGTCATTGAACCCTGTTATGAATCGCAGGAGCGTTATCGCGAGCGCAGCAGGTCTGGGGGCGATGTCCATTCTAGCTGGCTGCTCCTCCAACGGCGGCGACAGCGGTTCCGCGTCGGGCGACGCTTCGTTTAAGATCGGCACCATCGGCCCGCTGACCGGCGCCAACGCGTCCTACGGCAAGTCCGTTACACAGGCTGTCGAGCTTGGCTGCAAGGATTTCTCGACTAAGGAGCTGCCGCTTGTCAGCAAGGCCGAGGACGACCAGGCTGACGGCGAGAAGGCCGTCAACGCCTTCAACACCCTGCTCGACTGGGGCATGCAGGCCCTCGTCGGTCCGACCACCACGGGTGCGTCGGTCGCCGTTGCCGCCGAGTGCGGCAACGACCCCGAGACGTTCATGATCACTCCGTCCGCGTCCTCCGAGGACGTTACCAAGGGCAAGGATTGCGTCTTCCAGGTTTGCTTTACCGACCCCAACCAAGGTGTCAACGCTGCCAAGTTCCTGGCAGAGAAGTATGCGAACGAGAAGTTCGTGCTGTTCTATAACTCCGGCGACGCCTATTCTTCGGGCATCGCAGATTCCTTTAAGGCCCAGGCCGCTAAGTCTAAGCTTGAGATTGTCGACGAGGAGACCTTTAAGGACGACTCCGCCACGAGCTTTACCAACCAGCTGACCAAGGCCAAGCAGGCAGGCGCCACCATGATCTTTGCGCCGATCTACTACACGCCGGCGTCCGTCCTGCTCAAGAACGCCAAGGACATGGGCTACGACGTCAAGATGATGGGCTGCGACGGCATGGATGGCATCCTGGGCGTTGAGGGCTTCGACACCTCTCTTGCCGAGGGTCTGCTGCTCATGACCCCGTTCTCCGCCGACGACGAGAAGAACGCCGACTTCGTCAACGCTTACAAGGATAAGTACGGCGATACCCCCGACCAGTTTGCCGCCGACGCCTACGACGGCGTGCATGCTGTGGTCGAGGCTCTCAAGGAGGCCGGCCTGGGCGTCGACGCCGACCCCACCGAGGTTGCCGAGAAGCTTCCCGAGGCTATGCTCAAGATTACCGTTGACGGCCTGACTGGCAAGCTCTCCTGGAACGACAAGGGTCAGGTCCAGAAGGACCCGACGGCGTACGTCATTACCGACGGCAAGTACGTACAGGCCTAATAGGCCGCCTTACATAGAGCGGTTTTGATCCCAAGCAGGGGAGGTTTTGGCCTTCCCTGCTTGCTTGGTATCTAGGGACGATGTAACGTCCCTGTTTCATACATCAACTGGAAACCTATTCGAAAGGGGGATGTGGAACATGACGGTCTTTATCCAATACCTGGTCAACGGCCTGTCCATGGGCAGCGTCTACGCCATCATCGCGTTGGGCTACACCATGGTCTACGGTATCGCCAAGATGCTCAACTTCGCTCACGGCGACGTCATCATGGTCGGTGCCTATGTCTCGTTCTGCGCCACGTCGTATCTCGGCCTCCCGGGCTGGGCATCTGTAATTCTCTCTTGTGTGGTCTGCACGGTTCTCGGTGTTCTCATCGAGGGTCTGGCATACAAGCCGCTGCGTCAGGCGGGCCCGCTGGCCGTACTGATTACGGCCATCGGCGTGTCCTACTTCCTGCAGAACGCCGCGCAGCTCCTGTGGGGCGCCACGCCCAAGAACTTTACTTCGCTCGTCACCTTCCAGGTGCCGGAGTTCTTGGCCAAGTTCAACGTAAGCGCCGTCTCGCTCGTCACCATCGTCGCCTGCCTGGTTATCATGGCCGGTCTGATGTTCTTTACAGGTAAGACCAAGATGGGCAAGGCCATGCGCGCCGTGTCCGAGGACAAGGCCGCCGCTCAGCTCATGGGCATCAACGTCAACCGCACCATCTCGATGACGTTTGCCATCGGCTCTGCGCTTGCCGCCATCGCCGGCGTGCTCCTGTGTTCCTACTCGCCGGTGCTGCAGCCCACCACGGGCGCCATGCCTGGCATCAAGGCCTTCGATGCCGCCGTCTTCGGTGGCATCGGCTCCATCCCCGGCGCCTTTGTCGGTGGCATTCTCATCGGCATCATCGAGGCGATGGCGCAGGCCTACATTTCCACGAGCCTTGCCAACTCCATCGTCTTTGGTGTTCTGATCATCGTCCTGCTCGTCAAGCCTGCCGGCCTCTTGGGCAAGTACGTTCCCGAGAAGGTGTAGGTGAGCGTTATGAAGTTTCTTAAAGACAAGCAGACGCGTCACGACTTTGTCACGTACGCCATGTGCATCGTGGCATTTGCTATCGTGTTCTTTATGCAGTCCAACCATATGATCCCGCGCATGATCGCCGGCCAGTTGGTTCCCATTACGGCCTACATCGTCATGGCCATTTCCCTCAACCTCGTCGTCGGCATCGCGGGCGACCTGTCGCTGGGCCATGCGGGCTTTATGAGTGTCGGTGCCTACACGGGCATCGTTACCGCCGTCGCGCTCGAGAGCGCCGTTCCGTCCGACCCGATGCGTCTGATCATCAGCATCGTGGTCGGCGCCATCGCTGCCGCCATCCTGGGCTTCTTGATCGGCATCCCGGTCCTTCGCCTGAGCGGCGATTACCTGGCTATCGTGACGCTGGCCTTTGGCGAGATTATCAAAGAGATCGTCACCTGCCTTATCGTGGGCGTCGACTCCCGTGGCCTGCATGTGATCTTTAACATCACGGGTAACTCCACGATCGACGACCTGCACCTGCTCGAGGACGGCACCGCGGCGGCGGGCGGCTACCTCTACAGCGAGCTTGCCGGCCACACCCATCCCGAGCTGCAGGGCGCTTCCCAGAAGAACTTCCTGGCCGTCGCCACGCCGCAGGAGCGCGAGGCGCTCGCCGAGCAGGAGCGCCGCATGGAGCCCATCTCCCAGTTCGACTGGACGCGCCACCGCGAGCAGGAGGGCGACCACATCTACTTCTACATGTGGGCCGTCGACAGGACCGCGCGCGGCAAGGGATCGCTGCGCCGCCTGATCAACCCCTTCTTCGACTACGCCGACGAGCACAACCTGAACTGCTACCTGGAGTGCTACTCCGACCGCCTGCAGAGCATGTACGAGCACCTGGGCTTCGAGCTCATCGACGTGCTGAGCGATCCCGCGTTCGACGTCACCGAGCGCCGCATGGTGCGCCGGCCCGGCACCCCCCGCTAACCGCATCGACCGAAACGGAGACCCGCCATGAGCCGCCTGCGCCGCACCCTCATCGTCATCGGATGCGTCGTCGCGGCCGCAGTACTCATCGGGGCCATCGTCGTCGCCGTCGGCAAGGGGTTCACCGCGCAGGAGAAGGAGATCCGCTCGGACTGGTCGGTGGAGACCGGCGACCTGCTGAACTCCAGCGCCGACCTGGGCGTCAACCTCTTTGACGCCGGCATCGACACCGAGCTGCGCGTCCTGCGCCTGGTCCCGGCGGGTAGCAACGCCATCAGGTTCACCTACTACGACGTCGAGACGCAAAACCGCCTCGCCAACACGATCGTCGCGCTTCAGGAATGCGGCATCCCCTGGACCTCCGACAACCCGCTCGCCATCCTCAACGCGTTCGGAACCGGTTCCAACGGGCTTTACCTCTACTTCGAGACCGACCACCCCACCACGGTCGGCTACACCATCCACGTCGACGGGCTCTCCGATTTCTCCGCCACCGCAAACGACATCGCCGTCGAAGGGGAGATCGAGAAGGACGGCGGCGGCTCGCGCATCCACAGCTTCCAGATGATCGGACTGGTGCCCGGCGCGACCAACTACGTCACGATGACCGTCGGCGACGGACGGGGCAACGCCGAGCAAACGCTGACGTTCTCGCTCGACATGCCCGGAACCGATTCCGGCTACCCCACCGTCTTGGAAGGCGCCGAAGGCAAAAGCGACCAGCCGCTCTCCAACGGGCTGTACGCGCTCATGCGCACGAACGGATACCTGGGGTACGGGTTCTTCTTCGACAACGACGGCATCATGCGCTACGAGATGGTCACCGAGGGCTTCGGGCTCGACCGCATGCTCATGTACGAGGACGAGACCATCATCTGCACCTCGACCCAGGCGATCTCGCGCATCGACGGGCTGGGGCGCGTCAACGCTGTCTACGACCTGGGCGAATACGACCTGCACCACGACATCAACCACGGCATCGACGGCACCGTGGTCGCGCTGGCGGAAAAGGCCGGACGCGAGACGGTCGAGGACGTCGTCATCGAGATCGACCCGGAAACCGGCGCGGTGACCGAGCTGATCGACTTCTCCGCGTTCATGGCCGACTACAAGGACGCCTACACCCACGCCATCCTCCCCACCAGCGCATTCTTCTGGCAGGCGGGAGAGTGGGACTGGATCCACCTGAACTCGGTGGAGTATTTCGCGGAAGACGACTCGATCATCGTCTCGTCGCGCGAGACCTCCACGATCATGAAGATCCAAAACGCGCACGACCAGCCCGAGATCGCCTACTTCATCGGGGATGGGACCGTCTGGGCGGGCACCGCGTACGAAGGCCTCCCGCTCGAGCAGATCGGCGATTTCACGCCCCAATACGGCCAGCATGCCGTGGAGTTCGACGGCGAGGGGCCGACCGAGGGCAGCTACTACCTGCTGATGTACAACAACAACTACTGGACGAACTGCACGCGCGACGATTACACGCCCGATCTCGCCGGCACCGATACGGGAACGGACCTCTACAGCGGCACCGCAAGCTATGTGTACCGCTACCTGGTCGACGAGGCGGCGGGCACCTTCGAGCTGGCATCGTCGTTCGCCGTCCCGTATTCGAGCATCGTGTCCAACGCATCCCATGCGCCGGACTCGGCCAACTACGTCGTGAACAGCGGCGTCGCCAACGTGTACGGAGAATACGACGAGAACGGCACGCTCATCCGCCAGTTCTCCTACACCTGCCAGCTGCAGGGGTACCGCGTCTTCAAGGACACCTTCGAGGGCTTCTGGTTCGCGGCGGATGCGGAGTGATGGCGACCTGCGGATGGGACAGGCCGGCCGCGACGGGAGGACGGAACGATGGCCGGAGCGGGCCGGAAGCAGCGAGCGGACGGACCGCGTCGCCAGCGGTCGAACAGACCGCGTCGGCAGCATCAAACGTGCAGGCCCGACAACATAGCGTTTTCCTATGGAAAGTTCAGCCTATCTTTCAAATGAGGCGGTTTTAATCAGGGGATTTTAAGGTTTGAATCATAAAGTATGCATTAAACTGTTTTGAGCATCGATCTTGCACAGGAGGGGGAATCCATGAGGATCCTGGTAGCAGACGACGAGAGGGATTTGGTTGCCGCGCTTGAGGAGCTGCTGAAGCACGAGCGCTACACCGTCGACGCGGTGTACACCGGGCAGGGCGCCTACGACTACGCCAGCACGGGGAACTACGATTGCATCATCCTCGATATCATGCTTCCGGATATCGACGGACTCGAGGTGCTGCACCGCCTGCGCGCCGCCGGCATCAAGACGCCGATCCTGCTGCTGACCGCCAAAAGCGATCCCGCGGACCGCATCCTGGGCCTGGACCGCGGCGCCGACGACTACCTGCCCAAGCCGTTCGTGGTCGGCGAGCTCCTCGCCCGCATCCGTGCGCTCACGCGCCGCAGCTCGGCGCTCGAGACGCCCGAGCTCACCTTCGGCGACCTGCTTTTGGACCGCGTGTCGTTCCAGCTGGTCTGCAAAGACCAGACCGAGCATCTGGGCAACAAGGAGTTCCAGATCATGGAGGCGCTGATCCGCCGCCAGGGCTCGCCCACTTCGGTGGAGTACCTGATGGACCACATCTGGGGTTACGATGCGTCGGTGGAGCCCGGCGTGGTGTGGACCTACATGTCCTACCTGCGCCGCAAACTCGAGACGCTGGGGTCGAACGTGCGCATCACCATGAGGCGCGGGTTCGGCTACATGCTCGAAGAACGCAAATAGCCATCGCGCGACCCGGTCGCGCCCGGCCGAAAGAAGGCGAAGGTGCGATCCGCCCGCAACAACATCGATCATTCCGAAGTCGGCGCATCCGCCATCAGGTCGCTGCGCCGCAAATTCGTCATCATGACGATGATCGCGCTCGTCATCACGCTGGCGGCGCTGGACGCCGCCATCTACGCGATCTTCTCGCAGAGCAACATCAACCGCTCGGACAGCATCATCGAATCGCTCTACGAGCATGACGGCGAGTTCCCCGCCGCCGACGCCGTGCGCCGGCCGTCGCTGGATCCCACATTCACCGTCAACCCCGAGACCCAATACGAGACGCGCTACGCCTGGGCGCACGTCGACGCCGACGGACGCATCGCGGAGCTCAACTCCGAGCACATCGCCGTCATGAGCGACGCGGAGCTGGGCGATATGATCTACCAGGCGCTGACGACGAATAGCCTCCACGGCTACATCGACTACTACCGCTACGGCGTCTTCCACAACGACGACGGCACGGAGACGGTGATCCTGCTCGACTGCTACCTGCGCCTGCAGACGCGGGTGGTCGTGACGCAGGTGTGCATCGCCGTGTCGCTGTCGTGCGCGGTCATCGTGTTCTTCCTGCTGATCCCGCTGTCGAAGCGGATCGCCCGGCCGTTCGCCCGCAACCTCCAGCGCCAGCAGCGGTTCGTCACCGACGCCTCGCACGAGCTGAAGACCCCGCTCGCCATCATCTCGGCCAACAACGACCTCACCGAGCGGCTCTCCGGCGAAACGCAGTGGACCCGCAGCACGAAAGCGCAGATCGCGCGCTTGAACACGCTCATCCGCGACCTCATCGACATGGCGCGCAGCAGCGAGTCGTTCGACCCGTCGTCGTTCCCGGTGTTCGATCTGAGCCGGCTCGCCGAGCGCACGGCGGAGGATTTCCGCCCCCTGGCGGAGGCGAAGGGCAAGCGGATCGAAACCGACATCCACGGCGGCATCGGCATGCGCGGCAGCGAGGAGGCGCTCGAGCGCTTGCTGAGCATCCTTTTGGACAACGCCGTGAAGCACGGAGACGACGGATGCCGGATCGACGTGGCGCTGCGCATGCACCGCAAGTCCGCCGTCCTGCGCGTCTCCAACCATGCCGCGGCGCTCGGCGAGGACGAGATGGCGCTTCTGTTCGATCGGTTCTACCGCACCAACGGCGCGCGGGCGCGCTCCACGCGCGGATACGGCATCGGGCTGTCGGTGGCGCAGGGCATCGCCGAGCGCCACGAGGGCAGGCTCTCCGCCTCCAAGGAAGGCGATCTTCTGGTGTTCACGGCGACGCTGCCGCGCTGCGCTATCATGTCACAGCACACGCAATAACGACGAGGAGGCGCTTTGGACCCCATCACCATCCCCCGCACCATCGACCGCGACGAGATCGAGGCCGCCGCGCGGGCGCTCCATATGAAAGGCTACAACTGCGCGCAGGCGGTGGCGTGCGCGTTCGCGCCGCTTATGGGGGCGGACGAGGATCTGTGCTTCCGGATGGCCGAGGGGCTGGGCGGCGGGATCGCCACCCACACCGAGACGTGCGGCGCGCTTCTGGGCGGCGCGGCAGTGCTGGGCATGGCGCGCAGCAACGGATGCGCCGACCCCACCAGCAAGGAGCAGACCTACGTCTACACCGCCCAGCTGGTGGAGAAGTTCGAGCCGCTGTACGGCACGACGGTCTGCAGCGCGATCCGCGCGCTGGATCCGACGGGCGTCAAGCCCATGAAGGTCTGCAAGGACGCCGTCGGCGAGGCGGCGCGCATGACCGCCGACGTTCTGGAGACGCTCGCGGCGGATCTGGAGGAAGGCCGCTAGACGCGCGCGGCGGGATCCTGGACCCGCAGCGTCAAGCGGGCGCCGCGACTTCGAGAGCTGCGCGCGGAAACCGCACGAAAACCGCGCGCAGCCGGCTAGTCCCGCATCGGCTTGGACGTGAGGTGCCAGCCGTCGCAGTAGGGGCAGCGGTAGCAGTGCAGCCCGCGCGTGCCGTGCTGGGCGCACAACTCGATCGCCTCCTCGGCATCGCTGCGATAGGGATAGCGCTTCTTCGACGTGCACGCCTTGCGCTCGAGCGCGGCCTCGTGCTCGGCCTCGCGTTTGCTCAGCCGGCGCTCCTCGCGGCCGAAGATGTCGTCCATGCCGCCGAGCCCCGCCTTGAACTCCGCCACGCGCTTCGCCTTCGCCGAAGGCTTCCTGCTGCCCATCGCCATCATCCTTTCTGTGTCCGCGAAGCATTGTAGCGTGCCGCCCCGCTCCGCCGCCGCAAACGCGCGCCGCGCCTTTTCCGGTCGAGCTACCCCCGCGCCCCTCCGCGCATCTCCGCCGCGGTGGCATGCGGTTGGGCGGGTGCCGATTGCGCGCGCTCGATGATGGCGGCGCACTCCCCCACCGTCGCGGGGAACAGATAGCGGTCGAAATCGTCCTGCGCGATGAACCCCTGCTCGAGCATCGTTCCGACGAACGCGCGCAGGCTGTCGTAGTAGCCGCCGATGTTGAGGAAGCAGCACGGCGCGGCGGTCTTGCCCAGGCGGATGAGCGACATGATCTCGGAGATCTCCTCCAGCGTGCCCACGCCGCCCGGCAGGGCGATGAACGCCTCGCCCAGCTCGATCATCTTCGCCTTGCGCTCGGACATCGACTCCACCACGAACAGCTCCGTCAGGTCGCACTGCGCCACGCCGGCATCGATGAAGAAGCGCGGCTCGACGCCGTACGCGCGGCCACCCGCCTCCATCGCCGTGCGCGCGACGATCCCCATCAGCCCGATGGAGCTGCCTCCGTACACGAGCGCATGCCCCTGCGATCCGATCCACGCGCCCAGTTCATGCGCCGCCTCGACGAACCGCGGGTCCGCGCCCCTGCTCGATCCGCAATACACGGTGATATTCATCGCGCCGCCCCCTACCGCTGCGTCATCGGCTTGAGGCCGTGGCCGGGATAGGCGAACCAAGCGACCACGAGCGACGCGGCGACGCAGCACATCGCGCAGAGAATGGTGACCGAGAAGCCCGCGGCGTCGTTGACGATACCCCACACCGCCGACGCGACGCCGATGCCGATGTCGCTCGCCAGCAGGTAGATGGCGTTGGCGGCGCCCCAGCGCTCGGCCGGCGTGTTCTTGACGGCGACGGACTGGTTGAGCGGGATCGCGATGCCCAGGCACAGGCCGTACGGGATGCCCGCGGCGTAGAACAGCAGCTCGCTTTGGCCGGCGAAGAAGGCCATCGCGAATCCGATCAGGCCGAACAGAACCGTGAACGCCATGATCTTGAACGGCGCCACGCGGTCCATGAACGCCTTGGAGACGAGGCGCACCGCGATCATAGCGATGGCGGACACGGTGTAGAACAGGCCCGCGCCGGCGTATCCCAGCGACGTGCCGTACAGGCCCATGAAGAAGATGCCGAAGCCGAACGCCGGGCTGAGGACGAGCATGGGCAGCATGCCGGGCACGGCGCGCGGCTCGAAGAAGCCCTTGAGGAGGCCTTCCTTCTTGGTCGATGCGGCACCGGCGGATGCAGGCTCGGCCGAGGCGCGCTCGGCGTCGTCGGACGCGCGTCCCGCCGGAGCGAACTCGCCGGGCGCGGGCTCGTCGCCAGATGCAGGCTCGTCGACCGCCCCGGACCCTGCCTCGCCGCCGTGCTCGACACGCTGGCGGTACGACGACGTCACGGGCAGGCGCGACGGGTTCTTCTCGTAGCGGCACAGCAGCGTGAACACGACCGCCAGCGCGGCCATCGCCGACATGCCCAGGTACAGGTTCTCCGCCGGATCGGTGTTGACCAAAAACAGCGCGAGCGCCGGGCCGATCGACATCGCGAGCGCCTGGCCCAGGCCGTAGTAGCCGATGCCCTCGCCCAGGCGCGACAGCGGCAGGACGTCGGACGCCGCGGTCGCCGAGGCCGTCGTCGCCGCGGAGAAGCCGATGCCCTGCAGGACGCGGCACACCGCGAACACCGCCGTGCCCGACACGAATGCGGGCAGGATCGTGCCCACGAGCAGGAACAACGCCCCGCCGAGCATCACGACGACGCGCCCCACGTTGTCGATGACGGGCCCGCACGCGATGCGCGCGACCGCCGCCGAAGCGGAGAACACCGCGGCGAGCACGCCGGCGAGCGTGGCGCCCTGGCCCATGTGGTCCAGGTACACCGACGTGCCGGAGTTGAGCCCCTGGCCCACCATGAAGCTGCACAGCGTCATGATGATGATGAAGACGAACAACGGCGACCAGAGCCGCTCGGCCTTCTGCCTCTGAGGAGCGCTCATCGCCTTGCCCCCTCGTCCGCAGGCTTGAACGCCACGTGCACGGCGGCGATGCCCCCCGTGTAATTCTTCCAGGTCACACGCTCGAATCCTGCCACGCGCATCATGTCGGCCAGCCCCTGCTGGTCGGGGAACGCCTTGATCGAGCGCGCCAGGTACACGAACCCGTCGCGGTCGCCCGTGATCAGCCCGCCCCAGAACGGGATGAGGTGCTTCAGGTAGAAGCCGTACAGCGCGCGCCACAGGCGGTTGGGCGGTGTGGAGAACTCCAGGCACACCAGCGCCCCGCCGGGCTTGAGCACGCGCAGCATCTCGGAGAGCGCCCGCGGACGGTCGGGCATGTTGCGGATGCCGTACGCCATGGTGATCACGTCGTAGGAGCCCTCCGCATACGGGATGTCCTGCGCGTCGACCACCTCGAAATCCACCGGCACGCCCGCGGCCGCCCCTTCGTCGTAATGGGCGCGCGCCACCTCGAGCATCTCGGGCACCAGGTCGGTGCATTGGATATGGCGGGGATGCTTCTCGCGCGCCATCGTGAACGTCACATCACCCGTGCCGCCCGCGATGTCGAGCACGTCGTCATCGGCGCCGATGGGCGCCTGACGCGCCATGCCCGCCAGCCACAGCTTGTAGGCGCCGAAGCTGCTGACGGCGTTGAAGCGCTCGTATTTTTTGGCGATGGCCGAGAAGATGTCCTTCACGCGCTCGGAGGAGATCTCGGCGGGCGCTTCCTTGCCCGTGGCGGTGTCGATGGTGGTCATAGGCGAAACTCCATAGGTGCGGCGCCGCATCCCAACGGCGCGTATTGTCCAAACGTCAAGTATACGCCATCACCCGCGGGAATCGCCCCTCTGCCGCTTGCGGATGCCGACGAAAGCCGTAGACTACTATCAGCAACGAATGACCAGATTAACGGAGGAACCGCCGTGCTTCACTTCGACAGCGACTACATGGAGGGCGCCCATCCCGCCATCATCGAGCGCCTTGCCGCCACCAACCTCGACCAGACGCCGGGCTACGGCACCGACGCCGTGTGCGAGAGCGCGCGCAACCGCATCCGCCACGCCTGCGGCACGCCCGATGCGGCGGTGCATTTCCTGGTGGGCGGCACCCAGGCCAACGCGGCGGTGATCGACCAGCTGCTGCGCCCGTGGGAGGGCGTCATCTCGGCCGACACGGGCCACATCAACGGCCACGAGGCGGGCGCCGTGGAGGCCCACGGCCGCAAGATCCTGCCGATCCCCCACCGCGACGGTAAGCTGGCCGCCGAGGACGTGCGCGCCCGCTACGAGGCGTGGGCCGCAGGCGAGGCGCGCGAGCACGAGGTGCAGCCGGGCATGGTCTACCTCTCCCAGGCGACCGAGTACGGCACGCTCTACACGCTCGACGAGCTCAAGGCGCTGCGCGCGGTGTGCGACGAGTGCGGCATGCGCCTGTTCATCGACGGCGCGCGCCTGGGATACGCCCTGGCCGCGCTCGAGGGCGAGCTGAGCCTGCGCGACATCGCGGCGCTCGCCGACGCGTTCTACATCGGCGGCACCAAGGTGGGCGCGCTGTTCGGCGAGGCGGTCGTGTTCCCCGATCCCGCACTGGCCGACCACTTCTTCACCCTGACCAAGAAGCACGGCGCGCTGCTGGCCAAGGGCCGCATGCTGGGCCTGCAGTTCGACGCGCTGTTCGAGGAGAACTCCCCCGAAGCCGGAGCGGGATCGGCGCCGGTCGAGGCCGAGCGCACGCGCTACCTCGCCAACGGCCGCCACGCCGTCGAGCTGGCGCGCACGCTGGCGCAGGGGTTCGTCGACGCCGGCTACGAACTGGCGATGGCTTCGCCCTCCAACCAGCAGTTCGTGGTGATGGACGATGGGACCTGCGCGCGCCTGCGCGAGAACGCCACGTTCGAGGTGTGGGAGCGCCGCGCCGACGGCAAGCTCGTCGTCCGCTTCGTCACCAGCTGGGCCACGCGCCCCGAGGCGGTCGAGGAGCTGCTGGCGCTGCTGTAGCGCCGCTGCCGCCGGCGACCCGCGCGTCGCCGGCGGCACGCGCGATATCGGCGACCCGCGCGATGCCAGCAGGGCCCGCGCCGGACGATCCGCACCGCCCCTCAGCCGCTTTTAGTACCCCCCCCCCGACCGCCCGTCTGATCCGCCGCCCACCAGGAAGGACACCGCCATGGGACCGAAGAACCGCACCCGCACCAAAGTCGCGTTGGGAGCCGCCCTCTCCGTGGTGATGGCGCTGCTGATCGCCTGGTGCGTGTTCCTGGTGCGCGAAAAGCTGCTGCTCAACGCCGACCGCATGGGCACGAGTCTTGCCACAACGTATGCCGCCGAGGAGGAAAACCGGTTCTCGATCTATCGGCACTTCCTGGGACTCGAGGCGTCCTACCTGCACGACATGATCGAGCGGGGCGCCTCCGAAGACGAGATCGCCGCCTGGCTCGAAGAGTTCTCGATCAACATGACCGAGGTTCTGGGAGTTGACACGATCGATCCTTACGCGGTGATCGACGAGAGCATCGTGGCAACTAACCCCTGGGAGGACGCCGACACGTACGATTACGCTGCAACGGCGTGGTACCAAAACGCCGTCGACAACCCCGGGCGCATGCGCTATACCGACGTCTACACCGATGCGGCATCCGGCGACAGGATGGTGACGCTGTCGGTTGCGATCTCGAACAGCGGCGACGTCGCAGCGTTCGACATCCGCCTTGACGGCATGAACGCCGGCCGCATGAGGACCCAGATACCTTCGGGCGGATCGTATTTTCTGTTCGACCGCCAAGGGCAGCTGCTCTACGCATCGACGGAGCTCGACGTCAACGACGCCGCAGTGCAGGAGTACCTGCAAAACCTGATCGCCGGCATCGAATCCGATCACGACGAAACGGACTCCATGAGCATCGCCGGCTCCGACGGCATGAACCGCAGCGTGTACTATTCGCAGATGCAAAACGGCTGGACGTCGGTCGTCACCATCCCCACGCAGGCCATCCTGCAGGAGGGCTGGGACAACACCCTGCTTGCCATCGTCGCCGTGTTCATCGCCATCCTGCTTATCGCGGCGGCCTTTATGATCCGTTCGGCGCTCGAAGAGCGCAAAGCGCGCCACACCGCCAACACGCTGCGTCTTTTGGGCGACACGTTCTACGCCATCTACCGCATCGACTACCAAAACGGCACCTACGAGGCAATCAAAAGCTCGCCCGACGTCCGCACCGAGCTGGGCGCGCACAGCGACCGCGGCGACTACCACTACCTCCTTGACGTGGTGAAAAAATACGTCGACGAGCGCACCTACGCCGAGTTCGAGAAGAGCTTCTCGCTCGACAACATCCGCGCGCTCATCGCCGACGGCGTCACCGAGTTCGGCGGCGACTTCCGCCGCACGTTCCCCGACGGCGTGCGCTGGGTGTCGATCCGGGTGATCCACAACAGCGACCTGAAGCTCAACGAAGTGGTGATGTGCTTCCGCGATGTCGACCGCGAGAAAAAACGCGAGCTGATGCGCATGGAGCTGCTGGAAAACGCCTTGGCGTCGGCACGTTCGACCGTGGAGCGCAAGGCATCGTTTTTCAGCAACGCCTCGCACGACATGCGCACCCCGCTGAACGCCATCATCGGCTTGACAGGGCTCGCCAAGCGAGACATCGACGACGCGCAGAAAACACGCGAGTACCTCGAAAAAATCGAAGGCGCGGGAGAGCAGCTGATCGGACTCGTGAACGATGTTCTGGATATGTCGCGCATGGAGCACGGCGGCAGAACGGTCAACAACGAGCCGATGAGCCTGAGCGAATGCTTCGATACGACGATGGGGCTTTTCACCGAGCAGGCGCAGCGCGAGGGCAAACACCTGGACGTGACGGTCGACATCGAGCACGATCGCGTCTACGGCGACGCCAAGCGCATGAGCCAGATCCTGAACAACCTGGTCTCCAACGCGCTCAAGTACTCGCTGGAGGGCGCGAGCGTCAGCGTGTCGCTGCGCGAGACCGCGCATACCGAGCGCACGGCCAAGTACCAGCTGGACGTGACGGACACGGGCATCGGCATGTCCGATGAGTTCCTGCAGCAGGTGTTCGAGCCGTTCGCGCGCGAGACGATGTTCGCGCCGACGGGCGTGACAGGCACGGGCCTGGGCATGCCGATCGTCAAGAGCCTGGTGCAGCAGATGAGCGGCGAGATCTCGGTGCGCAGCAAGCTGGGCCAGGGCAGCACGTTCACCGTGGTGGTGCCGCTGCAGATGGTCGAGGAGGACTTCGAGGACGAGGCGGACGCCGCCGACGGCGCCGCGGATGCCCCGCTCGACCTGAGCGGCAAGACGCTGCTCATCGCCGAGGACAACGAGATCAACATGCTGATCGCGACGGAGTTCCTGGGCGCGCTGGGCGCCGAGATGATCGAGGCGCGCAACGGCCAGGAGGCGCTTGAGGCATTCGCCAACTCGCAGCTGGACGCGATCGACGCGATCCTCATGGACATGCAGATGCCCGTCATGGACGGATGCGAGGCAACGCGCGCCATCCGCGCGCTCGACCGCGAGGACGCCGCCACGGTGCCGATCGTCGCCGTGACCGCCAACGCGTTCGCCGAGGACATCGCCAAGACCACCGAGGCCGGCATGAACGGGCACGTGGCCAAACCCTTCACCGTGGAGGAACTCACCGACGTCCTGGGCAAGTTGATGAAGTAGCGGCAGGGAGGCGCTGCCCGCGCGCTCGAGGCCAGAAAGTATACGGTATTCGGAACACTTTTCTAGCACGCCTGCCTGGAAAGTATTCCGATCGCGCCTTTACCGGAATCGAGGGACGGCCTCCTACCGCCACCGCTCGTGCCTGCGAGGACGAAGCCTACGAACATAAACAACTCGAGCCGGGATGCTGGAGTCCCGGCTCGAGAGGTGGGTGGGGGTCGGCCCCGCCCCTGCCCCGCCATCGAGGCGAAGCGAGGAGGTCGACCTTGTAAGGCGCCCGGCAACCGCAAGGGCTGCCGGGCGCTTCGTGCGATCTAGCCGATGATGGCGGCCAGCTCGCGCTTGCTGTTGAAGGGGCGGACGTCGCCGGTTGCCACCGTCACGACCTCGCCCTGCCAGGTGCCGCCGTTCTGGGCGCCGGACTGCTGGCCGGAGCCGTCGGATGCGTTCTGGTCGAACTTGGTGCTGCGCACCACGTAACGGTAGTCCACGGGCTGGTTGCTGCCCGGCTTGGTGGGGGCGTCGGCCTTGTCGAACCCGTACTGCAGGCTGGCCAGCGTGCCGGCGATCGCCTCGGTGGCGGAGACGCCGGGAGCCAGGATGCGGTTGCCCGCCTCGCTGTTGTAGAAGGCGCCGTCGGCCACGTAGACCGTGCGGACCCTCTGGCGACGGGTGGACTCGGTCTTGAGCGCCACCGCGATGCCCACGATGATGACCGCCCACCACACGATGCTGATCACCAGGTCAAGCGGAGAGTCGATCTGGTTGAACCCCAGCCAGTACCACAGCGCCAGCAGGAAGATGGAGACAGCCGCCAGGATTACGGTGATGATGACGTTTGACTTCTTCATGATGCTCCTCCTTCCGAATGCTTAGCGGTTGGTCTCGTCGTTGCCGAGGACGTCGTCCTCGAAGCTCTGCAGCGAGCTGGAGAACCTGACGCGGCGGACACCGACGCCACCGTAGTAGACCACGGTAACCAGGATGCCCAGCAGCATGAGCCAGTGGACCCAGCAGTCGCGGTGCGCGCCGGACGCCAGCGGCGTGGCGTCATCGTCGATCGGCTCGGGAGCCGTCAGAGGCGTGGCCTCGTCGTCGATGGCCTCCTCGGCGTCGTCGCCGGTCGTGGCCGTCAGGCCGTCGGTCGGGGTGGCGCCGTCGTCACCGGGAGCCGGAGTGGGGACCGGCGTCGGGGTGCCAGGCGTGGGCAGCGGCGTCGGGGTGTCCGGCGTCGGGGTCGGCGTGTCCGGCGTATCCGGGACGACCGGCGTGGTGTCTGCCGTGATGGTCAGCGTGCCGGGGTTGACGACCAGCGTGTAGTTGCTGGCGTCGAAGTTGCCCTCGGGATTGTCCGCCAGGACGAAGCCGCCCTGCGTGACCGCGTAGTCGCCGACGGTCTCGCCAACCTCACGGACGAACTCGCCCGTCCAAGCCATCGTCTCGCCCTCGACGACACCGGAGTAGTTGAAGGTGAACGTCGGGTCAGCCGAGCCCTGAACCTTGGTCTGGTTCTCGATGTTGACCACGATCTGGGCCGGGGTGATCTGGTAGGTCTTCTCCACCGATCCGCCGTAGTTGCCCGTGCCAGTGATGGTCACGGTGATCGTGCCGACGTTGGTGAAGTCGTCCGTGCTATAGCTGACCGTGTAGTCCTCGCCCGGCGTCAGCGTGTTGCCCTCGTTGTCGGTGACGGTCGGGACCCACTGATGCACGCCGCCGTCATAGGGGACGCTCTCGGGATCGTCAACCGTGGCGCCGGTGTAGAACGGCTGGTCGGGATCAGGACCCTCGGGATCCGGGTCGGTGGGATCGTAATCCGGGAAGTCGGGATCGGGATCGCTCGGATCGGGAGCGGTCGGATCCTCGGGATCGGGATCGTCGCCCGGATCGGTCGGGTCGATGGACTGCGGCCAGACGGTCAGCACGCCCAGGTTGTCGATGACGTTGTAGTTGTTCAGCACGCCATCCGGATCGGACACCGTGTAGGTGTTGTACGCGGAGCCGACGTTGGTGATGCTGCCGGTGGCGCTGAGCGTCACCTGGGTGGCGTCGTCATCCTGCCAACCGGAGGCGGTCGGCTGGCCACCGGCAAGCGGCGCACCGTCGAACACCTTGCCGGCGGACGGGGTGGCGATGGTCAGGTCGACCTTCAGGATGTCATAGGTCACCTGGGTCGAACCGGTGTAGCCGTTCTTGCCGGTCACCGTGATGGTGACGGTGCCAGCATTGACGGTGTCCTCGCTGTAGGTCACGTCGTAGTAGCTAGGATCGATCGGGTTGCCATCGCGATCCGTCACGACGGGAGCCTGCTCCTGGGAGAGGCCGTTGTAGTAGACGTCCTCGGGAGCGGTCACCTTCACACCGTTGTAGAACGGCTGATCCGGATTGTCGGGATCAGGATCGGTGGGATTGGGATCCTCAGGATCCAGGTTGTCCGGGTCGGGATCGTTCGGATCGATGGACTGCGGGTAGACCGTCAGCTTGCCGATGGTCTCGGAATCGATGGCGTAGTTGCTCTCAAGAGCCGTCGTCTTCTCGGAAGCCCAGTCGATATCATAGGTGTTGCTGACCTTGCCGGGCATCGTGATGGTGCCGGTGATGGACCAGTCGGCAGTCTCGCCGTTGACAAAGCCAGTGACCTCGCCAGGTGCCGACAGAGCGGCGCCATCGAAGATCTTGGCAGCAGACTGAGTGACGACGGTCAGCGGAGCGGGAGTGATCTGAACGGTGGCCGTACCGCTCCAAACCTCGTAGCCGTCACGGGACACAACCGCAGTGACAGAGACAGCGCCATCCGTAACGTTGACGAACTGGTTATCAATCTCGTTGCCGTCGGCATCAAAGTACTTAACCTCGTCGGTACCCAGCGTACCGGAAACCGTAACACCATGGGCAAGACCGTCGTAGGTGTCGGAATAGCCCGTGGCAGCGAGGGTGTCGGTGTCGGCGGCCCACTGGGCCACGTAGGTCGCGTCGCCGGTCACCGTTTCGGCCACCGCGGGGCTCCAGCTCTGGAAGCTGTAGCCGTCGGCGGCGGCGTACGAGGGGGCCGCGGGCGTGTCAGCGCCCCAGTCGAGCGATCCGGTGGACTGGGCCTCGGAGCCGTCGGCCGCGTGGGCGCCGGGCTGGTAGGTCACGGTGAACTGCTGCTTGTAGTAGACCTTGAGCACGGTCGAGCCGTCGCCGGCGCAGGTGGCCTCGAGGAGGTTGGCCTGCGAGGCGTCGAAGACGTAGCCGGTCTTGGCGTAGTCGTCCTGGCCGACGGAGACCTTCTGGTCGGTCGTGCCGTTCTCGTAGGTCTTGACCTCGGGCTCGACGCCCTCGTAGGTGCCGTTGGCCTGGTAGTAGACCTCGACCTTCCAAAGGGTGTCGGTGTCGGGGGTCCACTTTGCATGGAACGTCAGCGTGTCGTCGCCCTCTTTATCACTATTGTAAGGATAGCCTTCTGTAAAAACGTGTCCAGGCTGAACTTCCGTCGGATTATCCGTTCCATAATACCAGCAGCTAAATTCGTAACCAGGTCGCGTAGGCTCAGCGGTTTCTACCGCCAATGGATCGCCCTTGGCATAGCCCTTGCTATCGAGGTAATACGTGTCATCATCGATAATCGTGATCGTGCCCGTATTTGAGCCAGTTGCACGCTTGCCTGCGATGAGGCTTTCAGAATACCCCGTCCATGTTGCATCGTCAGCTGCTAGGTCGTATTGCACGTACGACAGGTTTTCCCACTGCGCATAGAGCGTCGTGATTCCTTCCCTGAGAACAAACTCGCTCCCAGGAGATACGCTCTCACCCTTGCCGTTTGCCTGCGTATTCCATCCAACGAACTTGCTGTATGGACGGCTAAACGTACTTCCATCTGCAACTTTTACAGTGTCGTCAACTTTTCCGAATTGGGTCTCGGGCGCAGTGCCCTCTGCATTTTCAGCATTTAGATCATATTGAAGCGATGCGGCCTTGCGTGAGTAATACAGTGTGATCTCATTGGTCTTCTTCCGATCGACCACAATCGACTCTTTATCGGCCTTGACAAATTTGTACTTTTCGATATCCACAATGTACTGATCGGCATATTGGGTCGAGCCATCTCGAACGGTTGTGTTGTGGGCAGGAGCTATTTCTTTCCCGCTCGGATCGTCAAAATCTACGTAACGTATTGCGAGATTTGCAAGAAACGCACCATCGACGGTGCCATCAAGATGCCATGCAGGGTTTACTGCATTACCAGGGCCTGACGCCATGTAATCATTGGCGCCGTCTTGCATGTGAAGTTTCGTCCATTTGACGGCGCTGATATCGATCGCAGAGTTGGGTAGATATCGTACGATAGTTTCGAGAGCGGTATTAATTACCGACATGTTTTGCACGTTGTCGAGATCCACGCTCGTATTTTGCGGAGCGTTCGGATTGCACATGCTGCTAGGCAGGTAAATTACACCCAACGTGAACCAGCCTTCAGCATTAAGGATAAGACCCGTGGTGTCTCCAGTTACTTTCGTGTAAACATAGACAGGGGTCAACTTGTTATTCAGCTCTACCCAATTCGCTTCATAGGTGACATCCGCCAACACGGTCTTATTAACAACAGGGGTCCAACCGATAAACGCATAGCCTTCTCGAACCGGCGATTTTAAGTCTCCGGAATTCCAGAGCTGCGAGCCAAACTCAAGGTCGTTCTGCCCCTCGCTTAGTTGAGGGTTGCTCCCCCAGTCTCCTTCCCACTTTCCGCCATTCAAGTCGAAAGTCACCGTAACCATGAGCGGGGTTACTTCAATTTGGACACTTCCCGTACTGCCATCTGCGGCAGTTGCGGTAATGGTGGCATGGCCTTCGCTGACGCCAGTCACAACGCCCTGCTCGTCAACGGTGGCAACACCGGTGTTGCTTGATTTCCAAGTGATTTCTTGGCCGTCTGCACCGGATACGGAAGCCTGAGCGGTGTCATAGACCTCGATCGAGGAAGAATCGATGCTTACTTCAAGGTTTTTATAAACCTGGATTTCAAAGGTTTCGGATTTGGTGACATATCCCACATGTCCCCAATCCCATACTCGATAACTGTGAGTGACAGTGGTCAAGCCGACAGCTTCAGCGCGAAGTGTAACGGTGTCTTGTTTCTTGCCGCTTACGATTGTAACGATGGACTCGTCTTCTACCGTCCACTCGTGATTATTTGCACTCTCATACCGTTCCGCACCATAGCCCGAGATTTCAAACCTCCCCCCAAGCTCCACCCTTCGATCGGGGTTCACTTTGGGTGCAGCAAGCAGAGAAAGGCGATCCCCGGCGATGCTCTGCACATTGGAAGACGCGGCTGCTTCGGAATCGCCATTTTCCTGCTCGTTGGCGAGCTGGTCATCGTTGATAGCCTCGGGCTGCTCCGGCTCGGTTGCGTCGGCGGCGAGATCCTCGGCAGTCTCAACCGCCTCGACCTTCACCGTCAGCTTGCCGGTCACCTTATCCGCGGCGACCTTGTACTCGCCGTTGGCGTCGGCGACAAGCTCGGTCTCGACGCGGTCGATGACCGTCTTGACCTTATCGACCTGCCAGCCGTCGGCGGCCTGGGCGGTGAACTTCAGTTCTTCGTTTGCGGGAACCTTGACCGGGTTGGTGTCGTCGTCAATCTTGTTCCCGTCCTTGGAAAGGGTGATGGAGGCGCCGTCAGCCAGATTCAGCTTGATGGAAGCAAGCTGGTCCTGCTCGACCGCAGGCGCAGGCGCAGGCGCAGGCTCGGGCTCGGCACCCAAAACCGTGTTGGCCGCGGGGTCCGCGGCGGGGGTTTCGGTTGCCGGTTCGGTCGCAGACTCGACGGTCTCGACCACGGGCTCTTCGGTTGCCTGCGTGCTGTCGGCAGGCGCGGGCTCATTCGCCGCTCCCGCCGCCTCATCGGGCACGGTGGTGTCTGTCGCCTCCGTTCCGGAGGGCTCCACGCCGGTGTCGTCCACCGTCGTGGCGATATCCTCGCTCGCCTGCTTGTTGGTCAGCGCGCCGCTTGCGAATGCCGGCGTGCCCACCATCTGCGTGGCGAGCAGGATCGTCAGGATGATCGCCGTCGCCTTGACGCCGAAATCCCGCCATCCTCTCAGGACTCTACTGTTGGACTTCATAAGACACCACCCACCTTTTCAGCTGCGATCTCTCGCGGTTCCTCCTCGCCGGACCGCGCCGCCCCGTGCGTTCCAACGTGGGAGCCGAACTTCCATTCCGGCATCCCCGCCCGGGACGTTCGCTCGTCTGCGATCCGACGTCGAACTCCTACCCGTAGGGTAAAAATAATCGCTAGTATATTTACCACAAATACCCACCCCGGCTTTTCAGCCAAGAACGAACTCGGCAGGCAGCGGAACGAATGCATCCCCGACAGGTGCTATTATTTGACCTTTCGGAATGAGCGCGGCGTATCGGGGCATCAATGCGGAAACCGGGCAGCCGCCCCACGGAACGAATGCCGCCGACGCGGAATCGACATTCCCGCCAACGGGACCTCAACATCTCCACTAACGGGATTTCGATATTTCCACTAATGAAACTCCGACATTTTCACTAATGAAAAATCGACATTTTTACTAATGGGGTGCCCGAGCCCCCTTTAGCCGAATCCCTCGCCTCTTCTCAGACGCGCACTATTCGCGATGATTTGACGCGAAAGAAGCCCCTCGTTGGCAAAAAGGCTCGAATAGAGCGCGGAATCGACGCTTGCAACGTGGTCGCACGCTATGACGATTGGAGAAATGCCTGCTCAGCGGCATTTTGCTTTACGGCGGCGTGATTCTCCGCGCCCTCAAAACACTCTAATCGGGAATATTTGCCACGGCGGGTGCTGGATGCGGGCAAAACCGAACGAATAGTGCGCGGCGGGGCGCCGGCGAAGAAGGGGCGTGAGCGAGACTACGCGAATAGAGCCTTTCGGGGATGAGCGCAATGAGCGCTACAAGCAATGCGCCATGTAAAGCGGCAAACGCACTACATCCGCTTCTTTCATAAGCTGTTTTGGATGCAAGATGAATCTTGTTCCCACTCGTTTTCCAAACTTGTCCTTGAACTTCTCCAGGGAGACAAAGCGATAGTTCTTCTTCGATTTCACCTCGATGGGAGAAACACGCATCCTTCCGGCAGCGTCGTCGTAGCCTCGTGTTATGAGGAAATCGATCTCCATGGTGCTTCTGCGGTCGCACTCGTCACGTCTCGAATAGAAATAAAACTTGTGTCCGTTAGCCAGCAGCTGCTGTGCCCCAGCATTTTCCGTAAGCATGCCCTCGTTGATCTCGAGTTTGTCCATAAGGATGTCTCTGTAAACCTCGTGGGGGGTGGTGTCGTTATCCCGGAACATCTGCGCCACGAGAAGCCCCGTATCCGCCATGTAGCATTTGAACGACGACTCGTTCGCACTCGCCGCCAACCCCACCGCCGGATCGTCCACGTTGTAGCATACTGCGCTGATGCATGCATCGGATAGCCAGAAGAACGCATCGGCGTATTCGCGACTACGCGCATTTTTGTCCAACGATGCTAGAGTGAATTTTTTATCATGCTTCGCCAACTGCCCCGGCAGCGTACTGAACACGCGGCGAATGCGAGTGGCGTCGGTGCCGCCGAATTTCGCAATGTCGTTATCGTACAGCGCCAGAATGTCACGTTTAGTTCTGTCCGCTACCTCGAAATCCCTGCTATTCAGATACTCCTGAACCACCTGAGGCATGCCGCCAACGAGCATATACTCCCGAAAGAGCCGCATCGCTTTTCGATGCAGCACATCGGGCAGCGGCGCCAGCGTCTCGAACGCCTCGCTGATCACAGAGGAAAGCTGGCTCTCGCCGATCGCGTTGAGAAATTCATCGAAGTCAAGCGGATTCAGCCGAAGCGTACGCTCCTCCGAGGGAATGACGATCCCCTCCACGTTCCGACGGATGGAGATAAGGGATCCGGTCTCGATGTAGTCATAGCGGCCATCGGCAACAAGCTGTTTGATGAATTCTCGAGCAGGCGCGAACCGCTGAACCTCATCGAAAACGACAACCGATTCGCGACGCGGTAGAGTAATGCCGGTATAAGCCTGCAGATACATGAAGAACACGTCCAGATCCGCGCGATACTGGAGAAACAGCTCCTTGAGCTCCTCGCTTGCCTCAGAAAAATCGATGATGAGATGATGCGCATACTCCCGCTTGGCGAATTCTTCGACAAGCGTGCTTTTCCCGACGCGACGCGCGCCCTCGACAAGAAGAGCCCGGGAGCCTTCTGCCTCGCGTTTCCATTCTTTCATGCGGTCATAGGCTCTTCGTTTGAATAGCATGAAGTATCACACCCCCTGTTTACCAGGTGCTTCACGAAATGGAGAGTTATTATTACAGTATTTTACACGAAATGGAGAGTTTATTTTTATGCTGTTTTCACGAGATGGAAAGTTATAGTCAAAACGGGGCGAATGCTCAGTTGAAAGGCGGCGCCCGTGGGGTGAACTGCGCCCCAAAACTTGGACGCGATAAATCATAACCTCTACGAGGCCTTCCGAAAGGCCTGGTCCCGGAACTCGACCGGGGTCATGCCCTTCAGCTTCACTTGGCGGCTGCTCGGGTTCGCGGCTTACAGCCCCGCTGCCTCCAGGCGCTTTTCGAGGGCTTCCTGATGGATGCCGTGCATGAGGGCCACCTCGCGGTCGACGATGCCGCGCTGCACCAGGTCGAACAGGCTCTGGTCCATGGTCTGCATGCCCGCATCGCCGCCGGCGGCGATAACGGAGTCCATCTGGTGCGTCTTCTCCTCGCGGATGAGGTTGCGGATGGCGGTGTTGGCCAGCATGATCTCGAACGCCGGCACCAGGCCGCCGTCCTTGGCGGGCACGAGCTGCTGGCTGACGATCGCCTGGAGCACCATCGAGAGCTGCAGGCGGATCTGGCGCTGCTGCGAGGGCGGGAACGCGTCGATGATGCGATCGACCGTGCCCGACGCGCCCGTGGTGTGCAGCGTCGAGAAGATGAGCTGGGCCATCTCGGCGGCGGTCACGGCGGTGCCGATGGTGTCGGCGTCGCGCATCTCGCCCAGCAGGATGACGTCGGGAGCCTCGCGCATGGCGGAGCGCAGCGCCTCGCCGTAGGTGGCGATGTCGGTGGGCACCTCGCGCTGGGTGACGATGCAGCCGCGGTGGCTGTGGATGTACTTGATGGGATCCTCCATCGTGATGATGTGGCCCGAGCGCTCGCGGTTGATGCGGTCGATGATGCAGGCGAGCGTGGTGGATTTGCCCGAGCCGGCGGGACCGGTCACGAGCACCAGACCCTTCTGCAGGCCGGCCGTGCGCAGGACCGCCTCGGGGATGTTGAAGTCCTTGGGATCGGGCAGGCCGAACGGGATCACGCGGATGACGGCGGACAGCGAGCCGCGCTGGCGGAACACGTTGGCGCGGAAGCGGCCGATGCCGGGCAGCGCGAAGGAGAAGTCCTCGTCGTGGTTGTCGAGCACCAGGAAGCGCTCGACCGAGCGGCCGGCGACCTCGTAGATAGCGCGCACCATGGCCTCGGTGTCCTGGGGCATGAGCGCGGGGCCGTCGATGCGCTGCTGGCGGCCGCCCACGCGGTAGGCGATGGGCAGGCCGGCGACGATGAACACGTCGGACGCCTTGGCTTCGATCATCTCTTTCAGGAACTCGTCGAGTCTCATGCTGCTTCTCCAATCGTAGTGCCAGCTTGCAACATTGTAACAAGCGCCGGGCCGCCGAGGATGCAAAATGGCCACCCGGTAGGTAATAGTTAACCGTCGGTAGACTGCTCCGCAGCGGTCGCCGCATCGCCGCCGGTCGGGGACGTGCTGCCTGCGGGAGCGGCGCCATCGCCGCCGGTCGGGGACGTGCCGCCTGCGGGAACGGCACCATCGCCGCCGTCGGCGTCGCCCGCCGCCGCGCCGCCCGTCCACAGGTGGTCGGTGGTGTCCTCGGTCCACAGCGTCGTCGCCTTCCATGCCGCAACGGACAGCGTCGCGTCGGGCTGGATGGCGAACTCGATGTCCAGGCAGCGCCCGCTTTGCGCCTGGATGCGCACCTCGAGCTCCCCGCCGTCGAGCGAGGTGCTCAGCGTGATCGGGACGCCCACGTCGGAGGACGCCGCGCTTCCGATGTCGACCATCGCGGCTTCGAGGGCCGCCGACGCCGCCTGGGCGTCGCCGCCCTGGGCGCGCACCTGCGCCAGCACGTCGTCGGCGTGGGCGTAGAACGACTGCCCGACGATCTCGTTGCGGTAGTCGTCGACGGCGAACTCCGCCTGGCGCTGCGCCAGCGCCGACCCGGCGGATGCGGACGTGACGGACAGCACGCCCAAAACCGCCAGGCACAAGATGATCACCAGCGCGAACACGCTGATGGGGCCCATGCGCACCGTCGAGGGACGTCGCTCCATCTACTCCACCCCGCCTTCTGCCTCCGGGGACGCCGACGCGCCCGCTCCGGAATCGGCGGTCGCGTCAACGCCATCCGCGCTGGAGCCGGCGCCCGCCGCAGGATCGCTCGCGCCCGCGCCCGCACTCGCGCCGGCATCCGGCAAACCGCCTTCGAACCCCGGCACGTAACGCGCCGTGTCCAGCCGGTATATCTCCTCGCCGGCCTCGATCGAGCCGCCGCCTTCCTCGTCGACGACCGTCACCGTCGCGTTCAGCAGCGACCCGGACTCGTGGACCTCCTCGCCCACCTGCACGGTCGCCACCAGGCCCCCGTCCTCGATGGCCAGCCCCTGCGAGCCGGCGGGATCGGCGGCGAACTCCTCGGCGGCGTTCTGCGCCAGCTGGACCGCCTGGGACAGGCGCTCGCCTTCGTCGGCTTCGGTGCGCGCCTGGACGAACAGGGCGACCAGGATCGAAAGCGATGCGACCAGGAACACCAGCAGCACCAGCGCCTCGACGAGGAACGCCTTGCCGTGCCAGCTGGCCTTGCGCGCCTGCCTATCCGCCACGTCACTCACCGCCTTCCGCCGCATCGGACGCGCCCGCCGCGCCGCCAACAGCAGCCCCCGCGGGAGCCGCGTAGCCGTCCGCCGCGTCGGACGGCAGGAGCGCCTCGTCGGCCACCGCGCCGTCGGCGCGCAGCGCCACCACGGTCCGGCCCTCGTCGCAATCGATGCGCACCGCGTTCGGCTGCACCTCGAACGAGAACGTCTCCGACGCCGCCACCTGCACCGCGCCGGCAGGATCGTAGGGCGACCCCGCGACCGCGTACTCCTCCACGATCCAGCCGTCATGCAGGTACAGCCGCGTCTCGAACGTGCCGGAATCCAGATGCTCCACCAGCACCAACGCCCGGCCCTCGGGGCCCTCGCCGACCGTCACGGCATCGACGGCGTCGACGGCGCGCACCGTGTTGGCGATGAGCGAGGTGCCCATGCGCATGTCGCGCGCCGCCTGGTCGTCGTCCGCGATCCGCTCGTAGGCGGCCGTCCCGCCCGCAAGCGCCAGGAACAGCGCGATCGCCAGCACGCCGAACAGCAGCATGGCGAACACGTTGGCGGGC
>ERZ772812.148-NODE-148-length-77815-cov-8.307317_pt1 | contig 77815 bp, 83 predicted proteins | sample MGYA00511343_ERZ772812 | MGnify/ENA primary metagenome ERZ772812 (study PRJEB29015, sample SAMEA2737706) | human gut metagenome | biome: human gut; feature: human-associated habitat; material: faeces | place: China | collected 2012 ...
ACCGAACTGCCGAAGATGGAAAACGCCCACCACGTGATGAAACGCATCGTCGACTCGGTGCGCGGAAAGTTCGACTACATCTTCATCGACTGCTCGCCGTCGCTGGGCTACACCACGGTCAACATCCTCACGGCCGCCGACACGGTGCTGATCCCCGTGCAGTGCGAATACCTCGCCCTGGAAGGGCTTTCCAAACTGCTCAACACCATCCGCAAGGTCAAGGGCGGACTGAACCCCGGCCTCGACATCGAGGGCTTCCTGCTGACGATGTACATGCGCAACCGCCTGAACAACCAGGTGGTGAGCGAGGTCCGCGAGCACTTCGGCCCCCTGGCCTACGACACAATAATCCAGCGCAATATCCGTTTGGGAGAAGCGCCCTCGCACGGAAAACCCGTGATGCTCTACGACGCCGGGGCCGTCGGCTCGGAAAACTACCTGGCCCTGGCCCGGGAATTTCTGAAACGCAACCGCAAACGCAGCAAATAAACGAATACCGATATGAAACAGAAGGGATTAGGACGCGGACTCGACGCCATTTTCGGCAGCGATCCCGTGGATGCCAAGCTCAAACCGATGAGTCAGATGGCAGAAATCGAAATCGCCGACATCATACCCAACCCCACGCAGCCGCGCACGCAGTTCGACGAGGAGGCTCTGGACGAACTGGCCGACTCGATCCGCCAGCTGGGCGTCATCCAGCCCGTGACGGTGAAGAAGTCCGACAACGGCAAATACGTCATCATCAGCGGCGAGCGCCGCTGGCGGGCCGCACAGAGGGCCGACCTGAAGACCCTTCCGGCCTACATCCGCGAGGTGGACGACGAGAACCTGCACGCCATGGCCCTCGTGGAGAACATCCAGCGGCAGGACCTCAACGCCATCGAAATCGCGCTGGGCATGCAGCGCCTGATCGACGAGTGCAACCTCACGCAGGACGCCCTGTCGGAGAAGGTGGGCAAGAAGCGTTCGTCGGTGTCGAACTACCTGCGCCTGCTGAAACTCCCCGACGAGGTGCAGCTCGCCCTCAAGGAGGGGCTGATCTCGATGGGACACGCCAAAGCCATCGCCGGGGCGCCCGCCGACCAGCAGCTGCGCGTGCTGAAAAGGTGCATCAAGAAAGGCCTCTCGGTCCGCCAGGTCGAGGAGCTGGTCCGCTCTCTCTCCGAAGCCCCGGGCAAAGAGGCACAGAATGTGGAGGACGAAGAGTATCCCGAAAGCTACCTGAAACTGGTCGAGCAGCTCGAAAAGTTCTTTTCGCAGGAAATTTCGATCAAACGCGCGAAAAACGGCGGCGGCAAAATCGTCATCGGCTTCACGGACGACAGGGACATCGAACAGTTCATCGAACGTTTTGCTAAACGCTCCTAATTAAAATATATGGTGACAATCCGGTTCAGACTCCTGCTCCTGGTCGCAGCCCTTTCGCTGGGACTGCCCGCCGGGGCGCAGCTCCACCGCGGCGCACGCACGGTCGTCCGCGGCGGACTGCTCGAAAAACCGGATTCGCTCAAGGGCCGGCGCGATTCGCTGCGCCTGGCGGGCCTCGTACGGCAGATCGACTCGATCGCCGCCGCCGAATACGCCGCCGACTCGGCGGCCGTCGCGGACCTGCGCTCCGACGACCTGCATTACCTCGACTCGCTGGCCCTGGCGCGCTTCGACGCCGCACAGCGGGGCGTGGACACCACGACCAAACGCAAGGTCTACAAAAAAGGCTGGTTTATGAGCGACTCGATGTCGCTCTCGAAGGTGTGCTGGATTTCGACCGTGGTCCCCGGCTACGGACAGATTTACAACAAACAGTACTGGAAACTGCCGATCCTCTACGGACTGGTGGGAACCGGACTGGGACTGTACATCCACGAAAACAAGACCTACAAGCCGCTCAAGCGCCAGTTCGAATCCTATACCGACGTGAACCTCTCGCGCACGCCCGAGCTGGACGCCCTCCAGTCCAAGATGATCCGCAGCAACACGCGGCGTCAGGTTTACCTGGGGATCACGATCGCCTCGTACATCTACTTCATCGGCGACGCGGCCGTGAGCTACTCGACCAACGACGTGTCGAGCGTCAAGAAGGCCACCACGCTGGCCTGCATCTTCCCCGGAGCGGGACAGATCTACAACAAAAGCTACTGGAAAGTGCCTTTCGTCATCGGCGGATTCGCCTCGATGATCTACTGCATCGACTGGAACAACCGCGGCTACCAACGTTTCAAAAAGGCCTACAATCTGTTGAGCGACTACGACCGCAATCCCGACAAATACCCCGACGGGCCGACCGACGAGTTCCACGGACGCTATTCGGCCTCGTTCATCCGCAACCTGCGCAACAACTACCGGCGCAACCGCGACCTCTGCATCATCCTCTCGGGTGCGCTGTACGTCCTGCAGATCGTCGATGCGCATGTCGACGCCCACCTCAAGGACTACGACATTTCGGACGACCTCTCGATGAACCTCGAACCGCTGGTCGACTACACCTACGTCCCCACCCTCGGGGGTAACCGCCCGGTGTTCGGCTTCAATTTGAGCCTGAAATTTTAGACGATGAAGAAACTCCTTACCATAGCGCTGCTCCTGGCCGTCGCCGCTTCGGCGTCGGCCCTCGACCGCAGCCCCCGCAAGAAGAAACGCGACAAGAAAGCCAAAACCGAAACCGTCGTCCCGGCGCCCGTTCCCGAGGCCGAACCGGTTCCCGTCCCCGAGCCGGAACCCGCCCCGGCCGAAGAACCCGTCGTCAACGACATGACGCTGGGATTCTCCCCCGAACAGACAGACTCGCTGCTGGCCGCATGGCGCGAACGCCAGCGGCAGGACGCGTTCAGCGAATTTTTCAAACAGTACATTCTGGAGGACTCCACCGAGGTGGCCGACAGCACGCCCGACTCGGTCTACTCCCGGCGGCTGCTCGACCTCGCGTCGCCGATCCAGTTCCCCTACAACAGCATCGTAAAGGGCTACATCAACCGCTACACCAACTCGCGCTACGGCACGATCAGCCGCATCCTCGGCATGTCGCAGTACTACTTCCCGATCATCGAGGAGGAGCTGCTCCGCGAAGGCCTTCCCGTCGAGCTGCGCGCGCTGCCGATCATCGAATCGGCGCTCTCCCCCACGGCGGTGTCGCCGATGGGCGCCGTCGGGCTGTGGCAGTTCATGCCCACGACCGGCAAGAGCTACGGACTCGAAATCAACTCGCTGGTCGACGAACGCCGCGACCCCTACCGCGCCACGCAGGCCGCCTGCCGCTACCTGAAAGACCTCTTCGCCATTTATAACGACTGGTCGCTGGCCATCGCCGCCTACAACTGCGGCCCGGGCAACGTCAACAAAGCGATCGCCCGCTCGGGAGGCAAGAACTTCTGGGAGATTTACGACTACCTGCCCCGCGAGACGCGCGGCTACGTGCCGGCCTTCATCGGTGCGTCGTACGCCTACGCCTACCACCGCCAGCACGGCATCGAGCCGACCGAAGCCCCGATTCCCCTTTCGGTGGACACCGTCCGGATCAACAAACTGATGCACCTGGGGCAGATCTCCTCGACGATCGACCTGCCGATCGAGACCCTGCGCCAGCTCAATCCGCAGTACAAACTCGACATCATCCCGGCCACGACCAAGCCCTACACGCTGGTCCTGCCGCAGCGGTATGTCATGCAATACATCGCTCACGAGCCTGAAATCCAAGCCAAAGACTCGATGTACCTCAAGGAGTACATCAACCCGGCCAACATCGACAAGAAACGCCAGGAGCGCAGCGGATCGGTCTACGTGGTCAAAAAGGGCGACACGCTGGGGGCCATCGCCCGCCGTTACCGCGTGACCACGGCGCAGATCATGCGCTGGAACAAGCTCAAGAGCGCCCACAAACTCCGCATCGGACAACGGCTCCGCATCGAAGGCAGGTAATGAACACCGATCACGATACCATCGTCGCCCCTGCAACCGCCGCCGGAGGGGCTATCGCCGTCATCCGCATCAGCGGCGGAGAAGCCTTCGCCGTCTGCGACCGGATATTCCGGGGCCGGCGGCCGCTCGCCGAGGCAGACGGCTACACGGTGCATTACGGTACGATAGCCGAGGGCGACCGCGTGATCGACGACGTGCTGGCGGCCGTTTTCCGCGCCCCGCACTCCTACACGGGCGAAAACTCGGTCGAAATCTCGTGCCACGGCTCCTCCTACATCGTCTCGGAAATCCTCCGGCTGCTGATTGCCGCGGGAGGACGCATGGCCCAGCCGGGCGAATTCACCATCCGCGCCTACCTGGCCGGGAAACTCGACCTCTCGCAGGCCGAGGCCGTGGCCGACATGATCGCCTCGTCGTCACGCGCCGCGCACGCGCTGGCCTCGACGCAGATGCGCGGCGGATACTCCGAAGAGCTCGAATCGCTGCGCGAAAAACTGCTGAACCTCACCTCGCTGCTGGAACTGGAACTCGACTTCTCGGAGGAGGATGTGGAGTTCGCCGACCGTACGGCGCTGCGCGCGACGATGCAGCGCATCGCTGCGGAGATCGACCGCCTGCGCAGTTCGTTCGCACTGGGCAACGCCATCCGGGAGGGCGTCGCCGTGGCCATCGCCGGAGCGCCGAACGTCGGCAAATCGACGCTGCTCAACCGACTTCTGAACGAGGAGCGGGCCATGGTCTCGGAGATCGCCGGAACCACGCGCGACGTGATCGAGGAGTGCGCCAACATCGGCGGCGTGCTTTTCCGGTTCCTCGACACGGCCGGCATCCGCCCGACCGACGACCGGCTCGAACAAATGGGCATCCAGCGCACGATGTCGAGCATCGAACGGGCGCGGATCGTCATTCATATGGTCGACGCCTCGACGCTCACGGGTCCGGTTCCCGCCCCGGATTTTCCGCTCCGTCCCGGGCAGAAACTCCTGACCGTCGTCAACAAGACCGACAAGGCTCCGGCCGCATGGCGGCTTCCCGAAGGCGTTGTCGGCATTTCTGCCAAACACGGCGAGGGTATCGACGCCCTGTGCGACGCCCTGCGGGAGTCCGTCGACACCGAAGCGCTCTACCACGGTGATCCGGTCGTCTCGAACAGCCGCCATTACGAAGCGCTTTCGGCGGCCCGCGAAGCACTCGGCCAAGCCCTCGACGGTCTCGCCCACGGCCTTCCGACCGATCTTCTGAGCGAAGAAATCCGCCAGGTCATCACCCACCTCGGCGCCATCACGGGCCGCGGCGCCATCGCCCCCGACGAAATCCTGCAAAACATCTTTTCGAAATTCTGCATCGGCAAGTAACGGCTTGTAAACAACCGTAACCAATCATAACTATTTAGAATAAAGTCGCTGTATATCAGCAACTTTTGTTTTTATATACTTTCCAGTTGCCGTTTGGAGATCACGGATTTTCTCCATATTTTCCTACCATATTTCTACCGCGGAGCAAATTCCACGCAAGCCGAAATATCACACTGACGCAGTAGTTGACGTGTGTTGACAGTGGTTTACATGTGTTGACAAAATCCGGGAGAAATTAGGCGAAATTACCGCCAATGTAAAGGAGGAAAAGATGCAAGTTAGAAAGATTTGTCAGTGGTGCGGAAAACCCTTCATCGCACAGAAAACAACAACCTGCTATTGCAGCCACCAGTGTTCCAACCTGGGCTACAAGGAGCGGATTCGGGAACGCCGACGTCAGCTGAAACGGGCGCAGGAATTACTTCAACCGCGACAAGCTGCCGAAGGGCAGGACTTTTTCTCGTTCGCCCAGGCCGCAAAGCTGATGGGCGTCACCCGGCAATACATTTATAAGTTGGTCAAGGAGTCCAAACTGCGGGCCTCCCGCCTGAGCGGGAAGAAGTCGCTCATCCGCCGGGCGGACATCGAGTTGATGATGAAGACCAAGCCATACGAGCGCATTATGCCCAAGGAAGACTTCGACATCACGGAATACTACACCGCCGAGGAGATTGCCCAAAAGTACAAGGTTAACGCAAAATGGGTATGGACCTACACCCGACAACACAAGGTGCCAAAGGTGCGCATCCGCCAGTTCAACTATTACAGCAAGAAGCATATCGATGCCGCCTTTGCCAAGTATGAGGTGGATTCCGACCTGACAGAGTGGTACACGCCCGAAGAGATTCAGGAGAAGTACGGCATGACCCGCATCGCCATCCGCTCGCACGTCTACCGCAACAATATCCCCTCGAAAAAAGAACACGGGCAGATCTACTACTCGAAGCTACACTTCGACCTCTCGAAGAGCAGCGCGGAGGAGAGCAAGGCCGAATACTACACCGTCAAGGAGGCAATGGAGCGGTTCAACCTCTCGCGCGACGCGGTGTACGGCGTGCTGCAGTTCCACCAGATCCCCCGCGAGAAGAACGGGCGCTTCGTCCGATTCCTGAAAGTGGAGTTCGACCGCGTGATGGGAGTCAAAAAGTAGCCCCGATTCCAGTCCGCGGGAAATGATGCAAAATGATTTGCCGCTGACGCTGGTCTGCATGTTCTCATTCCCAACATTTGCCGTAAAATCAGTATTAACCATAAAATTTTCATGTTATGCACGAATGTAAAACCGTAACACTGAGAACCCGCCCGCTCAAGGGACGGATGTTGTCTTTCTACCTGGATTATTATCCCGGCTACCGGGACAAGGAGACCATGAGGGTGATCCGTCACGAAACGCTGGGCATCTACCTCTATGCCGACCCGAAGAACAAGCGGGAGCAGAACTTCAACGAGGTGATGACCGAGAAGGCCGAGGCGATCCGCTGCCGCCGCTTCGAGTCGGTGGTCAACGAGCGCTACGACTTCTTCGACAAGTACAAGCTCAAGGCAGATTTTCTGGAGTATTTCCGAAGTCAGCTCCGTAAACATGACCCCAAATGGGAGTTCGTCTACCTCCACTTCCGCAACTTCGTACACGGCAAGTGTACCTTCGAGGAGATCGACATCGACCTCTGCAACAAGTTCCGCGAATACCTGCTGACGGCCAACAAGCTCAAGCGCAAGGGACGCATCACACGAAACTCCGCATCGGGATATTGGTCTACATTCAGGGGACTTCTGAAAATCCTCTACCGTAACGGGCTGATAAAGACCAATGTCAATGATTTCCTGGACAAGATTGAAACGGAGGATGTGGTCAAGGATTATCTTTCCGTGGACGAGCTCTACAAACTGGCCGAAACGCCTTGCAAGAAGCCCGTACTGAAGACGGCATCGCTCTTCTCCTGCATGACCAGCCTGCGCATCAGCGACATCCTCGCCCTCTGCTGGGAGGACATCGTGGACTACTCGGCCGGTGGCAAATGCGTACACATCGTCACCCAGAAGAACCGTGCCGAGGACATCATCCCCATCAGCGAGGAGGCGCTGGATCTGATCGGCTACAGCCCCGACAAGCGGGGGATGGTCTTCAAGGGGTTGCAGCGCTGTTGGACTCAGACCTACATGAAGGAGTGGATCCGCTCGGCGGGAATCACCAAGAACATCTCCTTCCACTCCTATCGCAGAACTTTTGCGACGCTGCAGGCGGCGGCCGGGACAGACATCCGTACCATACAAAGCATCATGGCGCACAAGAGTATTACCACCACCCAGCGGTATATCAAGGTAGTGGATGCCAACAAACGGGAAGCCAGCAAAAAAATCACCCTAATGCGGAAGAGGTGACGGGCGGTTCTCGGCCGAGTTTGACGGATAAAGTACGATTTTTGTTTGAAAATCGCGCAAAAAGAGTGATAGTTAGCGTGACAGCTGCAACTATCACTCTTTTTTTTGTGACTATTCGGAATTACGATTATAACTTCACCTCCGTAACCATTACAAACAGTTGCGGATATGGCTAATACTCTCCAAAAACGGGCCAAAAGAATAAGTCTGGTTCTGACCCTCGCGGCGGTCCTCTTTACCGCTGTCGACAACTACCTTTACCTGTGTCACGGCATCAACATCACGCCCGTGGCAACGCCCGTCATCATCATACTTGTGGTATCAATCGTCTTGTGCGGTGTGTTGCAACGGTACTTCTACCGTTGGCTTATAAAATACTCGCTCTTTCCTTCCGCCAATCGGCAAAAGTTGGAGGCTGCCAAAACAGAACGCACCCGGGCTGTTGTCACCGAGCAGGCCGAGAACCGCGCTGAGACAATAGAAATCGATCATGTCAAGGAGGCCACCAAGGTCGAAGCGGGAATCACCGCCGGGCCGCACCGCGATCCCTACATGGAAAGATACAACCAGTTGCTGGAGGAGATGAAACAGCAGGAGGCCCGACGCCACGCCGAACTTATGGAGGCCATCCGTGAATATGTGACCGTTGCAACCGCGCCCTTCCTGTCGCAGAAAGCTCTCGACACCCTCCTTACCAACATCGAGCAGATAGCCTGCGGCCGGACGGACTCCTGCCTGCCGCTGCGCACCAACCCGGACCGCCCGTTGCGGTCGCCGGAGTTGCGCCACCTGGCATGGAACATCGGCGAACGGCTCCACATCTCGCTCGAAGAGCGAGCCCGGTTCATCAAGCTGTCGTTTCCCCACGAGCTCAACAACGCCACCGTCGAATACCTGCAGCGCAACCTGCGTGTCGCAGTCCCGAGCCATATTCCAATCGACATCCCCGACGAGGGCGATTTCCGCTTCCATCTGGAACTGATCGGCGGCCATCGGAAAAAATGAACCCCTGCTGATGAAAAAATGATTCCCGTCAGCGTTGGTCTGCGTGAATTCATTCCGTTGGTTTGCACCATGTTGAACCCCATAAAAACAATGAAGACATGGCAAAGGACCAACTTACATTCAACGACCTGCCGACGGTGGTCGGCGAGTTGTGCGACCGTATCGCAAGCATGGAGAACCTGCTCTCGGAGAACATCTCGCGTCAGAACGCACCGCAGGAGAACACGCACGTCCCGATGACGGTGCAGGAGGCGTGCGAATACCTCCGGATGCCCCTTTCGACCTTCTACTACAAGGTCAAGAAGGACAACATCCCCGTCATCAAACAGGGCAAGCACCTATACATCTATCGGGACGAGCTGGACAAGTGGCTGGAATCGTCCCGCAAAACCCCGCCCGCACAAAGTTTCGAGGAGGAGAACGAGGCCCTGATCGCCTCGCACCGCCGCAAACCCAACCCCAAAATCTGGTAGGCGATGGAAACGACAGACAACCATACGCCAACACCGGAGGAATTGGCCCTCTGCATCGAGGAGTCGGCCGTGCGGGCAGCGGACGCCTGCGAGCAGTCGCCCGCGGTGCTGCGGGTGGACGGCTCCGTAATCGGGACGCTGGGTAACTTCAGCGCCTCGATCGGAAAGGCCAAAAGCAAGAAGACCTTCAACGTTGCGGCCCTCACGGCGGCGGCCATGACGAACGGCACGGTGCTCCACTACCGCGCCTCCTTCCCCGAGGGGAAGCGTGGCATCCTCTACATTGACACCGAGCAGGGACGTCCCCACTGCCAGCAGGTGCTGAGACGCATCCTGCGGCTGGCGGGACTGCCCGAGGAGCAGGATCCCGACAACCTGGTGATGCTGACGCTGCGCAAATTCCCGCCCGACATGCGGCTGGCCATTGTCGACCATGCCATCGGCACTATTCCCCACCTCGGTTTGGTGATTATAGATGGCATCCGCGACCTGCTCTACGACATCAACTCGCCCAAGGAAGCGACCGACATCATCTCACGTTTCATGCAGTGGACCGACGACCGGCAGATCCACATCCACACCATCCTGCACCAGAACAAGAATGATGAAAACGCCCGCGGCCACATCGGCACGGAACTCAACAACAAGGCCGAGACCGTCATGCAGATTGAAGTGGACAAGGAGGAGCGGTCGATCAGCGTGGTGGAGGCAATCCATATCCGCGACCGCGAGTTCGAGCCCTTCGCTTTCCGCATCAACAGCGAGACGCTGCCCGAACTGGTGGAGCCCTACCAGCCGCGAAAGCGGGGCGCGGGGCGTCCGGCCAAAGGCCCGTTCGACCCGGCACGCGACATTCCCGAGGATGTACACCGCGCAGCGTTGGATGCCGTTTTTGCGGAGGGCAGCATCGGCAGCTACCGCGCGTATCAGGAACGGCTCAAAGAGGGCTACGAGCTGCAGGGCGTAAAGTTCGGGGGCAACCATGCAACCAAGGTTGCAGCATTCCTACGGGAGCAGCAGATGGTCATACGGGAGGAAAATGCCTACCGGCTCAACCCCGACCTCCGAATTTGATTCCGACTTTACTTTATTGCCGGGGCGTATATAACAGGATAAAGCAGAACTGCCGGAGCGCAGGGGCTGTTTCCCCGCTCCCTCTGTTTCAGGAAACTGAAACGGCGCCCTCCTCCGCTGCCGATACAGTTGCCAATCACCCTTGTATATCCGGTGCGGGTCGCTGTCCAAAGCCCGACACGAAGTGTTGCAAGATATGCCAAGGTATAACCTCACTGCGTTGCGGTTGTACATTGGCGCTCTTGCCGGCTTCCATTTGTTGCCGGTGCGCTGCTCGCAGGCTTGCACCTTTTCAACCATAATAACAGATGATTTTCATGGAACACGAAACGATAGAACAAAACACTGCTTCCGACGCGAAGAGAACGGTATTCATCGGGGCCAAGGTAACGCCCCAACAGAAAGAAGAGATTCAGGCACGGGCCCAACAGTGCGGCATGACCGTGAGCAACTATCTGCTGTCCCGGGCATACGGCTACGCACCCCGGGCAAGGCTCACCCGTGAGGAGGCAGCCCTGTTGCAGGAACTGGACGGTTGTCGCTCCGACCTAGTCAAATACACCTCGGCGCTTCAAGGAATGTCCACAAGTCAGCGACTCACTCTGTTCAACCAGGTTCCCTTCATGGCCGGATGGTTCCATAAGCTCCGGTCCATCGCCGAGGCGGTCAGCGACTTTCTGACAGCCATCCGTGAGCAGAACCGAGTCCCGTCAACCCCAAAACCCGAAGAAGAAAAATGATTGCAAAAGCCAAAGCCATATCTTACGGCATCAATGACCTTCGTTATATTACTGGCGAATCAAAACACAAAAAGCATCCGGAAAAAATATATCGGGTATTGGACAATCTGTTGCCTCCGGAACTGGACGCTATGGGAATATGGAACTCCATGCAGTTGACTCTTTCCCAACATCGGCCGATAAAGAATTCCATAATCAGAATAGAGTTGAGTCCATCGCCCGAGCATACCAGTTTCTATGACATTGAGGACTGGCAAAAGCTCTGGCACGAGTTCGCCGAAGAGTTCGACAAACAAACGATTACCGGCAAGGACGGGAAAGTCCGTTCCTGCCCGACCAATCTGGCCAACAGCAAATATACGGTTTACCTGCACATGGAATCCAAAGGTAAAGTTCCCCATCTCCATGCTGCAATTTGCCGTTTTGATGAAAACGGGAACATCAACAATGACCATAACATTCATCTTCGGGCACAACGTGCAGCCGAGCGAGTCGCAGTGAAACGTGGCTGGAAGACTGCGGAAGAAATACGAAGTCGCAACATTCCGGAGGTAAGCAGAGAGTGTATGGAGGTATTGAGAACCATGCCATCGTGGTCATGGGAAGAATACAAGAAGGCACTTGCCCGAAGAGGCTATTCCGTATATGAACGGAAAGACAAGAAAGATGTTCTACGTGGATATGCGATCCTCAAAGGAAATACCAAATACAAGGCCTCCGAACTGGGAGTAGCACGTAACCTGATGATTTCCAAACTTCCCCGAACTTGGCAAAAGCTCCACTACCGGGAGAGGCTTGCCGCTCAGGTCAATACTTCTCAGAGCCATCGGCCGGAACCCGTTCAAAGACCGGCAGCTGATATGGACTATACTCACTATCGTTCCGGCTCGGTATCATACACGCTTTCTTCCCATGGCGGAAGGGAACAGCGTTTCTATATCCCGGAGCGGGTACTTGACTATTTCAATGAAGAGTTCGACTACCGGGAGGTTGCCAACAGCAGCGAGCTGACCGACATAGCCGTAGCTATCTTTGTTGGTATGCTTGATACGCCAGCCGTATCTGCCGGAGGTGGTGGCGGAGGTTCGCAAAGCGATCTCCCTTGGCGGGACAAGGACGATGACGACCTGCAATGGGCCCGCCGCTGTGCACGTGCTGCTACCCTCCTTTTGGGCAAGAAATCAAGAACAGGATTAAGACGATAAAGTTATGAAACAAGCACACAAAAAGCGGCCGCATCTTGCGGCCGCTAATAGTCCGCCAGAATTGCCGGATATGGGGGAAATTTATTTTATAAATCTGGAAAATTTAATATACAACTATTTAACCATTTGTAAATGAGTAGTTTATGAATTTTGTTTCTGAAACAAGAAACAAATCAGGAACAAAAATGGTTTTTTAGGTAAATCCTCGTTTTTTTGTTTGCATTACTTTTCATTCCTTTCACTTGCTTGCAATCAAAGCACCAATCCAAGCTATTACTATGCTTTCTCATCCTGATTCAATATATGTTTTTTCATATATCCAGGAATTCGCAGCGAAAAGAGAAAAGTATTGTTTTCAATGATCGGTATCAATATGTGCAAAGTTAAAAATAATCATCCAAGCAATCAAATATTTGTCTATTTTTAGTTTACTTTAGTTTAGCATATATATAGGCTAATGGACTAAACTAAACTGTTTTTGCTCACTCTGCCACTCCCTTTTTAGACCGCAGAAAGTGGACTCCCTTTGACTCCATCCTTTCTCTTTTCGCTGCAATATATTCCTTTATAAGTTTACGAGTAAATATTTGTCCCTATAAGCATTCGACTTCGGGCTATTTGATGAATTGTGCCGCAAAGGTATTTGTCATGTCTTTCTTGTATGCAAGGTATCCTTGAGGTTCACAACAAAATCTCCACCTTGCTTTGCAGCGGTAGTATTTGGTCGTGAAACCTTGCATAAAGAGCCATGACACCTTATGAAGCGACATAATTAATCAAGCCTGAAGTAGTAAATGCTACATGAGGGAAAAAAAGAAAACTTAAAATAGAATTATATGGCAAATTATGCGACAAACATTTTCTACGCAAGTACGGAAAACCAAAATGACCTCAATAAGATAGAGGCTTTCTTGGATGACAATTTCAGTTGTTATGCAAACAAGTATGGTAATTCTGTTGATGCAGAATTTCCTTCCCGGTGGGAATATCCAGAAAAAGAAATGGACCAATTGGTTGCCTCACTGGAAGCAAAAGATAAAGTCTATATTAAAATTCTAACTTATGAATTTGAAAATGAATATGTGAGTTTTAGAATCTTCTCTCAAGGCAAGTGGGAAATAAAAATATAATAGTGATGAGCAACAGAACATTTGATAACGAAAGCGATATTATAGGTTTATCCTGTACTTTATCCACGGCTTATAAAGGCTACACGGAAGGTGTAATTGTGGACGACTATGGCACTACCATAGTTGTCCGCCTTGAAAGCGGCAAAGAGATTTCAGTATTCCGAGATGAAATTATTATTCATGATTAAGCAATATGGCACAGATAGCAACAAAATTCGTTCAATGGGATGTTCCGGAGCTGGCAACATTACAAGGCAGCCGAGTGTATAAGTTGCGGGAACATCTGAATAATGGCGGCAAACTCAATAGAGAAGACAAGAATTGGATTACTCGCAACGTGAGCGAAAGCACCTATTTCAAACGGGGGATTGCCTTGAGCGGTTATCATTTTGATTTTTCCGATGTTCTCAAGCGGTATTTCGTCAAACAATACGGGCATATCCAAGAATATTATGCCATAGACAAAACCGCATTACGCTCAATACTGTATGGCAGGATTGAGGATATAGTTGAAGTAGTACGTTAGAATACATGGCTTATGGGAAAATTTGAATTTTATCAAGACTGTAAAGTCAAAAGTTGGGAAAGAGACTATTTCACTGTGGAAGCCAACAGTTATGAGGAAGCAGAGGCAATCGTCCGGTCCTGGCGTTGCAAAGATGTTTCGAATATCATTGACAGCCGTCTTTCTCATGGAAGAAGTGAGGCTTTGCGTGATACTTCCGAGCTTTTGTTTCCCGAAGAAAACGATGGTTACTCGACTATTGAGATTTTCAACCAGGAAGGAGAATCTATCATGACTAATGCACTAAACGAAGACAATTATGAACGTAACGATTGAACACCCTTTTTGCCCTTACTGCAGCGAAGTGACAAATCTATATTTCAGAATTATTAACACGCTTCTTTTTTCAAAAGACGAAAACGAACTTCGCACAAGCATGGAGAGTCTAAAGAAAGAGACCCGGCTTGACGAGTATTTCACGTTCGGCTATGGGGCACACCATCTTTGGATATGCAAACGAAAACCGAGCGACAAAAACAAAATCTTTCCACACCGCATCATGATGATCCAATTCTGACATGGAGCCTCTGTACTATACGGACTGGAGTTGAATATTCAGTTCCAGCCCGTAACTTCATTTACCGCAATAACCTTTTATATCCAAAACTTCATTGAGACGCAGATGGCCATTGGCCGGACAATGATTTTTGCCGGATTATCCATTTATATTCTCTTTTGGCTGCGCCATATCCCTTTATAAAATAGAAGCTGAAACTCGCATAACGCGCCCGTTCCGCTTTGTCTCCCAATCGGGCTTCAGCCCTTTTTTCATTTTGCCTTCTTTTCCCTCATTTCTCTTGCCGGATAAAGGCTGCAACACCGATACGCCAGCACCCCTTTGCCAATTCTTCGTCTTACGGCCTTTCCCACGCCGCAGCTTATACGCTTACTGCCAGTACGGCATATCATCCTTGCCGCTTCAAATCATGAGACATGGTGCTGTTTCTCGCCAGAAGCTCTTCTTCCTATGCCAGCCGAGAGTTGAAACCAATTCGTGCCCATTGACAGCACCGTCCGTCTTTATTATTCCTTTAACCAGTTGCCAATTGTTTTTCCTCTTCTTTTTCGTGACTGCTTTCTATTGAAGTCGCCATATCGTTTTTCGTTGCAAAGTTAGTATGCAGCCGGGCGCGACCCATGGTCTTGACCAATGGCGTAACAGTACAAATCTTCCTTTATCAAGCCTCCGGTTTGGGAGAACCCCAAAATAAAGAGTATTTATACGTTATCCTTGGTGCATCCCTTTACTGCACCTACTTTTTATGCACCGTAAAACTGATTTATTAACTTCAAAAAGCAATCGAAATGAAAAAGTACGAGAACAATTTCGCAGTAACCGGTTATGTCGCAAAAGACGCCGAGGTTTATCAATTCACTAACACAAGTGTTGCACGTTTCCCTCTGGCTGTTGCCCGCCAGGAGAAGATCGGCGAAGAAACCAAGCGCATATCCGCTTTCATGAACATTGAAGCGTGGCGCAAGAATGAAAATTCCGGGTCGTTTGACCAGCTTACCAAAGGTACGCTGCTGACCGTAGAAGGCTACTTCAAGCCTGAAGAATGGACTGACAAAGATGGAGTGCAGCACAACCGCATCGTGACGGTTGCAGTCAAATTCTATCCGGCTGTCGAGAAGGAGGAAGAAGTTCCTTCGAAACCGGCAAAAGAAGCGAAAAAGGGCAAGAAGTAATCCCTGTTTTCCTGACAAAGCGGCTTTCGGGCCGCTTTTGTTTTGCTCGAAGCCTTCCGTAATATAGCCTTTTGTATTTCACGTTTTCCCCTTTTATTGCAATGCCTGAAATTCCCTACACGCCTATTTCGAAAGCCCGGTTATTTCTTCTGCAAAGTTTGATTGCCGGTTGTTTGTCCTGTCAAGGAACGCTTATGCTTGCTGCTGAAAAATCTTCCTTTCCGACATGTCGGAAAGAGTATTTTTCGCATCCTCCTTGCCTGACAGACCGCCAATCTTGTGGGCAGAAAAATAATCAACCTTCCGATACAGGATGTATCAGAGGGAAATAAAAACAACTAAAAATTTTAATGATATGACATTCAGAGCATTTATGGCAGAGAACGGGTATAACGTACAGACTACTTTTTGGGAAGATTTTTCAGCGGCCGACATTTTCGGGTTATCGGCTATTCAGGACACTTTCAACCGTGCCTTTGAAGAGTGGAAAGGCAACTGCAAGTACCTTACGGAATTGGTGTTGGTATTGAATCACAAGATATGGCAGCACTATAAAACGAAACCGAATGTGGCGGCGTTGTATGATGCACTCTGGAGACAGGCAGACCAGTATGCGGTTGAGAATCTGAAGGACGAAGAGTTAAGCTATTATTATGACGTAACGGACTGATTGTATAACAAGTTAATGTAAATTGAGTATGAACACGAATAACAAGCCAAGCACAGCAGGAAGGACAACGGCTGATGATATATTGCAACGAGACGCACGGTTCAGATATATGCTGTTAGCCAGGATGCAGTCAGATTGTGAGTATTATTTGGATTACGGAGGCAGAGACCCCAAACGCCTGTGGGCAGGTGATGAAGAACGGCAAATCGATTTAATGATAAAGTTGCACGACAGCTTCAAGGAAGGAGAAAAGCCGCAGTGGCTGACAATGGACAAGATTTTGGAATACAAAAAGGAAATGAATAAATGACACCAAGCCCCCTAAAAGTCAAGCAAAACCTTTGGGGGGGCTTATATTGATATAACGAGGATGCTATTCATGACGCAGTTTTCCTCTTTTAGTTTTCCTTTTTTACTGTTCCCTTGCGTGAACAGTTGGCAGCAATGATTATTTATCATGACGGAAGCAGCTTTTGCTGAATCCGCCAAATATGCCCTTCACGATTTTGCAAAAGACATAAAGTACCAATACTACGACTATAATTTCTCCCATATCCTTTTTTATATTTAGCGTTACAAATTTCCAATAAGGGTCAGAGGCTTCCCTAAATATACTTAAACTGACAGGCAAATCCGTCACTAATATGGCATCGGTTGCCTTGACTTCCTATTTCCTATTTCCAGGTACGCGGCCAGGTTTCCTGCTGAGTGCCACATTGTACTTGCCTAAAATTTGGTACACAGTACTTTTGCTCTTGACATTGCAATGCGCCATGATTTCATTGACTGAATACCCGTTGTTGTACATGTCCACAGCTATTTTATCCCGCTCGGTCTTGCTCAACATTTTGCTCGTCTTCACCGGTACACTGATACTCTGTTGCAGGCGTATCACCCGGTCAGATGACTTGCGTAATACAGCCACTTCTTCCGGAAGAGATCCGAACATGGTCAGCACCTCCGCCGCCGTCGTGTCCGGAAACAATTCACCACGGGAGTCAATCTTGTCATGGATGGAAATAATGCGGACCACTTTGATCCGGCATAACTCTATCAATGCGGCCAACTCCCTCAAACCGCGCACGGCGTTACTGAATTTCGAGACAACCAGTTCGTCCCCTCTCTCAAGATTTGTCATGAGCTGTTTCCAGCGAGGTCTGAGCGTCTCGTGCTGGACTGATTCCTCTATCACTTGTACACAACCGTACTGGCACATCCATTCCTTGTCCGCATCATATTCATCATACGAATTTGCCTTAAATATATAACCAACTTTTGCCATGTCAATATCCAATACAAATGATAACAAGTGCAAATATACAAGTTTTATTTGAGTGGCCAAATCAAACCATTATAAAAATCGAACTATTTATTTTTTCGTCCTTTTTCCTTTCACTTGTTTTCATTGATAATCATACTATTAAGTACGATATTGAAAAATACACAAAATACAGTTCCAATGGTATTAAGTATAGAAAATTATATATAGTTTTGCGTGAAATAGTACGAAAACATATAGTATGAAAATTCAAAAAACGAACCTTAAAGCATCAAGTTTTTTACACATGATAGCTGCCGCTTCAATCACGGTATGCATGTTCACATCATGTAATGGCGGATTGACTGAACAGTCCGAAAGCGATCCTGCCGGTACATACAGAAATTATCTGCTCGAAGTAAGGAAGATGAAATCTATTTCATTTGAAGAGCTGTCAGAAAACCTTTGCCAATGGCAAGCCATAAGAGATTCCGTTTTTAACCATGTCCGGCAGGACACGGTTGGGATCCATGGTCAAGACCTTCGTAAGACATGCGAAGGCATACATGATTCCCTACGCCTGGAGTTCTCGCGTCTGGCTTTGTCAAGGCCACGTTCCTATCAGGAGTTATTCCTATTGAAAAGAAAACTTTCATCTAATGACAAAGACAATGGATTAATCCGGACCGTGGAAAAGATCCGTCCATTCTTTGAGTCATTAGATAAACGCCCAATCCATAAGGGAGACAGGAAGCAAATCATTTCGGATTATCGTACTTTGCTGGCCAACACTCTCCGAAATGGCATACACGGGACAGATGACATGACAGAGTTCATCGGAAAAGAGGATGCTATTTTTCGGGCGTTCTTGCCATATCTGTGCAGCATTGGTGATGAAGACATTTCCGATATAACGCGTGATACGGAAAAATGCTGTTTGCAGATTTTGTTTGCCGCCGAACGTAAAGAGATACCTCACCAGGATGCCCTCGTTTACCTGGCCATGCGAACCAATCGCAGACTGATACTTAATACCGGAACCTGCATCAATGACATTCATAATCAAAAGGTCCAAACAAAAGCACAAGCCTACGCATATATCTGGATGCTTATGCGCCCATACGTTTCTATGGACAGTTTCCACCTGTCGATGCTTTCTTCCAAAGACCAGGAACAGCTTGAACGGTTTGCCGTACAGACTCCGGCCATATTTGAGACTTTGTGCCGAATCTTGAACTCGGGAGACAACCGCCTGGATGAATTACCCGGAATGCTTATGGAGATTTACATTCACACGCTATAAACATAAAATCAAATGAATATGCTACGACACTTTCTGAAAGACTTTATGACGTTTGTCCCCCTTCAGTTGCCACAGCTGCTCGATGTAACCACTATGGAGGAGCCGCAGTTTTACGGGGACTATGTCCTGCTGACTTTTCCATTGCATGATCCTTATGACCTGGAAGAAGTGATGGATATGCTGGAGGATGATATGGAACTGATTGTGCTTTATCATCACATTCCTATGCAAGACGAACCGTTCGGCCATAGTACATGCGCTTACTCCAATCCATCTTTCGGCCAAATGTTCAAGGTGAACGCTAAGACTGATTCCGATGGCAAGGTCCATACCGTCCTTGTAACCATATATGATTCACTTGAACAAATGTACGGGGATCTCTGCCTTGACTTGCAACTCCATTCTAAAAGCGGAAAGCTGAAATACCAGAAGAACAAGGAGGACATACTTATTGACTTTTTATAAAAACAACATCATCATGAGAAATACATTATACAGGCAGATGGTCTATTGGATCAATGCCCACCGAACATGGATAGAGGTCGCAGACGACAACCTCTATAAAGAACATATCATCTCAAGAAGTGACAGGACGGACTACCTTGTCTCCCGAACTTTGGTCCTGCGGGCGTTCAAGACAAACGGAACATACCTCGAAGGTACCACATGGGCCATCCCTGAACATGAACTGAACAAAGCTTTGGCTATCTATCGCAAACAGGACCGGTCATTCAAGCAGCGAATCAAAAAAGCTGCAATGAACCTCACGGCCGTGGATGCCGAAACCATTATCCGCTTGGCAACTTATGATATTGTCCACTTGGAACTCAGAGCAACACCTATACACGTACCCGAAAAACCATATTACTTATGTTACTGAAAATATTGCAACTCATCTTTTGCGTGACCCCTCTTGTACTGTCATTGATATTGTACAAAAAGCCATACCGGTTTATGGCAAAGTTTCACGCTTCCATGAAACAAAACATCAGAGCCCGCAAACTTTATACACGGGTGATTCTGTTCCTGCTACTGCTTTTCCACTATGTCTATGCAAGTGGACATGCTGGTGAATTCGGCATCCTGGTATCAACCGTTATCTGTGCCGCTATGTTCTCGTTCAAGCTGGCGGACAGGTGTCTGAGCCGTTTGCATGATTCCATGGGTCTGTTTGCCGGCATCAGTGCTATAACATTGGTCAGCTGCTTTGAACCGTATCTGTACACTACTACCGTAACTGCGTACTATATTCTTTTGGCAGCCCTGTTCTATCCCTCTGCTCCGGTCACAGCCGAATGCGATGATGAAGAAAAGGCTGAAGGAACGACAACGCATCCTGAAACGATATCCGAAAAGAAACACGATAATCATCACGCGATGGTGTCTTTGAAGCGGACAAAGGCAGCATTTCAGAAACTCCGCACTGTAATAATCATTAAAACAAAGTAAAATGGAAAATAGTCAAGAGAATACGACCTTTATATTGGCAGATGTCAAGGTGTTCGATTTCCTGAAGGAGAAAGCCGGAGACCGTAAAACGAAGACGGAAGCGTATTGGGACTTGCTGGACAGATCAATGGCAGGTTTTGTTTCTCCATTTGTAAGAAAATTGGAGCGAAAACTTCTTCCCAACCAATGTCATGTGACAATCTCCGATCTTGCAGAATTCTGGCATTGGCATCGTGCCACTGTCCGAACCTTTCTGGATGCTCTGGAATCTTTCGGGCTACTTGAACGCACAAAACTTAATAAAAGCGTCATTATCACCATGACCGTGCAGTCTGGAAAAAATGCAACAGCCGGAACTGAGCAGGATGAGCCGGACTTTGCCACACGAATCGGCAGTATATTGTCCGAATGGGTCATCGGCAAGAAGACATCGGAGGATGCCGGTCATTCATGTGGTCAGGCTCTTTGCCAGGCATTAGCCGCCATTGCCGGTAAAGATAATTCTCAGGCTTCCGGCAACGGCACCGATACGGTATCGGCAGAAGTCGTCAGACAGGAAGAAAAACTAAGGGAAACAATATTAGAGTGTATTGCCAATGCCGCTCTCCAGCGTGTGTTGCGTAAGTCAAGATTCGATAACAGTTCACAACTGTCGCAGTTCTTCACCCTTGACCTCGGCGGTGAATGGGGCGCGTTTATCGAGACCGCCAAAGAGCTTGCGGAGCTTGTATTTAATCCCGAAACATCCGGCGCAGGTGTTGATATGGACAGGAACAAAGAACTCCTTAAATCGTTCCGTATTCCCTTTTTATCGCTTGCGGCAAAAGCCCAGACATTGTCGGACTGAACCGGGAAACGAAAATGAATTGTATAACCAGGAACAATCCATCCCTATCTCAGTCCTGACATCCTTCCAGTTTTATGAGGCAAGTGGGCTTGCCCACATGCCACGAAACAGAGGGAGTGGGTAGCCTAATACCCCTGCCGACTAACGTCGCAGGGAGGCATGTCCGAACAAGCAGCAAGCTGGGACATGATGGATTGTACAAAACAAAACGGAAACAATATGGCAAATGCAAAACAGGTACTTGACGTACATGTATCCAAAGGGATAACAGTGGCTCAGAGTAATGAACATATGCGCAATTGGACAGAGAAAGGTTGGAAAAGGGCTACTGACCTTGGTAATTATGACACGACACGTGAACACCTGAATTTTGAAGTCGTATCAGGAGGTAAGATCCGTCCTATCGACAAAGGCCGGAGCATTCCTGAGCGAATGGCTGAACTGTTGCATAAACGAGGCATAAAGGATCCCAATGAAGGTTTGGAAGAACCGAGATTCCGTACAGTCGTAAATATCATTTTTGGGGGCTCTCGCACACGGATGCAGGAACTCGCATTTGGCAAGCAGGAAGTCGATTTTGAAAAAGGTGCGGACAATAGACACATAAAAAGGAAGAGTGAGATTGAACGTTGGGCAAAGGATGTCTATTCATTTGTCTGCGGCAGATATGGTGAACAGAATATTGCCGCATTCATTGTACATCTGGATGAGTTGAATCCACATGTGCATTGTACTTTGCTGCCAATCAAAGATGGGAAGTTTGCGTACAAGGAGATATTTGCCGGTAAGGACAAATATGAATTCAGCGGGCGCATGAAACAGCTTCATACGGACTTTTATGCAGAAGTCAATAGCAAATGGGGCATGTCCAGAGGCTCAAGTGTTTCCGAAACGGGAAAGAAGCATCGCAGTACAGAAGAATACCGTCGTATGCTGTCAGAGGAATGCTCTACAATAGAAGAGAATATCAGCCGCCATCAGCAAGTCCTTTCCTCTCTCCATTCGGACATCCGGATGGCAGAGCGCAGGGTCAAGGGCTTGACTTCAATGGTGGAAAACTTGAAAAAGGAGCAGGCCGAAAAAGAAGCCCAATTGTCGGCACTCAAAAATGATATGGAAGCCCGGAAAGGTGATGCACAGACTTTATCTGCCGAGAAAGAAAAGCTCGAAAATGAGCTGGCCGCTATCCAGAATAAATTGGCAGACAAACAGGAGAAGCTACAGACCGCTGACCGACAACTTTCCGAGCTCAAGGAAAATATGGATGCCATTCAGGAGCGGACAGAAGAACTGAAGGAAGAAGCATACAAATACTCGCGTGATGTCCATTCCAAAGTGGACAGTCTGCTCAAGGATGCCATGTTGGAGAATATGGTCAATGAGTGGCGGGAAATGTCGGCACAGATGAAGCCTTCCGAACGGCAACAGTTCGATGACACGCTCCTGTGTTCCGTGGCGGAACGGGGGACGGAAGTCATGCGCTGTGCGACAATGCTGTTTCTTGGAATGGTCGATGATGCCACAACATTTGCCGAAACACATGGCGGCGGAGGTGGCGGAAATGACCTCAAGTGGGGACGTGATGAAGACGAGGACAACCGTGCCTGGGCTCTCCGGTGCATGAAGATGGCAAGTCGCATGATGCGTCCTTCCAGTGGCAAAAAAGCCAAACGATAAATGGCAGAAATGTATTATAATCAAAGTTATAACAAATAAAAATCATTTGAATATGACAAAACAAATCATTCTTATCTTTGCCGTTCTCTGCTCCGTGCAGGTACAGGCAAATTCACGATATACAGAAAGAGATACTGTACAACATGAGTTCTTCCATGATGCCACAGAACTGTTCCAACCCCTCCAGCCGGTCTATCTTGACGGTGTGGTAGTGCCAAGAACCGGGAGTGGCAATTGGTTTGTCAGTGTCACCGGAGGTGCAACCGCTTTTCTCGGAACGCCTCTTGGCTGCGAAGATCTGTTCGGACGTGTGAAACCCTCGTACAACCTTGCCGTCGGAAAATGGTTTACTCCTGCCGTTGGCGCCCGCATACATTACAGCGGTTTGCAATTCAAAGATGCCGGGTTATCCACGAAAAATTACCATAGCGTCCATGCAGACCTGCTATGGAACCTGCTTGGTTATCGGTATTCCGGACAGGAGCAGACACGCTGGGGACTTGCCCCATTTGTCGGAGTCGGACTGATACACAATTCCTCCAACAAGACTTCTCCTTTCGCCTTCTCATACGGTATTCAGGGACAATATCGGATTTCAAAACGGGTAAGTGCAGTACTGGAGTTCTCGGGGACAACAACCTCACAAAAATTTGATGGCTATGGCCGAACAAACCGCCTGGGTGATCATATGGTATCACTGACAGCCGGATTCACCTTCCATCTCGGGAAAATAGGTTGGAAACGAGCTGCTGATGTCACGCATTACATCCACAGGAATGAACAGCTCATCGATTATTCCCGTGCCTTGTCCGAGAAGAACAGCCGCTATGCCGGACAACATGACCGCGACAAACGAACGCTTGCTGAACTGAAGAAGATTCTGGAAATCGAAGGTCTGCTTGATACCTACGGGCACTTGCTGGAAGATGAGAAGAATGGACAACAAAGATATCCTGTAAACAATTATAGTGGGTTGAACTCATTGCGTGCAAGACTGAAACACAGACATTGGGACGGAATATCTCCTCTCGATACGGCATTCATTCATAACAACAATAACAACAAGGACAAACAGAATCCGGATTCCCTGGTATCGAATAAATTCATAACGGCTGAAGGGCACAATCCCATGGTTGTGAATCATGTCTCGGATAGCTGTATCGGAGCTCCTGTATATTTCTTTTTCACTCTTAACACTGCCCGCCTGACAGATGTTTCACAGAAACTCAATCTGGATGAATTGGCAAGGGTCGCAAAGAAATATGACTTGCATGTAAGAGTTACCGGGGCTGCGGACAGTTCTACAGGGACATCCGGCATCAATGATTCATTGAGCCAGTCAAGAGCGGACTTTATCGTTTCGGAACTGAAACAGCGCGGCATTCCTGCAGAAAGGATCACAAAAATCAGCAGAGGTGGAATTGCCGACCATCTGCCGACCGAAGCCAACAGACACACGAAAGTTGAACTGTTTTAGCCATAGAGAATCTATTATTAACCAAAAGCCTCTCCGCTGTGAAGCGCAGAGGCTTTTTACTTGATACCTGGTATGTACGTATTCCGAAAGGAATCATTTGGAGGCTTCCAGTGATTCTTTTCTGAACTGTTTCAGAAGCTTTTCAAGTTCAAGTGACGCTTTACGGGCACGCATTCCTGCTGCCTTATTGCCTTTTTCAATCTGAAGTTTGGCATTCTCTGAAAACTGAGCGAACAATTCGCTGATCTGAGCAAATGAATTTTCCATATTACAATACATTTATATAATACAATACGTTGGCAAAGATATTGAAATATATCATTCTTTTGTCAGAACGCGTTCTGTTATATCATGAATAGCATGATAATGCCATTTTTATACCCATTTCTATATTCAATAAATTGATATTCTCTCTCATCACCGGCTTTCCTTGCCGGAGAGATTTCATATGCAAAGGTACAGCGACGGACGGTCGCCAAGTACCGCTGTGCTAACGGCTCCCGGATCTTCACGGCAGCCTTCCACAAATCGAAGATTTGGGTATTCCGCTTTATCCTGTCACTGTTTACTTGTCTTGTTCGTCCTATGCTCGCTGTCTGTCCTGCATAAAAATCATTCCCCTACAAGAAGCCGGAAGAGCTTCGATAAGAGGGAAAACAAAAACAATGTTCAACAATTAAATTATTACGATTATGCCGAATTGGTGCAGTACTGCGTATGTGATAGATGGCGACGCAAAAGAAGTGAAGCAACTGTATGAGTTGATGAAAGGACTGGAAGAACGTAAGACACCTTCAGTAGAAAACGGATTTGGGACTACTTGGCTGGGATGTCTCGTGGATGCTTTGGGTAAGGATTGGAACGATGTACGTTGCCGTGGCTCTTGGAACGGACTTGAAATGGACGGTGATGTATTGAAGTTTTCCACAGAAACAGCGTGGGCCCCATGCAGTGAGACATTTGACCTTGTGAGGGAAGCGTTCCCCAATCTTCGCTATTACTTTCAGGCGGAAGAGCCAGGCATGGAAGTATATGAAACAAACGATGAATTTGGTACATATTTCAGTGACAGGTTCTTCTTGGACGCATGTTCCCCAGAGGAAGAGTATCTCAGTGAATATTTCGAGACCCAAGAAGATGCGTTCGCTTGGCTTGAAGAAAAATGCGGAGAGCCGATAAAGTCAGCAGAGGATGTCAAGGCACTTGACGAACGCTGGCAAAGCAAGAGCGAAGATGCCTTCTGCTACCTGCATGAATTTCAAATAGTAAACTAATTCAATCCGACATCAGCAAATGATTCCCGAGCATTATTTGTTCGGGAGTCTTTTCTATACTTTTATAGACCGCCTGTTTTACAAAACTGCGCTGGAGCTGCATACCCTTTATATTCGGCCAGGTTATTCCTCTTGTAAGAAATATATGATTTCCTACCTGCCGGCACTTTCTTGTCGGAGAGATTTTATATGCGAAGGTACAGCGACGGACGGTCGCCAAGTACCGCTATGCTAACGGTTCAAGGATACTGGACAGCGAAGAATATGCGGATGTGCAACGTCTAAAGATATTGGAGAATACAACACCTGTCCTCATTTGTGCGAATATTGTTATGCAAATTCTTCCAAACATATTGCTGTCGAAAATTGGAAACGTCATCAGAAAAACAGATTTGCTGAAACGATAACCGGCATATAACTCCCATCATTTTTGTGTGCTTGGAATCGCCGGGCCATCCCATGCTGCCTATTATATTTTTCTTCGTGATAAATAACTTCCGAACTTCATGGTACACATATGGCAAGAAAGGTTTTTGAATTGTGTACAAAGTTTTGCAAAATAATATCAATCAATTTATTGCCGAATGAAATAATATTTGTATTTTCGCTATTGTAATTTGAAAAATGTCTTATCTATGATGTATGAATGGTGATAAAAGCACAGATATATGCCACCCGTATATAACAAATATTTCTTGTTCAAACGGTGCTTCGCCTTGTCAGGCGGAGATTTTTTCCGTGCCATCACTGTTTCATAAGGCCATTTTCAGCTTCGAGAAACATCTGTACGATGTATTAAAAAAGTCTGTCGCAAATTTGGAAATGTGTGAAATTCGTGTAAACACACACATTCTGACCGGCATTCCTCGCGCGTTAATTTACTTATTTTCAAAAAGATACGCAAGGACGGAAACTCTTTTTTCAGGAGTTTTCCGCCCTTTTCCGTATTCGTATGTCCTCTTTTTATCCACCTTCAAACTGAATGATGTATGAATACAGAAACAATCCATATCCTGATAGCCGCCTGCACGCTGATTGCTGCGGGCATCACATCCTTCCCGTACAGGCTGAGCTACGGCAATACTTCATGGCTGCCCTGGTGGATGCAGCCCGACTGCAGATACCTTGAGCGTCCTTATGAGTACGACTATCCGGCACGCAACATCAATCTGCTTTTTTCCGTTTCCGTTATGGTAATCGGGATACTGGCGATGCTTTTCATCCTGACTCCGGATCTGCCCGACGACGTACCGGCAGAGAGATGGTTTGCCGCCCTTGCAGTTCTTTACCCTGCATATGCCTCCTGCCAGGTGCTTTTCTGGAGGAAGGACTACGGCGACGGTTTCTGCTATGCCGACAGGATTACATCATTCAGCTATGGAAAGGTATATACGATTCTTCTGGCAGCTGCAACCACATTTGCCCTTTACCTTACAAATGTGATGACATTACCTGTTTATCGTGGGGTGAGTATGGTCTTCTGTCTGCTCTGTTGTCTGTTCCTCATATATGATTATATCCGGGTATTCCGGCTTCGTGGAGACAATGAATACAGTGACCCGATAGGAATAAAGGAAATGTATCCCGAAAGCCTCGGTCTGCTGGCTTTTCCGCCTCTTGCTGTCTTGTCCGAGGGGGCTTTATGGTGGAACCCCTCTATATGTACCATTGTTTTTGCCGTTCTGCTGTCAGTGAACACGGTGTTGCGTTATCTGTTCCGCTTTCACCCTGCAATCAAAGGTGACGAGCACGAGCGCAGAGGGTATCTGCGGTATTGGAGACGGCATAATTTTGAGGATGAAATAATATAACTGATTCCAATCAGCAGTTGAACTGCTGTGATTTATAAGTTTAACCGAGGTCATTTAAGCCTCGAAATTAGTTGTAAATATTTGAAAATTAAGGGATGGAAATACTTGTAAAATCCTTGGAAATCAGTAACTTAAAGTAAAAAATACCCCTATTTTTTGCTTGTTATGATTCCCAAGGACAAAGAGTATAGACTAATAAAAATCTATATGTATATCTGCGATATGTACGAACAAAGCCTCAAATACCATTGCCAAAGATACAGCAATAATTCGAAACCGTTGTTCTCCGACGAGGAAATCCTCACGATTTATTTCTTTGTCGGTCATGAGCAGAAGTACACCCTCATCAAGGATATTCACAACTTCGCTAAAGAGTACTTGCGCGACTGGTTCCCGAACCTGGTGTCCTATCAGACATTCAATTACCGTCTCAACAGGATGGCCGGTGCTGTTAGGGAACTGTCCTCGCAGTTATTAAGGATGTTCAGGCCTTCTGACTGTCAGGATGATACCGTGATTGTTGACTCGATGCCGATAATCACATGCTGCGGAAGAAACCGTACAGGCAAGGTCGCCAGAGATATCGCAGACAAAGGATACTGTTCCACCAAGAACCTGTACTATCATGGACTAAAGCTTCACATGGTAGGATATCGCAGGAAAGGGCATCTTCCTCATCCGTGCCAGATAGCGCTCTCTCCTGCCTCCGAGAATGACCTGAAGGTCTTCCAGAGCGAATGCATGCCGGATCTTTTCAACAAGAAGATCTTCGCTGACAAGATATACCGAAGCAATGACTACTGGGAGCAGGAAAGACGCGATAAGGCCAATGAGTTCTACGCTCCCGTCAAGTCAATCAAAGGGGCTCCTGAAGAAGAGAAGCAGAGAAGCAAGGCCGCTGATGACATTTATTCTCAAGCCGTTTCATCTGTCAGGGAACCCATTGAAGCGCTATTCAGTTGGCTGAACGAAAAAACAAATATTCAAAGAGCTTCAAAGTGCCGCTCTACTTGCGGACTGCTAATTCATTCGATGGGAAAGGTAGCCATCGCATTTTTATACCTTATTTTCAACTACTGATTCAAATAACTGATAAAAATATGACTGAATTGAAAAAATGGATTACGACCGCACTGTTGACACTGCTGTTGCTTCCGGCAATGGCGCAGCAGAAAGCAGACACGACCTACACCTTCCGCTTCGTGCCGCAGAAGGACATGTTCTATGTTCCCTGGAACGGCAATGACATGGAACTTGCCCGTCTGCTGGAGTGCATTGAAAGCAACAAGGCGGACATTCTTGACGGCAAGCTGCCGCTTTATGTCGATGGCTACTGCAATTCCTTGAATGGCGAAAAAGAAAACCTCGCGATAGCCAAAATTCGCTCGAACCGTGTGAAATCAGAATTGATTACACGTGCGGGAATCAAGGAAGAAAGTTTCATCACCCGCAACCATCCGGCAGAGGGCGATTTCGTGACCGTGCGCCTGACGGTGCCGGCTGAAGAAACAACCGTATCAGATGTGGAAGCAGAGGCACAGCGCAAAGCTGAAGCCGAGCGTCTGGCTACGGAAAAACGTGCCGAACAGGAACGGCTTGCCGAAGAGCAGCGCAAGGCGGAAGAAGCCCGACTTGCCGCTGAAAAGGCAGAAGCTGAGAAAGCCGCTCAACAAAACACACTTGCCGACACGCCGTCGGAAACCAAAATCACAAATGATTATCATCTCTCCCTGCGTGCCAACCTGCTGCGCTGGGCTACCCTGACACCCGATTTAGGACTTGAATGGCGCATCTGTCCGTCGTGGGGCATTGCCGTAAACGGCTCGTGGACTTCATGGAGCTGGAGCGACAAAGACCGCCGCTATGCACTCTGGGAAGTGGCTCCGGAAGTGCGTTACTACATGGGCGAGAAGAAAGCCTGGTATCTGGGTGCTATGTTCAAGGCCGGACAGTTCAACTACAAGCTCTCCGATACGGGCAAGCAGGGCGACCTGATGGGTGGCGGCATCACTGCCGGCTACCAGCTGCGGCTGAACAAGGCATTAGATCTTGATTTCAACCTCGGTCTGGGCTACCTGAATGCCGACTATGAGAAATATGAAGTCATCGACGGTGTGCGAGTACGCCGCGGCAACGAGACAAAGGACTGGTGGGGCCCCATCAATGCCGGTGTGACATTGGTATGGAAGTTATTCTAACACGGAGGAATAGAATATGAAAGCAAGACAATATATAAATATGATGGGAATGGCAGCCGCCGTGCTGCTCTCTTCCTGCGTGAAGGACACGCTTTATGACACGCCGCACCCCGACAAGGGAGCTGTCACCATCAGCCTGACGGGACTGTCGGCAGACGATAACTATGTACTCGATATGGACGGGAAGATGGCCGACATTACAGGTTCGCCATTCACCAATCCCGACCTGCTCAATCCGGGAACACACAGTATGGTAATCTATAACCGTGCGGAAGGTTTCACTTTCGACGGACGAATGGCACGGGTCAATGCCCCTGATGGCAAGAGCCGTGCGGACGGTGCATCCGTAATCCCCCTGCCGGGCTATCTGAAGACCGTCAGTCAGGAGATAACCGTAACAGCTGACGACACGCTGCGTGTCAACCCTGTTCCGCAGCAGCGTGTACGTGACCTGCAACTGGAACTGGAAGTGACGCAGGGACGCCCCGAACTGATACAGAGCGTGACCGCTACCCTCAGCGGCATAGCAGGAGTTTTTGACATGGAGAAGGGACAGACCATCGGCGAACCGACCTCCACGGTCTTCTCCTTCACCCGTGACGGCAGCAAGCTCACGGCCGACGCCCGCCTGTTAGGAACCATGGGAGCCGTGCAGACGCTGGTGCTGGACATCGTCTTTACCGATGGCGGACGCACACAGCGCACGGAAGTCGACCTGACGGAAGCCCTTGCGGACTTTAACGGCGATATGACCACCGCCTACCGTGTGACCGGAACACTGGAAACCCCCGTCGGCATGGAAGAAGGCAAGGGCGAAATTACCGGCTGGGAAACGGTAGAAGGTGGTGATGCCAGTGCGGAAATGTAACGGTAACTATGCAATTTAACAATTAAAGACTATAAATATAATGAAGACAAGATTTTTTGCTTTCGCAGCGCTGGCATTGACACTTGCCGCCTGTAACAACGACAACGAGAACCTGAATGACGGCCCGGTAGCCGCCCAGTTTATCGCCGACATTACGCCCGCTACCCGCGTCAATTCGGAAGGAACCGACTGGACCGACGGCGACCGCATCGGCGTCACCGGCGCAGGCTTCACCAACGTGCCCTACAAGAGAGAGAACGGTAAGTTCGTGACCGACGGTACGACCATCTATTTCAATGACACCGAAACGCATACCTTCCATGCCTACTATCCGTATCAGTCTGACGGCGGAACGGTGACCGTCAGCACCGCAGCCGACAAGCAGGGCACGGGCATCGACTTCCTCTTTGCCTCGGGAGCCACGGGCAACACCCACAACCCGACGGTGAGCTTCACCGGCGACCATACGTTCCACCACTGCATGAGTCTCATCAAGTTCACCTTCAAGGCAGGCGATGGTCTCAGTTTCAACGAAACGGAACCTGCCGGCTACACGTTGGAGGGGCTGAAGCACGAAGGCACATTCGACACGGCTACCGGAACAACTGCTGTAACCGCAGCCGCCGAATCGCCGATTACCATGCAGCTGGGCGGTGCCACCACTTCGCAAGTCATCATTCTCCCACAGGAAGTGAACTCCTCTCTTAACCTTAAAGTGTCTTACAACGGACAGAGCTACAACGCCCAACTGAAACTGCCTGCTACACCCACAGCCAATTTCTACACAGCAGGCTATGCATACACCTACAACATAACGCTCAACAATAAGGACATCGAGGTGAGCGACCCCACAATTAACCCGTGGGAATCCGGAGATTCGAACGATGCAAGTGCAGAGTTGTAAGCCCTACATACCGCTGCCCCGGCGCAAGCGTCAAGCCGGAGCTGCCCATAGACACTATGGTGCGACGGCCGTCTTCGCAGGCGGCGGCAGCACAAAACGAAAACAAATAAAAGACAACCCGATATGAAGAAAAGACATTCCATCCATCTGCTTCTTGCTGCAGCCGCACTGCTACTTGCCACGACTGCCTGCACGAAGGACGAACTGGCGGACGGCGACCGTCTGCCCGAAGGACAATACCCGCTGGAGATAGCCCGCATCACCCTCGGCGTGGAGGGCGGCGAGGCGCAGCCCTGGGGCGCACCGCAGACGCGCGTCAGCGAGACCGTGGACGGCACGGGCAGCGTGTTCGACGCGGGCGACCCGTTCGCCGTGCAGATAGACGACGGCACAGAGACTGCCACCTACACCGTGCAGGACGACGGCACAGCCACCTCCGACGCACCCCTCTACTGGACGAACACGACACCCAATCGCACCGTCAGCGCCTGGTACCCCGCCACGGACGGCACCCTCGACCTCGGCGACCAAAGCCAAAGTCTTGCCTACCTGCTGTACGGCTCGGGCACGGGCAACTACCAGACACCCGTCATGCTGACCTTTGCCCACCAACTGGCCAAGGTGCGCGTCACGCCCACAGCCGCGGCACTCGGAGAGGTAACCTCCCTTCAGCTCTATACCTATACACAGTGTACTTATGAAAAAGGCGAGGCCGGACAAGGCTCGCAAGAGGGCTGGATAGAGATGAAGAAGTGCGAATACACCGAGAACGGCAACGCCATCACCTGCTGGGAGGCGAACGTGGTGCCCGACTACACGATAACCAAGCTGATGGCGAACAACGACAACAAGGAACGCGACCTCTCCACCACCATCACCCCCGAGGCGGGCAGCTACTACAACATCACGCTGAACTATGACCCGGGCTATACCACCACGACCGACGACCAGGGACAGACCATATACAACACGGACAACGAGAAGGGTCTGAAGAACCTCGCCAAGCTGGTGAACGAAGAGGGGAAGACCGACATCGACATCACCCTGACCGGCGACATCACCCTGACCGGGGAGTGGACGCCGATAGGAACCTATGACAAACCATACACCGGCACCTTTGACGGCAACGGCAAGACCATCACGGGGCTGACCGTTACGACGAGTGACCAATATGCGGGCCTGTTCGGTTGCATCGGCGATGGCAGCACGGTGAAGAACGTGACGCTGAAGGACGTGAAGATAGAAAGCAATCACAGTAGCGGCAACGTCGGCGGCGTGGCGGGATGGAGCTATGGCAACATTGAATACTGCTCGGTGTCGGGCAGCGTCAGCAGCAACTCCACCGCAGGTGGCGTGGTGGGCTATCAATCGGACGGTGCCATCACCGGGTGCAACTCCTCGGCCACAGTGAATGCCGGGAATATAGCCGGTGGCGTGGCAGGTGGAACGAATAGTGGTGCCTCCCTGACCGGCTGCTACGCTACAGGCGACGTGACCCTTGAAAGTATCAACCAATACTACAACTTTGCCGGCGGTGTAGTGGGAAGCAACGGCGGATCCAGCACCCTCAAAGCCTGCTATGCCTGGGGCAACGTGATCGGTTCCGGAAGCGGCACCGTCTATGTAGGCGGCGTAACGGGAAGCAACGATTTAGGCACCCTGACTGCCTGCTACCATGCCAAAGGGACTGTCAGCGGCCCGGACGGAGCCACAGGCGGCGTGGCGGGACGGAACTTCAAGGACTCCATGTTTGGTGGCGGTATCATCACCGCCTGCTACTGGGGAGGCAACGGTCAGGAACAAGGCATCGGTGAAGACCAGGTAGGCACCGGCGGAACCACGATGGTGACGGACAGCAACTGGTCAGGAGCCAAGGATGCCATGAACGACGCCTTGCAGAGTGCAGGTTCAGAGTGGCAGTACGAACTCACCGGAGCATTGCCAACATTGAAGAAACAGTAAACTGTCGGGCGGGAAAAATTCCGCCCGAAACGGGAGATAACCGAAGTATAACAGTTGTATCTGCGGTTATTGAAAAGTGAAAAAAGAAGCCTTCGGCAGTGCCGGGGGCTTCTTTTTTATTAACTAATCTTTATCCAATATAAAGATTCAACATCAAGCTCAGATTAGCCAGTTTTCCGTCATGAGGAGCATTAAAAATGATCTTGTCCTCACGAGCCAACCAACCAATTGCTCCAGCAAGCTGCCGTTCATCCAGACCAGTTGCTTTCGTTACCACCTCATTTTTTCAAGAGTTTCCATATAACGGCGGATCATTCACCATTTTATTTGTATCCATAACTAAAAATTTGCCGATACTGGCATATAATCCTTGTTGTATTCGTGCGGCCGAAATTCCTGGCCATCCATGCCGCCTTTTATATTTCCCTCCTTTTACATAACCACTACTTTTTTATCACCTATAACCGTTGGTTTTTTCTATTGGCCCAAACTCGCGTCATCTTGTTTTTTACTCAGCAAATGTACGGCGGATGAATGGCTTCCCAAGTACCGCTGATGCTACATCGTCGAATTTTTCCGAAACTTTCCGGAATCACAGATTGCGGTATTTCATAAAAATTCATCCTCTGTTCCTTGTTCCCATTCTTATTTCCGCCGTGATTCTCGCACGTAAAAATCAACCTTTCGGCGAGTCTAAAGGCTCAAGAAAAGGGAAATAAAAACAACAACTTAAAATTCAGAATTATGCACAGCAGAGTTTTTCAAATTTCAACAACACAGATAGACAAGGAAAACTATCTGAACGAAGACACCCTCAATCAGGGCGACAACAGTTTTTACGATTATTGTGCCGACATCAGCGATGAAGAGCGCAAGGAAGAGATAACCAATTTAGTCAATTCCATCCTGCCGAAAGGAATGTTCGAACTTGTATCGGAAGACACGATACGTTATACAGGTGATGGCATGGAACAATGGAAAGAGAAGTATGTTGCAGAAATCCGGAAGAAAGCGGACGCCATTACTGTCGAAAATATGTTTGAGTGGAGTTCTACATATTACCTCAAGCAGGCAATAGATAATCCGCTGGATACCGGCTATCATTTTTATCTGAATGGAGACGGATGCCAGTCATTTGCCGAGCCATCCTTTGAGTTCATGCTGTTTGTCAGCTCTCTTGAACCCGGCACTTTGCTCTATGTCGGAGGCGTCATTGATTATCACTTCTGACGGTATATGTCGTATAGCCACCCGCTACCATGCGGGTGGTTTCACCCAACTCATTTAATGAAGTACAGCAATTGAAAGTATTACAATGAAGACAAAAACACTCCATAGTCAGGATGCAAAAAAAGTTGGCATCAGCAGTTTCCCCAATTTTCACAAGTCAGGAAGCATCAGTGGAATGAAAAAAACCTATTATGGACGGGACGCCCTGCTTGTGCGTTGTGGCGGTTATATTTACAATGTGTCAAGTGCCCCTGAAATATACTACGAAGTAGCACATTAGTATTTTAGTAAAGTAGTAAAATAGTAAAATAGTAAATAAGTAAAATAGTAACATGAAGACTTGCAGAAAAGATTTTCAAGGCAGGAAAAGCACAACGGTTCTTAAATTGCTTTGCCGTAATATAGCTGCCGGACGTTTTAACTGGCGGAGATACTGTACGCCTCAGACTTATTTCGGTCAGGAGATTTGCGTTACACCATTGCACTGTTCCTATGGCCAAATCGGCTACACCGTGCATTTCCCTTACTCCAACATGCCGGAAGTGGAATATGATTGGGAAATGGGAAAATTGACAGTAGATGAAGAAAACTGGAAAGAATATTTCCGACATAGCGAACAATGACAAGGGGCTGGCATTCACACCAGCCCCAAATCCTTTTCCTTCATCGTCGCATTCCACCGCTATATTCGGCCTCCTGCTGTTCCTCCCTGTATTCTTCCAGGTCGTTCAGTTGCTCATTCACGCCCTGGAGATTGGCATCCAGTGTCATGTTGTGGTCATAAGGGTAATGATGCTTCACGGTCATGCCCGCGTTGGTCATCGTCCCCACATCCAGCGAGTCCCTGTCCCTGTTGTAATTGACATGCAGCACGTCACCGTTCGGCATTTCGAAGACCGGCATCTTGTGCCGCGTCATTTCCGCAAACTGTTCCGCAGCCATTTCCCTCGCCAATGCCTTCACATCCTCGCTGGCCCTGTCAACTCCATATCTTCGGATATGGTCTCGTACTTCCTGTTCGGTGTATTTCAGCATCACGTCATAAGTTCCTCCTACACTACCGTTATACACGACAGCGAAATGCTGGTCTTCAATCAGCAGGTCATCGCCACGGTTCTGCAAAGGAGAGGCATAGGTGTACTGTTCATCCATTCCGTTCCCGTCGTAATACTCTTTCGCAAGAATGAGCAGCCCGTTGTAGTCCCCTTTGTCTTTCAGTGCGTCAAGCCGGTTGGTATCATCCGCCATTTGCAGATAGGCTACAGAAGCATAATATACCTTTTCCTTCGGGGTTTCCGTCCGTTCCTGATTTTCGGTCTTTTCCCTTTCTATATCCCTGGCTATCTGGTCTATTTTCTGCGTGATCATGGATGATGCCTTCTTCACGTCCATAAGCACAGTCTTAATGTACTGGGGTGACTCCTTCAGGTTATCCAACCACGATTTCAGATACGGACAACTGTCCTCTTTTATATGTTTGGCCATTCCGTAGCGTTGGGAGATCAATGCACCGCACAATTCGGCCACAAGTTCTTCATCGCTATACTCCTTTGAACCGAAAGAGGTCGGTTGAAAACGGTTTAGCACACCTTCCGCACCAGTCGAATGTCCCATCTCATGGAACAGTGTTCCGTAGAATGCTTCCCCGTCCTTGAACTGCACCTTCTCCGGTACGGTGATTTCATTCTTGCTAATCGAATAAAAGGCATCATCCTGATGTTTCACGTTGATGGGACATATCCATAGATTGTCGCGTATCAACCTCTCCACCGGTTCGAAGCTGAACATTTCACCTTCATGAACGAATGGACGGCCGTTTTCCTTTTCCAGCTTCTCCCACAGTTCAGGACGAGCCTCTTTCAGATTCGTCTGGGCGACGTTGAACACGCGGAATACCTGCATCTTGGGATACACGTTATACTCTTTCTTTTCGTCCTCGGACAAGTTTTTGTAATCGTCATACTTGATCTTCTCCTTGGTCTCCTTGTGGATGCAGGTAAATGTGGTCAGCATGACGGGAAACGATTTCTCGCCTTTCAGTACCGATACCCTTGGCAGTTCCTCGCCGTTCTTGCCCGGTTTGTTCAGTCTCTGCACGCAATCAAATGTGCAGAATCTCGGAATAGTGTATCCTTCCTTTTCGCAGTGCAGCATGAGCATGAGCGCATTCATACCATTGTATTCGCGTCCGGACAGATTGCGTGGCCACTGAAGGCTGCCCTCGGTGAACCAGGGCTTCTTCCAGTCCTTGCTGATATTCTCCAGCTTTTCAATCATCATTTCCGCAAAGAGGTCGAGAGCCTTGTCTTCGCTGTTCGGCCCTTCTGTATTTTGTCTCCTGTAGCCTGCCATAACCGTTACTGATTGGAGTTAGACGAATCTGCGACACATTGTGTAAGTTCCTCTACACGGCAGGATACATTAGGCTTACCGTTATGGACAGTCAGGCCCATCTCGCCCTTGGCATCGATCTTCACACCAGGCTGGAGCCATTCTTCACGCTGCCTGTTGAAGCAGAAGAAACGTACCCATTGGTACTCAAAGCCGTCAGCGACTTTCTCCGTGCTGAATGCCGAGAACATCGTGTAGGACTGGTCTTTCTTGTCCTTCTTTTCCTCGATGTTCTTTCCGACCTTTCCACAGAAAACCATCTCTCCTTTGAGAGTATTGGCCGCATCGGCAGCCACATCGCGGATCTCGTTTGCGAAAAGGTTGAAATAGGTCCTGTCGCCCCTGTGCTTCAGGTACATCGTACCGTCAATCTCGACACGTGAGCCTTTCCTGTAGCAGGAGGCTTCCTCCTGACCGCCATCTTTGCTCACATCGATCTCGACAGGCTTTCCCTGACCGTCAGTTGCAGGAACCATTATCTGGAGAGGGAACGTAAAAAACGGTTTTCCCTCCTTGTTTGTGCGTGTAGTAGCATCGCGGTTGATAATACCGCATACAGTAACATTACATTTAATCATAACTCGTTTTGTTTTTAGAATGGTACATATCATCCGGCAAATGCTGGTTATATTGATGTTGAAGGTCTGAGAGCATATTCTAATCGGGCGCACGGATCATTGCCCAGACAAGCCATCCGGCAACGAGCAGCTGCACTTCCACGATAAGGAATGTTGCCGTCAAGCCAAACAGTTTGTAGCAGGACAGGACATACAAAGCCAGGTAGGATAATCCTGCCAGATACTTGCATAGCTGTATCATCACGCATTTTATCATATCGCCATGCTTCATCTTTTCAGATTTTCCGTTTGTCCTCGCTGCTCGGACATGCCCTGTTCGAAATTCTGTGAAGCCATTTCCGAAAGGATGGCAGTATTCAGCAATCCCGTCACGCGCATCCGCTTGGCTTCATCCGTAAGGCTACTGTTGTTCAGCACGGCCGACAGCCGGCTCAATTCTGCGGAACTCAACTCGCGCGATATATGCTGTTCGCCGTTATCCGCCTGAAGGACGGCTTTCCCGTTCTCTTTCATGGTCAGACTACAGCTTTTCATGTCAGGCAGCAGTGGTTTCAAGTCGATCTTTCCGCTATCCATGGCCCCCGAAACGGCGGCTTTCTGCTCTTCCTCGTTCTTACTGTCAATCTGAACGGCCAGCACCATCAGTGAGGTAAAGGCCGTCATGGCCATCTCCATGACAGGGTCATTGCATCCGGACATGCCGACGCCACTGTCCTCCGAGGACAGCAGCTTTTTCATCCAGTCTTCGGTAGAAAGAGGTTTCTCGATTTTGGGTTCTTCCGTACTACGGTATTTCGCGAGCAGGTCATTGCCGTTGTACAGCACCTGCTGCTTGATATTGCCTTTCTGCGCAATCTCGGCCAGATATGCAGCCGGGTCGATGTCACGGCGCGTCCCGTCCGAATGGATGTTCACCACCCCGAAATGCAGGTGCTCTCCCGTGGTCCGTGTCCCCGTGTTGCCCGAGGTTCCAAGGCGTTGTCCTGCCTTGACACTGTCTCCCGCCTTGACTGCGATATCGCCAAGGTGCATATAGGTACACTGCACCTTGCTTCCATCCGGGCGGCTGTATTCAACGGTTACACTCTTGCCTCCGGCAGAGTTGGCATTGCCGTTTACCGAAACGACCTTTCCGCCGTTTTCCGTGGCCAGCACCGCATCGCCTTTGCATCGTATGTCAAGCCCCTTGTGCATCTGCTGCTTTTCTTTGTCCATCGGGTCCTGACGCATTCCGAAAGCGGAAGTGACAAAGAGGAACTCCTTGCGTTCCACCGGAAACGAATAGGCTTCTGCCTTTTCTTTCTCCTGGAGAGGATTGCTTTCCAGACCGAACTGCTTGCCCTGCGCGGCCATTTCCTGCATGACCTGACGGTCGTATTTGTCCAGGCCGTTCTGCTCGATGATCTTCTGCAGAGTCCCGGCATAGTTGCCCCCGGTCGCGTAACCAGCTTTGGCTATACCTTCCGTCCATCCTTTGTAGTCATCGGGACGGAGATTGAAACATTCCGCGTAGCGGCTGTTCTCCTTAAGGAACCTCGAATGGTGTTCATAGGAGTCTCCTACGTTATCATAGCTGCAGAATTTCTCGTTCGGCTTGTCATCCGAATACAGGCTGTACCGGCCGCCTTCCGCAATCCATGACTGTGTGGCCTTGATGCCGAAATGATTGTTTTCCTTGCGGGCCAGTTCACTCTGTCCGTTGGAACTCTCAAGGATCCCTTGTGCAAGTGTTACCGAAGCGGGGATGCCATACCGGCGCATCTGCTCCATGGCGTACTCCGCATACTTGTCTGCATATTCTTTATTTTTTCCTGCCATATCATTACCTCCTCATGCTTGAACGCTGTTCATTTTCTTCCGGCTCAATCCTGCGTTCGGACTGTTTCTCCTGTGCCGTATCAAAGAGAGTCCGTGTCTGGCCGTTTCCGGCTGTCCTTTCTGTTATGCCCGTTGTTCTGTTCCGGGCATCCGCGAGTCCTTCTTCATCCCGTATCACCACTCTTGCACCGCTTCTCGCAAGTTTCTGAAGGAAAGTATCGAGCTGGCTGACTGGGAATGTCACGGAAGCCGTAAAGCCTTTTTTCATGTCAGCCTCGTGCTTCTCCATTTTCAAGGCAAGCGTTTCCGTTACCTTGACGGCATCCTCGTTATAAGCCGTATAGTTATCACCGGTTCTTACAAACTGGATAGCGTCCGGGTGTTTGGCCTTTATCTTGTCCCAAGCCTCTCTCTGCGGACTGACGGATTCAACGGTACGCTCTTCTCCATTCTGTCGGCTGACAGCTTCTCCCTGCCGTATCTCGGTTTCCTTCTCCTGCTTTTCCCCGGCGTGTTCCTCCTGCGACTGTCCCTTTTGCAGTATATCGGCAAACAGCGAGGCAGCCAGGTGCCGTTTGTAGCTGTCACGGTCTTCCGCCACCCACATGCGCTGCCATTGTTGCGGTGATACACTGCGCGGCTGCAGTTTCTGCCCGTCAATCGTTACGGCACACAGTACACCGTCCTGCTTGGTTTTGAACACGGACACACGCTGTATCCGGTTCAGGTCCACGTCCTGTGTCCCGCTGTTGAACAGATCGACTTTCAGGTCGGGCTTGATTTCAGCAAGCGCGTAATATTTATGAGCCAGTTCCATGCGGACCTTGTCTATATTATCCATGGACTGCTTGAGTGTGGAAAAGAAGCGGTTTATGTCTTCCTTGTCGGGGTATATGCTATAACCTCTCTGATGCTCCGGCTTTATATAGAGAGCCCATCGGTTCTTGTCGTCCTGAATCATCTGGATCTTGTCAAATCCTACTTCGTTGGCCCGTTTTACTGCAGGGCTCACGTTCAGGGTCGAAAGCACTTCCAGGGCCCAGTTGTTCAACCGTGCCAGAGAGACCTGCTTCTCGGCAAAATACTTGTCATCAGGTCTGTAACCCAAGGCTCCGTCCGGATTGAAGAAACGCACAGTCTCGATGCCTTCCCGACGTAAAGCACGTCCGATACGGGCTTTGTTCATGCCGGGAATCTCGTTGTCCACCTCCGGTGATGCCCCGGCGGGAAGGATCACATCAGCCGACTTTGATACGGGATCTATGACAAGGACAATGGTTTTCTTGTCCTTGTCCGGACGTTTCCGTAACTCATCGGCCACGAAATAATGCTTGGGCAGCTGGTCCTGCATGTCAGATGTCTGTTTCCTGTTCCGCAAGGTGGCATATTCGATTTTCTCTCCACGTTCCGCTTTACGGATAACTTCGAGAGCATTGTTCACGTCACTCTCGAGGGCATCTATCATATTCGGGTTCTCTTTGAGTTCCCGGTCCCAATATTCCACCAAACTGAGACTTTCGTCGGACAAGCGGGCTGGCAGTCCCAGCTCCAGCATCTTGATTCCCGATGCTATTTCCACGACCAGCCGTTCCTGTTTGACGGCATCGTCGGAAGGCGGCATACCGTTTTTCATCACCATTCCCTCGCGGGCAAGCCGCTGCTGATGTCCGGTGGCACTTACTATCTGGCGCAGGGTTTCCTGCACATAATCGTTGTAATGGTCAAAGTTCTTTTGGCGGGGCATATAGACGGCATCTTTGTCCGTTTCATAATGGGGCATTCCGCTGCCATCGTAACGGACCGGCACAAGGTTGTCACGCATTTTCAGCAAGAAATCATTGAAGCGGATATGCATACGCCGTGTGTCTGCCTCCGAATATCCTCGTTCCATGGCATTCCCATCCTGTTGCAGAACGGCCCTGTAAGCCTCTTCGTCCACATGGGGAAATGTCGTCTGGTCTATATTGAACAGAGTGCGTATCTCTCTGTTATGTACTCCCTTATATTGTTTCTTCTGCTCATCGTCCAATGTGAGGTAGGTTCCCCGGTTGATGAACTCTTCAGGATTGTTCCTGTGGACATATTTGTTCCAGTTATAGTACAGGAACGGCACACCCTGTTCATGCTCACGTACCGACGTGCCGCGGGCCTTGGCATCACTGAACAAGGTGAACAGGTTCGTATTGCATCCGTTCCGATCGGAATGCAATGCCATGAACAGTGCATTGAACGGGCTGGCCGACACGCCGTGCGGGTATAGCCTCGGATACCTCTTTCCAGAAGCGTTGAGCCAGTAACCATTGGCCTTCGAAGCCTCTCCCAAAGCAGTGGAAAGCAGACTGATTTGCCTTTCCTCTGCATTTTTCTCTATTTTGGATTTTTCTTTCATACAGTATATGTTTTGGGGTTATATGCTACTGGATACCTCGTGTACGCACGATAGTCTCCTGTTGTCCGTTGTCGTAATTGTCCGAGGCCCTTTGACGGAGCTGTTCGCTTCTGGCGAGTACGGCGTTTGCCAGCGTGTTGAGCGGTAAGGCTCCGGCCCGGTAAGCGTCAGTCACGGTCTGCGATAATTGGATAGTACAGGGTACACGGTCAATTGTCGCGACAAGCATGTTGCCTTGAAGTACGGGATTCGTGATGCGAGGATTGAGCGGTTCGTCAGGATAATGGCGGTATTGGGCTGCACCTCTATTGGCCGTGTTCATTTCGCCTTCTGACCGTTCACGCAGCACTTCATGCCCGGCCTTGTTCAGCAGGTTCGCCCCGCCGAGACCGATAAGGAGCATCTTCAGCAGCGGATTCCGCACAAACATACCGGCCACTATGCTGGCTATAGGCAGCAGGTTGTCCTTGATGTTCAGGGACTGTGTCTTGCCTGTAAATACTCCCAGCAGAATATCCGGCAGCATCGCCATTACATAACCGAGATTGCCGGCAATGTCTCCCATGCCGCTCAGTCCAAGGGTGCCGAGCAGATCTTCCCATCCGCCCGTGTTGCCGTTGGATGCCGGCGTTTCAGACAGGTCATTCACGGGATGTACCCCTGTTTCCTGCATGACCTCCGGCTCTTTTTCCGGTTGTACCGTTTCCTGATGTACCTGTTCCGGCTCTTCCGCATCCGTTTGTTTCTTTTCCTCCAGACTTTTCAGGTAGGCTTCTTCCTGCCCCGGTGCGACGACCAGCGGCACATCCTTGTAGCGTTCCGGCCGTTCCTGTTTCAGCTTGTCCTGCAAGCCTTTCAGGAACGGGAACGGTTGCTGCTTCTTCATCCAGTCCGTAAAGTTGAAATTGCAGACCGGTATCTGTTTCTTCAGCTGCTCATTGGCGGTTGCTGTGAAACTATCCTTGTCTGCGGTCATGGTGGCTGCTTCACGCCGGAAATCTTCAAACACATTGTGTTCGCTGCCGAATACACCCTGGCTGATACATTGTTCGACTGAAATCGACTTGGGGTCTTCCGGCTCCAAATGTGCCATGGTGGCGGAGACGGCAGCATCCACACCGATGAATCTGGCGAATGCCGCCCACGAACCGGCACCGCCCAGCATGACGGTATCCGCCGAGGCACCCAACAGCCATCCCGCACCCTGCTCAACTTTGCTCGGCCGGTAAGCGGCCTCGCCACGCTTCTCGATCTCCTCGGCAAGCGGGGAACGGCTCAACATCTGCGGCAGGCCGAACAGGCTTGATTCCGCGGCCTTGCGGATGATATAATCAGCCGAAGACTTGGGCATACGGTCTTTCACCAGTTTGTCTATCATCTGCTGTTCCAGACGATAGTCCATGTAGGCATAGGCGAGATCGCCGCCAAGCTGTTCCGACAGTTCGTCGTACCGTTCGCGGCCGATTTCCTTCACGACTGCATCACGCCATTGCCCGGCCATATACGCAAGGTCGTGCTGTATGTCTTCCGAAGCGGCGATTTTCTCCTTGCACATCTCTACATAATCTTCCGTTGTCTTGGAGTTCCATTCGCCGGTAACTTTGAGCAGCTGGTACGGGTCGTTCAAAGGTTGGGCTGAAGAAGCCATCATGCTGAGAACCCCGCCAAGGGAGGTGGAATATTCCTTCATTTCCTCACCTTGTTTCCGGGCAAGATAATCTCTTGTCTCATCCATGACGGAAGCAAGGTGGTAACGGAAATAGTCATCCGAAAGACGTTCCAGTTCCGCGAATCGTCTGCTTTGTTTTATAGTTCCGTCCATAAGTATCCTATATCATATTTATCTGTTTCAACAGTTGTTCTTTTGTCTGTTCAATCGCATTGTGGTACACTTCCATCTGTTTGGGGAAGAACTCCTCCAGCCATGCGTCTTTCTCGATGTTGTCATGGATGAAGCGTATCGCCTGTTCACGCTCTATCTCCACGGAGGCTTCACCTTCCTCCCGGTTGTTGAACCATGCCTTTGTCCACCAGCGGACACCGACCCGGTCCGGATATACCGACACGATACGCGGTATGTCGAAGCTCTGGATGTCGATGTCGAGTTCAGCCAGCGGATCAATGATGCCGCTGTAGCTTACGGCTTCGTCATGGAGTTTTTTTTTATGTCTCCGCTCATGGTGGAGAGGTACACGTTGTGACGCAGGGCCAGGTAATGCAGGAAATCAGCGATGAGCAGGTTCTGTACCTTGCTGACCAGCGGAATGGATTTATGTCCCAGTCCGAGAGGATTGGCCATGCTCGGCATGTTCTCGTAGAAATATTCTCTCATCGCCCCCATGGTGAAGATGTGGCGCAGGGACTGCTCCGTGTGCTCGGGCAACACGTAGGCTCCGCGTTGCAGATCCTCCATGTAGTACGGCAGGAAACGCAGCATCAGTTCCTCGATTTCCCGTTTGTCCTTGTCGTAATCGGTCTTCACGGTCATTTCCAGATCCGGGAATGCCGCCGTTTCATGTCCTCCCGCCTGACGAAGCGCACGGATGTTGCCGTAAAGCATGGTCAGGAACTCCAGCGGATTCAGTTCCTCTCCCTTGAACCGGGCTTCGACGTGCAGCCTGTCACCGCTCAAGGCCACAGTCTGACCGGCTTTCACGCGTTGCCCGAACTGCGCAAAGACATTTGACAGGTGTCCGTATGTCACCTCATATTCCCCGTACCGGATAGTCTGGCATATCCCGTGTACCGGATCATTGCCGACCCCTGACACGATTCCGCTCGCGACGGCAGACAGCCTGTAATATCGGGCGTTGAAGTCAATGCCATGGTGGAAAAACGGCTTGCCCGTTCCCGGGTCGGTCTGTTCGCCGTAACCGAGAGTCATTTCCACCTCCTTGCCCTGGGGCTCCTCGAAAGGCATACAGTAGCCGCTCTCGGAGTGAAGTATCATTTCTTCTGTATATTTCATTTCGTTCTGTATTGGTTCATAATGTTATCTTCTCATTCCTCCGTTATAGGTCTGTTCCTCGCTCTGGCCGGGGGAAGCCTGTGTCCTTGCCACGCTCTCCGTGTTCGTGTCACGGAAGACGCCGGCATTGTTGCCGATGAGCATCATGCCGAGGAAAGCCCCGGCGATCTTGCCCAACCACCCGAAACGTCCGAAAATGAGAAAAGCGGCGGCGATAAGGCCCGCGATGCTCAATCCAGATACGTTGCCATGGCCGAGGTTACGGACAAAATTGCCGAGCATGTTTATGCCTCCGCCACTCGAAGCCTGCCGTAGGAAATTGGATACCCCGTCAAGTTTGGAATCTATTCCCGCCACAGCTCCGCTTAACGTGCCGACGGCTTCTCCGGCCTTGTCCGTCAGTCCCCGTACATCTTCGGCGGTATCTGCCAAGGCATCCGTGGCCGGTTCTCCGATGACCGCATCGCTCACGATACGCACCACGCTCTTGTCTGTCGTCAGCTTTTCCCAGCCGACATAACCGATCGCACCTCCGACGGCGGCAGTCTTGACGGCTTGTCCGGCGCCCCGTAACGTCTGCGACGGATGAAGTGCCGCTTCACCCACGTTTTTCCCGGTTGCCAAAACAGCCTTGCCGGTACCTTTGGCCGCCTTGCCGCCATACTTCAATATTGTACTCCATACTCCCATATCTCGTTCTTTTTAAGGTCTTACATTTTTTCCGATCTGCTTCCATCTTCGTTTGGCGGCTTCCACAATGTCGCGTTTGTCCGCAACAGGGCGTGCGCCTTCGTCGATTTCATACCAGATGTCACTCATAGTCGTATATTTCACGGCCTTGGTCAGCCGTTGCAGCTTGGTGTTCATCAGCTTGAGCTTCGGCCTGATCCCGAAGACTATCTCCATGCGTTCCCTTTCCGTCATCTTGCTTTCCGCAAGACAGGCCATTCGTATGTCATTTACTATTTCCACACTGCCAAGCATCAGCTCCCGGTAAATCCTGTTGCGCTCCGTGGAAAGGGCTACTGCCAATGCGTTGGTCGTGCTCCGGCTAACCTGCCTGGTAAAATCTTCCATATTGTCCGTCAGCCTTGAGATTTCGTGATAAAAGCCATAAATCTGTGCGGCATAGCAGACGATGGACCGGAAAGAATCCAGATACTTGTTGAACTCCCTTTGCAGGTCGGCCGTAGCCTGTACTTCCTCTTTCGTCCATATATGTCCGGTAGTCTGCAGCATCATCACCTTCTCCTGGTTTTTCAGCTCTTTCTGCGCCTTGTCCGTGTAGAGCAGTATCATTCCGGCCAGAACCGGATCGTTCTGTGCCTGTATCTTGCCGATACAGATGCCCGTCAGCAGCATAACTATCAAAATCGTCCGTTTCATCGCGTCATTCTTTATCGTGTCAGGGAGGCTGCCCGGCGCCAGCGTGACATGGCCATGCGGGCAACTTCACCGTTGTTGCGGTCAAGCATACCTGCCGTCACATTTCTCCATACATCATTGAAAGTATAGTACCGGATGCTCAGGTAGAGCAGATGCAGCTTCCGGCTGAAAGCCGACAGCCTGTCATTCAGCGCCCATAGCGTAGTGCTGCGCTCCGCACCGGTCAGCATATTCTCTTCACCGCCTTTGGCAACGGCATCGTTCAGCAGTGTATATACGGAGACCAGTTCCGTGGCCGTCTCGATATAAAGGTTGTTCATGCCCATACTGGCAACGATACCCTGCGGGTTGTCCTTTATCGCTTTGCCCAGTTTACCCAGAGTCAGGAAGATCCGGACCCCGTCGTTATAGAGATGCGTACAGGCTTTCAGTGACGAAGCGTATCCGTTCACCGTCTTCAGGTAGCCGTTGTACTGTTTCTGCCATTCATGGATGCGGTTGAATTCGGCGGCGATGCTGTTCTGCAGGAGTGCCGTCTGCGTCTGTCCCTTGATCTGTTTTTCAATCTGGCCGTTTATCAGCTCGTTGCCCTCCGCCAGAGCAATCCACTCCAGCGGATTGGAAGCCGCTATCTGGGCTTTGGACACCTGCGGCAGAAGCAGGACGGCAACGAGGGCCAGACTCCAGTTAATGATTCGTGATCTCATATATTCCCTTTTTTCTTTTGTTGTATTCCACCCGTTCGCGGACAAGTGTTACTATGTCATCCCTGCGCCGGATACCGGTCAGATCAAGCCTGGGGGTATTCCGGTCCATCGAGAAAATGCTCACCGTCTTCAGCCCGCAAAGCTGCTGCAGCAGGCTTTGATTTTCCGTGAAGTCCACGATACGGTATAATTCCATATAATTTGTCTTACGCCAGATGATGCCATGCTCGCACACGAGCTGTTCGGACCCGATGCGATAGCGTATGCGTCGTAGATAGATGAACCTGTACACCAGGAACAGGGAAAGCAGAAGGGCGACCCACATGGACAGAGTCGTGAACGGCAAGCCGTCAATTCCGCCAAAGACCCATCCTGCACAGCATAACACAAGAATGGGCAGCTCGTTGATGACGAACTGTCCGGTGTGGGGCACAAACACATGAGTGCGGAATAAACGGTCTGTCGGCATGATGTTTTCGTTTTATCTGTGATAACTGGTCTGCCGTTCTTCCTCGTCCTGTCCTGAATGCCGTACTTCAATCGGATTGACCAGCCCCTCGGTCTCTTTGAGATACTCGGGATTGGTCTTGCCAAGCAACGCATCGTTCCAGTCCTTGTAGCAAGGCAGAATGGGAAATTCTCTGATATTTTCCGGGGAAATGTTCATCTGTCCGGCTATTGCCTTGAACTTTTCCACGAACAGCCGTCCGGCGGCATCATTGTCGAAACAGAGGTAATGGTGTGCCTCCGGTGTGGCGGCAAGCATACCCTTGATCTGACCCTCTGTAGGGGTACCGCCGGTAGATACATACACGCTCTTCCTGGATAGGTCCGGGTTGCTCTTGATCTGTTCCCGGTTGAGCTGATAGAAGGCCATCGCGTCATAGGCACTTTCAAACCATGCCACTCCGCCGACGGAATCCAGGTCACCCTTAAGGTTGGCTATCCACAGCCCCTCGCTTGAATTGCTGCCCTCAGCCTTGCCCTTGTAACTGCCGCTGCCGTCCGGACGCGGGCGGCCTCGTTCCTCAAGGCCGACAACCGTCCCCGGGTCTTTGGGCAAAGACATCGGAAAGGCAAGGTTCGTGTATCGGGTCCCGTCTTCACGGACTTTTGTCGCCAGGTAGAAATCTCGGTGGAAGGCATACTGTGTGTAGAGGTCGATTCCACGGTGTTTGAAGAAAGGATAGAACTTCTTCTGCGTATCCCTGTCCTGAGGGTTGAACCTGTGAATCTCGTAATCCGTTATGTCGAACGGTTTCACGTCACGTTTCGGCTGGATAATCCGTGTACTACGTTCCTCGATGGGATGGTTCAGCAACCGGTTGCACACGAGATTGACAAGCCGGTCCGGAGATACTCCTGCCCGGTATTCCGCGAAAAACTGCGGGTATTCCTTGATGAAGGATATGATGTTATAGACTTTCTGTTCCTGTGCCTTGAAACAGCACTTGCCGTTCGGCATCACGATGAACTTGTCGCCACGGATACGACGGCCTTCGCTGTCCATACGCACATACGACGGATAACGCAGACCGTCACGCTTGTTCAGATGATAGCCCGCGTCAATGAGTATGTCCTGAATGTTCAGTCTCTGTAGAAAATCATCGTATGTAAGGTCTCCGTTCCTCATAAGTTTACCTCCCCATTCTCATATCACCGATTTCCCGGTTCATCTGTGCCTCGAAATTCCGGATGGCAACATCCCTCGGAGTGTCAACACCGGGTTTGAAATAAGGACGCGGCCCATGGTAATGTTCCTCATAACACTCTGGCCCGTGATGGCATCTGAGATTATGCACGACCTCAGAAACCACCACGGCACCTGCTGAAAGGGCCGCAAGAATTTTTATGCCCAGTCCTTTGCTTGTTTCCGGACGGGGGCGCAGGTCTGCCTCGCTGAAGATCTTCGCGAAAAGTTTCGTCCGATGGTAGTCGTCCGTGGCGAGAAACTTGTCGTATTCCTTCTGGGTAATCTCGTGGCTGTAGGTCTGCCCGTCGATGACGGCGGTCATCCTGTACTTTCCCTCTTCCGGTCCGGGTTCCACGGCAATCTGGCTTATCTCGGTTCCATGCCCGCCGATCTCATCCGACAGCTGCAGGCTGTTGCCATAGTCTTCCGTCTGCCCGTTCGCCTGTGCGTATTCCTGGTAATGTCTTGCGGCCAGTTCCTCGTGCACTTCAGGATGGAGGCCGATGGCGATATGCTTGTCACTGTTCAGATCATCCAAGGTCACTTTATCCGCGAAATCTCCGGCAATGACCCCGTTCAGGAGCTCCAGACGTTGCTCAATGGAATGCTCTTCAAGAGAATTCGATGTAAGCGTTTTGATTTCCTCTTCCGTCAGGTCATAGACCATGTCCGCGTTGACATTCTCGGACTGCACGGTGAGGGTTCTGTTCTCCGCATCGACAATAAGCCCGTGCGAAGCAAGGCACTCCGACCATTTTTCGTTCGAGAAATAGACAGGCGAAGCGACAAGCTCCCTGTACGGGCGGGCAGGTTCCTGGCTGCGGGGACGGCTGACCATCGGTGTAATGGCAGCCTGCAAGTCCTGCAGGACATCACGGGGCTGTACGGGTTGTTCCGGCTGTCCTCCCTTGTAATAAAAGCCGTAGCCTCCGGACTGCAGCTCGCCGGGCTTCATGCGTCCGTCAGGACGTTCGGGGACAATGGGCGCTCCGGGGAAAAAGAGCTGTCCGCCGACCCTGCGCAGATGAAAACCGCCCTGCTGGCGCGGTGTCCATCCGAGTATGGGAGGAAACAGCCCCCAACGGCCTGTACGCCCGTATTCACCCATTCCGATACGGTAGCCGTGCAGACCCATCGCCACACGTCCGTTAGCATTGCGGGCATGGACAAAGTTCTTGGGCAGATAGAAATCCTTTGCAAGGATGCTTGTGAGCACATTGTAGGCTTTCTTGTTGGCAGTGTTTGTTCCCCAGTCCGTAAGCGCCAACAGTTGTTTCTCGGTAATCTGATAGGTCAGCAGCGGCGAATCGTGTCCCTGTACGATCAGCTTGTAGCCGCCACCGTCAAATGCGATATGGGCTTGAAGCCCGTTGCGCATCAGTATGTCGCGCATTTCAGGCTGCAAGTCCATCGCTCTGGGGTTTGTATTGGTTCGTATTGCCATAGTCTGATGTTATGATTGTTATCCGCTATGCGTTTCCTTCCTCCATCGCCGCTTCCAGCTGTTCGTCCTTGTAGCGGACAAATTCGGCGGCAGAATCATTCCCGATAACGAGGTTGCGTTCCTCACAGTAACGGGCATATTCCTCCTGCCACTCCGCGGAAAAATGGTTCACATAGTCGAGCCAGCCGTATTCGCCGCTCTGCATTTTCTCTATCAATACCTCTTCGGGATAATACTGGTGCTGTGCCATATCAATCGGTTTTTATTTGTGAATAGCTGCCGAGCGGTTGCGTTCCCCGGCTTTTTTCTGTTCGTTCCACAACTCTTCGGTATATTCCTCTTCCGGAACATAGTCGAGGTTTCCGTCATCTTCCATGACCCAGCAACCGTAACAGCCGAACGTGTATTTGTCCCATTCACGCTTGGACTGTTCCCTCCATCGCTGCTCGTCGCCGGAACAGAAACGGATACCGGTCTTGGAATGAAGGTCAATACCTACCGTGACGGGCTCATCGTCCACGACCAGCGTCAGCGGATCTCCGTGCTGCATTCCGTTCACCTCTGTTGCACCGAGATGCAGCTCCTCGGCCAGCACCTGCAGATTGCGCCCGATGATGGGCGTGGGAACATACATGACCTGCTTCGTCCCCGTGTCAATCTGGACGAAAGCCTTGTTGTGCCTGCCGTCAGCGGTTTCCACATCCGCGATGATGGCCTTGCCCTCAAGCAACTGTTTCTGCTGCGTTTCGTCAAAGCGTTCCAGCGGCGAAGATTTCAATGCCGGATAGAAGACCACGTCCGTCTGGCCACCCTCCATGCGGATAAGAGCGAATCGGGTACGGCTTTCCACCGTTTCTCCGTGCTCGTCGGTGACACGCACGGGAAGAACGGGCGAATGGCGTCCGTTGTAAATATCATCAAGGACGTGCATCGGCAGATCCTCGATCATCTCCTGCGTGAGCCCGAATCGGGCAAGCGTCGAAAAGGGAATCTCTTCAAATTCAAAATGCGCCTTTTTCATACTATATCAAGTTTGTAAAATTATGTTCGGCAAATATAGTATGACCTTGTAAATTCAAACAAAAACACAGATATATAAATGATTATAATATACCATTTTTATAACATTAGTACGATTTTCTTTGAATAATCGTACTAATTGCGATAAAATATGCAAACTAATAGCAGAATGCATGGCCGTTCATGTCGAACATAGACAGACCATGCTAATTTTGCAGCATGAGAAAAATTTTATGGATGATTATATCAGGCATTTCGCTCAGTCTGATACCGGCAATGGCACAATTCAATACAGTTTCCTCCGCTTCCGATTACTATCGGGAGGAAAGTGTGCAGGCGGCCACCAAGGACAAGGAAACAGCTTCAGACAATACGGGTTCCGGGAAAGGTGTATCGGAAAACACCGGCAAATCCGGGGCTCGCGGCGATGTGCAAAGGCAGATGGTGGTTGAGCGTTACCTGAGTGTCAGTTATCCGTTACCGAGAATCAAGGTAACTTCTCCATACGGTTACAGGAAAGACCCCTTTACCGGCAAGCGTAAATTTCATGGGGGAATCGATTTGCAGGCACGTGGCGACAAGGTGCTGGCGATGATGGCGGGAACTGTCGTAAAGGTCGGGCAGGACAAGACTTCCGGCAAGTATGTTACGCTGCAGCACGGGAACTGCATGATCAGCTATTGCCACCTTTCAAAGATTCTCGTAGCCAGGGGAACAGCCGTCCGGCCGCGTGATGCGGTCGGTATTACCGGCTCTACAGGGCGCAGCACGGGAGAACACCTGCATATCACCTGCCGCCTCAATGGCAAGAGTGTCGATCCCGCAATCCTTTTTGAGCATGTCAGGAGAGTACAGCAGGAATGTGTTTCGGCACTGGCCGAACTATGACTTTTTTCTCCCTTTGATTGCATGGCTGATACTGTCGCCCCATACCGACATCCGGACGACGGACATCGGCGGCATGGAAAACGTCTTTCCATAGAAAATGGCGGCAACCACCTTGCCGCCGTGCCTTTCTATTTCCTCCTTGTAGTCGGACACACTCTGTCCGGTCGTCAGCACATCGTCAATGATAATGATTTCTTTTCCCTTTATATCACCGGTAATCTCGTAATTCCGCTCAAGGACACGGCTGTCCGCTCCGTCCGCTTCATGTAGGCTTTCCCGGGCATCGCAGATCACCGTATCGTACAGTCCTGATGTCAGATCCGGCCTGTGCTTGCCCATATACCAGTTCAGCCGCTTGAACCGCTGTTCATACTTTATCCAGTTGCTGCACGGCATGAACATGATATGATAAGGCTTGCCGTCCGCCTGTATGGCGGTCATACATGCCTTGAAGAACTCGATGCCGTGTATCTCTCCCTGCTTGAACCGGTAGATGGAACGGCAGAATGTCCGTTGTGCTTCATTGAGAAAATCATTGTACCGTGACGGATAGTAATAGTCGTAAAATGCAATCCGGATTCCACGGAACTTGAACGGTTTGAGCGGATGCCTGTCGTCGAACCGGTCGGGATACATGCAGCAGAACATACGGCAGGCGTCTCGATGTCCGGCCATTACTGCCATACGGCAATAGCGGCCTCTTTCGTCTTCCCGGCTTGCGCTCCGTGCGGCTGCATACGCCGCTTCACCGGCTTTCCGTCGCCAGAAAGCGATGACATGCAACATCCCGACCACTATGCCGAGCAACACCAGGAGCACAAGTTTCTCACTCATATTGAACCTTTTTACTTTTGCAAAGTAAGCAAATTATCGGTGCTGGCCTTGAAATGGAACCGGTAATTTGTTCGATCCCATTATATATCCTTCTTGCCGTCCCCTTTTACAAGTCTCTTCCTTTTTCCTATGGGGCTTCCTTTCTCTTTTCGTCGGCGAATATAGGACGAAGCGTATCAATGCCAAACCGCATTCCATTCGGATGACGAAAACAGACTGCTGCACAATCGGTTTTCTATCCGGATTTGGCTTATGATACCAACTGCTTCATCCTCCTTATGCCTCAAAAAGTTGAAAATACAGCCCTCAGTTCAAAAAGAGGGAAATAAAAAACAGATTTTCAAACAATTAAAACGGAAAGAAATGAAAGAAGAAATCAGACAGGACGGCAGGACAATACTGTCAAGTGAAGACGGATTCAGCATCCGCATGTTTTTCAACAACCTGAGCGGAAAGAACTTTTCCGGAAAGGAGTACCGGGACTATGTCAGAAACATAGCCTTCGGCGAAATGGGATTCAGACCGGGAACAATCGAACTCTATTGCGACGGGAAGAAAGTCAGGACAGGCACACTTCCCGAACTCTGAACAGCAGTCAGGGGCAAAAGTCAAATTTCGTGAGGATAACTTATAAACGGGAGCCCAAGCGGTTCCGGCTAAAAGAATGAACAACTAAAAAATACAGGTATGGACACAACAGCAGCAACAATGCATCCGGCAGAAGAATATCTCCGTAACGAACAGAACCCACCGGTCTTGTATGTCAGGATTTACGGGGAACGCAGGAAATTGTTTATCAACCGTGGCGGGGAGAACGTCATCGGTATTATTGCGAAAGGGAAACGCAAACATGGCTACATCTTTTCAGACTGGAACAGCATCGAAAAAATCTATTATCCGTCACAGGAAAAGGAAGACGAAAAGGATATGGACAGGAAAATGATTCTCAAATACCAGAAGCTCGCACGCCTTGCCACGCATACCAACGACTGGCTCCGTAAGATTGCAGCAGCAGACCTTGAGAAGTCCCTGTACGAAAACCGTATCACCACGGGAACGGCTATTGACGGAAAGTGCATCCGACTCTCCACGATTGAGAAGTATTGCGGAAGCTGGGACATGCAGCGGTTCCGCCAGGCCATGAAGAATAAGGAGAAATTCTCGACGCTTCGTTTCGACTTTTGCGGTTATGACGGTACGCTTTGGTGCGAGCCGCGGGACAATGGTGACATGGCTGCAGGATTCAGCAAGGAGTACCGGAATTGCGGCAACGGCTATTACTATCTGCTAATCAATGACGAGTTTGTGATTGGTTACGATATTGACTGATAATCCACGGACAGACCTTACCGGGGCCCGGCAGGGTCTGTTTCGGCTTCGGTCTGCCGACGGCATAGTCCCTTTTTATCGACGGCATGGCCATGCGCCGTCCCTTTTTTACCTCAGATCTTCCTTTTCTATTTTTCCATCCGCCTGTTTTCAATCCTTTTCTATCCATCCCTCTTGTAGCTGCTCTTCCGTTCTCCGCCGTGCGACCTCGGGGGATTGGATTTTTCAGCAAAGGTAACCGCCGGTTTCCATTCCTGCCAATGCCGGCATTCTGCCCGTGGGGTCTCGGAAAAATCTTCCTCTCCGGCTGTCGAGCGTATTTTTCCTTACCGGCCATGGCGGATGTCCACCGCCACCTTTCAAGGCAGAAAAATAATCCCTGCGGCCGCAAACGGGCCGAAAAAAGGGAAATAAAAAAATAGGTTAAATCATGGGTTACAACAAATTGACATCATTATCGGCCAACATCAAGGCCATAGAGACAGCAGTAGCTATCCACTCGCAGGGCAGGACAGCCACGCAAGAGGAAAAACAGGTATTGGCGCAGTATTCAGGTTTCGGCGGTATCAAGGATGTACTGGACTTGGGTACGGACAAGCCGCTTGACAAAGAGGTTGCCGGGCTTTTGAACCGTCTGCTGGATGCGTTAAGGACACTTGCAGGGGGTGACGAGGCAGCTTGCCGTTCACTTGTTGAAAGCATCAAGTCATCTGTATTGACAGCGTTCTATACGCCGCAATTCCTGATTGACGCAGTGGCGGCACAGATACACAAGACCTTTTCTGCCAACGGCTTGCAGATGCAAAGTTTTCTTGAACCGAGCGTAGGCATCGGCGGTTTCCTGCCTGTAGCCATGCCCGGCACACGCAGCTATGCTTTTGAGAAAGACACCATTACAGGACTTGTACTTTCGCTGCTGCATGAGGACGCAACCACCGTAACGGCAGGCTTTGAAACGATAGGCACACAGGAGCTGGAGCATCGGAAATTCGATGTCATTGCCTCAAACATTCCTTTCGGCAACTTCCGTGTCTTCGATGCCGACCTGTGGAAAAAGGGCGGTATCTACGAACAGGCCACAAAGACCATTCACAACTATTTTTTTGTCAAGGCTATGGAACTGCTTTCCGAGGGCGGTCTGCTTGCCTTTGTCACTTCAAGAGGTGTGGCCGACACGGCAGGAAATAAGTTTGTACGTGAGTATCTGGTGAACCATGCCGACCTTATCAGCGCAGTACGTTTGCCTGACGCTCTTTTCATGCAGACAAGCGGTATCGAGGTGGGCAGCGACCTGCTCATATTCCAGAAACATACCAATAAGACGGCACTCTCCGCACGTGAACAGATGTTTTTGCAGGTAGCCAAGGAAATGTACGACATGAACGGAACGATGACTGAAAACGCCAACAGGCTGTTTTCCATGCCGAAGACCGTACTGGCGACCGACAGCCGTATCGTGATGAACCAGCACGGCAAATATGTACGCAAACACCAGTGGCTCGGCTCTGATGCGGCCATGGCACAATACCTTTCCGCTTTGCTCAAATACGACTTTGACCGGTATTTCCGCAAAATACTTTTCGGACAGCAGGGCGAAGCGTCCGTGCAGATGTCGCTGTTCGGGATGCAGGAGACGACCGCACTCTCCGTAAACAGAGGACGGAGAGCCTACACGGAAAAACTCGAGGACTGGATGAAAAGCGGTACATTGGTAATGTTCGAGGGGCAGATTGGTACGGTCGTGTTCCGCAAATCAAGCCACTATGCCGATGTGGCCGTGGATTTCGTTCCGGTGAACGAGGGAAAGGTCAATATGGAGCGTGCAGCCGACTATTTCCCTGTCCGTGAAGCGTATTTCCTGCTTTCTACGAAAGAAAGGGATTTGCAGACTGAACAGACTGCCATACGTGAGCGGCTGAACACCCTCTATGATGCCTTTGTAGCCAAATGGGGATTTTTCCATGAGAACGACAACAAGGAGTTTATCATGCTTGACAGCCTCGGTGTCGAGGTGTTCACTATCGAAATGCAGCTTGGCGGCGATATAGTCAAGGCCGACATCATGCGTGAGCCTGTGGCTTTCACTAAGATTGCGACCGACCGTATTCTACAGCCGTCGGAAGCGCTGGCAAGCAGCCTCAATTTCTACGGCAAGGTGGAAATGGACTACATCATGCGCTCTACCAGCCTGTCTGATGAAGATGTAATCGCAGCGTTGCAGGGCGAGATATTCTACAATCCTGTTACGGATGAATGGGAACACAAAGGCAAGTTCATTGCAGGCAACGTGATAGCTAAATGCACGGAATTTGTTTCCTGCATTCCCGACCTTTCGGAAAGGCAGCAGCAATGGACGGAAATATCCGTCAAGGCACTGGAGAACGCAACGCCCGAACCGATACCTTATGAAGAGTTGGATATCAATATGGGCGAGCGTTGGATTGACCCGCAACTTTACGCCGACTTTGCGGCAGAACTTTTCGGGGTGGAAGCCGAAGTGATGTACTTTGATGTCAACGATACCTATGTAGTGCGTCTGAAAGGTTACTCCCCGGCAGCATACAACACCTATTCCGTGCGCAATTTCAACGGTGAAGACCTGTTTGTTCATGCCTTGCATGACACAGTGCCGGAGATAACCAAAGAAGTGTATCGCAACGGCGACAAGGTACGTGTGCCCGACGAGGAAGCCATTCAGGAAGCGGCCACCAAGATACAGGAAATCCGCAGCAATTTCAACCAGTGGCTCGATGCCCGTCCTCTGGAAGTCAGGGATGAACTGGTACGCACATACAACGAGCGTTTCAACTGCTATGTCCGTCCGGCCTACGACGGCTCGGCACAGACCTTTCCGCAGCTTTCCTTTGAGCAGTTCCCGTACAACGAACTCTACCCGTCGCAGAAAGACGCAATCTGGATGATTAAGCAGAACGGCGGCGGCATCTGCTGGCACGAAGTAGGCACAGGCAAGACCATGATTATGTGCGTCTCGGCCTATGAAATGAAGCGTCTGGGATTAGTACAGAAGCCTCTGATTATCGGCCTGAAAGCGAATGTACACGAAATTGCCGACACGTTCCGCAAGGCATACCCGAACGCAAAAGTCCTGTACCCGGGCAAGGAAGATTTCACACCGGCCAACCGCAGAGAGGTATTTTCCAAAATCAAGAACAACAACTGGGATTGCATCATCCTGACGCACGACCAGTTCGCCAAGATACCGCAGTCCGAGGAAACCATGATAGAGATATTCACAGAAGAGCTTTACGATGTGGAGCGAAGCCTTGAAGTGTTGGAACAGTCCACCATGCGCTACCGTAGCCGCAAGATGCAGAAAGGGCTGGAAGTGAGACAGGAAAATTTGAAGGCGAAGCTGTCAGAGCTTCGTAAAAAGCTGGACGACCGCAAGGATGATACCGTGGACTTTCATTCAATGGGTATAGACCACATCTTTGTCGATGAATGCCACATGTTCAAGAACCTCATGTTCCAGACACGCCACAACAGGGTAGCAGGTATCGGCAATACAAAAGGCTCGCAAAGGGCGATGAACCTGCTGTTTGCCATCCGTGACATCCAGCACCGAACGGGCCGTGACCTTGGGGCGACTTTTTTGTCCGGTACGGTGGTGGTAAATGCGCTGACAGAGCTTTATGTGATGTTCAAGTATTTGCGCCCACGTGAACTCAAGCGTCAGCAGATTAGCTGTTTCGATGCCTGGGCGGCCATATTTACCAAAAAGACAGCCGACTATGAGCTGAACGTGACAGGGGCAATCAAGCGCAAGGAGCGTTTCCGCACTTATATCAAAGTGCCCGAACTGGCGATGTTCCTGCGTGAAATCACCGACTACCGTACAGCCGACATGATACATCTTGATGTGCCGGAGAAAAATGTCCGCTTCCTCTCTCATGCGCCGACAATCGAGCAGGAAGAAATGATCGGACGCCTCGTTTCCTTTGCCGGTAGTGGAAACTGGGAAGACCTCGGGCTTGATACGATCGAGCCGGACAACCTCGACAAGGCAAAGATGCTCATTGCTACCAATGTGGCACGCAAGATGGCTCTCGACATGCGCCTTTTGGGTGAGAAGTTCAGCGATGATGCAGGTAACAAGGCTTCCATCTGCGCCCGAACCATCTATGACTATTATGTACGCTCGGCGGCCAATAAGGGTACGCAGTTTGTCTTCAGTGACCTTTCCACTTACAAGCCGAACGAGTGGAACATCTATACCGACATCAAGGAGAAGCTGGTACGCCTCGGCATCCCGGCTGATGAAATCCAGTTTATCCAGTGCGCCACCACGGAGAGGGCAAGGAAACGCCTCTTTGAAGACATGAACAGCGGCAGGGTACGTGTCCTCTTCGGCTCTACGTCGATGCTCGGTACTGGGGTCAACGCCCAGCAGCGGGCTGTGGCGGTGCATCATCTGGAGATACCGTGGAGACCTGCCGACATGGAGCAGCGCAACGGTCGTGCGGTACGCAAGGGCAACACCGTGAAACTCTGGGGCGGTAACGTGGTGGACATAATCATCTATGGAACAGAGAAGACTTTGGATGCCTACAAGTTCAACCTGCTCAAAAACAAGCAGATGTTTATCAACCAGATAAACAACGGCACTATTGCCGTGCGCCGCATCGACGAGGACTGCATGGACGAGGACAGCGGAATGAACTTTGCCGAGTTCGTGGCTATCCTTTCAGGAAATACTGACCTTTTGAACAAGGCCAAGCTCGACAACAAAATCATGCAGCTGGAGAAAGAACAGGCCATATTCAAGAAAGAGCGCATCCGTGCGGAGCGTAAGATTGCGGCCAACACGGAAGCTGTCGGCAAGGCAGAGCGCATCGTGGCGCAGGTCGAGCAGGATATGGAGTATATCGCATCCTATAGCGGCAACAGGGAAACGCTGTTGCTCAATCTGCAGCAGGCTACCCGGGAAGAGACAGGCCGTGAACTGCACCGCATAGCCAAGACATACAGGGGCGAGGCTTACCGTACCATTGGCAGCTATATGGGGCTGAATCTGCTTGTCCGCAGCGAGTACACCCTTTCCGGCTCGTTCGACCGTAACGCTTTCTTTGTAGAGGGCGTAAGCGGACTGAAATACCGCTGTGGCGTGTCGGGAGCCCTGCCGTTGGGATTTGCCGAATCGGCACGATACCCGCAGGCCGCACTTGAAAGGATGCCGTCTTTGATAGAGAAGCAGCAGAAGCAGATAGCCATGCTACAGCACGAAATACCGACCTTGCAGGAAATCACCGCCCGGAAGTGGAGCAAGGCGGAAGAACTGGAGCGGTTGAAACAGGGATGTAAGGAATTGCAGCAGCGGATTGACGAGGCACTCAAGGAAGCCGAGCGTCCGCAGTCCGAAGTTCCCGAAGAAGAAAATACTGTCAGGGCTGCCTGACCGTGATTCATTGATTTAACCTTTTGCCTGTCCGGTCGTGATGATCGGGCAGGTTTTCCTGTGTTTCGTCCTGCCGGGGCCGGCTGGCTTTTGTAGGCTGGCATCTGCCTTTTTTATCCTCCTTTTCCCTTTTTATCGCCTCCCTTTATATCTGTCTTTCAATCCTTTTATATCTTTGTCCTTGCAGTCCGTCCTGACCTTCCGGCTTATTGTTCCGCGAAAGTAACGGATAACAGCTGCACCTTGCAAATCCTCACGGCCTGCGGTGGCCGACGGAAATCTTCCTTCTCGGGGAGAAGCGTATTTCTGTCGCCAGATTTGTCCGGTTGCCGTTATCACATTCATTTAAGAAATATATTTATTATCAATAAGTCTTTAATATAATAGTCGTGAAATAACAAAGCAATCAATTATAATTATTACATTTCAATCAGGGTTACTCCAAAATTGAAGTATAGATTCAGAAGGTAAACAAAAATCATCTGGTACAATTATCCCAATTGTAATTTCAGCTCTTGTTACAGCAACATATAGTTTTGCGCGTGTTTCATCAGCCAATTGTTTAGTTGTATTATTTATCCATGTCAACATGTTTTCTGTTGGATAAACTATAACATTAGGAAAATCCAAGCCTTTTACTTCTCCCATGTTATATCTCTGCTTAATATTTGGATGGATATTTTTCAAGGCTTTATTATTCCAAATTAGAGCAACTGGATTAAATCTATCTACATAGTTCCCAACATCACAGTTCTTAATTAATAGACAATGTTCTTGTTGAGAATTTTCTTTCTGATTATCCGTTTATGCACCTGTTATATTCGCAATTACTAGTCTGTCAAAGAGTTTGTCTCCAAAATACCGTCTGTTTAATTTGTAAATAAACTCGTTGAGATACAACTGTAAGTATTTCCTTTTGATTTTATGGTAGTTGCCCAGCAATGTCCGTTTTGCATTACTGATTGCGATATGCACCCATTTGAGTGTTTCCTTGGTGGTTTTGGCGTCTGATTTCTCGGTGACGTGCAATTCCACCAGATCGGAGATGTCAACGTAAGAAGTGCTTTTGTCCGAAAATACGATGGCATCATCCTCCATGCAGTCCCTGACCACGCCGTTGATTCCTTCACTTTGATGGCTATCCAGTACCCTGGCCTTGAAATAACGCACATGCTTCTCCTTTTTGCCCGTTTCGATATCTTCCAACGGGGTGCTTTCGGCCATCACCGCAACGTTCTGCTTTCCCTCGGCTCCCCGGCCACGTGTACCCTTGCCTCGCTCGATTTCCTTACTGGCCACCGAAAAGTTAACGAATTCTTGCGGTTTCTTTCAGCGCCGCCAATACCGCCAGCCCGTCGCGCAAGGGGCGCGGCTCGTGTGTGCGGATGAAGTCAGCTCCACCTGCGGCGGCGGCAAGCTCTGCAGCGAGTGTCGCGGCCCCGACATCCCCCGGACCACGGCCTGTGAGCGCGCGCAGAAAGGATTTGCGCGAAACAGACAGAAGCACCGGCAAATCGAAGCGCAGCCGCAATTCATCGAACCGCGCCAGCACCGAGAGCGAGGTTTCGGGAGCAGCCCCCAGAAAAAACCCCATGCCGGGATCAAGGACAAGGCGGTTGCGTTTGATACCGGCACCCGTCAGCGCCGCGATGCGCGCGTCAAAGAACGCCGCAATGTGATCCATGATGTCGCCAGCGGGTGCCTCGCGCCGATCTGCCTGCCCGTCTTGCACCGAATGCATAACGACGAGTTTGGCAGATGATTTCGCCAATTGCGGATAGAACGCAGCGTCTGGAAAACCGCGAATATCATTGAGATAGGCCACACCACGCGACAAGGCATAGGCTTGCGTCGCGGGTTGATAACTGTCGAGCGAGACGGGAATGCCATCTGCCTTGAGCGCGTCCAGCACCGGCGCGATACGCGCGATTTCTGTGTCGGACGAAACAGGCGCGGCGTCGGGATTGCTGGATGCCGGACCGAGGTCGATCACATCTGCCCCCTCGGCCATCAGCTTACGCGCCTGCGCAATGGCTGCGTCTGGCGCCAGATACCGGCCTCCATCGGAGAAACTGTCCGAGGTTATGTTGACGATGCCGAAAATGATGAGCGATTTATTCATGGGGGCTTCTATAATAATACCTAAAATCCGCAGGTAGTTAATTAGGATGTTTAAAGATTCTGATTATCCGTTTATGCACCTGTTATATTCGCAATTACTAGTCTGTCAAAGAGTTTGTCTCCAAAATACCGTCTGTTTAATTTGTAAATAAACTCGTTGAGATACAACTGTAAGTATTTCCTTTTGATTTTATGGTAGTTGCCCAGCAATGTCCGTTTTGCATTACTGATTGCGATATGCACCCATTTGAGTGTTTCCTTGGTGGTTTTGGCGTCTGATTTCTCGGTGACGTGCAATTCCACCAGATCGGAGATGTCAACGTAAGAAGTGCTTTTGTCCGAAAATACGATGGCATCATCCTCCATGCAGTCCCTGACCACGCCGTTGATTCCTTCACTTTGATGGCTATCCAGTACCCTGGCCTTGAAATAACGCACATGCTTCTCCTTTTTGCCCGTTTCGATATCTTCCAACGGGGTGCTTTCGGCCATCACCGCAACGTTCTGCTTTCCCTCGGCTCCCCGGCCACGTGTACCCTTGCCTCGCTCGATTTCCTTACTGGCCACCGAAAAGTAACCCTCATCCAGTTCTATCATCCCTTCCAGTGTATACCTTGCATCCCGGTTGCCCATCGCCCTGCGGAGTTTGTGTACCATCGCCCATACCGGTTCGTAACGCTTCAATCCTAATTGCTTCTGGAGTTCGTTGGTGGAGAATCCCTTTTTTGTGCAACTCATCAGGAACATCGTTTTGTACCACACCAGAAACGGCAGCTTGGAGCTCTCCATGATCGTACCGCTGCGCAACGAGGTGCGGAAACGGCAACCTTTGCATTCATAACTCCATTTACCCTGTAACCAATAATGGGAAGTGCCCCCGCATCGCTTGCAGACAACCCCTTCCTTATCACGCTGCTCCTTGAAATGCAAACGACAATCTTCCTCCGAACCGAAATGAGCCGTAAAACTGAATATGTTCATAATCCCTGCTTTTTGAGCGCTAATATACTAAAAATATTAGGTGTGTTTGCGGAGAATCAGATTAACAAAGATTCTGTAAAAATATTGAATCAATATCTTGTAGAATTTATGGCCGCTAAAAGAATGGATTTGATATGTTGTTGCCAGTCAGAAATTGAATTTGATTTAGGAGCTATTGATTTGCCATTCGAAATAGAATGTACAAATGGTAAATTTAAGGATATCAGCCCAAATGCTAAATCTAACTATCAAATCTGTATATCACCACACTTTGCTAAAATTCAAAGCTGGTTTAATGGTAAGATCATATTTAACCATGAATCATTGAAAAGTATTATTGAACGGATGAAGACAAGTGTCAACTATATTATAGGAACAGATGTTAATGGTGCTCCGATAGCTTCTACGGTTGCAACAGATCCTTATACTCCTGTTTTTTTTGATAAAAAAGTACAAGCGTATTATAATTATCAAGGATGCCGTATAGAAGAATTACGTATCATAAGTCCTAACTTCACCTTAAGGTGCGATAATGACCATAATGATTATGTGGTGGTGTTTTTACGTGATATTCAAGACCTTCCTTATCGCGAACAATGTATATGGAAAGGTTTTAATATTACTCCTGACGGCAGAACATTTAGCAAACTTTTTCAAAAAACGATAATTGAAGGCAAATGGAATGGTGTTGCACAGTCTATAGACTTTGTCTTTCGAGATTTGTATAAAACCTTTGTCGCTAAATGGGAGGAGAAGTATGGTTGGAAACTGTTTAAGTCATTAAATGGAATCCAGGCAGAATATTTCAATCAAATTTGTATTCTAAATAGAGATGATTATGAAGCTCTTACTGACCTTGTAAAATATTTATCACTATTGCTACAAGAAAGCCTTGATTTGGAAATGATGGAAATGATTATTCCTGCTAAAACTGAAATCAAAGAAAAAGTAGTAAATGGTGAAAAAACTAAGGAATCAACTAAAGAAAAACCCTTATCACATCTTGATAGAATTTTAGAAACACTCAATATTGAAGGCTACAATTTTATTGTATTTCTCAGGAATCTTCAATCCTTACGTTCCTATATGCTTCATCGAAATAGTAAGAAATTAGATAAAGACAAAAAAAGGGCTTTTGAGTATTTCGGCTTAAATGAAGATAAATCAAATTCCCAGTCGGTTTCAAATAATGTATTATCGCTCGGTGCAACAGCTATTTCAAATATGATAAAACAATTGTAAATACATGTGTTATTACATCAAGATCTACATCTTTCAAAATTGAATCCTTTTCTATCCGGCTTTCCCCACCCGAAAATTAAGGTATGATGTCTGTGCCGCGGTCCGCCCTCCACTCCAAGGTACGGAAGGCTGTGCCCGATCAACGGCAGTCTGCATCATACCGCTTCATGCCGGAGCTTCGACCTGTCGAAACAACCGGTATTCCGCTATATGGGCATCCTGCCTGGTTGTTGCTCCGGCACATTCCGCCTTCTGTCCGTAGCTTTTCTTTCCGGGCCGACGGCGTCGTGGGCAAACGGTGACACATTCTGCTTGTGCCGTCCGTCGTGCCTCCGGCATGTCACAGGCAGAAAGAGTCCCCATTTTGTTTGCCCGGCAGACCGTTTCTTTTACCCGCCCAAGCCGTCATTCATCACTTTTATAAACATCCCCTTATATATACGGGACAATTCTGCCTTTTATATCTGTATCGGGATTACCTTCTCTCGTCATACCTTGCCTGCCGCCGCGTAGGTTTTATCAGGTGCGAATGTAGGCTGTCGCGCCTGATTCTTCCGTTTTGAAGTGCATTTTGAAGGAAAATCTTCCTTGCCGGGCAAGAGTATTTTGCTTCAAAAAAACGTCGAATGGGCTGTACCGACATCCTTGTCATGCACCATAAAACCCCAAGGCGGTCCGGCAGAAAGGATCCGACCAGAGGGAAGAAAAAAACAAAGTCACAGGTAATGGCAGGACTAACCACCTTGCCGCAAAACATTTTCAAATTATGCTATACATTCACACTATCGGTCGCATCGGAAAGGATTGTCAGGTTATCGAGGGTACACACGGTTCGTTTATTGCTTTTGACATGGCAGTAGATGACTTCTCGCACGGAAACGCCGTTACCACATGGGTAAGGGTACGCAGCAACAAGGAAAACCATATCCGCCTCTCCGAATACCTCACCAAAGGGCGCATGGTCCTTGTCGGGGGAACATTGTCAACTTCACTGTGGAAGGACAAAAACGGCGACAGCCAGATCCAGCTCTCCATCACGGCGGATGCCCTGGAGTTCATCAATACCGGTAAACGGGAAGGTACAACCTCCGAAGCCGACGGCCAAGCCGCAGCTGCCGATAACGCACCAGTTCCTCCGGCGGACATGCCACAGGACGGGGAGGAAGACCTTCCGTTCTGACATCTTCCGGAAAACGGTCACGGATGTAGTATTTACTAATTGTAGTAATTTAGGAGATTAGTAAATCCCGGGTTACGAAAAATAGTAGATACTACATTTAGTGGCTAAGTCTTTTAGTAGAGTAGTAAATACTACGATACTAAAATATGTTATAGTAGTAAAATAGTAAATACTAATTGTAGTGAAGACTAAAAATAGTATTATCTTTGTACCAGAACATTAAGACTCTGAATCATGACAAAAATTATAGCAGTTCTGAATCATAAAGGTGGGGTCGGAAAGACAACCACTACCATAAATCTCGCTGCCGCACTGCAGCTGAAGAAAAAACGTGTGCTCCTGATCGACATGGACGGTCAGGCAAACCTCACGGAATCCTGCGGCCTGTCCATCGAGGAAGAACAGACCGTGTACGGGGCGATGAAGGGCGAATACCCTTTGCCGCTGGTCGAACTGAACAACGGCCTTGCCATCGTTCCCTCGTGCCTTGACCTGTCGGCTGCCGAATCGGAACTTATCAACGAACCTGGCCGGGAACTGATACTGAAAGGGCTGATTGCGAAGCTGCTTGACAGCCGGAAATTCGACTATATACTGATTGACTGTCCGCCATCGCTGGGACTGCTCACGCTCAATGCGCTTACCGCATCGGACTTCCTGATTATCCCGGTACAGGCACAGTTCCTCGCCATGCGCGGTATGGCAAAGATTACGAATGTGGTTAAAATCGTCAGGGAACGCCTGAATCCGGGACTGAGCATCGGAGGTATCGTGATCACCCAGTTCGACAAGCGCAAGACGCTTAACAAAAGCGTGTCCGAGCTCATCAACGATTCTTTCTGCGACAAGGTGTTCAAGACCGTCATCCGGGACAACGTGGCTCTGGCGGAAGCTCCTATCAAGGGTCTGAACATTTTCGAGTATAACAAAAACAGCAACGGGGCCAAGGATTATATGGACTTGGCGCTGGAGGTACTGAAACTAAAGTAAAAACAATATGGGCAAAAGCGATTTATTGAAAGACGGTATGAAAAGCGGCCTTGACGGGCTGCTTTCATCAACCAAAAAATCCCCGCAGAAAAAAGAAACGGTTCCGGCCAAGGCGGAAAAGGAACCGGCGGTGCATTGCAACTTCGTCATTAACAAGAGCATTCATACCAGGATGAAATACCTGGCCATCGAAAAGAACATGTCTCTCCGTGACATCGTCAACGAGGCCATGAGAGAATATCTGGAGAAGCATGAAAAATGATTGAAAATTTGAAAGACGCACTATGAGAGAAATAAATCCCAAAGAAACCACCCGTGCATACGCATTTGAGCTTTGGATGAAAGCCCCGATGCCGATGGTTACATTTTTCAAGACTTTGGATGTCAGTCGTCTGGTCAAAATCAGCAAAAAGTCAGGTATGAAATTCAATATGCTGATGTGCTGGTGCATCGGCAAGGCGGCAAGCGGTATCAAGGAATTTTATATGCTGCCTGTCGGAGACAAATTGATGCAATATGATGCCATTGCGGTTAATACCATTGTTATGAACAAGGACAATGAGGTCAGTTCATGCGATGTGCCCTTTTCTGATGATTTGCAGCTATTCAATGAAGATTATCTGAAATTGACAACGGAAGTAGCACAAAGCTGTGAGAACCACGACTTGACTGAAAGCATGGTAATAGGAACTTCCGCACTGGCCCAATATGAAATTGACGGTGCGGTAGGTATGTACAGCGGTATCTTCAACAATCCGTTTATAATATGGGGCAAGTACCGTAAGGGGTTCTTCAGGACGACACTGACGGTTTCATTCCAATTCCATCACACTCAAATGGATGGGGCACATGCTGCAAAGTTCCTGGATCGCTTGCAGCAGGAAATCAATAAATTACTTGTATAGCGATGAATATGGAAACACAAAGATTGATACTTCGTCCCTGGACAGAAAACGATGCAGAGTCTCTTTATAATTATGCCAAAGATCCTGCTATCGGCCCCATTGCCGGGTGGCCTCCTCATACATCTGTGGAAAACAGCAGAGAAATAATACGCGATATCCTTTCTGCACCCGAGACATACGCTGTAGTATTGAAAGAAACCAATGAACCGATAGGCAGTGTCGGAATTATGTTCGCTGATGGCGTACACAGTGCGGATATGCAGGATGGAGATGCAGAAATAGGATATTGGATAGGTGTTCCTTATTGGGGACAGGGACTTATACCGGAAGCCGTACAACGTTTGTTGAAGCGTTGCTTCGTCGAACTTGATGTGAAACGGGTCTGGTGTGGACATTATGACGGAAACATCAAATCCCGCAGGGTAATGGAAAAATGTGGATTCAAGTACCATCACACAGAAGAAGGAAAGACTTCTCCGTTAGGAGATATCCGTACAGAACATTTTACTTTGCTTACCAGAGAGGACTGGAAAAAACGGTAAGAGAAATATAAAAATGTCCCATGATAAGAACTACGATAAAATCATTTATACAGGCTGATTTGGAATCTGTCTGGCATTCTGTCACTTCACTTTACGACTATTCATGGCGAAGTGACATAAAGGACATAGAAGTTTCCGACGAGCGCCATTTCAGGGAGATAAGTAATGAAGGCTATGTCACCTGTTTTACTGTTACTGTTATAGAGCCTTTTCTAAAATATTCATTTCTTATGGATAATGTGAACTTTTCCGGGGAGTGGACGGGACATTTCAGACAGGCTGAAAATGGAACGGAAGTGATTTTTACAGAGTCAATTAGCCTAAAGAAATGGTGGTTATATCCTTTTGCATTGTTGTATTTGAAATTACAGCAGAAACGGTATATAGCTGACCTGAAAAGAAAATGTGAACAAGAATGAACGGATCGGCCAAGTATATAATACGCCATTTGCAAGGTAGTGAGAACCATTTGCTAAGAGAATTTCTTTACGAAGCGATTTATATCCCTGAAGGAGTCAAACCGCCCTCAAAGGACGTGGTGGATTTACCTGAACTGAAACTGTATATTGAGGACTTCGGAAAGAAAAAAGATGACTTTTGTCTGGTCGCAGACTGTGAAGGGAAAGTGGTCGGTGCAGTATGGGTACGTATTATGAATGATTACGGACATGTGGATGACAGGACCCCATCGCTCTCCATATCCCTATATAAGGAATACAGGAGTAAAGGCATAGGAAGCCATCTTATGCGTGAAATGTTTCGATTACTTGAGAGCAAAGGATATAGTCGCGTCTCTCTGTCCGTACAAAAGGGAGAGCGTAAATTAAAGTGTGTCAAGTAAGGTAAAAAATAATAACTTTAGACACACTTTTTTATTATGAGCGAAAGATTTGATTACGAACAGTTCAAGGCGAACGCCATAGAACAATTGAAGGCGGGAGTACCACTATCCGGCAAGGACGGAGTATTGGCACCGCTGTTGGAGAATCTGCTTAACAGCGCGCTGGAAGGAGAGATGGACAGCCATCTGGAAGGAGTAGAACGGGAGTACGGGAATCGGCGCAACGGGCACATGAGCAAGCAGGTCCAGACCTCGATGGGCGAAATAACGATCAACACGCCGCGGGACAGGGACGGGACATTCGACCCGCAGGTTGTCCGGAAGAGGGAGAAGATACTGGCGGACTCATTGGCGGACAGGATAATAGGGCTGTATGCCATCGGGAACAGCACGAGGGAGATAAGCGACATACTGGAGGAGCAGTTCGGGAACAGGATATCGGCGGAGACGATCAGCAGCATCACGGACAGGGTGCTGCCGGAGATCCAGGCATGGAAGAGCCGGGCGCTGGAAAGCGTCTATCCCATAGTATGGCTTGATGCGGTGCATTATAAGGTGATGGACGAGAAGAACCGTCCTGTGACCAGAGCCATATATAATGTTCTGGCACTCAATTCGGAAGGCCGCAAGGAATTGCTCGGGATGTACATATCCAAGAGCGAGGGTGCGAACTTCTGGCTGGGTGTCCTGACCGACCTCCAGAGCAGAGGAGTCCGGGACATCCTCATAGCGTGCGTTGACGGGCTGAAGGGTTTCCCGGATGCGATAGCGAGCGTCTTTCCCGAGACCACGGTGCAGTTGTGTATAGTCCACCAGATACGCAACTCGATAAAGTATGTGGCCAGCAAGCGGCAGAAGGAGTTCATGAAGGATCTGAAGCAGGTCTACCAGGCGGTGAACAAGGATGCGGCGGAACAGGCTCTGGATGAGCTGGAACTGAAATGGGGCGAGGACTATCCGATAGTCATCAAGAGCTGGCGTGACAACTGGGAAAGGCTCAGCGCGTACTTCCAATACTCCGAACACATACGGCGCATAATATACACCACCAACACCGTGGAGGGCTACCACCGCCAGTTGCGTAAGGTCACCAAGAACAAGGGGGTCTTTCCGAACGACACAGCCCTCGAAAAACTTGTGTTTCTGGCATTTACAAGAATCAGACGCAAGTGGACGCAGCCTGTCCAGAACTGGGGTCAGACTGCCCAGCAACTGGCCATCCTGTTCCCGGACAGGTTCAGGATACTGTCCTGAAAAAACACTATTATTTGGAGTTCTTTGATAGGTTTGATAAATTAGCGGTTGGAGTAGGCGGCCATGGCCGCCTACTCCGACACAACAAAACTAAACTTGACACAGTTCAGTTTACACTCCCTACAAAAGGCGAACTATGCCGTCCGAATGTATCTAAAACTTGGATTTAAGATCATCCATGAGACTGAAGAGGAGTTTGTCATGCTTAAAGATCTCTCACTATCCTACTAAAGACGGACAACCTCTTATATATGTCATCTTCTTCAAGAAGACATCTCCCTATTATATTATAGATTACCGGTAAATTATCGGTAATCTTTTTCTTTTATAGTTCCATAGAACATTTCTTTTATAATTCATCTTTTACCGCTTTCCGGCTTCATTCCCGCCGCACCGGCCTTGGTTTTATCAGATGCAAAGGTCTGCTGTCGCGCTTGATCCTCCGGCTTGAAGTGCATTTCCTGCAAATTCTTCCTTTCTGTGAAAGAGTAATTGGCAGGAAAAGCCGTCGTATGAAGCTGTACCGACAGCTGTAAACCGCATCCATAAAACCCCAAGGCGGTTCAAACGGGAAAAGAACCGACCAGAGGGAAATAAAAAAACAATTCAAAATTGACATCGACATGGATAAAATAAGATTGGTAGTTTACAACGAATATGCACTGGGCTATATCATGCCCCAACAACCCGACAAGGTTTGCACATTGGCAGACAGGACTACGCTCGGCGCACCGTTCCGGACAATGCTTGAACCCTATTTCATCGGAAAGAACGATACCGTAAGGCTGGCCGGCAGGAAAGACTTCGACACGTTCCGGCTATCGTTCGGGGGGTACGACAATACGCAAATGTACGAGTATGACACCAACCAACAGGAATAGCAGTAATCAGAAAATCAATGTATAACAAATCAAAATTTATGAATTATGGAAACAATGAACATTCAATCAGTAGCAGAGAAGAACATCGTATCAGTAGTTTTGGCAGATATTCAGCCGAGTAACTATAACCCACGCAAGAATTTTGATGTAGCAAGCCTTGCGGAATTGGCGGAAAGCATCCGTCAGCAGGGCGTCCTCCAGCCTATCGGGGTGCGTCCCATTGCGGAGAACCGCTTTGAAATCATATTCGGGGAACGCAGGTATCGTGCCTCACTCATGGCAGGACTGGAAGAAATTCCGGCAATCGTTCTGAATGTTTCGGACGAGACCGCCGAAGAAATGGCGGTGACGGAAAACCTGCAACGCAAGGATGTAACCCCTATCGAGGAAGCAAACGCCTATCAGAGGCTGATAGAAAGCGGACGGCACGACATTCAGTCTTTGGCCATGCAGTTCGGCAAGAACGAGACCTATATCCGCACCCGACTGAAGTTCGTCTCCCTTATCCCCGAAATAGCAGAATTGTTGGAAAAGGATGAAATCACTATCAGCGTGGCAAGCGAAATTTGCCGATATGGCGAGGACATCCAGAGAGAGGTTTTCGACAAGCACTTGAAAGAGGGTATCATGTTTGGCAGTTGGCGAGGCATGAAAGCGACCGAGGTGGCAAAGAACATCGAGCGCCACTTCACGACAGACCTTGAACGCTACAACTTTGACAAGACCCTTTGCCTGTCATGCCCCCATAATACCAACAACATGACATTGTTCTGTGAGGGAACATGCGGAAAATGCGCCAACAAAGGCTGTCTTGATGAAATGAATGCCGCATTTTTGACGGAAAAGGCAATAGAGACCATTAAGGCTTATCCTGCACTATCTCTAAGCCATGACGCATATTGCTATAATGCGGATGCGGTTAATCGCCTCAAGGAAATGGGCTATGAGGTTGTGGCACTGCAATGCAGATACAAAGACTACCCGACACTTCCCGAAGAGCCTGAAGCCGGAGAATATGATACGGAAGACGAATATAAGGAAGCTAAGGTTGAGTATGAGCAGGATATGAACGATTATATGGAAGAGGGCAAGGAACTTGTACGCAGGGCAGAAGTAGGCGAAATATCGCTCTTCGCACGGATTGGGAACGAAGACATTGTCAAATGTTATGTGGAGAATTCCATGATGAATGCCGTCAGTGGACAACAGGCAGGACAGGAACAGCTTTCCCCGATTGAAAAACTGGACAAGCAGGACAAGCGAAACAAGGAGATTGCCAGGGAAAAGACCGTGGAAGATACCAAAAAACAGATTTTGGAAGTGGATATGACCGAAACCAAGTTCGGGGCTGACGAAGAAAAGATGATTTATTTCTTCCTGCTTTCATCGTTGAGAAAGGAACACTTTGCCGCCGTTGGCATAGAGGGAGAACATTCGCCCTATCTGTCCAACGAGGACAAGACAAATATTGTGGCCAATCTTACCCCAAAGGCAAAAGCCGTCATCCGCAGGGATTTCCTGATTGAGAATTTCAAGAACGCATACGGAAGCAACGCCATAGCCGACATGTTGCTTGAATTTGCAGGAAAACACATGCCGGAAAGACTTGCCGACATCGAGAACGGACATAATGAAGTTTACGAAAAAAGACATCAGCGCATCGAAGAAAAGAAAGCCGTCCTTTTGGTGCAGGAACAGGCCAAACAGGAAGCAGAGCAGACTGAAGCCGATGCGGACAACGAAAAACAACCTCAATCCCAAGAGGTTGCTGCTTGACCATAATTCATAGTTGATTTCAGATGCAGGGCGGAGAAATCCGTCCTGCTTTTCTGTTGAGTGCCGGAGGCAGACCGGCGCCGCCTGACCTTTTTTATACACCTCCCTGTCTTTCGGCAGTCTCCGTCTGCTGAAACAGTACGGACCGGGTTCTGGCTGATTCCTACAGGCCGCACGGGCGGTCTTCCGTCATCGGCCGGCCCGGATAACCTTTATAGCCGGACCTCTTATAATACCCCGGTAGTCTCAACATTTGTTTTCAGCGAAGTTACAGCATCTTTCCGGACAAACGCAAGATCCGGGTGAATTTGGGAAACAATCTCCAATCCTGCGGATAGTATTCTTTCCCAAAATCTTGCACGAAGTCCAGACAGAGCTGTGCACGGGCGAAAAAAATTGTTTCACCTTAAATCTTCGTTATTATGAATACATTTTCTTTCCCTCAGATTTCAGTAAATTACAAGGATGCCGATGCTGCAAAACGTACCTTGGTAAACTCCTCCAGAGTGAGCTACGACATCTTCAAGGAGGCATACGATGAATGTATGCAGCATCATGAGGAATGCTGGGTGATGTTCCTCAATCAAGCCAACAGGCTTCTCGGACTCTCCTGCATATCAAAATGCGGCATCAGCCAGACCGTTGTGGATGTCCGTATCATCCTGCAGACGGCTCTTCTGGCCCATGCCTCGGGCATAATCCTCAGCCACAACCACCCGTCAGGCAACATGGTGGCCAGCTCCAGTGACAATGCCATCACAAGCAAACTCAAGAAAGCCTGCGAAATCCTTGACATCACTCTCCTTGACCATATCATCCTCTCGGATACAGGCTATCTGAGCTACGCGGACGAAGGGATGCTTTGACAGCATCTCTTTTCACGGCAAATCCCGTTATACTGCCGCCCTCATGTGCGCCAGGCGGAGACTGTTATAAAACCTTCATGCACGACGGCAGCCCTGGGCTGCTGTAAGCACTCCGGTCCGGATCTGTGGCTGATGACGGAATCCGGCACGGGCCGTATTCTGCCATCGGCCGCTCCGGGAACCTTTATAGCGGCACCTGTTTTAACGCCGTCCGTCATAAGCCCCCGCCACCACCCTTATCCCTTTCTATTTTCCCTCTTGTATTGACATGAGAGTCATTTCTTCTTTCGTCGTCCTTCCCGTCGCCGCGTGGACTTTACTGGTGCGAATGTAGGCGGTCGAGCCTGTTCCCTCCGTTTTGAAGTGCATTTCCTGCAAATTCTTCCTTTCTCTGAAAGAGTAATTGGCAGGAAAAAACATCGGGAGAGGCTTTGACGACCGTCTATCGATGCACCGTAAATCCCGAAGCGGCTCCTCCGAAAAGGAGGCCGAACAGAGGGAAGAAAAACAAAATCGTTAAATATCAGAATTATGGACAAGGACATCAAAGAAAGCAGAGAGTACCGTCTCGCTAAAGACTGGGAAATGGCAGTCAACAATTACAGTTTCAATCCGGCTCGATTTGCAGCAGCAATACCGACCATGCACCCGACACTGCAGCAAAGCCTGTATAGGTTGATTAAAGAGTGCATCAAGGTTATGGCGGATGACAGCCGCAGGTACGACGAACGCAATATGGCTTCGCACGAGGAAGCGAAATGTATCATGGAGTACCTGAAAGAACACGGGAGAAACATACCATTAAAGTGATAGACCGATGAAAAAGAAAGAGGTGGAATTTGCCGGCAGAACTTATTCTTGCCGTGTGGTGAAATCAAATGAAGGTGAAGAACTCCTTATCGGCTCAACAGGTTTGCTTGACGCACTCCAGCCCGGTAGTTTCGACAGCGAGAACGAGGGCTTTGCGAGTAAGGAGGCTGAGAAATTATACGATGAGATTTTTTTCTTCACCGATGCCGGAAGTCTTGAGCTGCCGGATGACGAGCTGGTTGAGATGCTGAAAGAAGACAACCCGGAATGGTTTGAATAAAATGAATATATAAATCTATTAAAAATCAAGATTATGGATAAAGAGTATGTAATGAGAGTGGCTGCGACAATTCGCGAACAGCTGGTAACGATGACCGACACGCCGGTCCTTATGTCATGGGGCATCGGGGAGTTTATGGCAACAGTATTCAATGACCTGCCGGGACTGAAATTCCATGTAAACGGAAGACTCTTCCAAGGGGAAGTGCTGATCTGTCTGAACGGCTCGGACTATTATGAAGTATATCTCCGGAACGGGACAGACATAGAGTGCCTCAGTGACGAAGTCTGCTTCGATGAACTGGGAGAACTGATAGACCGCCATATTGAAAGCGGAACTGACAAAGAGGAATATGCACGCTTCTGTGAACAGGCAGCCATGTCATTCGGATTTGGCAATTGAGGAAGTACTGTACTTATAGGCTAACCCCGAAGGCTCGCATCTGAACCTCCGGGGTTATTGCTGTGTTATGGATGTGTTTTGTCCTTGTCTGTATCTTGATTCTCACACCGGTTCCCTTGTTTGTCAATGTAGTACCAGTCATCACTTTCCCAATACCAGTGCTCGCTGCCGGAGCCTGCCACCTCTTTCCGTTCCCCCGAATCGGTGACTTTCGCCTTGCCACCCTCGAATGGATAGCCGAAGGCAAAACGAGGACGGATGACGGTCTTGCCTGTCTCGTCTGCGTAACCGATACGCCCTTTCCGGTCCACTATGCGGTACAGTCCTTCACTTACATAGTCGTCTCCGTTGTCATATTGAAACGCTGCATAATGTCTTGCACTGCCGCAACTGCACAGCAGCAATACGGCACTCAGATAAATGATAATCTTGTTCATGATGCGGGTTGTTTTCATTTGATAATCTGTATTTGTTAATGTCAAGGCAGCAGGAACTGCATGTTGAAACGGCAGAACAGCATCCTTCTTTCCCTGATTATATTCATGTCTTCTTTTCTCCATATTCCATTCAATGATACCAAGTAAAAAGCCAGAAGATTAAACACAAATCAATCAGCCACAGACCAAGCGGCAATAGTAACTGAAGCCAGAAATATTTTTTATCCTTTTTTTTCAGGATATCGGCGGTAATAGGCTTGTTCTCTCGCTTTTGTGAAATATTTCTTTTCTATCCTGGAAAATTGACGGAAATACACCGAAAGATTCTCCCTTCTTTTTTACTCTTCAAAAAGCAGCAGATATTCCACCTTCCTTCTCCGCTCGATGCTCGGAACTACCTTGCCTTTATAGCAGCGGAAGGAAATGTACTCCTTGTAAATATCCCTGTTTCCGGCTTCCAGTTTTTGTATCAGCTTGCTTTTGGGAAAGTCTTTGCTACCTAAAAGCCGGTACGGGCCTACCTGGTAGGCAAGACACGAGAGCAACGTAGAATCACGCCCGAATCTGCTGAACAGACGGCAAAGTTTCATCATGTCCGCTCGCAGGATGGAGTCTCCCTGAGCTTTTGTGATGTCGTTGGTAAAACTCTCTCCGGGAAGAACCTTATGACCCCATCCCACATAGGGCCAATGTTTTTTCTCACCATGCCAACCCTCATAGTATTTCGTGCATCTGATTGCCCTCTCCAGCGGTGGCAGCTTGTATATGGACAGTTGGGCAGTTCCCGTTTCTGTCCCATGCCTTTCCTTCCCATAGACTGTTGCCACTGCAGATACCAGCAGTATGATGACAAACATCCTTACGTGCTTCATTTCGCACCCCGTTTGTTCAACACATCCTTGATCATCTCCTTCACGTCCTGACCCACCTGCACGAAGTTCTTGTACAGGATGCGTTCCCGTTCCTCCCTCGATTTGAAGGTGTAGAATCTCGGCAGCGGCACATACGCGGCTTCCTCTTTCTTTATCTCTCCCATATCGAAGTCCGTCTTGCAGAAAAACTTTGTGGTCTTGAACTCTTCCGACTCCTGAATGTTCATCGAGCCGCCTACGCCGGTCTTGGTTTTCACGAAGTCCCTCGCTGTCTGCCCGCATATCCATCCCGTTGCCATATCGGAAATCTTTGATGCCGGCACCAGACTGTCCATGTTCTCGTTCAGGTTAATGCTGGTCTTGTCACGGTCAATGGTCACGCCCTTCTTCACTTGCACGACCTTACCGAAAATGTCATTCGACAGCCATTCCAGTGTCTCTTTCGAGCGGGCCGAACCGCTGACCACGTTACCCACGGTCGTGATGATCTTCTGCATACCTACCTTGCCGTAGTCGGCCTCCAGCTGCGGCAGCTCCTGGAATCCCAAGGTCACGCTCACCTTGTTGCTTCGGGCAGTTCCTATCAGTCGGTCTATCTTGTGGAAATACAGCGTCGGCAGCTCGTCCACGATGATGCTCACCGGGATGTTCTTCCCTTGGCCTGTATTCACTCGGGTGACAAGACGGTTCAGGATAAGGGCGTTCAGCGCACCGATAATGCTCTCCATCTCCGGGTCGTTGGCGATGAGCAGGTAGCTCGGGTTCTTCGGATCGCTCACCTTCAGGTCAAAGTCATCCCCGTCACGGTGGAATATCCAGTACGATTCCTTGGTCGCCAGACGGGACGTATAGACACGCAGCGTACCGATCATACCTTCCAACTGCTCCATGGCCTTGTTCCTGAAGGCAGTCTGGAACGGCCCGAGCAGCGGTGCCACCTCGTTGTCAGTCTCCAGTACCTCAAAGATGGTCTGATAACTTTCGTTCAGGAACGATAATATGTGCGGCATGTCCGAATACTTTCCCAGCCAGTAGGCCGGCTCCACGATGTTGCCGCCCTCTTTGTCACGCACGACTCCGGTCGGCTTCCAGAATTTGGTTTCCGGGTCCTGACGTTTCTCCGCATACAGCATGTTTCCGTCCTTGTCATACGGCTCCCGTTCGTAATTGACAAAGAAATAGATGCAGGCAGCAAGGAAGTTCACAGCGGATGTCTGGAAAAACTGGTCGCTTCCGCCGCCACCTTCCTTCTTGCCCTTCTGCAATGACTCGAGCAGGGTTTCCGCCGTCTCACTGGCTGCCGCCAGGTTGTTGATGTATTTTGCCTGAATAGGATTGACACGACGGCTGTATTCCACGTCCACGAAGTTGATCATGTTGAACTTGCACCCCTTGGGAACTCTTCCAAGTTTCTCGTTCAGCTTGTAATGGTAGTAAAGTTTCGTGGCAAGTGTCGGGAATTTATAGTCATATACAACCATGGCAAACCCCTTGGCACTGTGCTGACGGATGAACGGTTCAATGATACTGAATGTTTTACCCGAGCCGGGAGTTCCCACGACCCACGTCCCGCGGAAAGGGTTGCTGATACTGACCCATCCCTTGCGGAACTTCCCCTTGTAATAGTAGCGCATCGGGATATTCACGCTGTATTTGTTCTCCTGAATCTCTTCGCTCTGCTCGAAACTCTCGTTCTCGAAGTTGAAGCGGTCCTTCATCAGGCCCTCCTTGATGAACTTGGAGATATTGTCCAGGGCTATATGTACCAGTATCACTCCCACGAGCGAAGCCGCCATGTATAGGATACGGTTCAGCGGCAGCGTATAGAGCCGCATTTCCATCGGATGTCCGAACAGCCATACGGACAGGACAAGCAGAAGCAGTCCGCCGGTCAGGGGAAAAATCACCTGCTTGCGGGCGTTGAACTCCAGATGCTTCTTGTTCCTCGTACCGATACAGGTGATGCAGATCAGCAGTATCGTGGCTATCTTGCTGTACACGAGATGGCCGTCCTGATAGATCGTCCATCGCTTGATACGTCCGTGGATGTCAGTCAGTATGCCGCCCCACTGGTCGAATACTGCCGGGTCAATGGCATACTCGAAGAACTCCA
>ERZ772812.150-NODE-150-length-77427-cov-12.587978_pt1 | contig 77427 bp, 59 predicted proteins | sample MGYA00511343_ERZ772812 | MGnify/ENA primary metagenome ERZ772812 (study PRJEB29015, sample SAMEA2737706) | human gut metagenome | biome: human gut; feature: human-associated habitat; material: faeces | place: China | collected 2012 ...
GAGCCGCAAGGTCGAAACCTCCTATGCCTGAAAACAAAGATCCGTGCGTCATGTTCTAACTTTTGGATGCTTTCACTAAAACTTTGTCGATCTCCATCGCCACCTTCCGGAGCGTAGAGGCGTTGGAATTGGTTTCTTCGGCCAAACGGATCGCGGCGGTTTGGATCAATTCGGCTTCCGCCGGAGCCATGTCGTGAAGGCTGACCTTTCCGTCTTTGTTAATATCGGCGTACATAATCGCATTTCGTTTATTTGCTCCCGGAGGCGGAGTCGAACCGCCTCGCGTGGCCACCCGTCGGGAAAACTTAAAGCACAACAAACTTATCTTCGCGGACGATTTCGATACCGCGAGAGGCAAGAATCTGCCGGACAGTTTTGTCCTGGCTGTTGAACAGGAAGGTGAAATCGCACGACGATTTTACATAGGCGGGAGGGAGTGCTGCCGCGAGCTCCGAGCGGGCAACGGTCGGGAGCGGCTTGCCTTCCTTTAAAGGCTTTGCAGCCCCCGCCTTGATCGCAATAACCCCTTCGTCCATCGGCAAACGCCCGTCGGCAAACTCTCCGATGTGGTTTAAGCTGTATGCCTCGATGACTTCCTCGGCATCTTTAATCGCACCTTCGATCTCTGCTTTTTGGATTTTCGCGGCCTTGTAAGCTCTGATCGCTTCTTCGACCTCTTGTTTACTTACATTCTCCATAACGTATTGTTTTTTAGTTAAAATTGAGGTTGTGTTCAAATATCAGTAATTGCCGAGGGGGGGGATTGCAGGGCAATCAGGTCGCGGCGCATGTCGATAATGGATTCGATCGTGCGGTATAAATGAAGTTTCAGCAGTCGTAGCCGATCCTCGCACAGCCGGGAGCCGAAAATTCGCAGATATCGCTCCGTAGACTGCGCTCGTTCGCTTCTCATCACGATCATTCTTTCAAGTTGCTCGATCTGTTTTTGACGCCGTACCTCCTCAGGGAGCGTCCGGGCGTCGACAATTTTGATTTGTTCCATTATTCTCCAGTTTTAGCAATACAATACATAGTTCTGAAATATTCTTCGGTAAGAGGCTTCCCGTCTTTTTTTGCAGAAAGTATGGCCGGTTCGAGGAAATCATGCAATTCGCCGTAATTGTCACATAGCCCGACCAGGAGCTTGCGCAACCGGATATCCTCCACCAAATCCATAAAAGGCGTGTATTTACGATCCATAGGGGGAAGGTTCACAATCCCTGCTTTAAATCTCCGCACGACCTGTTTGATACCCGGAGTCCCTTTCCCCAGAAGTAAATTCATCATTTTGGGCAGTTCCGGAGTACCGGCAATAACGAAAGCGGCATAACCCTGCACAAGATCATATATAGCTTTGTACATTTTCAATCCGGGAATCTTTGTGTTCTCCCCTTCGTCGAGGATGAGGATCATTTTCACACCTCTGAGCGCCCTGCTTCTGAATTCGCGCGCGATTGCGCGCAGTCTATTGCCCGCCCCTAAAGGAAGTTCGATGCTTAATTGTCGTCCAATCTCTTCGATGATATCTTTGATCTTATCCATGTCGTTGATCGTTATTTTGATCGAGTCGGTCGGATGCGCTTTGCAGTATTGGTTGATCGCAAAAGTTTTTCCGCAGCCGGATTCCCCGATAATCATCTTGAAGGCCCCGCGACCATTTTCCGACATAGCGTTTTCGTGGGCGTTTTCAAGGGTGGATATCATCATCGTGAATTGCGATGTTGCTCGGATGTCCCAAACGGACTCTTGCAGGTTCATCCCGATACAATCGGCGATGATATGGAAATATTTGTCAGATATGGGGACTATCTTTCCTTCGGCGGCTTTGTATTCAAAAATCCCGTTCAGAATGTTACTCAGATACGACGGATTTATTCCGCAATGTTTTGCAAACATCGTCTGCGACATCGCATTCTGCTGAATATATTCGAGCGTTCTGCCCGAGATCAACTTTTTTACGCTTTCATCCATGATTTTTAACGTTTTATGTATTTGGATAAGTCTGATATTCTGTTTTTGTGGAAAGCTATCGACGCAGACATAATTTCCTTTTCCGCACGCGCCTGTTCTTTGTCTTTTTTCCGTGTCTCTTTCTTCTGTGCCTTTGCCAATTCTTTGTTGAACTCGGCTTCGGTGACTCCTTCCATCATGCCGTTGTATGTCTCTTTCGTCCCGATCCCCTGGATGTTGAAGTCGTAATTGCGGCACATCACGTCCTTCGCATACTTCACATCGGAAACGAAATCGTCCGCCATCGCTTCGACTTGTTCGCCTTTATCACTGTGATGACGCAGTGCGGAAAGCGTTTTTCCGTCGGCTTCCGACATGGATTTGGAGGCCAGTGATGCCGCCGGACAGCTAAGTATATATTTTCCGTCCATAGTGTACAGATCGGCCCCTTCTTCGTTCCAGTATGCCGTCACCGGCACATCCGGATTATATCCCATGTGTTTTGCGATTAATGCTATCGAATCCGTGTCCGTCGGAACGTCGAAACGATATTTTTCCCCGTTTTTTTCGATGGTCATAATCGATCGCTGGTAGCTCAGATCTTGCCGGCTTACATTGCCGGTTATCAACCGCCAGTGACGGTCGTCGTATGATTCAGCCTGCGGGTTTTTCCACTGTGCGAACCATTCGACGGGAGTCAGTCCGTTGCTCATTCGGGTATTGTTCCAGTCGGATACAGCCGTGTTTAGCTTCGTAATGGATTCCGAGTAGGTCGGAAGCGTCATTACGTCGTAATAATCCGGATTCGCAACGCTTTCGAGGCTGTGTGCATTCCATGAGGTTTCCGGGAGATTGAAATAGGTTTTAAACCGTCTTTTAAACAGTTTAAACGTTAATTCGGCAGGGTTCGCCTGGGAATTTCCCGGCTTGATCGTGCGGAAATTTCGGCAAACGATCTGAAGATATTCCTTTGATTCGTCGCTTGTATATGCGCCGTGATTGTCCGAAATAAAGTCCATCACCTCAGTCCTGCCGTTGTTGCGTAAAGCCATTGTCATGGCGCTACGCAGCATCCGGACATCTTCGATATGTTGACCCTTCCAACTCACCGCATATCCGATAATACACCGGCTTGCAACGTCTGAAATCAACATCACGTATAACTTCATCATTCGCCACCTTCCGTACTGATCCTGATACCGATATGGAACCACGCCGGAACCGTCCGACGCCCATAATGAATTCGCAAACTCCAATGGGCGGGCCGGAACGTAGGGACGGTATGTATTTTTGAAATGCTTTTTACCGTGACGTTCTTTCGCTGTCAGCATTTTATTCGTCCAAATGTTCGTATAATGGTTGAATGTGGACGGTTTTATCGGGATTCTGCCAACCGCTTCCATGTCTGCGGCGTAGGATTCCCATAATTCGCGCTTGGTTCCTTTGGCCGCACCGCCCGGATTCAGCCAGTAGGTCATCATAATGGCCTGGTGCTCGTCGATGGGTAGCAGTTCACCGGTCGAATAGTCTATCAATTTATATTTGCCGATGATCCGGCGATTGTCGTTGCAGTATTTCCCCGATACCAGGTAACGGCGCAGCAGTTCCGGATCGTCCGGCGACAGGCTGATTTTTTTACGGAGAGAATCAGCCGTTTTGACTTTCAATCCTTCGAGATCTGCGCGACGGATCAGTTCGACACAGGCGGAAAGAAAATCAGTCCGGGATGTGAATCCTATCTCCCGGTAACGATTCCCGGACTCTTTGATATACCGACACCAGGCCATTGATTCGGCGAGTTGTCGGGATTTGTCGATATTAAAAATAGTTTTATCTCCGACTTGGTAATGCAGGAAATATTGAATATCCGAGTTGTCGATCAGTGTTTTGATCTGTTTTGAAATCGTTTTGTATTGCGCCGCTTGTCGCTCACGGCTGCCGCGCAGGTTCGCATTCTCGACAGCGGCGATCAATTCGTCTTTGCCGGGCAGCATATCCCGGTAACAACGAGGTTTGCGATTCGGAATCCGGTCTATGTCATAGTAATATTGCCCGTTCCTCCGTCCCCAGCGCCATGACTTTTTGTTATCGCCCAGGAAAAAATCGGACTGGGCGGCAACCTTTTGCCAGGAGGCGGGAAGGGATTTCTTGTAACGGACACGACAGGTATCTTTTAAATCTTTTTCTTTAATTCCACACCCTTCGACCACCATACGCTGAGACACCCAGACGGTTTGCCCGTCGGAGGTCTCGCGTATTAGTATGTCGTTCGGCTGGATCATTTAAATGTCGGTTAAATGTGTTTTAAATCTTTTTCCGTTTAAACATCAATCTCGCTCCATTTCTACCTTACATACTGGGCATGACGGGATACCTTTTGTAATCCATTTGGATGCAATCCGCACTGTGTAACCGCATTTAGGACAAGCGCACTTGTGCATCCGGCATTTATCCGGCTTCATCACCGGTACGCTCGTATGTAGTGAAGAATGAGGAAAAGGCCCTAATTTGTCGATGACGTGCGAAAACCATTCTTGCAGGTTTTCGCCGGCTACGGAACTGGACATATTACCTTCAAGACCCACATATAGACCCACTTCCCGAAACTCTTTCCCGTGTCCGTTCACTCCGCAGGCATGGATCAGTTCATGCGTCAACACCGCGAGAATACCCTGCTCCCCGCAAACATCGGAGATTATCGGATTGATATATATCTGAGGAAGTCGGTCGAGTGCCATACTCGCCGGGCAACAAACACCTAAGACCTTTTTCCTTCGAGCCAGGCCGCCCTTCGGTGGAAAACCGATGGAAACACGCACCTGCGGAACATCTTTTTTTCCGGCAAATCTCGGCCGAAGCTGGTCGACGGCTTCATTCAACCATTGTTCTCGTGTTTTGTCGCTCATATTGTTCGTTTAAACGGTCTTTTTTTGTTCCCGTGCCAGTATCGCTCCGGATAACGTCTTCGCGTTCATGGGATCTTCATTAGTGGCAGGAGGTCCTATTACCTCCTGCCGCCTCTGTTTTTTATGGCTATTCACCGTTTATGGAGTCCTTCTTATCGAGTTGCACATCGCTGTTCAGATCGTCCTCGATTTCTTTTAGTTCGATTCGCGTCTCCTGAGACTTACGAATATTCTCCTTGCATTTGAGCATTTCGTTAAAAGTGCTCTTGTAGTCGACCTCTTTATCGCCTAATTTTTTGCAGAGTTCCTCATACTTGATCGTCGCCTCCGCCTCCTGCTCTTCGATGTCGTTTTTTGCCGCAGTAAGGGCGGTCTTAACCTGCTTTTCGCGCAACCCGAACATCATGTCGGCGAAGCTGCGACCTTTTAGAATTGCTTGTAGCTTTTTCATACGTTTAATTTTTTAATGGTTAACAATTCACGACCGATAAGGTCTATTTTGGTAGTCTTTGTTTGTAATGGTTGCGTCACCGGCCAACTCCATTTGAGCACATGCTCACATAATTCTTTATGAGCTTTTTCGCGAAGCATTTTATCATAATCCGGCAATACAATTCGCCCCCCGGTGATACAAAGAGGATTTTCATCTTCGAACATGCCGTCAGACCAGTTCCAAAATTGATTGTCAATATCTATTTTGTATGACGTTTCATTTACTTCTTTTATAATAGCTTCTTTGCCGCAATATTCTACCATGCAGGAGGAGAAGAATGCTTCGCTACTGATATATATACGACCACGATAATCGTGGTGCTTCTCGTACCATTCCAGGGATTTGATTCTAACCTTGTCTCCTACTTTGTATTTCATATCTTTAGGTTTTAATTGGTTTGTTTTCGTTCGGCGATCAGTTGCTCGGCAGCCCGAAGGACGCGCTCGCTTACTCCCTTTCCCATTATCACATAGGACACCCAGACGGGAGTGACTCCAGTAGTTTCCGCAATATGCTTTTTGTCGCCACGCTTGAGGTTCTCACGAATCAGCTCCAGTCGATTTTCTTTATGCGATGCACTCATATTGATTTTTTTATCTACTTTTGTTTTATAAACTTTATGCAAATATAGTACAGAAAATTCTGCAATGCAAGAAAAAAGGAAGGAAAATACAGAAATTTCTGAAAGAATTTCTAAGTTGCTTGATTACCTGGGTGTTACTGCGAATGCGTTTGCAGTGGCATTAGGCTATAAACGCGCCCAGACTATTTATGACATTATCAATGGTAAGTCTGCTCCCAGTTTTATTTTTTTTAATAAGTTTCTTTTATCAGAATATTCTGATAAAATTAATGTGATTTGGTTATTAACAGGACAAGGAGAAATTTTCAAAACGAAAACTCCAGAAAACGCCTGCAATGAAAATGCAGGCGAAAATGTAGGCAAAAATGCAGGCAAACGAAAACTCCAGAAAACGCCTGCAAACAAGCAATACAAAATTACAGGCAACACTCCACCCATCGCCGCCGATCCCCCAACTCCCTATTTGGATTCCCAACCGCAACAGGGTAAAGGCCGCATAATCGACAGCAGCTATCTTGAAATCGAGATTCCGCCTGAACGCCGGGGCATCCGAAATATGTTTTCCGGATTCACTGACGAAGAGATCGAGAAAGCGATGTCGGAAGAGTTCGTGAATAACGTCCTTGAAATGTTCAAAACAGGGGAGGCCGTCTCTCCTAGTACGATGAAAGACACCATAAACGAGATTGTAAAACAGAAAGATGCGGAGATAAACGAACTTAGGGCGAAGCTGTGGCAATACGAAAGTACATTCGGGTCGATATCACCTGGTGACAATAAACCGCCCGCCCTGCACGTTGATAACAGTGACAAACGAAACCCCGACAAGTGAATGCCGGGGTTTTATTTTGGATGGAGGGGGTTTAATTGACGTGTGACGGTGTCGTGGGTAAAGTATTACAAATTTTTATATACTCACGGTTTGTTTTGAATACTTTATAGATGTTCTCATGTAGTTTGGTTTTTAGTTTAGGTAGTTCGCTATTGTTCAATTTAATACTGTTCTGACAGACATAGTCGGTCATAGGGGCCTCGTCTTCCATAATTTCATAGTCGGGAATTTTAGAGTAAAAGGCCATCGTCTCCGGTTCTTGGTAGGAGTAATTGCAGGTTGGATCGTGCAATTCACGGAGCGATGGCCTCTTTTACGAGATATGAAATGCCTGTATAGCATACAAATATACTATACCAATCCAACAAGTAAAAACTCCTACCAAGAGTTGGAACTAAAGTAACTATTTTTTTGATGTTTCAAACTATTTTCATGTTCCTTTTTTGTACCAAATAATAACGTCGGTTCTCGTTCTGCGTGTTCTTGAGAGGGTTTAACCGGCATTTAATGACCGGTTAAATTTCGTTGAAACAACTGTTACGGGGGCCATTTATTAAATGGGTATCGTCTTTAATTATACTTTTCTGTGGGAATTATGTGCATTTGTCTTGAATTTCTTACACTGAAATTAAACCGAATTACAGTTGGGCTTCGGGGGTGTATGTGCGTCAATGAATTGTAACTCATATTGTTGTGTATTTAACTGTTATTGATACTATTGGAAATGCCCCTTATAACCCTCGGAAAATAATTCGAAGCAGCGCACCTTGTTCGGGTAAAAAATATTAAATTTGTCCGAAAATTAACATTTCACGATGAAACCTAACATGAGAGGCGTGGGGATCGCCCTGATAACCCCGTTTTCGGAAGACGGATCGGTCGATTTCGGCGCATTGGAAGCGCTGGTTGAACGGGTGACTGCCGGCGGGGCCGATTACCTGGTCGTGCTCGGAACGACGGCCGAAACGCCTACGCTGACTGCCGACGAGAAAGAGGCGGTCGTCAGTTGCGTGGTTCGGAAGAATAACGGACGCCTGCCGGTCGTGCTCGGAATGGGCGGTAACAATACGGCCGAAGTGGTGGCTTCGATCCGCAAAACCGATTTTACCGGGATCGATGCGATCCTTACGGTCACTCCTTATTATAATAAGCCTTCGCAGGAGGGTATTTATCAGCATTACAAGGCGGTTGCCGCTGCGGCTCCGTGCGGAGTGGTGCTGTACAACGTGCCGGGACGTACCGGCGTCAACATGAAAGCCGAAACCGTGCTGCGCCTGGCGCACGATTGTCCGAACGTCGTCGCGGTCAAGGAGGCCAGCGGATGCCTGTCGCAGGCGGCTTATATCCTGCGCGACCGGCCGGAGGGATTCGCCGTGGTTTCCGGCGACGATAACCTGACCCTGCCGATGGTGGCGCTGGGCGGGGACGGGATCATCTCCGTCGCAGCTCAGGCTTTCCCTGAGAAATTTTGCCGGATGGCGCATTTGGCTCTCGACGGCCGCGTGAAAGAAGCGGCTTCGCTGCACCTTCAGATGATGGAGGCGGTCGATTCCCTGTTCGAAGAGGGGAATCCGACCGGTATCAAAGCTGCGCTGAGTTGTCTGGGCGTGATCGGCAATTATTTGCGCCTGCCGCTGGTGCCTGCCAGCGACCGGTTGGTCTCCAAGATCGACGGCCTGCTGAAAGCGTACGAACTCCGTTGACCGCTTCGCGGGCCGACCGAATAAGCCCTAAATTTCGTCCGCGTCAAATATTTTTATATTTTTAGCGTTTATTAAGGGTGAAATATAAAGATATGAGACGAATTGTTTTCTCTTTGGCGGTGTTGATGTTTGCAGGGGTTTTGTCCGCTGCGGCGCAGCAGGATACGGTGCGGACACAGGCCCCGGATAACGACGCGATCCTCCGGGAAACGATCAACAGCGCTTCCCCTTACTATTACCCGACGCTTTTCACCCGTTATCTGACCGGCGATACGACTCTGACGGATACCGACTACCGTTATTTGTACTACGGTTTCGTATGGCGTCCGGAATACAAGCCGTTCGAGACGCCGGCGGCCCGCGACAAGATCCTGCAAATTCTGGAGGCCGATTCGCTGAACGAGGCGGACTACCGGCGGGTTATCGCCTACGGGAACGAGGTGTTGAAAAAAGAGCCGTTCGATCCGGGAGCGATCAATTTCCTGATTTACGCTTACGGCGGGATCGGAGATACGCTGAACGAGCGGATCAACTATTACCGGTTGCAGGGGGTGCTGAATGCGATCAAGTCTTCGGGAACCGGACTGAGCGAGGAGTCGCCGTGGCACATCATCTATTTTTCGCATGTGCGCGATTTTCTGGCCAGCGAGAATATCATTTGCGGCAAGGAGCGCGTGATCAGTCGGACGGTGGCTTATACGCCGCTGCTGGTGAAGGAGAAAGGAGTTAAAGGATATTATTTCGATTTCGGGCGGATCTATTGGCAGCGGCCCGACAAGGAGCCCGAAAAGCGCAGTAGCGGATGGGAATTCAACGGACTGCCGTTGAAAAGGCGGGCGGCGCCCAGTGTGGAGAAGGTTGAGTAAAAACAGTTATTAAGAAGACAGAGAATGAAACGTAAAGGATGGATTATTTTGGCGGTCGTGGCAGTCGTTGTGCTGGGCGCTTATTCATGGTTGAAAGGAAGTTACAACGATATGGTCAGCCGCAGCGAAGCCGCTACGGCGCAGTTGGGCAACATTGAGAATCAGTATCAGCGTCGCGCCGACCTGATTCCGAATTTGGTGAGCACCGTAAAGGGTTACGCCGCCCACGAACAGAATACGCTGGAACAGGTAGTCGAAGCGCGTGCGAAAGCGACGCAGACCCGGATCGACGTGAACGATGCCGCCGCTATGGCCCGTTTCGATCAGGCGCAAGGCGAGCTTTCGTCGGCGCTCAGTCGGTTGATGGCTATCTCCGAGAGTTATCCCGACCTGAAAGCCAACCAGAACTTCCTGGATTTGCAGACGCAGCTCGAAGGGACGGAAAACCGGATTGCCGTCGAACGGCGCAAATTCAACGATGCCGCGCAGCAGTTCAACACCTATATCAAAATGTTTCCGCGCAACCTGCTGGCCGGGATGTTCGGATTCGCCCCGATCGGTTATTTCGAAGCGCAACCCGGCTCGGAAGTCGCTCCTAAAGTCGAATTTTAACGGGTCGCATATCGATGAGATCGCTGTTAAGGATCTTTGCCTGCTGGTGCGGCGCGGCTTTGCTTTCGCTGCCGCTCGTCGCGCAGCAGTTGCCCGATCAGATGTCGCCGCCGCGCTTGGTCAACGATTTCGCCGGATTGCTCGACGAGGCGCAGCGCCGGTCGCTGGAACAAAAGCTGGCGGATTTCGACCGCGAGACTTCGACGCAGATTACCGTCGTTACGGTGGACGATCTGGACGGTTACGCTCCGGCCGACTATGCGCAGCGGCTGCACGACAAGTGGGGAGTCGGACGCAAAGGCAAGGATAACGGGATTCTGATTCTGGTCAAGCCGTCGCAACCCGATTCCCGGGGCGAAGCCTACATTTCGGTGGGATACGGCCTGGAAGGGGTGATCCCGGATATTACCGCCGGGCGGATTTTGGATCAGGAGATGATCCCGGAGTTTCGCCGGGGAAGCGTTTATGACGGGTTGGACAAGGCGACGAACGTACTGATGCAACTTTCCCGCGGGGAATTCACGGCCGATCAGTATGCCGGTCGAGACGAAGGCGGCGGAGTCGCCGTCGGGCTGGTAGCGATTCTGGTGCTTTTCTTTTTGTTTGCCGCCGGCCGCAAGGGAGGAGGGCATGGAGGCAACGGCAGCCGCGGCGGGGGAGGGTGGTTCCCCCCGATTTTCCTGGGCGGCGGGTCGCGTGGCGGAGGCAGTTTCGGAGGCGGAGGTTTCGGCGGTTTCGGAGGCGGAATGTCGGGCGGCGGCGGAGCCGGACGTTCCTGGTAGGTTTGATAACGAACAATAATACGGATTCGATGGGAAAATTTTACTTTTCGGTTTTAGGGCTGATAGCCTGTCTGTTTTTCTCCTGCGGAAAGAATGAAGATGGAGGAAAAATCGATCCGCCGCCTGTAAAGAGCGGGCGGACGATCCTGGTCTATATGGCCGCCGATAATAATTTGGTGAACTCCGCCTGGCAAAATGTCGATCAGATGCTTGTCGGAATGGAGTCGATCGACGGGAACCTGATCGTCTATATCGATCCGCAGGGAGGTACTCCCCAATTGTTGAAGATCGAGTCGGGAGGCAAAAAGACGGTCGTCGAGGAGTATGCGAAAGAGAATTCCGCATCGACGTCGGTGCTGAGCCGGGTGATCGCGCGTACCAAAGCGCTGTATCCGGCCGAATCCTACGGGCTGGTGCTGTGGTCGCACGGATTGGGCTGGGCGCCTGCCGGAGTGATTCCGAAAAGCTATTCGGCGGACGATCTGTGGCGGAAAGATCCGAATGCGCCCCTTACCAAATGGTTCGCTCAGGACGGCGCCAATTATATCGACATTTCCGATCTGGCCGGGGCGTTGCCCCGGGATCGGGAATTCGACTTCCTGCTGTTCGACGCCTGCTTTATGGGGAGTGTCGAGGCGTTGTACGAACTGCGGAATGCCGCCAAATACATCATCGCTTCTCCGACGGAGATCCTTTCGTCCGGTTTTTCGTACGATGCGATTTTGCCGGAACTGTTCGCGGATACGCCGCGGTTCGAAGAGGTCTGCCGACTGTTCGTCGATTACTACCGGCAATCGTCGTCTACGTGGCCCTATGCCTCGGTCGGTCTGATTAAAACCGACGAACTGGACGCGCTGGCTGCGGCTGCCAAAGCGTTTTACGCCTCCGCTTCGCCCGCTTCGGCGGATGTGTCGCAGGTTCAGTATTTGGAGCGGATGCAGACCCACGTTTTTCACGATCTGCTGGACTATTATTCCAAAATCGGCGGAGATGCCGCTCTTTATGCCGCGTTCGCCGGGCAACTTCGCAAAACGGTGGTTTACGAAGATCATACCGAGTACGTTTTCAGCGCCTATTCCGGTCCGGGAGTAGGACCCTTTAATATGTGCGTCAAGCTGAATACTTTCTGCGGACTTTCCACGTACGTTCCGCGCGACCTGTCCGCGTTGCAACTTCTGCAAGAATCCTATAAGGAAACCCCGTGGGCGAAAGCGGTCGGGATCGCTTACTGAGTTGCGGCGCTCTTTTCTGCCGATTCTTCCGGCGACATGATGCCGCCTCCGAGCGCTTTGTAAAGCGTGGCGTAGCTGCTCATCGTTGCGCTGAGCGTCTCCGCGTAATCGGATTGCGCGTCGAATAATGTTCGTTGCGTTTCCAGAACGTCCAAGTAACTGATCTGTCCGGCGGCGTACTGCTGCTGCGACAGCCGGTCGGCTTTTTCGGCAGCCGTTACCAATGTCAGCATCGATTCGAGTTGGGTACGGTAAGTGCGGACGGCTGTCAGCGCGTCTTCGACCTCCCGGAGCGCCTGCAGAAAACATTGCTCGTAATTCATAATTGCCTCGCGGTGTTTCTCGCGCATGATCTGTACCCTGCGTTTGTTGGCTCCGAAATTGAAAACCGGCCCCGTAATCCCTCCTGCCGCCGACCACATCCAAGCATTGTGATCGAACAGCTTTTTGAATTCCTCGCTGAATACGCCGCCGTTTCCGGTCAGCGCGATGCTCGGAAAACGCATCGCCTGCGCCACGCCGATCTGAGCGTTGGCAGCCATCACCTGATAGTAAGCTTCGACCATGTCGGGCCGACGGGCGAGCAGGTCGGACGGCAAACCGGCGGGCACTTCGGCCGGAATGCGGAGGTCGACCAGCGGAGTGTGTTTGCCGACGACCTGCGAGGGATTTTGTCCCAGCAACAGGCTGAGGGCGTGTAACGCCTGCTCGCTGGCGCGTTCGTACTGGGCATTCGCCGCGGCGGCCGTGGCATAGGCCGCTTCTCCCTGGCGCAGTTGCAGCTCGTCGATCGAGCCGATCGCATAGCTTTGTTGCTGCAGCGCGTAGGTCGCTTCGCGGGAAATGCTGGTCTGTCGGGCGGTTTCACCGGCATATTCGTACTGCAGGTAGGAAAAATAGGTCGATGCCACCTCGGCTACCAGCGAAACCAACACGCCTTGCGCCGCCCGGTCGGTCGCCAGCAGTTGCGCGCGGTCGGCTTCGCTCATCCGCCTGATTTTGCCGAACAGATCCAGTTCCCAGGAGATGCTCGGTTTGATGATATAGGTTTCCACCGGTTTGTCGCTTTTCAGCCCGATGAAAGATTCCGTACCGTACTGTCCGGTGACGCCGTAGCTTACCGACGGCCACAGACCGGCGCGGGTCTCCTTCAGCGTCAGCCGCGCCTGTTCGACCCGGGAGAAGGCGATTTCGACGTTGCGGTTGTTCTCGATTGCCGTCGCGATCAGCCTCGTCAGCGTCGTGTCGTCGAACAGTTGCCACCAGTAGAGATCCGTTGCGGCGGTGCCGGCCGCTCCCATGTATCTCGGCGGGGTTTCGACGACCGGCGCTTTGAATTTCGGACCGACCGTGCAACTGCCCGCAAAAAGGACGATCAGCGGGAATATCCGGATAAAATATCGTTTGTTCATATCGAATCGCATCATGATTTATTTTACGGCCGGACTGTTTTCCGTCGCGGCTTTTTGATTTCGTTTTTCTTCGTAACGTCCCCATTTTCCGATCAGCACGAACAACCCGGGGTAAGCGAACAGTCCGATCAGCGTGGCGATCAGCATGCCGCCGAACAGCGCCAGCCCCATGATGTTGCGCGCGACGGCATTGCTGCCGGTCGCGAAGATCAGCGGTAGTACGCCCATCAGGAACGCTACGGCGGTCATGATGACCGGCCGCACCCGCAGTTTGGCTCCTTCGAGAGCCGCCTGTTGCAGGTTCATGCCTTCGCTGAATTTGTCGCGGGCGTATTCCACGATCAGGATCGCGTTTTTGGCCGCCAGTCCGATCAGCATGATCAGCGACACCTGCATGAAGATGTCGTTGACGTATATCGGGTCGAACAGGTGCGCCAGGTAAGTGAAGCCCATCGCTCCGAGCAGCGCGAACGGGATGCCGAGCAGGATGCTCAACGGCAGGCTCCAGCTTTCGTACAGCGCGGCGAGAATCAAAAAAACGAAGATCACCGCATAGAGGAATACGATTCCCGCGCCGCTGTTGTGGGCTTCCTGGTACGACATGTTGCTCCATGCGTAGCCCATGTCGTCCGGAAGCACCTCGTCGGCGACTTCCGCGAGGGCGGTCCTCGCTTCGTCGGTCGAGTATTTCGTCGAAGGCAGTCCCGTCACTCCGGCCGAGCGGTAGAGGTTGAAGCGGTTCGTGAACTGCGGCCCGGTCGTGTCGCGCACCGTGATGAAGGCCGACAGCGGGACGCTTTCACCCCGGTTGTTCGTCAGATAGAACTGGCTGATCTTCGATTCGTTCAGCCGGTACTCGCTTTCGGCCTGGATATAGGTTTGGTACATCCGGCCGAAACGGTTGAAGTTGTTGACGTACATGCCGCCGAGATAGGCCGACACCTGCGTATGCAGTTCGTCCAGCGAAACTCCCGCGCTCAGTACTTTGTCGTTGTCGATCGAGATCGCCTTTTGAGGCACGTCGGCCTGGAACATCGTGCTGATGCTGGCGATTTCGGGGCGCTTCTTGGCCTCTTCGATGAATTTTCCGGTGTATTCGGCCAGGTATTGCGGCGTGTTGCCGCCCTTGTCCTGGATCATGATCGTAAAGCCCGAACTCGGTCCCAGGCCGGGAATCGACGGCGGTCCGAACGTAAAGACTTCGGCAGCGTCGATCTCTTCGTAAAGTTCCATGTTCAACGCTTCGGTGATTTGCGCTGCGGTCATCTTGCGTTTGTTCCAGTCTTTCAACCGGATAAATATCAGACCGCTATTCGGCGATTGCGTGCCGGCCAGCAGGCTGAATCCGGCGGCCGAGGTGACCGACTGGACATTGTCGTTTTTGTCGAGAACGTCGTTGATCTGCTTGATGACCGCTTCGGTGCGCGTCAGCGAAGCGGCGTTGGGCAGTTGGATGTTGGTAATCAGGTAGCCCTGGTCTTCGTCCGGTAGGAATCCGGTCGGGATCTGCTTCATCAGGATGACGACGGCCGCCGCCGAAATGCCGATGAACAGCAGCGTTCGCGCGCTGTGTCGGACGATCACGCCGCTGGTTTTCAGATAGCCGTCGACGCCGCTGGTAAAACGGCGGTTGAACCACCGGAAAAACCGGTTGTCCGTCTGGCCCTCTTTCTTGGGACGCAGCAGCAGCGAACAGAGCGCCGGACTCAGCGACAGCGCGTTGATCCCCGACAGGCAAACGCTGATGGCGATCGTGATGGCGAATTGTCCGTAGAGTTTCCCGGCTGCGCCCGGCATCAGTCCGACCGGCAGAAATACGGCCATCAACACCGACGTCGTCGCAATGATCGGCGAAGCGACGGTCTTCATCGCCGCGATCGTGGCGTCCCGGCCGTTCATGCCTTTTTCGATATTCACCTGGACGGCTTCGACGACTACGATGGCGTCGTCGACTACCAGCCCGATCGCGAGTACCAGTCCGAGCAGCGAAAAGACGTTGATTGAGAATCCGAACAGCGGGAAGACCATAAAGGCTCCGATCAGCGAGACCGGAATCGCAATCAGCGGCACGATCGTGGCCCGGATGTTTTGCAGAAAAAGATAGATGACCAGCACGACGAGCAGCAGCGCCAACAGCAGCGTCGTGACGATATCCTGGATGCCGAGCACGATCGTATGCGTCGAGTCGACTACCGTGTTGTACTGTACGCCGTCCGGGAACGATTTCGCGAGGTCTTTCATCAGCGAGTTGACCTGCCTGCCGACCTCGACGGCATTGCTGCCCGGCGACTGGTTGATCAGCAGCAAACAGGCCGGATGTTCCTGGAAGGAGGCCGTCGTGCTGTAAGATTGTACGCCGAGTTCTACCCGCGCGACGTCCCGGAGTCGCACCAGCGAACCGTCCGGATTGGCCCGCAGCACGATCCGTTCGAACTCTTCGGCCGTACTGTACTGGCCCGGCATCCGTACCGTATAGGTGAATTCCGGAGAGCCGTCGTTCGGTTCGGCTCCGAGCTGACCGCCGGGAACGACCTGGCTTTGCTGGCCGATCGCCGCCGAAATATCGCCGACCGTGATGCCGAGGTAATCCATCTTATCCGGTTTGACCCATATCCGCATCGCGTAAGGACCGCCGCCGAGCACCTGGACGCTGCCGACGCCGTTGATCCGCGAGATCGGGTCTTTCATGTTGATGATCGCGTAATTGGCCAGGAAATTCTCGTCGTACCGGCCGTCGGAGAACAGCGATAGCACCATGATGAAACTCGTCATGGTTTTTTGCGTGGTGACGCCCTGTTGGATCACCGGCTGCGGTAGCATCGGCGTGGCCGACGAGACGCGGTTCTGAGTGAATACGGTGCTCATGTCCGGGTTGCTTCCTACGCCGAAGGACACCTGTAACGACATGCTGCCGTCGTTCGAGTTGGTCGACTGCATGTAGATCATGTCGCTCACTCCGTTAACGCTCTCTTCGATCGGCGTGGCAACGCTCTGCTCGACCGTGAGCGCGTCGGCTCCCTGATACTGAGCCGTCACTTCGACCACGGGCGGCGTGATGTCAGGGTATTGCTCGATCGGCATGCTTTTGATGGCGATCAGTCCCAGCACTACGATCATGATGGCGATGACCATGGCGAATATCGGACGTCTTACGAAAAAGTTTCCCATAGTTTTCTATTTTTGGAGTGAATCGGCGACGGTCATCGGCTCTACGACCGCTCCTTCACGAACTTTGTGGAAACCCGAAGTGACGACGCGCGCTCCGGAGTCGAGTCCGGAGTTGACTACCCACATATTATTATAGGTATTGCCGAGGGATACGATGCGCTGTTTCGCCCGTCCGGCCGAATCGAGCGCATAGACGCTGCTGATGCCCTGCGTGCGCATTACCGCTTGTTGCGGGATCAGCAGCGCCGACCGCAGCGTGTCGACGACGGTGCGGATGCGGGCGAACTGCCCGGGGCGCAACAGCGTATCCGGATTCGGGAACGAAACCTGTGCGTTCAGCGATCCGGTGCCCTGCTCGACGGCCCGTCCGATAAAATCGAAGTGCCCCCGGTGCGGATAGGCGATGTTGTCCGAGATCGTCAGCATGATTTCGCTGAAATCGGCCCTGCCCCGACGTATCAGATCGAAATAGGTGTCTTCCGGGATGAAGAATACCACGCGTATCGTATCGACCTGCGAGACGGTGTTCAGTACCGCATATTGCGATCCGGGGCCTACGTAGTCTCCGGTGCGGGCTTTTGTCTGTCCGATAATGCCGTTTACGGGGGAGAGTACCTGCGTGTAACTTTGTTCGATTTCGGTGTATTTCAATGCAGCCTGAGCTGCTTTCAGAGCCGCCTGGGCTGCCGATAGCCGCGAGACGGCGGCGTCTAGGTCGCTTTTGCTGGCAGCGTTGATGGTTGCGAGCGGTTTCACGCGTTCGTAATTCTGCCGGGCATTGGTCAGTTCCGCTTCGGCCTGGCTGACCGAGGCCTGCCGCTGAGCCGTTTGCGCGGCGTAAGGGGCCGGTTCGATCACGTAGAGCAAGTCTCCCTTGTGTACGAATGTCCCTTCTCTGAAATAGATTCCGCGCAAAAATCCGCTTACGCGCGCCTGTATCGTGATGTCCGATTTTCCGTAGGTCTGGCCTACGAAGTCCATCCATATCGGAATATCGCTCGTCGTCGCTTCGGCCACCGGTAGTTCGAGCGGCGGCGTCTGCGTCTCTCGCTTTCGTTTGCAGCCCAACAACAGGGCTCCGGATAAAATCAGAATCAGAAAGGTAGATTTATTCGCTTTCATACGTTTAGAGTTTACCGTTATTCTGTCAAAAAACATACCGCTTATTGACGGTAGTATTGTTTTGCAGGAAGGGGTACTCTTTTTAAGTCCTTTTTTTTCTTATTATGTCCTTTTTGAAGTTACAGGGTTGTGAATTTTGACGCTTGGCGGTTCAAAAACGATTTTGTGGAAATAATCCCCCGAAATGTGAGGGGGTGTCCGAAAAAGATCGAATTTATGCCGAGTCGTAATTTTAGGTTACTGTTTTTTATTAAATCCGGGTTTCAGGCAGGGATATTACGTGTTTTTACCGGATTTTGACGAGATAATTATGCGTTTAATAGAATTATTGTTTTAAATCGTAATTTAAATTATTTGTGATTTGTGTGTGTATTTTGGGGGTATATGTTTTAAAATAAGTATTTATATTAAAATATACCCCATAAAATTTGCATTATAGAATTTAAAAATACTATATTTGCATCAAACGATTGAATTTGTGGTTATGAAGCCTGAGGATTTTACTTATTATTTTTCGTTGGCAGAAAATCCCCGTATGGGGATTGAACGGAAAATCTGACAAAACGGTCCGATTCGTCGAAACGGATCGGAGTCCGGGAAAAGAAATGAGTTGTTGATCCATTTAAATGAAAGGCTATGAAAAAGAATTTATCCATTGTACGTATGATGTTGGCGGCGATAGTGTTTTCGACTTGCGCGCCGTCTTTAAAAGCCCAGTCCGGAGTGGTGGTGAACGTGGGAGCGGACCTCGTGAGCGGATATGTGTGGAGGGGGGTCTATCAGATAGGATCGGGGGCGAGTGTTCAGCCTTCGCTCGGATTGGCTTATAAAGGATTTTCCATCGGAGCCTGGGGCTCGACCAGCTTGCGGGAAGGTTTCAAGGAGCTGGATCTTTCGGCCGGTTATTCGGTCGGCGGTTTTTCGGTCGGAGTCACCGATTACTGGTGGGCCGGACAGGGCGCTCCTTTCTATTCCGATTATCTGAATACGCACCTGTTTGAGGGGACGCTGGGCTATCATTTCGGCAAAAAGTTTCCGTTGCACGTCTCCTGGAGCACGATGTTCGCCGGGAATCTCGACAAAGTGGACGGCGAGCGGAAGTTTTCGACCTATATCGAACTCGGTTACGATTTCCGGATCAAAGGCGTCGATCTGACCTGTGCAGTCGGCGTGGCGCCGTGGGACGCTCCGGCATGGCTGACTCCGCGATGGGGCGACAAAGGGTTTCAGGTTTCGAATATTTCGCTGAAAGCCTCCAAAACGGTCCGGATTACGGATTCTTATTCGCTGCCGGTCTTCGTGCAGGCCGTCGCTTCGCCGGCGACCGATGATGCGAGTCTCGTATTCGGGATATCTTTTTAGTTCATTCACCATAAAATCCAAGCAAAATGAAAAAGATCGAGGCAATTATTCGTAAGACCAAGTTCGAGGAAGTGAAGGAAGCTTTGCTCGCAGCAGACATCGAGTGGTTCTCTTATTACGACGTTCGAGGGATCGGAAAGTCCCGCCAGGCCCGTATCTACCGCGGAGTGGTGTATGATACCAGTTCCATCGAGCGGATACTGATATCGATTGTTCTGCGCGATAAGAATGTGGAAAAGACGGTGCAGGCCCTTCTTAAATCGGCTTTTACCGGCGAGATCGGCGACGGGCGCATATTCGTCATTCCCATCGACGACGCCATCCGCATCCGTACCGGTGAAAGGGGCGATATCGCCCTTTACAATGCGGAGCTGGAGAAATAGTTTTTTCGAGGGCTTGTTATTGAACGAACACGAAGTATAACGACAAAGAATTTTGAGTCATGGATTATATAGAAGATATTACACAAGTCGCCGTCCCTGCGGTGGACAGCGGCAACACGGCGTGGATGATCGTCGCTACCATTCTCGTCCTGTTAATGACCATTCCCGGTATCGCCCTGTTTTACGGCGGGCTGGTGCGCCAGAAAAACGTACTGAGCATCATTATGCAGTGCTTGCTTATCGTCGGCGTAATTAGTATTCTGTGGGTGGCATTCGGTTACAGTTTCGTATTCGGAACCTCTCTTTGCGGGACTGCCGCAGGCAGCGTGATCGGCGGTTTCGATAAAGTGATGCTGAACGGCGTAACGCCGTCGGCGCTGACTACGGGCAACATTCCCGAAATCATTTTCGTGGTTTTCCAGTGTATGTTTGCCGTGATCACGCCGGCTTTGATACTGGGCGCTTTTGCCGAACGGATCAAATTTTCGGGCTTTATGCTCTTCACGATCCTGTGGAGCATCTTGGTGTACAACCCGATGGCGCACTGGGTATGGGGCGGCGGATGGCTGCAGGAAATGGGGGCCATCGACTTTGCGGGCGGAACGGTCGTGCATATCAATGCCGGTATTTCCGCACTGGTAATGGCCGTGCTGCTCGGTAAGAGAAGAGGCTACCGGGTCGGACAGCCGATGAGCCCGCACAACGTTACTTTCGTATTCATGGGAACGGCTTTTCTGTGGCTCGGCTGGTTCGGTTTCAATGCCGGAAGCGGTCTGCAGGCCGACGGTATCGCGGCCAACGCTTTTCTGGTGACGCACTTGGCCACTTGCGTGGCGGCGATGACGTGGATGCTGATCGACTGGGTGCACAACAAAAAGCCGACGACGGTCGGCGTGTGTACCGGAGCGGTGGCCGGACTGGTTGCCATTACGCCTGCCGCAGGCACCGTAAGCGTTCTTGGAGCCGTTTGCATCGGGCTTCTTTCCTCGGTCGTTTGCTTTTTCATGGTGGCCGTCGTCAAACCGAAATTCAAATACGACGACGCCCTCGACGCATTCGGCGTACACGGCATGGGCGGTATCGTGGGTTCTATTCTTACCGGAGTTTTCGCTACGCGGTATATCAGCGGCGAAGGCGGTGTGGAAGGAGCGCTTTACGGCGACTGGCATCAGTTGTGGGTGCAGGTAGTGGCTACGGCGGTATCCGTCGTTTTCAGCGCCGCAATGACCTATATTCTGTTCAAGATCGTCGACAAATTGGTCGGTCTGCGTGTTGACGCCCGCGTGGAAGAGGAGGGACTCGATATCTACGAACACGGCGAGAGCGCTTACAACAGTTAGACATCGTTGGATGTAGCGTAATAGAGGTTTAAGTTTAAGTTGGTTGCAAGATGCCCCGGCGGCGAACCGGCCGCCGGGATATCGAAAAAAGAAAAAACGTTAAAATTCAAGCATATGTCACTTTACATGGTAAAACAGTACAAGGCCAAACTCGTTCCGGAGATGATGGAACAGGCCATCAAGACGATTAAAACCCGCTTTCAGAAATCGCTGGCGGCCGAACTGGATTTGCGCCGGGTCACCGCGCCGCTTTTCGTGCTGTCCGGGACGGGAATCAACGACGACCTGAACGGCGTCGAACGGCCGGTTTCGTTCCCGATCAAAGATATGGGTGAACGCCGCGCCGAGGTGGTGCATTCGCTGGCCAAGTGGAAACGAATGAAACTCGGAGCTTACGGCATCGCTCCCGGTTACGGTCTTTATACCGACATGAACGCCATCCGCGCCGACGAAGAGCTGGATAACTTGCATTCGATCTACGTGGATCAGTGGGATTGGGAACGCACCGTGACGGCCGAACAGCGCAACCTCGATTTCCTGAAAGAGATCGTTACTAAAATTTACGGTGTAGTTCGCCGCATGGAACGCGAAGTGTATGAGATCTATCCGCACATCACGCCGATCCTTCCGGAGACCATCCGGTTCATCCAAAGCGAAGACCTGTTGAAAATGTATCCGTCGCTGTCTCCTCGGGAACGCGAGACGGAAGCGGCCCGCAAATACGGGGCGATCTTCGTGATCGGCATCGGCGGCAAACTGTCCGACGGCAAAAAACACGACGGCCGGGCTCCGGATTACGACGACTGGACAACCCCGTCCGACGGAGGGTATAAAGGGTTGAACGGCGACATTATCCTGTGGAACCCGGTGCTCGAATCCGCTTTCGAAGTTTCAAGCATGGGTATCCGGGTCGACAAAACGGCTTTATTGCGTCAGTTGGAACTCGAGGGGTGTCCCGAGCGCGCCGATTTGGAATTTCACAAAGCGCTGCTCGAAGACCGTATTCCGTTGTCGATTGGCGGAGGGATCGGCCAGTCGCGGTTATGCATGTTCCTGCTGCGCTGCGCGCATATCGGCGAAGTGCAGGCCAGTATCTGGCCCGAAGAGATGGTAGAGACGTGCCGCAAGCACAATATCTATCTGAAGTAAAAAATGATTTGAGAGACGGAAAAGTTTCTAATACTTAAATTTATAAAGCCATGTCAGAACTTAGATTTAAAGTAGTGGAAGAGGCGATCAAACGCAAGGCCGTTTGTATGCCCGCGCCGGCGGAACGGGCTTCCGAATATTTCGGAATGTATGTTTTCAATGAAGACAAAATGCGCAAGTACCTGCCGAAAAAAACATACGAGGCGCTGTTCGAGACGATGAAGCACGGTAAAGCGCTGAGCCGCGAAATTGCAGACAGCGTCGCATCGGGTATGAAACAGTGGGCGATGGACATGGGCGCCACGCACTATACGCACTGGTTTCAGCCGCTTACGGGCGGTACGGCCGAAAAACACGACGCTTTTGTCGAGTACGACGGCAAGGGCGGGGTGATCGAGGAGTTTTCCGGGAAGCTGCTGATTCAGCAGGAGCCCGATGCATCGAGCTTTCCGAGCGGCGGTATCCGCAATACGTTCGAAGCGCGCGGTTATTCGGCTTGGGATGCGACTTCGCCGGCTTTCATCGTCGATACGACGCTCTGTATCCCGACGATTTTTATCGCCTATACCGGGGAAGCGCTCGACTACAAGGTACCCTTGCTTCGGTCGCTGCAGGCCGTCGATAGAGCCGCTACGGAGGTGTGCCGCTACTTCGATCCGACGGTGTCGAAAGTGTACTCCTACCTGGGATGGGAGCAGGAGTACTTTCTCGTCGACGAGGGCCTTTATGCGGCTCGTCCGGACATGGTGCTGACCGGTCGTACGCTGATGGGGCACGAGAGCGCCAAAAACCAGCAGTTGGAAGACCATTATTTCGGAGCCATTCCGACCCGGGTGATGGCGTTTATGAAAGATCTCGAATACGAGTGCTGGAAACTCGGCATTCCGGCCAAAACGCGTCACAACGAGGTGGCTCCGAACCAGTTCGAGCTTGCCCCGATTTTCGAAGAGACCAACCTGGCCAACGACCATAACCTGCTGCTGATGTCGATTATGAAAAAGGTGGCGCGCCGCCACTGTTTCCGGGTGATCCTGCACGAAAAGCCGTTTAAAGGAATCAACGGTTCGGGCAAACACAACAACTGGTCGCTCGGAACCGATACCGGCGTCAACCTGCTCTCCCCGGGCAAAACGCCGCAGGATAACCTGCAGTTCATCACGTTTCTGGTCAATGTGATGATGGCCGTTTACAAGCGGAACGGATTACTGAAGGCCAGTATCGCGAGCGCGACGAATGCCCACCGGCTGGGTGCGAACGAAGCGCCCCCGGCGATCATTTCGGTGTTCCTCGGCCGCCAGATTTCGGCGGTGCTTGACAAACTGGCCTCCAGTTCGTGCGACGATACGATCGAATTCGACGACAAGTGCGGTTTCCGGATGGGAGGAATCGATCATATTCCGGAATTGCTGATCGACAATACCGACCGCAACCGGACGTCTCCGTTCGCCTTTACGGGCAACCGTTTCGAGTTCCGCGCCGTAGGCTCTTCGGATAACTGCGGCGGCGCGATGACCGTATTGAATACCGCCGTAGCCGATCAGTTGGCCGAATTCAAGGAGGCCGTCGACACCCGTGTCGGCAAAGGCGAACCCAAAGAGCAGGCGATTCTGTCCGTGCTGAAGGCTTACGTCAGGGAGTCCGCCGCGGTTCATTTCGACGGCAACGGTTATACCGACGAGTGGAAAGAGGAAGCTCTGAGGCGCGGTCTGGACTGCGCGGTTTCCGTTCCGGAGATCATCGACCAGTTCGTTGCGCCGACCCATGCCGAGATGTTCGTTCGGATGGGGGTGCTTTCGTCGAAAGAGTTGCATGCGCGTGCCGAGGTGAAGTGGGAGACCTATACGAAAAAGATCCAGATCGAAGCCCGCGTGTTGGGAGATCTGGTGATGAATCACATTCTTCCGGTCGCTTCGCGCTACCAGGGAATGCTGCTGGACAAGGCTTTTAAAATGAAAGAGTTGTTCGGCGCCGATAAATTCGGAAGCGTGGCCGGCCAGGACATGGCGCTGATCGAGAAGATCTCCGTTCACATGGAGAAGATCCAGACGTTGACCGAAAAGATGATCGAAGCTCGCAAAGTGGCCAACAAAATCGCCAGCGAACGGAAAAAGGCGATTGCCTATCACGATACGGTGGCTGTGGCATTCGATGAGATCCGTTACCACGCCGACAAACTCGAAGAGGTGGTCGACAACGAAATGTGGCCGCTGCCGAAATACAGGGAGTTGCTATTCGTACGCTAGTGGTTTTTAATCCGCGCTGCGGTGGTTGTGAAAAAACGCTGCGGCGCAATTACAGACAAAAGGCATGAAACAGAATCGAAAAATAAACGTTGCGCCCCGCCGACAGGGGTTATACGATCCCGATAACGAACGCGACGCGTGCGGCGTCGGACTGGTTGTCAATATCAAGGGGAATAAGACCCACGACATTGTCGAAAACGGTCTCCAGGTACTCGAACACATGATGCACCGCGGAGCCGAAGGGGCCGATAACAAAACCGGCGACGGAGCCGGCATCCTGGTGCAGATTCCCCATGAATTTATTCTCTTGCAGGGCATTCCGGTTCCCGAAAAGGGGCATTACGGAACCGGACTCGTTTTCTTACCGCGCGACAAAGCCGGTCAGACGGCGGCTCTGGGGATCGTCAAACGAAACGTACAGGCCGAGGGACTTAACCTGATGCACGTGCGCGACGTTCCGGTGAACGACGACGTGCTGGGCCGGGCGGCCCGCGACACGGAACCTGTGATTAAACAGGTCTTCGTAACGGGCGATCCGGGCGCGTCGACCCTGGAGCGCAAGCTCTATATCGTCCGCAAAAAGATCGAGAAAGAGTGGCTCGAAAGCGACCTGGAACAGAAGGAGGCGTGCTATGTGGTCAGCCTGTCTACCCGTACGCTGGTCTACAAAGGGATGTTGTCGTCGGTACAGTTACGCTATTATTTCCCCGATCTGGTCAATCCGTATTTTACCAGCGGCCTGGCTTTGGTGCATTCGCGTTTTTCGACCAATACGTTTCCGACCTGGAGTCTCGCGCAGCCGTTTCGCCTGTTGGGGCACAACGGCGAGATCAATACGATCCGCGGTAACCGGAGCTGGATGGAGAGCCGCGAGGGCGTGCTGCATCCCGACCTGCTCTGTCCGCTCGAAGAGCTGGGGCCCGTCGTGCAGCGGGGAATGAGCGACAGCGCTTCGTTGGACAACGTACTGGAATTTTTCGTTCAGAGCGGCATGACGTTACCCCATGCGCTGGCGATGTTGATTCCGGAAAGCTATAACGATAAAAATCCGATATCCGCCGAACTGAAGGCTTTTTACGAATACCACAGTATTTTCATGGAGCCTTGGGACGGCCCGGCGACGTTGCTTTTTTCGGACGGCCGTTATGCCGGCGGTATGCTTGACCGTAACGGCCTGCGCCCGGCCCGTTACTTTATTACCAAGAACGACATGATGGTGGTCGCTTCGGAGACCGGGACGTTTGCCGTCGAAGCTTCGGAGATCCGCGAAAAGGGTCGTTTGCGTCCCGGTAAAATCCTGATGATCGACACCGAGAAGGGCGAAATCCGTTACGATCCGGAAATCAAGGAACAGCTCGCCGCCGAACATCCGTACAAAGAGTGGCTCGGACGGAACCGGGTCGTGCTGAACCAGATTACTTCGGGCCGGCAGGTGAAACATTCGGTCGAACAGTACGACCGGATGCTGCGCGTGTTCGGGTACAACCGGGAGGACGTCGAGAAGCTTATCAAGCCGATGGGCGAAAACGGTTTCGAACCGCTCGGTTCGATGGGCAACGACACGCCACTGGCCATTCTGTCGGCCAAACCGCAGCGGTTGTTCAACTATTTCCGGCAGCAGTTCGCGCAGGTGACCAATCCGCCGATCGATCCGATCCGCGAAGAACTGGTCATGTCGATCGCCAGTTACATCGGCGCGGTCGGCGGAAATATCTTGCACCCGTCGGCCGAACACTGCAAAGTGGTCAAACTGCCGAGTCCGATCCTGACCAATGCCGAACTGGATATTTTGAATAATCTGCGTTACAAAGGATTTCGGACGCTGACCTTGCCGATGCTGTTCGGCCCGGCAGACGGCGGACAGGGGCTTGCGGACGCGGTTGACCGACTTTGCGGAATGGCGGAAAAAGCGGTCGACGACGGTTACAATTATGTGATTCTGAGCGATCGGGGCGTCGACGTCGAACATGCTCCGATCCCGTCGCTGCTGGCTCTGTCGGCCGTGCACCACTACCTGAACGACCGGCGCAAGCGGGCTCAGATCGCGCTGATCGTCGAAACCGCCGAGGCGCGCGAAGTGATGCATATGGCGTTGCTGATCGGATTCGGGGCCAGCGCCGTCAATCCGTATATGGCTTTCGCCGTGCTCGACCGGCTGGTTGCCCAAGGCGATATTCAGTTGGACTACGAAACGGCCGAAAAACATTACGTCAAAGCGTTAAATAAAGGATTACTGAAAATTATCTCCAAGATGGGGATTTCGACGATCCGCAGTTACCGCGGCGCGGAGATCTTCGAAGCGGTGGGACTGTCGGACGGATTGCTGAAACGGTATTTCCGGGGGATGACCTCGAAGATCGGCGGGGCCGACTTGGAAGACCTCGCCGTCGATACGCTGACCGCTCATGCGCACGGTTTCGGGGAGCTGTACGACGAGGATGCGCCGCTGGAGAATTTCGGCAATTACGCCTATCGTAAGGACGGCGAGCGGCATGCGTGGAATCCGGAGACGATCTCTACGCTGCAACTGGCCACGCGGCTGGGCAGTTACAAGAAATTCAAGGAGTATACGCGACTTGTCAACGAAAAACCGTCGCCGATGTTTCTGCGCGATTTGATGGAATTGAAACGCAATCCGATCGACCTGTCGCTCGTGGAGCCGGCGACGGAGATCATGAAGCGTTTCGTAACCGGTGCGATGTCGTTCGGTTCGCTCAGCCGCGAGGCGCACGAGGCGATCGCGATCGCGATGAATAAGATCGGAGGCAAAAGCAATACCGGCGAAGGCGGCGAGGACGCGCGGCGTTACCGTCCCAATACGGACGGTACGATCGCCCGCAGCGCGATCAAACAGGTGGCTTCGGGACGTTTCGGCGTCCATGCCGAATACCTGGTCAATGCCGACGAGATCCAGATCAAGGTCGCCCAGGGGGCCAAGCCCGGCGAGGGCGGACAACTCCCCGGTTACAAAGTCGACGAGATGATCGCCCGGACGCGGCATTCGATCCCCGGCATTTCGCTGATCTCGCCGCCTCCGCACCACGATATTTATTCGATCGAGGACCTGGCGCAATTGATTTTCGACCTGAAGAATGTCAATCCGCGCGCGCGGATCAGCGTGAAATTGGTTTCCGAAAGCGGAATCGGCACCATTGCGGCCGGAGTCGCTAAAGCGAAAGCCGATATGATCCTGGTCAGCGGCGGCGAAGGCGGTACCGGAGCCAGTCCGGTCAGCTCGGTGAAACATGCCGGCCTGCCGACCGAAATCGGCTTGGCCGACGTACAGCAAACCCTCGTGCTGAACGGTCTGCGCGGTAAAGTCACGCTGCAGACCGACGGCCAGTTGAAAACCGGCCGCGACGTGGTGATCGCCGCGCTGCTCGGGGCCGAGGAGTTCGGATTCGCTACGAGCGCGTTGATCGTACTGGGGTGCGTGATGATGCGCAAGTGCCATATGAACACTTGTCCGGTCGGCGTGGCTACGCAGGACGAACGGCTGCGGGAACATTTCCGCGGGCGTTACGAGTACCTGGTCAATTTCTTTAACTTTCTGGCCGAAGATGTCCGCGAAACGTTGGCCGAACTCGGATACGCGCGGTTGGACGACATTATCGGTCGCACCGACCTGATCGAGCCGAAAAAGTTCGAACCGGGAACCAAAATTTCGAAAGTGGATTTGTCGAGGATCCTGTACCGTCCGGCCGAAGCCGGAACGAACGACGTCCGTCGGACGACCGTGCAGGATCATAAGATCGAAAAGGTCAAGGACCGTTCGATCATCGGGATGGCGTCTCCGGCCATCGATTCGAAAATGCCGGTGCACCTGAGTTTCCCGATTTACAATACGGACCGTTCGGTCGGAGCGATGCTTTCGGGACAGATCACTTCGAAATACGGCAGCGAAGCGTTGCCCGAGAATACGGTCAGCGTGACTTTCCGCGGTTCTGCCGGGCAGAGTTTCGGAGCGTTCCTGTGCCGGGGCGTGACGTTTCGCTTGGAGGGAGACGCCAACGACTACCTCGGCAAAGGGCTTTCCGGCGGAAAAATCGTTTTGGTGCCGCCGAAAAACTCGACTTTCCTGCCCCACGAGAACATCATTGCCGGCAATACGCTGCTCTACGGCGCGACGGCGGGCGAAGTGTATATCAACGGGCAGGTCGGCGAGCGTTTCTGCGTCCGTAACAGCGGCGCGACGGCCGTTGTCGAAGGGGTGGGAGATCACTGTTGCGAATACATGACCGGCGGCCGCGCCGTAGTGCTCGGTACGACCGGACGAAACTTTGCGGCGGGCATGAGCGGCGGAATCGCTTACGTGTGGAACCGTCTCGGCAATTTCGACTTCTTCTGCAACATGGAGATGGTCGAATTGTCGTTGATCGAAGAGACGGCCGACAGCAAGGAATTGCATGCGCTGATCAGTTCGCACTATTACCATACGGGCAGCCCGCTCGCCAAAACGATGATCGACGACTGGAGCGAATACGTCGGCCAGTTTATCAAGGTGATGCCGATCGAATACAAAAAAGTGCTCCATGCGCAGCGCATGGCCGCGCTCGACCGCAAGATCGCCGAGATGGAAAAAGATTATTAAACCGCTGAAAAACGAACAATCATGGGAAATCCGAAAGCATTTTTGACCATAGGTCGTAAAGAGGCGGGGTACCGCCCGTTGCACGACCGGATATACGATTATGCCGAAGTCGAGCAGACGCTCAATATCGAAGACCGCCGCCTGCAGGCTTCGCGCTGCATGGACTGCGGGGTGCCGTTTTGCCACTGGGCCTGTCCGCTGGGTAACCGCCAGGGCGAATGGCAGGATCTGGCCTGGCGCGGTCGCTGGGAGGAGGCTTACCGTTCGCTGGCCGAGACGGACGACTTCCCTGAGTTTACCGGGCGCGTGTGTCCGGCGTTGTGCGAAAAATCCTGCGTACTGAAACTGCACGACGCACCGGTGACTATCCGGGAAAATGAAGTGTCGATCGTGGAACGTGCTTTTGCCGAAGGGTACGTTACGGCGCGCCCGCCGCGCAGGCGTACCGGAAAGCGGGTGGCGGTCGTCGGATCGGGACCTTCGGGACTGGCTTGCGCGAACAGGCTGAACCGGCGCGGGCACCGTGTAACGGTGTTCGAAAAAAATGAGTTTATCGGCGGACTGTTGCGGTTGGGGATTCCGGACTTCAAACTCGGTAAGAAAATTATCGACCGGAGATTGAAGCTGCTGGCTGAGGAGGGGATCGAGTTTAAACCTTCTGTTTGTGTAGGTAAAGATTTTAAAACTAAAGAATTACTCGAAAAGTTCGATGCCGTTTGCGTGACGATCGGCGCCGGGGTGCCGCGAGATCTTCCGGTGGAGGGGCGCGACCTGAAAGGGGTGTATTTCGCGCTGGAGCTGTTGCAACAGCAAAATCGGGTGAATGCCGGCGCACAGATTCCGCAGAACGAGCGGATTTCCGCACAGGGAAAACGGGTATTGGTGATCGGCGGCGGCGATACCGGATCGGATTGTGTCGGCACGTCCATCCGTCAAGGCGCCGTCGGGGTTACCCAGATCGAGATCATGCCCAAGCCGCCGGTAGGCAGCAATCCGGATACTCCGTGGCCGATGTATCCGCAGGTGTTGAAAACCTCCTCGTCGCATGAGGAAGGCTGCGAACGCCGTTGGAATCTCGCAACGAACCGCTTTATCGGGAAAGACGGCGTGCTGATCGGCGTCGAGACCGAACGCGTCGAATGGGAAAAGGACGATGCGGGAAAGATGACGCTGAAACATACCGGGGAAACGGAGGTCATAGAGGCCGATATCGTATTGCTGGCGATGGGATTCGTTCATCCCGAACTCGACGGGCTGGTCGGCGATCTGGGAGTCGGGCTCGATGCGCGCAAGAACATTGCGGTCGACGATGCGAACAGAACTACGGTCGGAAAAGTTTTTGCCGCCGGGGATGCCTCTATGGGCGCATCGTTGGTTGTCCGCGCGATCGCGTCGGGGCGCAGGGCCGCCGAAAACATCGACCGATTCCTGAAAGGACAGTAATCTTGTGCAGTGTCCGCAATAAAAAACCGGCCGGGATACGGTCGGTTTTTTTATTTTCGGTTGACGGGACTCCGGTCGTAGCGAGGTCTCCTGCGGCCAAAAGCGCGGCTGAAGGGTTTACTGTTGCGGAGCCAGAATGACGTTATACGTTTTTTTCAGCCATACGCGGTAACGAATCCGTCTGTCCCAGGTGTTGCCGGCCGAAGCGAAATCGCAGAACCGGATCTGCCTGGGTTTATAAAAATCGCCTTCCAGGTCGGTACCCAGCACCAGCGGGGCCGTATAGACCATCCACATCTTTTCGGGTTTGTCCGCTTCCGTTACGGGCATCAGTTCCACATAGCCGTCTGCATTGGCTTGGATGACGGAGGCTTCGTCCACGAATCCGTCGTCGAACCGGGAATCCCGCGCCAGAACGATCGGCCCGCGCTCGATAGCCTGGTAACCGTTCAGTTCGACGAGCCGTCCGCGCATATCCAGATTTACGGAAATCTTGTCGCCCGGTTCCCAGCGTCTTCTGACGGTGACGTAGGTTCCGGGCCGGACGTCTCCGATCGATTCGCCGTTCACGGCGACCCGGCTGACCTTGCTCCAGGCGGGAATTCGCACGGCGACTGCGAATTCGAGGTTCCTCGGCGCGTTCACGGCGATTTCGATGTCGCCATCTTCGGGATAGGCGGTCGTCTGTTCCAGCGAGATTTCGTTTTTACCCAACGAAGCTTTGGTGGTCGACGGACCGTACAGGTTGACGAACAGACTGTCGTTGCTGGAAAGGACGGCAGCGGTCGGGATCATCGCGAATGCCCGCGGACCGTTCGAATTGCAGCAGTTCACATGCATGCCGCACTGATGTTCGCCGGCCGAACGCACGCCTTCGAGCGGACTGTATTTGGCGATTTGCCCGGCGTCCTCTTTCAGCGCTGCGAGCAGCGCGTTGTACGTCGTTTTTTCGATTTGGTCGGCATAAAGCGGATTTTTGGTCAAATCGAGCAGGTTTTGGCAGAGCTTCATCCATGTCATCGTAACGCAGGTTTCCATCGTATGGTAAGCCGGGTCGGTCTGCAGCCGTTTCCCGTGATAGAAACATTCGAATGCGCTGCCCGAGCCGGCGATATTGATCTCCTCGTCGATGATGTTCCGCACGGTCGCCTCGACGGCCTTCAGGTAGTCGGGATTTTTCGTGATCTTGTACAGTTCGAGCAGACCGTCGTAACAAGACATCATTTCATAGGCTTTTTGCCCGTTGTCCCACGAACACCAGGTTTCCCAGCCGCTTTTGAACGGGAAGCGCTCCGCCACCGGAACCCCGGCCAGCGCTTTGCCGATCAACTGCGGACCTTTGTCGGTTTCCCAACGGCCGACGATGTATTTGGCGAAGTCGAGGTACTTGCCGTTCCCCGTACGGTTATATAGATAGACGATCGGTTCGAGGATCGAGCTGGGCGGCAGTCCCCGGTAGATGCCGGCCATCTCGATCTCTTTTTTCGCCGGAATCACGGTCATCAGGCGGTCGGCCAGCTTGCAGGCTCCTTCGATCGCTTTTTTGTCTCCGGTCAGGTCGTAATAGGCAAGCAGACCGAGCAACGTGTATTTCTGCCCCCATACGTCCCAGTTGGTCAGTTGCGCTTCCGGCGCGTAATTGCCGATGTATCCGTCCTCGGACTGGGTCGAGAGCAGACCGCTCACGCCGTTGCCGATCTTCTGCAACAACTGCGGGTCGCGGTTGTATCGGTAGGCTCCGATGGCGCCGAGCGTCCATTTGCCCCAGAATTCGGATTGCCAGCGGTTAGTCTCGTTCCGTTGCCGGAACGGGGCGACCAGTAGGTTTTCGTCCTCGCTCATCACGCGGACGCGGATGCAGGCGTCGATGCGTCCGCCGAGGTAGCCGTCGACGTGGGTCTGAACGGTCGGCTCCGGCGCTCTTTTGAAAGTCGCGGAGGGCTTGCGCGCCGCAGCGGTTTCCCCGACGATCAGCAGGGATAATAGCGCGGCGGATATCACTTTACGTTTCATATCGTTAAGTTTTGGGTTTGAATTGATTTGATAAAGGTATGAAAAAAAAACGATACCGGACGGTGCCGGTATCGTTTTCGGGTATATGCGCGGCGTTTCGTACCGGATTTATCGAAGGTGCGGGTTGAGATTTCCCCATTCGGATACCGGCGGCAGAATACCCATGCCGATCACCTCGTCGCGCAGCTTGACCAAGTGCAGATAGCTGGCGTGCAGCGATTCGGTCTCCCCGGCTGTGCCGTGCGGGACTTTATAGCGCACGCCGTCGCGGTCGATCGTGGTCTCCATCGCCATCATGACCGGCCCCTGATCGCCGTCCGGGACGTAGACGCCGGCCGGCCAACGGAACGGAGTTCCGCCCATGGCCGCGCGGATCATTTCGATCGACAGGTAGGCGGGACTTTGGAACGAAGAACGTCCGCGCAGTTCGATGATACGCTTGCCGCCCTGAATCACGTGCTGCCGCAGGGCGGCCCATTGTTCGTCGGTCAGCGCCGCCGTGCCGATCAGTTCGGTCAGCGGTTTGCCGTCCACTTTCGCGGTGGAAGCGAATACGGCCATCTGTTCGCCGTGTCCTCCGTAAGTGCGCGAACCGGTTACCCGGTCTTGCGCGATGCCGAAATGCTGCGCCAGCGCGATTTGCAGCCGCGTGCTGTCCAGTGCGGCCAGCGTGCTGACCTGCGAAGGCTTCAAGCCGGAGTAGAGCAGCGTAATCAGTCCGGTAATGTCGGCCGGATTAAACACCACGACCACATGCTTCACGTCGGGACAATAGTTGCGGAGGTCTTTGCCGAACTGCGCGGCGATCTCGGCGTTGCCTTTCAGCAGGTCTTCGCGCGTCATGCCCGCTTTGCGGGCGGCCCCGCCCGAAGAAACGACGTATCCCGCTCCGTCGAGCGCTTTGCGGATATCGCTGGTATAGGTTAGGTTGACGCCCTCGAATCCGCAGTGGTACATCTCTTCGGCGACTCCTTCCAATGCCGGGGCATAGGGGTCGTAGGCGCAGATGTTCGGGGTCAGTCCCATCATGATCGCGGTTTGCACCATGTTCGAGCCGATCATCCCGGCCGCTCCGACGATGGTCAGTTTTTCGTTTGTCAGAAATTTCATATCGATTCGGTTTTAGAGTTTCATAACATAAAAGTAGTTTTTTCAGCGGATCAATAGTCATGCAAAATTCTTATTTCCGATAACGAATCGGAATGGTTGTTATGTAAGTATCTGCATTCCAAAGCTTTGTATAGCGAAAAAAGTTGCCGAACCATGTCGGCAACTTCGCTTATTATCTAACCGGAACGGTCGTTTTGCCTGCGGAGGGATTACAGGAAGGCTTTCACGTCGGTTACGATCTCGCCGTCGAACAGGTCGATCGTGCGCGATGCGTAGGAGGAGTCGTGCTGCGAGTGGGTTACCATTACGACGGTCGTGCCCTCCTTGTTCAGTTCGGTCAGCAGATCCATGACCTCTTTGCCGTTCTTCGAGTCGAGGTTGCCGGTGGGCTCATCGGCGAGGATCAGCTTCGGGTTCGAAACGACGGCGCGGGCGATGGCGACGCGCTGCTGCTGACCTCCGGAAAGCTGTTGGGGAAAGTGGCGGGCGCGGTGGCTGATATTCATCCGGTCGAGGATCTCGTTGACCATTTTTTTGCGCTGGGCGGCTTTGACGCGCAGGTAGATCAAAGGCAGTTCGACGTTCTCGTAGACGTTCAGTTCGTCGATCAGGTTGAAACTTTGGAAAACGAAACCGATTTTGCCTTTGCGGTACAGCGTGCGGTCTTTTTCCTTCAGGGTTCCGACTTCCTTTCCGAGCAGGTAGTATTTGCCCGAGGTAGGGTTGTCCAGCAGCCCGAGGATGTTCAACAGCGTCGATTTGCCGCAGCCGGACGGCCCCATGACCGCAATGAATTCGCCTTCGGTGACTTCGAACGAAACCTTGTTCAGAGCGATGGTTTCGATCTCTTCCGTACGGAAGCTCTTGCTCAGTTCTTCAACTTTCAACATAGCAGTAATTTTTAAAAAGAATGGATGATTATGAATGTTCGGAAAATAATTAATGTTTTTTCAACGACCGGACGGGATTGTCCGTGGCGGCCCGGTACGTCTGGATCAGTACGGTGGCGACGGTGGTTCCCAGCACGATCGCCAGCGCCGCGAGATAAATCCAGATTTCGACCGGAGCTTTGTAGGCGAAGTTTTCGAGCCACCGGTCGACGATGCAGTAAGCTATCGGTACGGCGACAACGAAACACGCCAGTACGATGCGCACGTAAATTTTGTTGAACATCCGGAGGATCTCGCCGACAGTCGCGCCGTGGATCTTCCGAATCCCGATCTCTTTGCGACGGTACTGGGTTTCGAACAGCACGAGGCCGAATACCCCTACGATCGAGATCAAGATCGACAGCAGGCTGAACAAGGTGAGTAAATTCGACAGTTTTTGTTCTTTGTAGTATTGATTTCCGATCTCTTCGTCCATGAATCTGATGTCGAGCTGGCTGTCCGGAACCAGCTCTTTGACGGATTTCCTGATGAAATCCGCGACGGCGGGAATATCCGTTCCGTTGGTCTTGACGAACAGATAGCGCAGCGGAGTCCACGCGCCCCATTCGGTTGTCCCGAACGTGACGAATGCGAACGGATTGATGCCGTATTGCAGCGGTTGAAAATTGAAATCTCTGGCGATGCCTACGATATTTGTTCCGTCCTCCATCTTTTCGCCGACTGTGATGCTGTCTTTCCGCTGAGACGTTTCGTTGAATATTTGAGATATTTCCGGTTTTAAATCATCGTTTTCGTTGAAATCGCGTCCGTTCGTAATCCGGATTCCCATGAAACGTAAAAAATTCGAAGCTACCGGATAGGCGTCATAAGTAATGCCTTTTCCTTTGTAACTACGTCCCCAGCGCATCCGTCCTTTTGCGACAAACGGTCCGGCGGCGAAAGTCACGTCCGTGATGGCGGGATTGCTCGTCAGCTTGTCGGCCAGGGTTTTTCTTTTGTCGGCTATTTCACGGGGCACCCATGTGGTCAGGATATTTTCACGTTGGAACCCCATATCGGATTTTTGCATGTAACGGTTTTGTCTGTGTATCGACAGTGTGACGATGATCAATGTGATCGATATCGCGTACTGTACCGATATCAGTACCGTGCGCAAACGGCGTCCTTTCGGGGTAAGCCCGAAAACGCCTTTCACTACGAGCGCCGGAGCGAACGAGGTGCTGTAAAAAGCCGGGTATATTCCGGACAGGATTCCGGTCGCGACGGCGATAAGCGCCGTGCCCCACAGAATCGGCATATCGGCTCCGACGTCGCACGGGGCGCTGATGTCGGATGCCAGCGGCGTTCCGGAGAATGCATGAACGATCAGCAGCGCAACGAAAAACGAGACGACCGCGAGTCCCGCCGATTCCGCAATCATGTTCCGTCGGATGGCGGCGTTCGATCCGCCCAGCACTTTCTGGACGTTGATGCTGCGGATACGGGTCGGAATAAGCGAAGTGGAGAAATTGACGAAGTTGATCATAGCGATCAGGATAATCAGAACGCCGATACTCATCAGGGAGTAGACCGTCGCGCGGTTGCCCGTATCCGTCGGACTGTAGCTGACGCTTTGTGTAAAATGGGTTTCGGTGATCGGAGTGAGCCGGAAAAAGTTGTCCGGAACCGAATTTCCCGTACCGACGAACTCCTGATACTTTTTGTTCATGGCCTGCATGACTTGCTCGGCATTTTCCCTTGCGTTCAGCCGGATGTAATAGACGTAATTCCAGTTGTTGCCGTTGCCGGCATTTTCCTGGCCGATAAACCGGACGATGCTGTTGGATCTTATCGTCGCGTTTTGCGGAAAGTTTTTATAAACTCCGACGATCTCTACCGGGTGCTCCGTGTCCTTGTCGAAAATAAGGCTGCGTCCGACCGGGTTTTGGTCGCCGTAAATCGCTGTGGCGACCTGTTCCGAGATCAATACCGTCCCGGATTCCGAAAAACGCTGCGGACTGCCGTGAACGAATTCGAATTCCAATATATCCAGCGCGTCGGGTTCGGCGGTATAAAAGTGGAAAGGGCCCTGACGGGAGTCTTTCCCGAGACTCTGGTCGTAGATGTCGAGCTGTTGATAACTTTGGATCAGTCCCGTTTTTTCGATTTCGGGTTCTGCTGCGAACACCTTTTCCGCCACCAGGCGGGAGGTGTTGGCGCTATACTTTCCGTTTTCGGTCATTGCCTGATTTTCGACCCGGAATATCCGATCCGCATTTTTGTAATGCCGGTCGAACGACAGATCGTATTTTACCTGCGTCATGATAATCATGAACGAGGCGAATGCGATACTCAACCCAATGACGTTGAGCAGCGAAGCGATTTTGTACTTTTTCAGTACGTGGAAGAAATTTTTCAAAGGTGTCATGATTGGCAAGCGTTTGTAGTTTGGTTATTCGGTTTTAATCGATTTTATAGGATTGTCCGTCGCTGTTTTGTAGCAGCGAAGCGTGATGATCGCGACGACGACGCTTAGTACGACGATCAGCGCGGCGAGGAAGATCCAACTATGGATCGGCGTTCGGTAAGCGAAATTTTCGAGCCATCGTTTTACTCCGTAATAAGCGACCGGTGTCGCGACAACGAAGCAGGCCAGTACGATCCGGACATAAGTGCCGTTAAATATTCGGAGGATTTCGCCGACGGTCGCGCCGTGGATTTTCCGGATGCCGATCTCCTTACGCCGGTACTGTGTTTCGAACAGCACGAGACCGAATATGCCGACGACCGAGATCAGCATCGACAGTAGGCTGAACAGCAAAATCAGGGTCGAGAGGTTCCGTTCTTTCTGATACAGTTGTCCGATTGAATCGTCCAGAAATACGAGATTTTCTTCCGCATCCGGATCGAATTCTTGTATGGTTTCCCGGATAAACTTCAAGGTGGCGGAAAGATTCGCCGGGTTGACTTTAACGTACAGGGTGCCTGTCTGCCAGCTCTTCGCAATCGGATGGTCGCCGAATACGGCGAAAGCGATCGGTTCGATACCGTATTGCAGCGGCTTGAAGTTGAAATCCCGGGCGATGCCTGCTATGTCCCACTCTCCGAATCGTTCTCCGACTGTCAGTCCGTACTGGCGTTGGGCCGTTTGGTTGAATATGACGGTAAAGTTGGATTTCCGGTTGTCGTCCGCAATAAAGTCGCGTCCTTCCGTAATTCCGATTCCCATGAACGACAGGAAGTTCGGCGCTACCGGAAAAATATTCGGGGCAATCAGTTCCCCTTTATACGTTTGACCCCAGCGGGATTTGTTGAGATCCACGATTTTTCCGCTGGAGAACGTAACGTCGACGATTGCCGGATTGCTTTTCAGCTTGTCGGCGAACGCATCCTTTTGCGAGGCTATCCTGCTTCCGATCCACTGCTGGATCAAGATGTTGTCGCGCTCGAATCCCATATTGAACCGTTGCATGTAGCGGTTTTGAACGTGGATCGAAATGGAGAAAACAATCAGGACGATCGAAATGACGAATTGGAACGCGATGAGCAGCGTCCGCACGCGCTTCCCTTTCGGCGAAAGAGCAAAAGAGCCTTTGATCGCCAGGATTGGGGGCCGCGAAGTCGCGTAAAATGCAGGATAAATGCCCGACAGCAGACCGGTAACGATGGCGACGACGGCCGTTATCGCCAGGATTTGCAGATCGGATCCGATTTTTGTGCAACTCTCGATGAACGAGGCGTATGCGGAGCCAGCGAAGAGCTTTACGACGATCAGCGACAGAAGTAGCGAAAGGAGGGCGATCCCCATGGCTTCCCCGATCAGGTTGCAGCGGATGGCTCCGTTGGTATTGCCAAACACTTTCTGTGTATTGATGCTGCGCAGGCGAACCGGCGTGAGCGCGATGGAAAAATTGACGAAATTGACAATGGCGATCCCGATGATCAGCACGGCGATGGCCAGTAACGACCAGACCGTTGTGCGACTGCTTTTAGGAGTAGGATCGAACCGGACGTTTTTCAAATAATGGATTTCGGAGATCGGGCTCAGTCGGAAAATGGTCGAATCTTCTTTAATCTGTTTGAAGATATCGGAATGTTTGTTGAAGTTCCACAGTTCCGCTTCGACTTTTCCCCTGTTTTGCGGAGCATTCAGCCGGATATAATAGACGTAGCTTTCGTTGTTGGCGTTAATATCCGCATCCCCGATAAAACGGACGATGCTGCCGGTTTCCACCGATCCGTTTTTCGGGAAATCTTTGTAGACTCCGATGATCTCCTGCGGGGCTTCGGTATCCAGCGCGAGGATCAGACTGCGCCCTACGGGATCTTCCGTTCCGTAGAGGGCGGTGGCGACCGTTTCGGAGATCAATACCGTGTTCGGTTCGCGAAAACGTTGCGCATTTCCCCGGACGTATTCGAATTCCAGTACGTCCAGCGCGCCGGGCTCGGCGGAATAGATGCGGAAAGGGCCTTGCTGCGCGTTTTTTCCGGCATTTTTATCATAGACGGCAAGCTCCGGGCCGCCGGTGAACAAGCCTTGTCGTTCCACTTCGGGAATCGAACCCAACGGTTTTGCCATCGGCCGGCTTACCACCGCGTTGTGGACATTGCCGTCGAAAGAACGGGTTTCGAGCCTGAAAATCCGGTCTTTGTTTTTGTAATGCCGGTCGAACGAAAAGTCGTACTTCACCTGTGTCGTAATGATCGTGAACGAGGCGAAAGCTACCGACAGTCCGATGATGTTGAGTATGGCGGCGACTTTGTACTTTTTAAATGGCAAAATCAGGTTTTTCAGCGTATGCATAGCTTATTCGTTTTTCGTTATTCGGTTCGGATCGATTTTATAGGATTGTCCGTCGCGGTTTTGTAGCAGCGCAGCGTGATGACGGCGACGACGATAATCAGCACGATAGCCGGCGCCATGAGGAAGATCCAACTAGGGATCGGTGTTTTATAGGTGAAGCTTTCGAGCCATCGTTTTACGACGATATAGGCCGCAGGCGCCGCGACCGCAAAGCATATCAATACGATGCGGATGTAGGTTTTGTTAAACATCCGAAGAATTTCGCCGGTTTGGGAACCGTACACTTTACGTAGAGCGATCTCCTTGCGCCGGCTGGAGGTTTCGAAATGGATGACTCCGAAAACCCCGGTGATCGCAAGCGATACCGACACCAGGCTGAACAGGAAAATCATTTCCGAAAGGTTTCGTTCCTTCTGATACAGGTTGCCCAGTTGTTCTTCCATGAATTTTACGTCGGGAACCTGCCTCTGCGGACTGAGTGTCCGGTAGGCTTCCCTGATGAAAGCGATAGCCGGTCCGGGATCGGGATTGTTTATTTTGACGTACATGCAGTACAACGGCGACGAACGATCGTATACGATCAGAGCTATCGGTTCGATGGAGTAATGCAACGGTTTATCGTGGTAATCTTCGACGATGCCGACGATTTCTCCGGAATGTTCCAGCCAGTCGGGGACGGTTATGTCATAAAGTTTTTTTGCCGTTCGGTTGAAAATAAGGGCGGGAGCGTCCCTCTGCTGGTCGGTCTCCGTGAAATCCCGTCCTTCGACCAGGTGCATTCCCATGAAAGAACAAAAATTCGGCGCAACCCCCATGAGTCGGAAACCGATTTCATCGTTTTTATAAAGGCGGTTGCAAAACGTTCCGCCTTTGCTGACGATAAAAGTGCGGCTGAGGGTTACGTCGGCGATGTCCGGATTGCTTTTCAGCTTATGGATCAACGGGTCGGCCGATCTGCCCGCTAACGGGCCCAGATCGAACGTTACGATATTTTCGCGCGGCAACCCGATGTCGAATTGTCGAATATAGCGGTTTTGAATATGAACCGCCAGCGCAACGATAATTAGTATCATCGAGATGGAGAACTGAACCGCAATAAGGACGACGCGTAGTTTTTTACCCGGCCGGGAGACGGAGAACGTCCCCTTCAGCGCCAGGGCGGGTTGCAAGGATGTAATGTAAAAAGCGGGATAGATTCCTGCGATAAAACCGGTCAGCAGTGCGATTCCCGCAGAAATCGGGATCAGGCCGGGATAGTCGCCGGGCGAGATTCCTCCGGTAATCAGCGAAGATAGGTTCGTTTCTTCCAGTGCGTGAACGGTGAGTACGGCCAGCAGGAACGAGACTGCCGTCAGGCAGACCGCTTCGGCGATCAGATTGATCCGCAACTGCCGGGAGCGGCATCCGAATACTTTTTGCGTATTGATACTGCGCATGCGCGCCGGAGCCTGTGCGATCGTGAAATTAATGAAGTTGATAACCGCGATCAGCAGGATCAGCAGGGCAACCGTCAGCAGCGAATAGGTGGTGTTGCGGTTTCCCCCTTCCTGGGAGATCGTTTCGTTGAAGAAATAGAGGTCGTTCAATCCGACGAGCCGTAGCCGTTGGCTTCTTGTCGAGTCTTCGTCATACGTTTTCGCATAATTCCATACGAGGGGTAGCAGATCCTGTTCGATTCGGCGGATGTCGGCATTCTGTTTTACCCGGACGAAATAAGGGGTCGAACAGTTGTTGAAATCTTGGAGCAGCCGCTCCTTCAGGTCGGTATAGACATCGTTTTTCAACGAGGCGTTTTTCGGAAAATCACGGTATACGGCGACGATCGTAAATTGGGCGGCCTCCCGGTATCCTTCCGACTTGGCAATGGTTTGCCCGACCGGGTTTTCGCTGCCGAAAAGCTTTACGGCCAGCGAATGGGGAATAATCGCCGCGTTGGGTTCGGAAAAGGCGTTTAGGTCGCCGGAAAGCGTTTCGAATCCGAAGACATCCAACCAGGATCGCGAAACGAGCGAAAAACCGGCGGCGATAGCCGACTCCGGCCCTCGTTCGGGCCGAAAGAACGGAACGTTGGGATCTCCGTGTTGATACGATAGGCATCCGCCCGTTTCGATTCCGGCTGATGACCGGAGCAGTTTTTCGGCCAGCGGCCGGGGCAGCACGGTGCCCAGATCGCCGGATTGCGGTACTTGAAAACAGAGCCCGTATATCCGGTTGGCATTCGGGTAGCATCGGTCGTATCCGAGTTCATACCATACCTGCATCATGATGAGCATGAACGAAGCGAACGCAACGGTAAGTCCGGCTATGTTCAGCAGGGCGGCTGTTTTGTTCCGGGCGAACAGGTTGACTAAGTTTCGTAACAAGATTTTCATGACTTTGTATCGTTTTGTGATAATTATTCTTTCCGGATCGAGTCGGCCGGGTTTTCACGGGCGGTACGGTAGCACAATAGCGAAATGGTCGCGACGGTAATCGACAGCACGAGCGATAGGGCCGTGCCGAATATCCACGGATCGATCGGAGTCCGGTAAGCGAACCGTTCCAGCCACTTGTCGCCCGCGTACCACGTTATCGGCGTCGCGACGGCGAAACAGATCAGAATTATCCGTATGTATCCGGCATTGAACATGCGCAGGATTTCTCCTGAGGTGGCGCCGTGTACTTTCCGCAGCCCGATCTCTTTGCGGCGGTACTGCATGTCGAACAGCACGAGGCCGAAGACTCCGACGACCGATATGAGGATCGACAGCAGGCTGAACAGGGCGATCTGTTTCGAAAAAAGGGCTTCTTTCCGATACAGGTTGCCGATCGCTTGATCCATGAAAACGATGTCCTGAGCCCGGTTTCGGATGTCGAATTTCCCGCCCGTTTCCCGGATGTGCCCGATGACGGCCGCCAGATCGCCTCCGTTGACTTTCACGTAAACGACGTTCAGCGGAATGCAGTCATTGATTCCGAACAGGCAAAAGGCGGCCGGTTCGATCGCGTATTGCAACGGCTGGTAGTTGAAGTCCCGGACAATCCCTGCGATGTCGTCCCGGGCGGTGAAACCGTGGATCGTGCTGTTCGGTTCTATGCCGTATTTTCTTTCGGCCGTTTGATTGAAAATGAACGTATTGTTTTCTTTCAGACGGTCGGTTTCCCGGAAGTCGCGCCCTTCGGCAATCTCCATTCCCATGAACGACAAGAAATTGGACGCTACGCAATAGACGCAGAATTTGCTTGTTCGATTTTTGTAAACGGACGAAAGCCGCATCGGAGGGGTGCGGTCGACGAGTTGGCCGAACGAGAAGGTGACGTCAGCGATGGCGGGATGGCTTTTCAGCATGCCGGCGTATGCGTCCGGTTGTTCGCTCGTTTTCGACGATACGGTCGTTATCAGGATGTTTTGTTGCCGGAAGCCGAGATCGTGGCTTTTCAGAAACCTGTCTTGCCGGTGAATGAGCAGGGCCGCTGCGATAAAGCCGATAGTGACCATGAACTGTGTTGCAATCAGCACGGTGCGCAGCCGTTTCCCGGTACGGGTATTTCCGAAATTTCCCTGGATCGCGAGGGCCGGATTGAACGAGGTGCTGTAAAAAGCCGGGTAAAGTCCCGAAAGTATCCCGGTTGTCGAAGCGGCGGCCAGCGAGATCCAGATCGCAGCCGGATTCTCGCTCGGCGAAGCGATTCCGTTCAGCAGATTCGCCGACAGCGGAGACAGCCATTGTACGATGCACAGCGCCAGTAAAAATGCAACCAGCGTTGTCCCGACAGTTTCGGCGATCAGATTGCGCCGTAATACGGAAGTTTTGCATCCGAAAATCTTACGAGCGTTCAGGCTTCGTACGCGGGTCGGTATCAGTGCGATCGCGAAATTGACCGAATTGATGGCGGCGATCCCGAGAATCAGAATGGCGGCGGCGATCAGCGACAAGGTGGTCGCGCGACTGCCTTTTTCGTGGGAGTCGCTGATGCAGTCCGTCGCATAATATACGTCGTGCAGGTTATGGAGCCGGATACGTTTCGTCGAATCGCCGTCGGTCTCCCGGATTTTCCGGGTCAGATCGGCCTCTATTTTCGCTTTGTGTCCGGCATCGTTCGCCACGATATAATACATGATGTCGGAGATGGTAGTTTCGAGCGGACGAACCGTGTAGACATCGTTTTTTACGGATGAATTCTTCGGAAAATCCCGGTAAACGGCGACGATTTGTAGCGGTTTTTCGTAATTTTCCGGAATCAGCGTTTTGCCGACGGCGTCGCCGTCCGGAAAGGCCGTTTTTGCAAAACTTTCCGGAACGACGGCTGTGCCCGGTTCGGAAAGCCTGTCCGGATCTCCCCCGACATACCGGAAACCGAATACCTCCGGCCAGTTTTCCGTGACCTGTATGCACCGGATCGGAAACCGTGTCTCCGACTCGTCGAAAACATTGTTTGAAAACCATCTCAGTCCGCCTTCCCCTGCGATGTCCGGAACGGATGCGGTCATTTGTTCGACGGTCGAAAAGTCGTTGCCGATCCAGGGTGAAAAGACGGTGGCGTTGTCCGCTGCCGAACTGCGTTCGATCCGGAAAATCCGGTCGGCGTTTTCGTACTGCCGGTCATAGCCCAGGTCGTAGTCGACCTGCATGACGATTAGCATGAACGAGGCGAGCGCGACGGTCAGTCCTGCGAGGTTCAGCAGGGCGGCCGCTTTGTGATGCCGTAGCAGGTAGAGAAAGTTTTTAAAAAAAATCATCGGGTGATCTATTGTGAAAGGTTACTCTTTTTTGATCGAATTGACCGGGTTTTCGTTGGCCGTTTTGCGGATTTTCAGGACGGTGATTGCACAGATCAGCCCGGCGACGGCTATCCCGCAAACGATGTAGATCCACAAACTCAGCGGTACTTTAACGGCGAAGCGTTCCAGCCAGTGTCTGCCTTGCAGGAAGGACAGGCCGAGCCCCGCTACGATGCCGGCGCATACGGTGTATTTCAGATCGGATGCTATCAGCCGGACGACGCTGCCCGGAGTCGCTCCGTTCACTTTGCGGATGGCGATCTCCTTGCTGCGGCGGCGGATTTCGTCGTTGATGAAGCCGAGCAGCCCGATCAGGCTTATTGCCAGCGTAATGAATACGCCGACGAATATCATGTTGCGCAACATTCTTTCGTTGTAATAGGCATTGAGCGTCAGGTCGTCGTAAGCCCAGATCCGGATATCCTGTTCCGGCGCCAGGGTTTTCAGCTTTGCGGTCAATGACGCGATATTTTCCGGCGTGATCGCATCGACGCGGATCTGAATGTCTTCTATGCCGTTCTGGTCGTTCATACAGAACAGGGCCAGCGGTTCGATGCCGGCGCGCAGTGTCGACGTCCGGAAATCCCGGACCACGCCGATGACGGTGCAAGGGGTCGGGCTGCCGAAGAAAAAACTGTTCCCGACCGGATTGCCCTGCCAGCCCATTTTTCGCACGAACTCTTCGTTGACGATCACCTGTCCCTCGGTGGGCATATTTTCAAAGTTTTCGCCTTGCTTCAGTTGGATACCCATCGTGGGTATGTAGTCCGGTGAAATCACGTCAAGACGCGTGACGAAGAGATTGTTTTTCTGATCGTCCTGAACAGGGTTTCCGGAATACCCTCCTTCGAGCGGGTGGCATCCCGCTCCGATTCCGGTCACGAAAGGCAGCGACAACAATTCCTGCCTGGCGGTTTCGTACTGTTGGATGTTTCTGCCCGCCAGAGCCTCGGTATGAAGCATGTTTTTCGTATTGTATCCCGGATTTTCCCGCAGCATCAGGTCGTATTGCCTGGCCACCGTGACCAGCAGCGAAATCAGCAGTGTTACCGCAGTAAACTGGATCAGCAGTAATGCCTGCTTCCACAACCGGTTGCTCGGCGAATAGCGCCGGTAGGCGGTCGTGACGGGAATTCTTGCGAGCAGATTCGCCGGTACCAGCCCTGCCAGCAGGAATACTCCGGCGACTATCGGGATGATATACCTGAGATTATATCCGGAGAAAAGCATTTTCGGAGTCGCTCCGACCATTTTCTGGATGGTGTCCCGCAAACCGAACAGCAAAGCGATGACGAACAGGAACGAAATCAGGATCAATAGGGACGTTTCGCTCATCATGATGCTGAAGATGTCCGATTTGCGGGCTCCGTTACATTTGTGCATCGCCATGGTCCGGCCTCGTTCCGGGAGGGAAGAAAAGTTCGACAGGATGTAATTCAGCGCCGATACGAACAGGATCGCAACGGCGAGCAGGATCAGCAGTTGCGTTGCGTTTTTAACGTCGGGTTGTTGCGCGTAAATGTCGGTCATCGGATTGAAAAAATATTCGATCTTGAACCCTTGCGCGGCATCGCCGGCATAATCGTAATACTTTTGCAGTACGTCCATGATCCGCGGTTCTATCGAATCGGGAACGGCTTGGGGAACGAGCCTTACGTACCCCGTATAACTGTCTCCGCCGCCCCATCCCGAATTCCGGCGCATTTTTTTTACGTTGTCGAACGAAACGATTCCTTCACATCTTACATCCGTATTATCCGGCAGATCCTCGAATATCCCGGCTACCCGGTAATGGGTTCCGGTCGCTTCCTCCAGCATTTGTCCGATCGGGTCGGCTTCGCCGAAGATCCGTCGCGCCGTTTTTCGGGAAAGGAACAGGTTGTCCGGATCCTGAAGAGCCTGCTCCGGATCGCCGGACAGGACTTCGATACTGAACAAGTCGAAAAACGCCGTGTCTGTACAGGCTATGTTTATCTCGAAAGGATGTTCGCCGTGTGTCAGCAAAGGGAAATGCCGGCAGATGACCGTAGCGGTTTCGATTTCCGGGAATTCGTCTTTCAGGGCCGGGGCGACGGGCGCCGATATGTATCCGGCCCTGATCTCCCGGTCGGGCAGGGTTACACGTTCGTCCACACGGTAGATCCGTTCTGCGTCGGGGAACGATTTGTTGTAAGATTCCACATAGACGATTTTTGCCAGGAACACCCATCCGAGAAACAACCCCATTGTGATGGATATCAGCTTGATTACATTGTTTCCACGCAGTTTGAGCAGGTATTTGAAGGCATAGGAGAGCGTTTTCATAATCGTTCGGGGTTTAGATGTTTTTCGGATTATTCTTTTTTAATGGATTTTACCGGGTTTTCGCAGGCTGTCCGCCGTGTTTTTAGGATGACCGTTACGGCGATGATCGCGCAAACGGTCAAGCCGCATCCGGCGAACAGTCCGATGTTCAACGGCGTCTTTGTCGCGAATCGAAGCAACCAGTTGCCCCCGATCAAATACGCTCCCGCGAATCCGGCGACCAGCGCCGCCAATGTGATCCATTGCAGGTCGCGGGCGATCAGCCGGACGATGCTGCTCGCGGTCGCTCCGTTGACTTTGCGGATGGCGATTTCCTTGCTGCGGCGCTGGATTTCATTGTTCGTATAACCGACCAAGCCGATCAACGAGATCAGCAGCGTGACGATCACGCCGACGAATACCGTGTTGCGAAAGTGCAACTCGTTTTCGTATTGCGCCCGGATGACTTCCCGGTAGATATCGACGGTAATATCCGTCGAGGGGAACAGATTCGTCAGGAGTTTGCGAATTTCGGAGAGTTTTTCCGGGGTAATCCCGTCGAGTTTTGCGATCAGGATCGGGCTCCCCGTCGCCGGCATCAGCACGGAAGGGTGTATGACGGAGTTCGGTTCCCGGATCAGCGGCTGGTTGTAGAAGTTTTCGACCACTCCGACGATCGTGCGCGGAGTTTGGAACAAGAGTACCGTTTTCCCGATCGGGCTGTCGGTCCATTGCATTTTTTCGACCAACTCTTCGTTGACAATGATTTCATTGCCGGCCGGGTCGGCGCCGAAATTACGGCCCGATGCCACCCGGATCTCCATTGCCGGGATAAAGTCGGAGTCGACGCCGTAGGCGAAAATATGCACGCCCCTGCCGGTGGCCTCTTCCGAGATGTTGTCTCCCGAACATTCATATCCGGGCAGACCCGACGCGAAACACACAACCTGCACGGCCGGGAGCTTCCCGAGCTGGTGTTTCAGCATGTCGGCCTGTGCCGGGTCGAGTCCCGGAAACCGGACAAAGACGAGATTCTCGTAACGGAACCCCAGATCTTTATGAAGCACCAGGCGGTATTGCCTGACGACGATCGCCAGCAACGTGATCATCAGGGCCGCGCATCCGAACTGGATGAAAAGCAGGAATTGTTTCCACAGCCGTTTGTTTAGCGCATAGTTACGGAATGCCAGCGCGACCGGGATCGACGAGAATATTTTGGCCGGGATGACGCCGGCGATCAGGAACAGCGGGATGATGACTGCCAGCGTTTTGGTCAGATTGCCGGCCGTGAAAATAGCGCTGAAAGGGGTGGTTATGATTTGCTGGATCGGTTGCCTGAATGAAAAAACGAGAAGAACGGCCAGCAGCATCGACAACAGGATCAGGATCGCGGTCTCCGAAAGCATCATGCCGAAAATGCCGGAAGAGGTGTTGCCGTTGCATTTGTACATTGCCATTGTCCGGGCGCGGGTGGCCAGCGACGAGATCGAAGCCAGCGCGTAATTCATCGCCGCGACGAGCAGCACGATGAAAGCCAGCAGGCTCCGGATGAAGACATGATGACGGACGTCGGCATTGTCCCGGTGCAGTTGCGTTACCGGATACAGTCTGTAAAAGACCTCGTCCGTATCTGCGTATTTCCTGCAGATTTTCCGTAAATCTGCATTGACCGAATCGGGGTTGGCTCCCGGAACCAGTTTTACGTATCCCCTGAAACAGTCGGTGCCGCCCCATTTCATATTCGGCCGCCATCCGTTGATGTCCGTGAACGGGGCGATGTTCCTCAGCGGAATCAGCGCATCGAAACTCAGTGTGCTGTTTTTCGGAAAATCCTCGAACACGCCCGCCACGGTGTAAGGGGCGGACTTGTCGTAAAAGACGATTTCCCCGACCGGATTTCGCCCGCCGAACATCCGTTCCGCACAGCTTCCGGATAGGAAAATATTCCGGTCGCTCAGGAATCCGCTGCGGAGATCCCCTTGAGTCAGTTTCACTCCGAAAAAATCGAAAAATACGGAATCGGCGTGGTACAGTCCTTGGAAAACGTGAGGATGATCCTCGTAATAAAAGGGACGTAAATTGCGTTGGGGGAAAAACATCGTGCCTGAGACCGTTCTCGGCAGCTCGTCGCGCAGAACGGACCAGGGCTCTCCGAACAACCCGTCGGCCACGTCGTCTTCATTTTCGCCGACCCATACGAACCGGGCCTGGTAAATGCGGTCGGCATCCGGATAAAAACGGTCGAAAGAGGTGTCGAAAGCTACCTGCGACAGCAGAATAGCGCCTACGACCAGCCCGAGCGTCATGGACAGGATACGGATCAGGTTGTTGCCCCGGTTTCGGGTCAGGTACCGGAAAGTGTAGATCAGTCGCTTCATGCGGATTCTTCGGTTTGACAGTTTCTGTGTAATATGACGGGGCTATCGAAGGATCAGCACGTCGTTGTCGCCATAGGTTTCGTAACTCGAAACGATTACCTTTTCGTCCGGGTCGAGCCCTTCGGTCACTTCGTAGAACTGCGGATTTTGCCGTCCGATCTTGATTTTGCGTCGGAAAGCTTTTTTACCGTCTGCCGACAGGACGAATATCCAACTGCCTCCGGTGCTCTGGTAGAATGCCCCGCGCGGGATCAGCAGCGCTTGGACGGGTTGTCCGAGTTCGAGGTTGATGTAATAGGTCTGTCCCGACCAGATGTTGTCGGGGCGCTCGCCTTCGAAATGGAAATCGATCTTGAATTGTCCGCCCTGCACTTCCGGGTAGACCTTCGAGACTTTCAGACCGAATTCGACTCCCTGCCGTTCGAATTTGGCGTCCAGGCCGGGATGCACTTTATCGAGGTAGTGCTCGTCGGGCGTCGCTTGGATTTTAAAGTCGGAAAGGTCGTTGATTTGCCCGACTTTTTGACCCGCGCCGATCGACTGTCCCAGTTCGACGTTCAGTTGCACCAGTTCGCCGTTGATCGGAGACTTTACTTTCAGGTTTTCCACCCGCTGGCGGATCAACTCCATGTTTTTGTTCATGTTCTCAACGTTTTCTTTCAGGTGATCGATCTGTACGGCACGGGCCAGCGAATCCTGCTTCTGGCGTTCGATAATCAGTTCTCGGCTGCGCTCGACCAGCTCGTAGTCTTCTTTGGCTTGCAGGTATTCCTCCCTGGCGATCAGCTTTTCGTTGTACAGCTTTTCTTTTTGTTGGTACTGCCGTTTTTTTCGCTGGATGTCGAGGTCGGTCGCGAATTGCTCTTTTTGCTGGTTCAGCCGATCCTGTTCCATTTGGATCTGTGCGTTCCGCAGGGCGTTCACCCGGTCGGCCAACTGGGACTCGCTTTCCAGTACCGAAGCGCTCAGGTTTTGGTTGCTCAGCGTCAGGATCACGTCTCCCTCTTTGACCGTGTTGCCCTCTTCGATGTTCCGCTTTTCGACCACGCCGCCCTCCAGCGGGGAGAGTTGCAGGATCGTGATCGGCTGCACGGTGCCGTTGACCCGGATATAATCGTTGAAAAGGTCGTTTCTGGCCGTCCCGACGGTGATCGTGCGGCTGTCGATCACCAGCGTCGAAGAGTGGTCGCCGAGAATCAGCCACAGGATGAAGAGGAGCAATACTCCTCCCAGGATGTAGGGAATATGTTTTTTCTTGAGACCTTTTTTTTGCTTGAGTTGGATGTCCATAGATGATTGTCGTTTTTATTGATTTTCGATTTCGGAGCGTGTTTAGTGAACCTGTTCGATCAGCGGGATTCCCTGGTAATAGCGGATCAGCCGGTATTGGATGACGTACTGCAGTTTGACGTCCAGCAGGTAGGATTTTGCCTGCTGCACCTGCGTGGCGCTGGTTTGCAGTTCGAGCGAACTGAGCAGTCCTTCGTCGTATTTACGCTGGACGGCCCGGTGCGCCAGCGTGGTCGCGCTGACCTGTTTGGCGGCTTGCAGGTACTCCTTGGCGAGTCCGTTGCAGCGGTCTACGGCTTGCTTGATCGAACTTTGCAGCGCACGCAGCGTTTCCGCGTTGTTTTGTTCGGTGATGCGAAGATTGTTCAGGTTCCGGTTGACGTTGGTACGCCGCGCCAGACCGTTGAAAATGGGGATGCTCAGCGTCGCCGAAATGTATCCGCCTCTTTTGTTTCGGAACTGGTAGCTGAACGGCGCCGGAGTGGACTGTTTATCGCTATAATAATTGGTATGGTACTCGGCCGACAGGCTGACCGACGGCAAGAGGCGTCCCCGGCTCATGGCATAGTTCAGCTTACTTTGCCGGAGTTGATAGTCCGCTATCCGGATCGACGGATGCAGAGTTCGCGCCGTGACGAACACTTCGCTTGCGGATTCCTGCGGAACGTCGTCGATCATGTTGATCGCCGTGTCGATTCGTAGCGAGTCTTCCAGGGGGTAGTTCATGACGTTTTTCAGCAATGTCCATGCGTTGGTCAGGTTATTCTGCTGGTTGATCAGGTTGGCGTCGTTCGTGGCTACCTGCGCTTCGACCTGCGCTACGTCGGCGCTGCTTCGCAGTCCGAGCTTTTCGAGTTCGCGCGCTTTGAACAGGTTTTGGCCGCTCTCCTGCAGTTGTTCTTCCGCAATGGTGACCAGTCCCATGTAAAGAATCACGTTGAAATAGCGTTCCATCACCGACAGCGAGATATCGTCGTGTACCTGTTGTTGATACTCCTTGCCCAGTAGCCGTCCGATCTTGCTCGACCGGACGGCGTTGATCGTGGCGAATCCGTTGAAGATCGGCATCGACGCCGAGAGCGAATAGGCATTGTTAAACGAAGAGTTGTTGACGTAGACGTTGTCGTCGTTGATCGAACGGCCGAAATTGGGCGTAGCGCTCACGCTGCCGCTGATCGACGGCAGCATGTTCGCAATGGCGTTGATATAGTCCTGTTTGTAATTGTCGTTGCTGTATTGCTGCCGTTTGGCGCTCGGGCTGTTCGCGATGGCATATTGCATGCAGCGCTCCAGCGACCATGTTTCTCCCTGCGCGAACGAATATGTAAAGAAAACAGACAGTATAATGGTAAAAAGCGATTTTTTCATCGGCCGTTTGGTTTGTGTGTTTTATTATATAATAAAATACCAAAATCGTACCTTTCCCCGAAACCGTTTGTTTGTCAGGTTTTTGTCCGGTGTCTACTTTTGTTTGTGTGTCTATTTATTTTACACGGATGTCTTTTTTCTTGACAAATCCTGTCGGAAACCGGAAATATTGCTTTATCTTTAGAGATCGATTAAAAAAAATCCGTATTTCATGGTTAAGCAGGGGACGGTATTGGTCGTCGACGATAACAAGGGCATACTGAAGGCGCTCGGATTATTGCTCGATAAGTATTTTGACAAAGTAATCCTGATTTCCTCGCCGAATCGGATCGCCGGGACGTTGTGGAACGAACGCGTGGACGTGGTGCTGCTGGATATGAATTTCTCGGCCGGAATCAATACCGGGAACGAAGGGATCTACTGGTTGTCGCAGATCAAAAAGGCGGATGCCAACATCCAAGTCGTCGTGTTTACAGCTTACGCCGATATCGACCTGGCTGTCCGTGCAATCAAGGAAGGCGCTGCCGATTTTGTCGTAAAGCCCTGGGAAAACGACAAGCTGATCGCCACGCTGCTTTCGGCCTACAACCTCGGAAAATCGAAAAAAGAAGTCAAATTTCTGAAAGGAATGCGGCAGGAACTCTCTTCCGCAGCACCGATGTTCTGGGGCGCTTCGCAGTCTATGCGACAGGTTCGCTTGCTGGTGGACAAAGTGGCGGTGACCGATGCCAATGTCCTGATAACCGGGGAGAACGGGACCGGGAAAGAGGTGTTGGCGCGTGAAATACACCGCCTCTCCTCGCGGGCCGCCGAATTGATGGTCACGGTCGATATGGGCGCGCTGACCGAATCGCTGTTCGAAAGCGAGTTGTTCGGTCATGTCAAAGGCGCTTTTACCGACGCCCGCACCGATCGGATCGGCAAATTCGAAATTGCGCGGGGCGGAACGCTGTTTCTGGACGAGATCGGCAACCTATCGTACCATTTGCAGGCGAAACTGTTGTCGGCCATCCAGAGTCGCAGCATCGTCCGGGTCGGAAGCAACCTGTCTGTCCCGACCGACATCCGCCTGATCTGCGCGACGAATCGAAACCTGCCGGAAATGGTGACGCAGAAGCAGTTCCGCGAAGACCTGTTGTACCGGATCAATACGATTCATATCGAGATCCCGTCGCTGCGCGAACGAAAAGAAGATATCCTGCCGCTCGCCGAAATGTTTCTGTCGAGGTATGCGGCGAAATATCACAAACAGGGGCTCGGAATCGACACCGGCGCCCAGAAGAAACTGAGGGACTATCCATGGCCCGGAAATATCCGAGAATTGCAGCATACCGTTGAAAAAGCGGTGATCGTCTGCGAAACGGAAAATATCGCGGAGGACAATCTGCTGATGGCATCGCCGCAGGTTTCGGCCGCTCAGCCTGCCGTTTCGACTCTGGAGCAGATGGAACGGGACATGATCGTCCGGGCCATCCGGATAAACGACGGCAACATGTCCGCCGTCGCGGCTCAGTTGGGGATTACCCGCCAGACGCTATACAACAAGATTAAGAAATACGAACTGTAACGGTATGTTCAAAGGCTCGGTTTATAAACTCTGCGGATTGTTGGTACTGCTGTTGGGATCGGCCGCGCTGATTACCCTGGGCATTCTGTCCGGGAAATTTTTCATGCTGTTGCTGGGCTTCGCGTTGTTGGTTTGGGGAATCGCCGGACTGTTCCGTTTTCATTTTCAGAGTATCCGTAAAATGACCTTCATGTTCAATTCCATCGAAAACGGCGACTATGCCTTTAAGTTTACCGAGTACGAAGGGCCGGTCAGCGACAACTTGCTGAACCTTTCGCTGAACCGGATCAAGAATATTCTGGTGAAGGCCCGCACGCAGGCCGTCGAACAGGAAAAGTACTACGAGCTGATAATGAACAGCATTCATACGGGGGTGATCGTTATTAACGATGCGGGGAACGTTTATCAGATCAATCAGGCCGCTTTACAGTTGTTCGGATTGCCGCGACTGAACCACGTTAACCGGCTGGCGGTGATCGACGGTTCGCTACGCGATTTGTTTTTCAACCTGAAAGCCGGGGAGAAAAAACAAACTTCTTTTTCCAACGAACGCGGCGTCGTCCATCTTGCGATCAACGTCTCGGCGATGAAGGTGCGTGATATGTCGCTTCGGATCGTGGCGGTCAACGACATCAACAACGAACTGGACGAAAAAGAGACCGAATCGTGGATACGGCTGATCCGGGTGCTGACCCACGAAATCATGAATTCCATTACGCCGATCACCTCCTTGAGCGATACGTTGCTGAAAATGGAAGGTTCGATGAACGAGAAGGTGCGGGAAGGGATCGAAGCGATCGGTTCAACCGGCAAAGGATTGATCGGGTTCGTGGAGTCTTATCGGCGTGTGACTCGGATTCCGGCGCCGCGGCTCCGGTCGTTTTACGTCCTGCCTTTTTTGGAACGCATCGTTACGCTGATCCGCCATGATACGGCCGACCGGGCACTCGATATACGTATCGGGGTAGAGCCTGAAGAGCTGCTGTTGTATGCCGACGAGGATATGATCGGGCAGGTCGTGCTGAACCTGCTGAAAAATGCGGTTCACGCTTTGCAAGGCCGGACGGACGGGACGATCCGGATTGCGGCGACGGGCAGCGAATCCGGCGAAATCACGCTTTCGGTGACGGACAACGGATGCGGTATCCCGCCCGAAGTCGCGGCCAACATTTTCATGCCGTTCTTTACGACGAAAGAAAACGGGTCGGGGATCGGTTTGAGCGTGTCGCGACAGATCATGCGCCTGCACAACGGGAGCATCTCGTTGAAATGCTCCCGTCCCGGCGAAACGACCTTTAAATTGTTATTCAGTTAGTTTCAGTTGTTTTCAGGCGTCTCGTTTCCCTGAATATAACCGGAAAATTGCATGGTCGAACGGCTGATCTGATTGACGATCAGCTTGGCATTGATACCTTGGCCTACGACGATCGTAAAGGTGAGCCGATCCGACCCGTGAGGCGATTTCACGTCCATCGTAATGATGCGGTCGCCCCGCTTGTTGCTTTGCAGGTCGTAGGTGAAATCTTTGGAAGTGAAACTCAACGGATTTTTGTTGTTCCCGAAATCGGAGGAGGTGAAAGCCTGTCCGACGTAAGGCAACCGGACGACTACCGAATCTTTGGTTACCTGCAACGTGTTCATATGCGTCAGGAAAGACGCTTGGTTCGCAGCGTTGGAAGACAGAATCTTGTTGGCGTGAAATGTGAAGGCTTTCGTGCTGATCAGTTGGTTGATGGCCTGCATGATTTTGACGTCTTCCGCCGACTGCTTTTTCTGTGCGGAAAGACCTGCGGCCCAAAACGAGAGGGCGAGTAACAGGAATAGTTTTTTCATAGCCGGTTGATTTTAAGTCGTTAAAATTAAAACAGTTTTGGATTTTGTTTTATTTCTCGTTGTAAAGTAAAACATTTTGCCGGTAAGTTGAATAAGCGGAACCCATCAAACCGTAATCGGGGTAGGTCTTCCCGTAATTCGGGTAACGTCGCTATGAAAAGAGAGTCGAAAGATCTGTCGCAGTCAGTAAAAAACGGGGGCATTTTCCGAATGCCCCCGTCGTTGTGTGGATGCGGAACCGACGGGCTATTCCCCGACCATGGTTCCCGGCTCTTGAATGTATCCCGAAAAATTCATCGGAGAACGCGACGAACTCGTTATCGTCAGTTTGGCCATGATGCCTTTGCTGATCGTCAACATGAACGTGAACCGGTCGCTTCCGGGCGATTTCACCTCCATCGTAATGATTTTATCCTTCTTTTTGGTCACCTCTACTTTGTAGGTAAAATCCGTAGTCGTGAATTGCAGCGGATTGCCGCCCGTATTGCCGCTCGATCCTTCTTTGCCGATATAGGGTAGAGAAACGGTCAGCGAATCCTTGTTTACGGTCATGGAGTTCAATTGAGTCAGCATGGATTGGTTGCCTCCCGAGGTCAGGATTCGGTTCGCTACGAAAGTGATTGTTTTTCTACTGATAAGTTGGTTTACAGCCTGTTCTACCATCAGATCGTCGGCCGATTGTGCGAACGCCCCCGGCGCGCACAGCAACAACATGAGAGATAATGCAAAAAAACGTTTCATAAGATCGGATTTTAAATTTCTGTATTATACTGCAAGTTATAATAAATTTTGACGATTTAAAAGTAAAATCCCGGAAAAATAAAAAACTCCGGCAAGTTCGTGCCGGAGTTTTCGTAGTCGGGAAGAATAATTATGCCTGCGTCGTCTTTTTTAGGAAAAGATCTTTGACAAGAATTTTTCCGATCCCCGCACAGGCTCCCAGAAATACGAATGCGATCAGAATGATTACCTTGCTGGTGTTCGATTTTTTCACCGGAACGGTCGCCGGTTCGATGATCGTTACGCAGGGGGTTTGCTCTTGCACCTTGATTTTGGCCGTTTCGAGTTGCTGGGCCAGTTGGTTGTAAACGCCGAAAGCCAGTTGTTGTTCGTTCTGTAAACGATCGAGTTCCACCTGTGCCGTCTGTTTGGCGATGTGTTTGTTGGCGTCGGCCGCAATCGCGTATTTGCGCTGCGCGTCGTAATATTTCTGTTTCGCCTCGTCGAAAAGGTTTCGGGTGAAGGCGAGGTCGCGCACGGCTTTTTCGGTGCGGTACGTCAGGATGTATTCCTGTAGTTTGTTGACCATCGAGTCGGCGACGGCGGCTGTCACCAACGGATCCTGCATGGTCGCCGAAGCGGTTATGACCCCCGTTTTTTTGTCGACCGAAATATTGATCCGCTCATTCTGTTTTTTCAGCACTTCGCTTTGCTGTTGGGTGAGCGCGTAGGGATTTATGCCGTTTGCTTCTTCTTCTTTTTCCGCAAAAGAAATCCATCCGATGATTTTTCCCGGTACGGCCAACAGGTACTTCCACCAGGGCGAAGATAATTGGGTGTCGACGTAATCGTAGAGCGACATCGTTGCCGGCATTTTCTTTCCCTGTACGGGAATCTGACTCAGATCCACCATAAAAGGGGTGCTGTTGACGACGTCGGGATACAGCATCAGGTTGATCCCGTCCACATTGTTGCCGCTTCCGGAACTCAGGTCGAAACCGGCCAGAGCTGCCAAATCCGCCATCCCCCCGCCTTTGGTCGCGTTGATTCCTTCGGGGGCCATTTTTACGGTCGTCGTGTACTCTTTCGGGATGCTGAATGCGATAATCAGTCCTGCGATCGCGCCGATGCCGGCGGCCTTCAGGACGAATATCCGCCGAGCCCAGATTTTTTTCATCAAATCGAGCAGGTCGATCTCTTCCGCGGTCGTACCGGATGATTGTGTTTCTTCCATAAATTAGATTGAATCGATTCCGAATGCAAATATAAGAATTATATCGGTATCCGAAATCCGCCGATTCGTTTCGAAGGTATTTTATTACCTTTGCTCCCAAAAAGGAATGACATGGTAAGTATTGGAACGACGTTGTCGCCGATCGGTAAAAAAGCGTTGCTTTGCGGGTCGGGAGAACTGGGCAAAGAGGTTGCCGTCGAACTGCAACGTTACGGGGTGGAAGTCGTGGCGCTTGATCGCTATCCGGACGCGCCGGCCATGCAGGTCGCGCACCGGTCGTACGTGGTTTCGATGCTGGACGGGGCCCGGTTGCGGGAGATCGTCGAGCGAGAGAAGCCGGATTATATCATTCCGGAGATCGAAGCCGTTGCGACCGACGTGCTGCTCGAATTGGAAAAGGAAGGCTACCGCGTGGTGCCCACCGCGCGGGCCGCGATGCTGACGATGGACCGGGAGGGGATTCGCCGGCTTGCCGCCGAGACCCTGCGGTTGCCGACTTCGCCGTATCGTTTCGCGGCGACCCGCGAAGAGTTCGCGCAGGCTGTCGGCGAGATCGGCTTTCCGTGCGTGGTCAAGCCGATCATGAGTTCGTCCGGACACGGGCAGAGCGTCGTCCGCAGCGAAGAGGATATCGATTGCGGTTGGCGCAATGCGCAGCGGGGCGGCCGGGCGGGAGCCGGGAAAGTGATCGTCGAGGGATTCGTAAAGTTCGATTACGAGATTACGCTGCTGACGGTGCGCCATTGCGGGGGAACTTCTTTTCTCGAGCCGATCGGGCACTATCAACAGGACGGCGACTACCGAGAGTCGTGGCAGCCGCAGCCGATGACGGCCGCCGTAAGGAAGCAGGCCGAAGAGATCGCCCGCCGGATTACCGACGCATTGGGCGGACGGGGCCTTTTCGGCGTGGAACTTTTCGTGCAGGGCGACCGGGTGATCTTCAGCGAAGTATCGCCCCGGCCGCACGATACGGGAATGGTAACGATGATTTCGCAGGATCTCTCCGAGTTTGCGCTGCATGTACGGGCGATCCTGGGGCTTCCCGTGCCGAATATCGCGTTTCACGGTCCGTCGGCTTCCCGTGCCGTCGTAGTCGAGGGAGATAGCAACCGGATGGAGTTTGCGAACCTCGAAAACGTGCTGTCGGAACCTGACACCCAGATGCGTATTTTCGGCAAATCCGAAATCGACGGGCGCCGGCGCATGGCGGTGTTGCTGGCGCGGGGCAAAACCGTCGAGGAAGCGCGCGAAAAAACGGCCCGTGCCTATGCCAAACTGCAAATCAACGTATTCGACAGGGAATAATTCAAAGAGAAGACGATAAAAAAGCGGCGTATCCGAAAGGATGCGCCGCTTTTCGTCGGTCGGAACCGATCAGTTGAATATAACGGTTTTATTTTTGTAGACCAGCACTTTGCGTTCGATGTGCTTTTGGACGGCCCTCGACAGGACGATCTTTTCGAGATCTTTCCCTTTGTTGACCAGATCGGCGATCGTATCCTTGTGCGTGATGCGAACGATCTCCTGTTCGATGATCGGGCCGGCGTCCAGTTCGGTAGTGACATAGTGGCTGGTCGCCCCGATGATCTTTACGCCGCGTTCGAAAGCCGCATGATACGGTTTCGCCCCGATAAACGCAGGCAGAAACGAATGGTGGATATTGATGATCCGGTTCGGGAAGGCTTCGATCATCCGTTCCGAAATGATCTGCATGTAACGCGCCAGCACGATGAAGTTGACCTGATGTTTGGCCAGCAGCTCCATTTCGGCGCGTTCCTGCTCCTCCTTGTTCTCCTTGTTGATCGGGAAAACGTAGAACGGGATATCGAAACGTCGGCCGATGTGTTCCAGTTCGGGGTGATTGCTGATAATCAGCGGGATCTCTACGTTCCACTCTCCGGCCGTGTAGCGGGCGAGCATATCGTACAGGCAGTGCGACATTTTCGAAACGAAGATCGCCATCTTCGGCTTCGTGCCCGAAAAATAGAGCCGGAAGGTCATCTGGTATTTTTGCGCATAGAGCGTATTAAAATAGTCCTCGATCTTCTCTTTCGGAATCAGAAAACCGTCCAGATCCCAGCTTATACGCATGAAAAACACGTTTTCGGCATGGTCTACGTATTGGTCGAGGTAAATGATATTGCCTTTGTTTACCGTGATAAAGTCCGTAACTTCTGCCAAAATACCCTGTTTGTCAGGGCAATACAGTAGTAGTTGGGCTGCTTCCTCTTTCATGGTCGTCTTCTCTTCGTTGATTTAGCGTCCAAAATTAGCGATTTTTTCATGAAATCCGGCATTGTCGGGCCGAATTGCTGCGGGTCGTACGCTTTCCCGCAAAAATTTTGTAGTTTTGGTTCCGGATTGGCTAAATTATTGTTAGTTAAGGAGCACCTGTTTCCGCCGTATAAGATGTTTAAAAAGATTATAAAATATACGTTCCGTGTCGTTTTATGCGGACTGGTTCTGCTGATCGTCCTGCCTTTTCTGCTTTATATTCCCGGCATCCAGAATTTTATCCGTCGGCAGGCCGAGTCTTACGTGGCCCGGAATACCGAAATGCGCCTGTCCGTACGCCAGATACGCCTGTCGTTTCCGCTGCGGCTGGTCGTCGACGACGTGATGGTGTCTACCCCGGTGTTGGATACGATGGCCTACTGTACCCGGCTCGAGGCGGACGTCGCCCTGTGGCCGTTGCTGCGCGGCGAAGTCGTCGTACATCGTTTCGGGTTCGACGGGACGACGGTGAATTATGCCGATTCGCTGGCGCAGTTCGGTCTGTACGCCCGTGTCGGGCATTTCAGTCTGGCTGCCGACCGGATCGATCTGAAAGGCTCCGTAGCGGATATCTCCGGAATCGAATTGGAAAAAGGAACCGTCCGGCTGTCGATCGGAGAGGGCCCGTCGGATACCTCGGCGACGGCTGAAGGAAAGCCGGTTGCCTGGAAAATACGGGTAAGTAAACTCGCGCTGGACGACATCGCTTTTTCGATGGAAACGAAGCCCCGCATTACCGAACTCGACGTATTGCTGAAACAGGGAAATCTGGCCGACTGCCTGGTGGATTTGTCGCGGCAGCAGGTGGCTGTAACGGAAATCGTATTGGACGGGGGGAGTTATTCCTTTCTGACCGATACGACGAAAATCGCGGCGGTGCAGGACACCGTCCGCACGGCCGCGACAGATTCGGTTACGGAACCGTGGACGATCGCGGTGAACCGGTTGCGGTTATCCGACAATGCCGTGACGTACGGCGCCTTGCAGGGTGCGCCGAAAGAAGGCCTGGATTTCGACCACCTTGTCTTGACGCAGTTGAATCTGTCGGCCGACTCGATTTATAACCGGGGCGCTGCGGTACGGATCGGGATCGGCCGTTTTTCGGCCGTCGAACGGAGCGGATTGCAGGTAGCCGATTTGAGCGGCGCTTTTTCGATGGACAGCACGCAGGTCGCTCTGTCGGATTTCAGCTTGACGACCGGACAGTCGTCGTTGCATGTCGATCTGCGGGCCGACGCTTCGGCGCTGGCGCTCGCTCCGGACGCGCGCGTAAACCTGCGGTTGGAGGCAAAGGTGGCGTTGCGCGAGTTACAGGCGGTCTTGCCCGTTGCGGATAAGAATATACGACAGATGTTGTCGACGCGTTCGCTCGAACTGTCCGGCGATTTCGCGGGAACCCTCGGACGCTTGCGCGCAGACAGCCGGATCGCGGTTCCCGGGAACGTGCTGCTTACCCTGAATGCCGACGTCGCTTCGGCGACCGATCCGTCCCGCATCGAAGGGCTGTGCCGTTTCAAGGGAAGTTTCAGCCGACTGGAGTTTCTGACGGATCTGCTGCCCGACACCGCGCTGCGCCGCCGGCTCCGGATTCCGGAACAGATGGCGCTGGAAGGTTCGCTGCGGATGCGGCAGGGAACGTTTTATCCGGTAGCGGCGTTTGCGATAGGTTCGGGAACGGCGACCGTAAAGGGGGAATTCAACGGTAAAAAGCAGCTTTATAATGCCGAACTGATCTGCGACAGTTTCCCGGTCGGCCGTTTTCTGCCGAACGATTCGCTGGGCGTACTGACGATGCGGGTGGCGGCCGACGGTTCGGGTTTCGATCCGTTGCATACATCGACCGTAGCCGAAGCCGCCGTGCGGATCGACCGTTTTATTTACCGAAGTTACGATTACGGCGGCATCGCGCTGGATGCTTCGCTGCGGGATCACCGTTTGATAGGCCGTCTGACCGGCGAGAGCGAGGCGCTGAAATTCGGACTGGATATCGAAGGCCTGCTGACGCAGACGCAGCAGGCCGTAACGGTGCGGGGTACGGTCGATACCTGCAACCTGTACCGAATGAACCTTTCGCCGGAAAAGACGGCGATATCCGTGGCCCTCGATCTGGCCGCTTCGTCCGATTCGGCCCGGACGCGCAGGGTCGAAGCGACCGCCGACCAAATCGTGCTGTGGGACAAATGGCGCGAAAACCGTATTCGCAAAACGTCGGTTTCGGCGGAAATAGCTGCCGAAAAGGTAGCGGCGGCGGTGCAGTCGGGCGATTTCCGGCTCGATTTCGCAGCTCCGGTTCCGGTCGATTCGCTGGCGGAGCAGGCGGGACGTGCGGTTGCGTTGATTTCGGAGCAGCTTCGGCTGGGGAGTCTCGATATGGAGCTGGTCGCACGGCAGCTGCCGCCGTTCCGGCTGACCGGTAGCGCCGGCGCGAACAATGTCGTGAACGGCTTTTTGAAGATGCGGGGCATGAGTTTTTCCGGGATGTCGCTGAACGTCGCGTCCGGCGACAGCACGCCGTTTACGACCCGGCTGCGCGTCGACCGGTTCGCGTCGGGCGATCTGCTGCTGGATACGCTGACGTTCGGCGTGATGCAGCGGGGCAGGCAGTTGAACTACCTGCTGCGGATGGCGAACAATCCCGGACGGATGGACGACGCGGCGATGATCGCCGTTTACGGCAATATTCTGGATAACGTGGCGCTGGTAAAATTCCTGCAGAAAAACAGGGAGGGGAAAAGCGGGTTCGATTTCGGGCTGAAGGCGTCGCTCGAAGACAGTACGATCGCCGTGCGGATGCTCGAAAATCCGATGCTCGGTTTCAACCGTTGGCAGGTCAATCCGGACAATTACATCGCTTACCGGCTGAACCGGGAACTGTTCGCCGATTTTTCGCTGACGCGCGACGGACAGCAGTTCGCCGTTCGGTCGGATGCCGGCGCGGAGCCGGGGGCCGTAACGTTGCATGTCGCGGGGATCGACATCGCATCGACGCTGAAACTGTTCCTCGGAGCCCCTCCCTTCAGCGGGACGTTCGGAGCGGATCTGTCGCTGCGCGTCGGCAGCGGTGCGTTCGGAGCGAACGGCTCCGTTTCGCTGGCCGAATTGGGGTATGAAAACCAACGGATCGGAAACGCCGAGCTGGCCTTCCGTTACGGACAGGGAGAACAGCGACAGCAGCAACTCTCCGCGAAACTCTCGTTGGACGGCGCCGAAGCGCTGAGCGTGGACGGCGTGTACCGCGGCGGGGATACGGAGAATCCGCTCGGACTGACCGTGTCGATTCCCGGCCTGCCGCTCGCTCCGGCCAATGCGTTCCTGCCGCCAGACGCCGTGCGTCTTTCCGGTGCGCTGCAAGGCAAACTGACCCTGGCCGGAACTTCCGCAAAACCCAAGATCGACGGGGCGCTTCACTTCGCCGGAACACAGGTGCAGGTGCCTATGATCGGTACGACTTTCGGGTTGGGAACGGAAAAAATTGTGATCGACAGCAGCCGGGTGCGTTTTACGGGTTACCGGATCATCGCCCCGAATAAAAAACCGCTGACGATCGACGGCGAAGTGGACATTGCGGATTTCGCCGACATTACGACGGATTTGCGGATCGCCGCGACCGATTTCCAGTTTATCAACGTCGCGAAGAACAGAGGGTCGATGGTATACGGGCAGGGTTATATGGATATGGAGGCCACGGTGAAAGGGGAAATCGACGACCTGATGATCCGGGGCAGCGTCGACCTGCTGCGCGGAACGGAGGTCAATTACGTCATGCAGGATGCGCCGCCCGAACTGAAAAACCGCGCCCAGAACATGGTTACGTTCGTTTCGTTCAGCGATACCGTGTCTCAACGGCAGGACAGGCCGGTGCCCGTGCTCGATATCGCCGGAATGGACGTCCTGATGAATGTCAATGTCGACAATTCGGTGCGGATGGCCGTCAACCTTTCGGCGGACGGGGAGAATCGTGTCGACCTGCAGGGAGGCGGAAACCTGACCTATTCGATGAACCGTCTCGGCGACAGCCGTTTTTCGGGGAAATACGTAGTGACCGGCGGAACCGTCCGTTACAATCCGCCCGTGATCTCCCAGAAAATTTTCAAGATTACGCAGGGCAGTTACGTCGAGTGGATCGGCCAGATCGCCGACCCGACATTGAACATCACGGCCGTCGAAACGGTACGCACCAGCGTTACGGCCGACGACGGACAGGGTTCCAGTCGTCCGGTCAATTTCAACATCAGCATCAATATCCGCAATACGCTCGAAAACCTTTCCGTGACGTTCGACCTGTCGGCTCCGGAAGACCTGACGATCCAGAACCAGCTTTCGTCGCTGACCGCCGAACAACGGGCTACGCAGGCGATGAGTCTGTTGGTGTACAATACGTATTCCGGCCCCGGCACGACGGCTAAGGTCAATTCGGCGAATCCGCTGAATTCGTTCATCGAAAAGGAACTGAACCAGTGGGCCTCGAACAGCCTGAAGGGAGTCGACCTGAGTTTCGGAATCGATACCTACGACGACGCGGCCTCCGGCGGCGTCAATTCCCGGACGGATTACTCGTACCAGCTTTCGAAAAGTCTGTTCAACAACCGCGTGAAGGCGGTGATCGGCGGCAAGTTCAGCACCGACGCCGATCCGACCGAGAACCTGAAAGAGAACCTGATCGACGACGTGGCGCTGGAGTACCAGTTGACCAAACGCGACAACATGTTCCTGAAAATATTCAGGCATACCGGGTACGAAAGTATTCTGGAAGGCGAGATCACCGAAACCGGCGTGGGTTTTGTCATCCGAAAGAAGATGCTCAAACTCGGCGACCTGTTCCGCATCATGCGCAATAAAGTTCAGCCGCAAACCCCTCCAAAACAGTCGCCCCATGAATAGAATCGTTCGTTACGGAATCATCGGGATCGCCGTCGCGCTTTCGGCCGCCGGTTGTTCGACGACCAGTCGGCTGGGGCAGGACGAGGTGTTGTACACCGGCGTCAAGAAGATAGCGATCCGTCCCGATTCGGGCGTAGAGCTCTCTTCGACCGTAGAATCGGCCATTAAAGCTCCGCTTTCGGTAAAACCGAACAATCCGTTATACTCCCCGTATATACGCACTCCGCTCCCGGTCGGTTTATGGGCTTACAACCATCTTTACACGCCCAAAGAGAAGGGGTTTAAATATTGGCTGTACCGGAAGCTCTCGAAACAGCCTGTGCTGGTTTCGAAAGTGCAGCCCGAAATCCGGACGAAATATGTCGACGACGTGCTGGGCAATTACGGCTATTTCGATGCGGACGCGGGTTACGAACTGCTGCCGCGCCGTAATCCGAAAAAGGCGAAAATCAGCTATTCGATCCGGGTCGGACAGCCTTCGGTCTACATGGAAATTCGCTATCCGCAGGTACAGGAAGGGATGGCTCGTTTGGTCGACAGCCTCGAAAGCACCTCGCTGCTACGCGTGGGCGCGCAGTACAATACCGATACGCTGTCGGCCGAACGAACCCGGATTACGAACGTGTTGCGAAATCGTGGTTATTATTATTTCCGACCGGAATACATCGATTATCAAGCCGATACGACGCAACAGAAAAACCGCGTCGATCTGCGGATGAGGCTGACTCCCGGGATTCCGGCCCCGGCGCTGGTTCCGTACCGGGTGGGACGCATCACCGTATCGCTGCAAAATATCCGCGGCGGAGCGCCCGACACGCTGCACTTGCCCGGCCAGACGGTCGTTTACCAGAAACCGCTGAAGATCCGGCCGAAGTTGCTGGCGAAATCCATTACGATGAAAACGGGCGACCTGTTTACGGTGAACGCTCAGAATACGACGTTGTCCAACCTGAATAAACTCGGCATTTTCCGTTCGGTGAACCTCGGCGTCACGCCGCTGGACTCGCTGGACGGCAAAGATACGCTGAACGTCTATTTGTCTGCCGGATTCGATTATCCGCTCGAAGCGGAACTGGAGATGAACGTCACTTCGAAGTCGAACAGCTTCCTGGGCCCGGGACTGGCCTTCAAAGTCAGCAACAACAACCTGTTCCGGGGCGGCGAGATACTCTCGTTGCGGCTGAACGGCAACTACGAATGGGAAACCGGCAATAAAAACTCGGGCGGCGCCAAAACGTCGTTGCTCAATTCGTACGAATTCGGCCTGAACGCTACGCTGAATGTGCAACGGTTGCTGCTGCCGCGGTTTATCACCAAAGGCAGCCGCTATCCGTCCAGCACATCTTTCCAGTTGGGCGTCGATTTGATGAACCGGCCGAAGTTCTTCCAGTTGATCTCTTTCAGCGGGTCGATAGGTTATAATTTCCAGACTTCGCCGTACAGCTACCACTCCCTTTCGCTGCTGAAGCTCTCGTACAACAACCTGCTCCATACGACCGAATCGTTCGACCAGACGATGGACGAGAACCCGGCCATCGCATTGAGTTTCAGAGATCAGTTTATTCCGGCGATGAGCTATTCCTACACGTACGACCGGACGTACCGGCGCAACCGTTTTTTCTGGCAGAACACCGTCACCTCGGCGGGCAACCTGCTGTACGCGATTTGGGAAGCCTGCGGTCAGCACGGAACCAAACGGCTGTTCAATAACCAGTTCTCGCAGTTTATCAAAGATGTGAACGAGGTGAAGTTTTACCAGAAGCTCGGCGATAAGAACAACTGGCTCGCTTACCGTTTTCTGGTCGGAGCCGGGTATGCCTACGGCAATTCGAGCGTCATGCCGTACAGCGAACAATTTTATATCGGCGGGGCCAACAGCATCCGGGCGTTTACGATCCGTTCGATCGGCCCCGGCAGTTATCATCCGGCCCAGAACGACCGCAACAGTTATCTCGACCAGACCGGCGATTTCAAGCTGGAAGCCAATGTGGAATTCCGTTTCGGGATTATGGGGCGGCTGGGCGGAGCCGTATTTCTGGATGCCGGGAATATCTGGCTGCTCAAAAACGATCCGAACCGTCCGGGCGGCGTGCTCAAATGGCGCGGTTTCTTCAACGAGATCGCGCTCGGAACCGGGTTCGGGCTCCGTTACGACATCAGCTACCTGGTATTGCGCGCCGATCTCGGCATTGCGCTGCACACCCCTTATCCGAATCCCGACAAGCCGGGGTATTACAACATTTCGAAATTCAAGGACGGACTCGGATTCCACGTGGCGATCGGGTATCCGTTCTGATCCGGAAGGCTGTTTTTCGCCGGATCGTTAGGATAGCTCTCTGCAAAAGGCTACTTTTGCAGGATAAATCTGATTTTCATGGATACCAAACTGGTTATATTCGACCTTGACGGGACGCTGCTCGATACGATCGACGATCTGGCTGCCGCTACGAACCATGCGCTGCAACAGAACGGCTATCCGGCGCATGAACGTTCGGCATACCGTTATTTCGTCGGCAACGGCATTACCCGGCTGGTCGAACGCGCCCTGCCCGAAGCGGCGCGAGACGAAGAGACCGTCATGCGGGTGCGGCGGGATTTCGTGGACTATTACTCGGAACACAATACCGATCGTACCCGGCCCTATCCGGGGATCGAATCGCTGGTGGGGAAAATCGCGGAACGGGGCGTCCGTATGGCCGTCGCGTCGAACAAATATCAGGCGGCCACCGCCAAACTGATCGACCGTTATTTCCCGGCGGGTACGTTTTGCGTCGTGCTTGGCCAACGGGAAGGAATCGAGCCGAAACCCGATCCGACCATCGTGTTCGACATTCTTTGCGAAACGGGCTGCAAAAAAACGGAAACCCTTTATGTGGGCGATTCCAAAGTCGATATGTTGACCGCGGCCAACAGCGGATTGCGTTCGGTCGGCGTTACGTGGGGATTCCGTCCGCGCGCGGAACTTGAGGAACACGGCGCGAAATACATCATCGACGAGCCGGATCGGTTGCTCGAAATCCTTTAGAACAGTGTTTCCGCTGCGTCGAAAACAGTGCCTATTACGCCCGTGGCATTTGCAGCGTTGGATGCACTGACGGAGCACGTGTTCGCCCGTACGGAGATCGCGCACCTGTACGAACGGGTGAAACGATCGGCCGCGCGAACAAAAGTTCCGTCGCACGGCTGATCGTTCGCTTCCCGGATCGTTTATTTTTCGAGTGTTTCCAGCAGGCGTTCGATCGCTTGCTCCGGCGTATTCGTCTCGCCGAGCAGCGAAACGAATTTACTGCCGACAATGGCGCCGGACGCATGGTCGTAAGCGGCTTGCAGCGTCGCACGGTTCGAAATTCCGAATCCGATCATCCGCGGGTTACGCAGCCGCATTGCGTCGATCCGGCGGAAATAATCCTGTTTCCGGGCGTCGAAGTCCTGTTGCGCTCCGGTCGTGGCGCTCGATGAAACCATGTAGATGAAGCCGTCCGTATTGCTGTCGATCAGCCGGATACGTTCGTCGCTGGTCTCCGGTGTGATCAACATGATCACTTTGAGGCCGTAGCGTTCGGCGATGCTGCGGTAATGCTGCTGATACTCCTGGAACGGCAGGTCGGGGATGATGCATCCGTCGATGCCGTATTCGACGCATTTCCGGCAAAAGTTTTCGAACCCGAACCGAAGCACCGGGTTCAGATAACCCATCAGGATCAACGGGATTTCGACGGTTTTCCGGATGTCCGAAAGCTGCCCGAACAATCGTTTCAGGCTCATGCCGTTCCGAAGAGCCTGCGTGGCTGCGTGCTGGATCACTTCTCCGTCGGCCATCGGATCGCTGAACGGGATGCCGATTTCGATCAGGTCGATTCCCCTGTTTTCGAGGGCGCGGATAATCCCGGCGGTGCTGTCGGCGGTAGGGTAGCCGGCGCAAAAATAGACGGATAACAGTTTTTTATCCGCATGGCTGAAAAGTCGATTGATTCTGTTCATGTTTTCTTATTTTTTACATTTCATATCCTGAATAAATCGCGTTATTTTTTCGACGTCTTTGATACCCGGAGCCTGTTCGAATCGGCTGTTTAGGTCGTATCCGACCAGCCGGTCGTGACGGAACGCCTTCAAAGCCCGGACGTGTTCCGGGCCGATGCCGCCGCTGAGCAGGAACGGCGTTTGGCCGCGGTAAGCGTCGAGTACCGTCCAGTCGAAAGTTTTTCCGGAACCGCCGTAGGCCGGGGTTTTCGTATCGAAAAGGAAGTAGGAACAGGCGGCTTCGTAAGCGGCGGTCGCTTCGAGGTCGCCCGCCGTCCCGATCCGGAACGCTTTGATAACACGGAGTCCCCGATCTTGCAGTCGGAGGCAGTCGTCGGGCGATTCCGAACCGTGCAGTTGCAGGTAATCCAGTCCGAACTCCTTTGCGCGTACCTGAATATTTTCCACGGGCTCGTCAACGAAAACTCCGACCCGCCGGGCGTATTCCGGCATGAATGCGGGCAGGCTTTCCACCCGACGCGGCGACGGGGGATAAAAAACGAATCCCATCCAGTCGGCCCCGCTTAGGTCGATCCGCCGGATATTTTCCGGATCGCGCATTCCGCACACCTTAAAGATCATGGTTTTATAGATTTAAAGTTTTAATAAATGTGTCGAGTCCGTATCCGGGGTCGGCAGTTTTCATGAAATTCTCGCCGATCAGGAAGCCCCGGAAACCCGCTTCGCGCAGTTTCTTCACGGTTTCCGGATCCGAAATTCCGCTTTCGGACACCAACAGCCGGTCTTGCGGTAGCTGTCCTGCCAGCCGGAACGAGTTCCCGACGCGAGTGTCGAACGTACCTAAATTGCGGTTGTTGACGCCGATCATATCGACTTCGTCCGAGATGTAATCCAGCTCCTTTTCGCTGTGTATCTCAAGTAATACTTCCAGTCCTAGCCGATGCGCTGTCGCCGCCAGTTCCCGGCAACGGGCGAGCGGTAGCGCCGCTGCGATCAGCAATACCGCGTCGGCCCCGATCGCCCGGCTCTCGTAAAGCTGAAATTCGTCGATCGTAAAATCCTTACGCAGAATCGGAATGTCGATCTGCGGACGGGCTGCGATCAGGTCTTCGGCCGAACCTCCGAAATAGGGCGTATCGGTTAGGATCGACAGGGCGGCGGCTCCGTTGGCCTGGTAATCGGACGCGACCGTGCGGACATCGGCCTCCCGGTTAATCCATCCTTTCGATGGGGACCGCCGTTTGAATTCGGCGATGATGCCCGAGGTCGATGCCGCGAGCGCTTCGCGCATCGACCTGTGCGAACGGTTCTCGTCTATTTTACGTTCCAATGCGCTCCGGTCGGCCGTCCGTTTGAGTTGTTCCACGGCAATCCGTTTGGCTGCAATAATCTCCTGTAAGATGTCTTTCATCGTATTAGCTGTTCAGTTCGACGAATTTTTCGAATGTATGCAGGGCTTTTCCCGCCGCGAGCGACTCGCGGGCTTCGGCGATGCAGGTATCGATCGACTTTTCGGGACGCATTACCCGGATCGCGAAGGCCGCGTTTGCAATTACGCAATTGGACTGCGCCGGCGTAGCCGTGCCCTGTAATACCCGATCGAAAATGGCGGCGGCTTCTTCCGGAGTGTCGCCGCCGTACAGGTCGGCTTCCCGACAGCGCGCGAATCCGAGTTCTTCGGGCGAATAGAGCTTTTCGCTGTCCGGCATGGCCACTTTGAAATCCGACGTCAGCGAAATCTCGTCGTATCCGTCGAGGCTGTGCACGACGGCGAATTGCGTCCCGCTCTCCTGATACGTGTAATTGTACAGGCGCAGCAACGGCAGGTTGTAGACTCCGAGCAACTGGTATGTCGGCATCACCGGGTTGACTAACGGGCCCAGCATGTTGAAAAAGGTGCGAACGCCGAGCGCCTTGCGGATCGGGGCGACGGCTTTCAGCGCCCGATTGAACAGCGGGGCGTGCAGGTAAGCGATGTTGCACCGTTCGAGCGACCGACGCAGGGAATCGTTATCGGCCGTAAATTTCACGTCGTGCTGTTCCATCACGTTGCTCGCTCCGCTGACCGATGTCGCGCCGTAATTGCCGTGTTTGACGACCGGATAGCCGGCTCCCGCCACGACGAAACAGGCGCAGGTCGAAACGTTGAACGTGTTCTTGCCGTCGCCGCCGGTTCCGACGATGTCGATCGGCCCGAATTCGTTCAGGTCGACCGGAATCCGCATTTCCAGCAACGCTTCGCGGAATCCGATCAGTTCCTCGACCGAAATACTGCGCATTAGAAATACCGTAATCAACGAGGCGATCTGCGCGTCGTTGTATTTGCCCTGCGTGATTCCCTGCAGGATCTCCCGCGCTTCTTTTCGTCCCAGATATTGGTGTTCGAAAAGTTTATATAGGATCTCTTTCATGGCTTTATATCAGATGATTAATGACGAATGAAATTTTCGATGATCGCACAGCCCCGCGGCGTAAGCACCGATTCGGGGTGAAACTGCACGCCGTGCACGTCGTAGCGTGTGTGGCGCAATCCCATGATCCGTCCGTCGGCGTCTTCGGCCGTCACTTCGAGACAGTCCGGCAGCGTGTCGCGTCGTACGACCCACGAGTGGTAGCGTCCTACCTGCATTTCCGATTCCAGTCCGTCGAAGATATAATCGGCGGCCAGCAGCCTGATCGGGGTCTGCACTCCGTGATAGACGTTTTCGAGGTTTTCGAGCGTCCCGCCGAATGCCTGGCCGATCGCCTGCTCGCCGAGGCAGACCCCGAGAATGCTTTTTTCGGCGGCATAACGTTCGATCAGCGGCAGCAGGATGCCGGCCTCCTGCGGAATGCCGGGTCCCGGCGACAGGATGATCTTGTCGAATCGCGCGACCTCATCGAGCGTAATCCGGTCGTTGCGGAAAACCTCCGTGTCCGCGCCGAACTCTTTCAGGATATGCAACAGGTTGTAAGTAAACGAGTCGTAATTGTCGAACAAAAGTATTTTCATGGCATTAGTTTTTAAGGTTGACGGCGATATCGATCGCATTTTTCAGCGCGCGGAGTTTGTTATTCACCTCCTGCAGCTCGTTTTCCGGGATACTCTGTGCGACGATCCCGGCTCCGGCCTGATACCATAGTTCGTTGTTGCGGCTGACCAGCGTGCGGATCGTGATCGCCTGGTTCAAGTTGCCGTCCAGTCCGATAAATCCGATGCAGCCGCCGTAGGCGCCCCGGCTGTGCGGTTCGATCTCGGAGATCAACTGCATGGCGCGGACTTTCGGCGCGCCGCTCAGCGTGCCGGCGGGGAAGGTGTCGACGAATGTTTGAACCGGGTTGCTGTCCGGTTCGATCACGCCGCTGACGCGCGAAACCAGATGGATCACGTGGCTGTAATATTGCGGCTCCTTATAGAAATCTACTTTCACGTTTACGGCGTTGCGGCTCAGGTCGTTGCGGGCGAGATCGACGAGCATCACGTGTTCGGCGTTCTCCTTCGGATCCCGCAGCAGCGCGTCGGCCAGTTGCTTGTCTTTCAGCGCGTCGCCGGTGCGCCGGGTCGTACCGGCGATCGGATCGATACTGGCGCGGCCGTTCTGCACTTTGCAGTGGGTTTCCGGCGACGATCCGAAAATGCGAAACCCTCCGAAATTGAAATAGAAAAGGTAGGGCGACGGGTTGACGCTGCGCAGCGCGCGGTAGACTTTGAAGTCGTCCCCGGCATACGGCTGCACGAATCGCCGCGACAGTACGATCTGGAAAACGTCTCCGCGGCGGCAGTGGGCGACTCCCCTGCGAACGAATTCCTGGTATTGCTCGTCGGTGATCGTGCTGTATTCTTTCCCTCGCAACGAGAAGTCGTAGGAAGCGAAATTGCGGTTGCCGATCACGCTTTCGATTTCGTGCAGACGCGTATTTTCGCCGTCCGAGAGTAGCTCGATCAACATCAATTCATTCTTGAAATGATTGAATACTAATAAGTATTTATAAAGGATATACATTATGTCCGGCGCATCGTTCTGCGCGTCGTGGCTTTCGATCACCGGGATCTTCTCGAAGTATTTGACGGCGTCGAATGCCGTGTATCCGAACAGGCCGCAGCGTTCGGCCTGTTCGCCTTCGATCCGGAATTTTTTCAGGAATGCGTTCAGCGCGTCGGTCACGGAGAGCGATTCGCCGACCGGCTCGCGGAATACCGTGCGGTCGGGGAAAAACATCGTACAAACATCGCCGTTCACGCCGAAGCTGGCCAGCGGACACAGCGCGATATAAGAGAGCGAATTTTCGCCGGCATGGAAATCGGAACTCTCCAGCAGGGCCGACTGCGGATAGATGTCGCGGACTTTCAGGTAGATGCTTACCGGCGTATGCAGATCCCCCAGAACCTGCTTGCAGGCGGTTTTATAACGAAATGTTTTCATCGTTTTTCATTTGTTTGATATAGGTTTCGATATCTTTGTCGCCCCGGCCGGATACGGTCAACACGACGACGTCTTCCGGTTTGAAATGCATTTTCGGCAACGCGCCCAGCGCGTGGGCCGATTCCAGGGCCGGGATGATACCTTCCAGACGCGTCAGTTCGAATGCGGCATACAGCGCTTCGTCGTCGTTGACAGCCAGCACGGTCGCCCGCTTTTGCGCGGCGAGGTTCGCGTGAACCGGACCGATGCCCGGATAATCCAATCCGGCCGAGATCGAGTAGGGCTCTTCGATCTGTCCGTCCTCGTTCTGCATGACCAGTGTTCTGGCCCCATGAATAATACCCTCTTCGCCTAAATGAATGGTTGCAGCCGACAATCCCGAGTCGACGCCTTTTCCACCGGCCTCGGCCAGTACGATCTTCACGCGCCGGTCGTCGATGTAGTGGTAAATTGTTCCGGCCGCATTGCTGCCGCCGCCGACACAGGCTATCAGGTAGTCCGGATAGTCGCGGCATTCCTGCTGCTGCAGTTGTTTGCGGATCTCCTCGCTGATGACCGATTGTAGCCGGGCCACCATATCGGGGTAAGGGTGAGGGCCGACCGTCGAGCCGATGATGTAGTGCGTGTCGGTCGGGTGGCAGCACCAGTCGCGGATTGCCTCGTTCGTGGCGTCCTTCAGCGTCATGTTGCCCGAAGTGACCGGGCGCACTTCGGCGCCCAACATTTTCATTTTCTGCACATTCGTATACTGACGTTCTACGTCGGTCTTGCCCATGTAGACGATGCACCGCATGTTTTTCAGCGCGCAGACCGTAGCGGTAGCCACACCGTGCTGCCCTGCACCCGTTTCGGCGATGATACGGGTTTTGCCCATCTGTTGCGCGATCAGGATCTGTCCGATCGTATTGTTGATCTTGTGCGCTCCGGTATGGTTCAGGTCTTCGCGTTTGAGGTAGATCCTGCAGCCGTACCGTTCGGACAGGCGCTGTGCGAAATAGAGCGGGGAAGGGCGACCGACATAGTCGCGCAGCAGTTGATCGAATTCGCGGCGGAACGCTTCCGACTGCATAACGGTCAGGTAGTTGTCTTGCAGGTTTTTTACGCATCGGTAAAGAATTTCGGGAACGTAAGCCCCGCCGAACCTGCCGTAATAGCCGTTTTCGTCTACTTGAAATGTTTTCATCGGTTTCGTTTTTATGATTTTGTTTTAGTCGTCATACGGAAAGAGCCCTGTCGTAAGTACGACAGGGCTCTTTGTTATCTTTGGTTTCGTTTTGAACAGATACGCGAGTCCGCAACCTTACGACTGAGGAAGTTGTAGGATGCGCCACCACCAATTATTCAAACGGAATGCTTTCATTTTCGTTTCTGTTTACGGTTCAAAGGTAGGAATAGTTTTAAAAAATCAAAAACATTTTTGTAAAAAACCGATCTATTGATACGAAAAACCGACCGATCCCTTGATTATCTCCATGATTGGCAGTATATTCGTTTCAACAATCTGATAAAACCGAAAAAATTATGAAAGTCGTCAATAATCCGGCCCTGCGGAGCATCTTCGCCATCGTGCTGGGACTGATTCTGGTTTTGTGGCCGGCCGCCACGATCAATTATCTGGTCATCGTAATCGGCGTGCTGTTCCTGGTGCCGGGCCTGATCGCGATGATCGGTTATCTGATGCGCGATAAAGAACGTTATCCCGATGCGGCGTTCCCGATCGAAGGCGCCGGAAGCGCGCTGTTCGGGCTGTGGCTGATCGTGATGCCCGCCTTTTTCGTCAACATCCTGATGTATGTGCTCGGAGCGCTGCTGGTGATAGCCGGGATTCAGCAAATCGCATCGCTGGCTTCGGCCCGCCGGTGGACGCAGGTGCCCGGTTTCTTCTACGTGGTGCCGGTACTGATCCTGATCTGCGGAATCGTCATCCTGTTCGACCCGTTCAGCGTCGCCGAAACGGCGTTCATTCTGTTCGGCATTACCAGCATGGTTTACGGGATATCCGGTTTGATCAACGGATTCCGGTTCAGAAAGCCGAAAACGGAATAACTATCTTACGGCGCAGGAACTTCCCGTGCGTCCCCGGCGCGCCGGGTTGAAGATCATGAATCCGATCGACACCCCGATCTTGTTCGGCAGCCACTCGTGCGAGCCATTGAACGGATCGGGCTTTTCGAGTTGTACGGGACGGTGGGGATACAGGTCGATCGTGCCGTCGAGGCTATAACCGTTGTACCAGCTTAGCATGTATGACCATCCGAAATAGGCGTCCAGCAGCCAACGGTCGGCGAACTGGTATTCGAAGCCGCCGCAGATACCGATCATCATCCCGTACCCTTTGCTGTACCGGTTTTCGAGGAACCAGCCGTCCGAAAACTGCGGTTTCGACATTTTGAATCCCATCATACCCATGTTGGCGCCGAGATACCAGCCCCAGTTGTGTTGCTTGAAATAGCGGCGGTATTCGGTCATGAGAATTCCGAATTTCATCGGCTTGTCGACACCGTGGTCGTTGACGTATTTCCAGGGAGAAAAAACGATTTCGGTCTGGAAAGTCGATTTCGGAGAAACGGTGAATTCCACGGCCGGATTGATAACGCCCACCAGGGCGTAAAGGCCGTTCAGTTTCGCGTAGATCTGAGCGTCGAGCCGCTGCGTCGGCAGCGATAACGCGAACAGGATCAAAAGAGTCTTCAGGATCGGTTTCATGCAAAGGGGCTGTTATGGATCGGATTCGTTTACGGAACAAATGTACGCATAAGATCCGGATCGACAATGTTTTTGCTCGTTCGGAATATCTGCTTCTCCGTAATTCGACCGCAGGAGAGATTCGGCTGCGGTATGATCCGAGCGGTTTCGCGTTTTTTAAACTCCAGAACCGTGTTCTTCGCAGTACCGCAGCGAAAAATCGTACAAGGATCCGAGCGCCGCGGCGGGATCGTCCGGATGTATCAGCACCGTTCGGGCTCCGATTCTCCGGCCGAACTCCATGTCGCTGCCGCTGTCGCCGACCAGTATGGTCTTCGAAAAATCGATGTCCGGAAAGTCCCTGCGGGCTTGCAAGGCCATACCGGTATTCGGCTTCCGGTTCGGGCTGTCTTCGTTCCGGTCGGCACAGTAGTAAACGGCGTCGATCCGGCCTCCGCCGGCGGCGACCGCTTCGATCATTCTCCGGTGGATCGTCCGCAGGGCCTCTTCGGTCATCACTCCTTTCCCGACGCCGCGCTGATTGGTGACGACGACGATATGCCGGAAAAGCGGACTCAGCATCCTCAGCGCTTCGATCGCTCCATCGGTAAATTCGAATTCGTCCCACGATTTGACGTAATCGTGCGGACGCAGTACGTTGATGACCCCGTCCCTATCCAGAAACAGCGTGTCGAAAGCGGTTTGCACGGTCATCGCGGAAACAGCGTTTTGAAATCCGTATCGGCTTTTTCGTAATCTTCAGGAATGCCGATGTCGATGAAATAACCGTCGCTCGCATATCCGGTGAGCAGACAATCCCGCACTCGTTGCTGCAAAATATCCGTTTCGAACGAGAACCGTTCGGACGGGAAGTCCAGCAGTCCCGATTTTTTGTCGACCAGGTAGACGCCGCCGTTGATCTGTCCGCGCGGGCAGTATTTTTTTTCGCGGAACGCGACGATCCTCCCCTGCGGAGCGGTTTCGACTACGCCGTAACGCGAGAAATCGGTCATCGGTTTCAGCGCGATCGTCGCGGCGGCTCCGCTCGCCCGGTGTACGCGGGCCATTTCGTCCGTATCGACGTCGAAGAACGTGTCCCCGTTCAGGATATAGACTTCGTCTCCGTCCGTCCGGCTCAGCGCCTGCCGGACGGCTCCGCCCGTTCCCAGAGGAGTTTCCTCCAGCGAGCAGCGTATCTCAAAATCCCATTTTTCGCCGGCGAGCCACCGCTGTACCGATTCGTGCATGTAGCCGAGGGCGAGTACCACGCGCGTAAAGCGCCGGACTTCCATATATTTTAACAAATAGTATAAAAACGGACGTCCTGCCACGGGCGCCATGCATTTGGGCAGATCGCTGACCACGCTGCGCAGGCGCGTTCCGAGGCCTCCCGCCAGTACGATTCCTTCGCGTTGTTCCATACTCATATACTCCATGTAAATAAACCGTCTTTTACGAATTGATAAGTTTTGAAAATCCCGTTGAACGGGGCGAGCGACTGCATGACCTGGTAGCGCTTGAAATCCGGGCAATAGAAGACCATGAACCCGCCGCCGCCGGCTCCGAGTACCTTGCCGCCCAGCGCGCCGGCTTCGAGCGCCGTTTCGTAGATCCGGTCGATCAGCGGGTTCGATATCGAAGAGGCCATCTTTTTTTTGTAGACGAACCCTTCGTGCAGCAACTCCCCGATCCGGTCGATCCGTCCGGTCAGCAGCGCTTCCTTCATTTCGGTCGCCTGCTCTTTGATGACATGCATCGCCCCGACGGAGTCCCTGTCGTTGTTCGTCACGTTGCGCTGCTGCTCTTCGATGATTCTGGCGGAGATCCTGCTTTGCGATGTGTAAAAAAGTAACAGATTGTTCTCCAGTTCGTTCGTGCAAGCCTTGTCCACCCGGAGCGGATTGACGATCACTTTATCGTCCTTGAAAAATTCCATGTAATTGAAGCCTCCGAACGTGGCGGCGTACTGATCCTGCTTTCCGCCGGCCATCCCCAGTTCGCCCCGTTCGATCCGGTAGGCCAGACTGGCGATATCGTAACTGCCCAACGGCAGCCTGAGCCACTCTACGAATGCACCGGCAATGGCTACCGCCAGCGTCGACGACGATCCGAGTCCCGATCCGGCCGGAGCGTCCACATAGGTGCACAAGCGGAATCCCCCGTCGATCCGGTGACGGCTGCGGAAATGATTGCAGACGGCTTTCAGCAGATCCATATTTCCGTCGATCGGCAGATCCCCGTGCAGGCCGTATTCGGAGGCGAGTCCCTGATCGAGCGTCTGCAAGACGATTTTCCGTTCGGACAGCGGTTCGATGCTGGCGCGAGCATAGAGGGAGATCGTCGCGTTCAGGACGGCTCCGCCGTAAATATCCGAATAGGGACTGACATCCGTTCCTCCGCCGGCGAAGCCGATTCGTAGCGGGGCCTTGCTTCGATAAATCATGTCTGCGATTTTTGACAGGTACAAATATAACGCATTTATCGACACGACCTCCGGAATCCGGAAATCCGCTTCGGCGCGGATTTCCGGATTTCATTTTGTCCGGGAATGCGATTAGGTGCCTAAATGGCTTATTGCAAGATTTATAGATGCGGCGAAACGTGCTGCGAAACGATAAAATACGTATAAAAGTTCGATAAACAGCGTATGGTCGTTGCAGAATTCAAAAATCGTTTTTACTTTTGTGCCCGCCGGGCCGGGAAAACGGCGGCGGTTTTTCGAAACGGTTCTTATAAAACGGGCGGATACCAGAGTGGCCAAATGGGGCAGACTGTAAATCTGCTGTCTTTCGACTTCGGT